>OFQX01000015.1_pt1 | contig 47019 bp, 69 predicted proteins | sample 1542951 | NCBI WGS metagenome assembly OFQX01 (sample SAMN07774215, study PRJEB24372) | wastewater metagenome | isolation source: WWTP Novara (Effluent) | place: Italy: Novara | collected 2015-12
GTCCCTTGCGGCGGCCCTTGCGGCGTCCCTTGCGGCGTCCCATGCGGCGTCCCATGCGGCGGCCCTTGCGGCGGCCCATGCGGCGTCCAACTCGTCATCCGTAGCCTCTCCATTTGCATGGCGTTCAGCGACGTTAAGCGCATTCTTGCTGCGTTCGTCTTCCATCATGTATTCGACTTGACGCCCGCACCAGACTGCGAATAGCCGCCATGTTTTCCATTGATCCGGCTCTGCGCGGCAGCACCACAGTGCGTCGTCAATGCCATTTGAACGGGCTATGACGGCGTATGGCAACGGTTCATCATCGGCCTGTGTTTTGCCAAGGTGCTTAAGCAGTTTCGTCCAGCCTTCATGGCAAGGCCCATGCTCACGAATGCGGTTAAGTGTGGTGGTGATCATCATGAGGCTCCCAAAATCAGCGGAATTGAAACGCCGGCCAGAAAGCCGATTGCGAGGCAAAACGCGGCGACAGAGCGCACAAAACGGCGGTGCGAAGCATTCAGCCTATCAATCGATTGCAACAGTGTTGGTTCGGCAAAGTCAGGAACCCGAACACCAGCGCGGCGAAGATTGTCACGGCAGATTTCGTCAAGTTCGAATGAATTGAGTGTGCGGGTGTTCATGATGCACCTGTTGCTTTGGAAAGGGCCTTACGACCGCGTGAAAGGATATTCGCCAGCGTTTCATCAGCGGGCGTGTCAATGGTGATCATGCCCGTGTCTATGCCGTTGAATATCTGCTGGACAAATTCCACAAGATCTGGCGCGGCAGAAATCAGGCGGGCATTGGCTTCCATAATAGGCCATGTATCAGGGTCGTTGTAATCTCCATCAACAGCCGCCACTTCATATCGAATGCCATCTTTACCCATGTGCGTTACAACCGTGTCGTCTACTGGTCCAACAAACCAAGGCCCTTTTGCGTGGCTCATCACAACCCCCTCACGCCAATTTCAATGCAGGCGCGGTAATCATTCCATGCCGATTGACGGTCTGAAATCTCGCCGCGCTCGGCTGTTTCGCCAGCCTCGAATGCGTCAAAAGCATCTGTGGCCTTCACCCAATCCGGCATGTCATCAGCTTCGAAGCCCTTGGCCGCATAGGCGGTGAGCGTCAATTCAGCAGCGGATTCGGTGATTTCATGGGTGGCATTGCGAACATCATCGCCGTTGATTCCCATCGCCATGATTGACGCGCCGTTTTCAAGTTCGGTTTGCGCCCATGCAATTGCAGCAGCCTTGTCCGTTGTGGATGCGCTGTCCTGCGGATAGATCGCCGTGCCGATTTCGCTCTTGGCTATCACGGTCCAGATTGTCTGTGTCATCACGCGGCTCCTGTAGCTTTGGCAAGCGCTTCACGAACACGGGTCTTTTCAGCATCTAGAATGGCTTGATGCGCGGACTTGAAATCTGTCTGAATTTGGGTGATTGCGGCGTTTGTCGCCTTGCTGATTTCATCCTTGAACACTCTGGAAAGTGTCTTTTGAACAAAATGCTCGGCGCGTGACATGGAGGTGTTGCTTCCCCATCCGTCGCTTTTGTAGTCTTCGCCTGATGGCAAAACCCGCTGCGTTAGGTATTCTTTGCCGAACAGGCCAATCATTTCCCGCATTGTAACCGGCTTCTTGTCACCCCAATTTGGAGTTACTGGCTGGTCAATGATTTCAGCCGTCACTTTTTCAAGCCTTGCGTCTATCTTTGCAGAAATTGCAGCGATAGCTTTAGCTTCAATTTCTTTGGAAATCTTTGTGTCGTTCTGCCGTCCAAGGATGATGCGGGCGGCGGCTTCGACAATCAGATTGTCCATATCTTGCAGCGTGTAGCCGTTCATCTGGACATGAAATTCCATGCCCTTGTTTTCCGGCTCCTTGATTGCCGACAGATCAGACAATTCATCGTCTGGGCCTAAGCCAAGGTCTTCTGCAATGTTGCAAGGGTCGATTATTACGTTTGTCATTTCCGTTCTCCCTATTCTTCGCCGTAGCCGTAGCCGTCGCCGTAGCCGGAGCCGGAGCCGTAGTAGCCGTCGCCGTAGCCGTAGCCGTCGCCGCTCATCCAAGCCTCTTGTGAACCGCTAACCAGCGTCATTTTGACCCCCCATAAATTGGGGCGACGACCCACTGTGCGGCGGCTTCATCGGTCGCGGAAAACACGGCGGAAATGTCCTTGATAATTGCATCTGCCGGAGCGCCAATCCGAGAACCATCGCCAGATTTCACCGCATCAAACGGGCCTTTTTCTGCCAAGCCCATGACGCCACCAATCTTTGAGGTCCAATAAATGCACATGCGGGCATCCTTGACGTGGATCGGGTCGGCAAGCGGTGTATCAGTGTAGCCGAAGAACACGCCGCGCTTGTTGGTGCAAATGATGTAAGGCTTCATTTCGCCAGCGGGTGATTTTGCCGGTTCGTCACTCTTAAGCATCTTGACGATTTCAAGAACCTGTTTCAGTTCGTTCATGTCTAGGGTCATTTCCGTTCTCCATCCCGTTTGGGTAGGTAGGCCGCAATTAAGCGGCCACCGATACCGGCTGACGAAGAGGGCGAATGTCGATAATCAACCCGTCCTCGGTGATTTCATGTGAAACATGAACGGTCGGGCGAGTGCCTTTAACAACGCCGATTTTTGACGCCGAAATTGCCAGCTTCCGTTCTTTCTTGTGAAGCGCGTAGCAGCCGTTCACTGCAATTTCCTTCGGGATCAGGGCGATGAAACCTGAATTTTCGCCGGAACCGATCATGACCTTGATGGCGGCGGGAGACTTCAATTTTTCATAGATGTCTTTTGAAACAGAAATGTGCGCGGTCGGGCCGCTGACACGCACAGAAACGGTGTCAATCAGCTTTTCCAGGCCGAAGGCAAAAGCGCCTTTTTCAACTTGGTGGAATGCCATTTGATTTTCTCCAACCCGTAATTGGGTATGCCTGAATGTTGCACGGCTTGCACGATTGCGCAAGTGTTATTTTTGACTTGCACGATTTATTTTGCGGGCGTATGTTGGCTTTTGAAATGAAAGGGTGCGGCACCTCGGAAAAGGCCCGCACCTCACTGGTTGAAATCTTTGACGGAAAACCAGCGGTGCATTGTTGATATATCAGCCCCGCGCAATTTTCAAGCCATAATTTCACCCACGAAACTGAAGCTGGTCGTATGCAGAAATGAAACGGCGGCGGCTCAATCCCGATTTCAGGGACTGTTACCGTGGTATGTGAACAAAGCAGGCCCTATCCCGAAAGAACCAAGGGGCGTTCACCGCAGGCTGTAAGGCCCTAGCGAATTAGTGGGTTCAAGGTTTGGCGCTTACATCGACCAAACCGGCTTTGCGACTGACCGGCTCCAAAGGGCATGTTGGCGAAAGTAGGGGGCTAGACTGGCTTTTTAGCTGGTATTAGTCTCCCTATGACCTCACGCCAAACCTCACCTAAGGGCATAACCTACAGATAAGAGGGTAAAGTGGACTGGTTTCAATACATTTTCCACCCGAAAACAAAAAATCGGGCGTATGCGGAAAAGCAATTGCGGAAATATCTGACGCCAGGAAGCGACATTTATTCCGAAGCGGCCAAGGCTGCAAACTTTATCCCTGACTGGGCAACGCTTGAAACTATTCCAGATTATGCGGGGCATTTAATTTTGCGTGTTCACAAAAAACCCTGTTGACGCCACGTGCATCTTGTGCAACATTGCTGACATGACCGAATTAGACATCAGAATGACGGAACAGAATTTGACCAGCGCGGAATTGGCGCGGCGTGTCGGGCGTCACCGTTCGAGCATCAGCCGCCTTCGCAATGGCCTCACGTGCCACCTCAAGTATGAGGACGCACAAAAGATCAGCCGTATCACAGGCGTTGCTGTTGAGGCATTGCTTGCATCCAAAGCCAAAGAGGTGTCGAGATGAGCGCCATCATCGAAGTCGAGAAAACTCACGTCACAAGCACGGGTACACGTTATCGCGTCTGGCATGATGGCAAGGTTCTCATTGAAAGCGCCAGTGTTCCTCTGACGGAAGCTGCCAGAGTGCTTTCAGGCAATGGTGTGACTGGTCGGCTTCGCCAAGTGCGCAAAGGCCACGCAGGATACGACATTGAGGGCCTCATTGCGGTCCTTGCTCCGTTGACAGTTTCCGAAGGCCAAACAAGCGGACCACGTTTTGCAAAATGGTCGGCGTATGACGCCGAACCGGTGTTTTTATGACCTCCCAAGCCCCTACCCAAGGGCCAACTGACGCGGGTTTAACCGCCCGCGTCCTTTCCATTCACAGGACGACTTGCGCAATGCCAACCCCCGCGCACTTCGTGATCTTTGACCACGGACTACCAAGCCTAACCGGTTTACGCATTTCGCCTGTGTCGAGGCGGTCAATGGTGCGTCACTACGGGCCGGATGACATTGACCGCTGTTCTACCAATTCAATTTGCAGGGTTTCCCCTCCACACTCCCTGCAAATCGGAGGCCGCTTGATGTCTCGCGTCGCGGCTTCCGCCCCATTCAATGAGCAAAGGAAACTGAAAATGGATTATCAAACCGCATCACTTGGGAATATGAACCAGAATGGGAAATTCGGCGAGGACATCAAAACGGCGGAAACCGTTCTTGAGTTGACGGAGCGCGCCTTGAAGATTTTGAGCGACGCAGCAGTGATGGCGAACAGGCTTTCAATGGCCGTGGCAGGATCATATCCTGAAAGTGGTGAAGCTGGTAGCCCCAAGCCAACGCCAGACGGGTTCGTTTCCCGCCAAGAAGACGCCATGCGCGGGGTTATCGATATGGCTTCCCGCATCCACAGTGATTGCGCCCGCGCCATGTCCCGTCTCGGCGCTTGACAGCCCCCATTCAACGCAAGAGGCATTGACCAGATGAATGTAAACTGGAATAAAATCATAGGGCTTGTTGCCGCATTAATTTGGTTTCTGATTGGTGGTGTTTACCTGTTTGAAGCGGACAAATCAGCGGCGAGGGAATGCATGACTGTTGCGCTCCTGTTTTTGATTATGGTTCGGCTGGAAGATCAAAAACCATGAAACGCCTCATATTCCTAAGCTTTCTTGCCCTATCATCACCAGCACAAGCAGGTCCGCCAACAAAATGCCTTCCAGCCTCGGTCAAGGCAAAGCTGGCATACATTGACAAGCATTTCGGCCATGTCATCATCATTTCCACATATCGTAAGAATGCGCGGATTGCGGGGAGTGGTAAGCCGTCGCTTCACGCATCGTGTCAGGCTGTTGACTTCCATATTGCCAGGAACAAATCCGCCGCAATCCGGTGGCTACGTTCGCAGCCTGTCGAGGTTATAACGTATGGTTGCGGAATGCATCACGTTCATGTCGGGGTTGGCAGTTACAAGGGCCATCATTGCGTTAATTCCAAGGGAGTGCGGCGCTAATGGTCATGCCCAAATACGCACCCAAACGCGACGCCTCCGAACCGGAGATAGTGAACGCGCTGCAAGGTTTGGGCTGCACGGTCTACCGTATGGATGCACCTTGCGACCTTTTGGTAGGATTTCGCGGCGTCAATTACCTGGTCGAAGCCAAGACCGCAGGAACACAATACGGCAAGAAACTGAACGCCAATCAAACAGACTTCAACGCCTCATGGAAGGGTAGCAAGATCATCATGCTGTATTCGAGCGTTGATGCGATTGACTGGATTGTAGGGCTTGCCAGCCATTCAGAAAAGGGAGCCAAGGCAGCATGACACAAGACGAACAATCATTTGAAGCATTTTGGAGTATTTATCCCCGCCGCGTAGGCAAGGGAACGGCCCGAAAGGCATTCGCCAAGGCACTTCGGTCTGTCTCATATCAAACCATCATTGACGCGGTTCTGGCCCAACTACCCGCCAATCTCTGCCGCGATGACCCGCAATTCATCCCACACCCGGCAACATGGCTCAACGGTGAACGTTGGGGTGACGACATCGAACAGCCAAAGCAATCACAACCGCGCGGCATAGCAGGCGCTGCAATCAGGAGCATGGGCAATGCAGGACAGAACCAAGGCGGCTATCGCGGTTATGCTCAACTCGTTCACGCAGCAAGCAAACACTGATCCTGACTTGCTGATGATGGCATATGAAATCGCGCTCGAAGGCTTGTCAGATGCAGCCATTCAAGAGGCTTGCAAGCGGTTCATTCAGGGCAGGGTTCCCGAATTTGACGTGAGGTTTTCGCCTTCCGTCGCTCAATTTGCCAAGGAAGCACAAGACCGTCAAAGCCTGATGGATGTGACCGACCGGGCAGCACGAACACCAAAGATCGAACACAAACCCGCACCTGTCGGCAATCTCGTTTCACGGCAGAAAATGCAGGCGCTTGCCGATCATCTGGCAGGCAAGATCACGGCAGACGAACTGGAACAAATTGCAAAGGCAGGAGCGTAACCATGTCATTGATTGAAACACGGACATTCACAAGCGGCGCGGACATGATTGCAGCGGCGCGTAATGTGAGGAATCGGCTTTGGAAGCCACACAAGGTCAACATTGCGCCGCCATTGCTCACCCGCCTGCCATTCGTCCAAGTTAATGCACCGCGCAACACTACAACGCCAGCGCAACGGTTGAATGATTTATGCAGATCTTGTGGCGTTCCGCTTGATGAAATCCAAGGACAGGGAAAATTCAAGCATCTAGTCGCATCCAGAAAAGCCATGTTGAAAACAATTGTCTCTGAATATCCAGAGATAAGGTTGGGTGAACTTTGCAAACTGTTTGGCCGCGACCGAACGACAATTTCATATCAATGTAAACTGATGGGAATTACACTATCAACAGTCCGGCTTAAAAAGAAATTTCCTGATGGAATGACGCTCAAAGAGTATCATAAACACGTAAAAACTGATACATTCGGAGTGCGCTATTATCCAAACCGGAACAAATGGCGGGCGTTGTTTTCATCTGGTGATTATATCGGCATTTTCGACACTTACGAGGAAGCCGTTGACGCAAGAAAAGCCAAGGCAATCGAGATGGGATTTGAGGTAACTTTGGATGGCCGGTATGTCAGCCCATACGAGTTTAACCGCATGACAGAGGTAAGGCGCTTGGAATTGTTCGGGCCTGATTTCAAAGCCAAAGGTGCAGCATGAAAATCTCTCCAGCGGAAATTGTTGCGGCATCTGATGCATTTTTGAAGAATGGCTATCTCTCCGAAGCTCTCAAAGCCGCATACACAGTCCGCAAACAGCGCAAAGCCGCCAAGCGCAAACGCCAGCGCAAGGAAAAGGACGAAAAGAAACAATATGTCATTCAGACGTGGGCCGGAAGGCTAATCCCAGATTTGAGCCTTGAAGAACTGGAAAAGGCGCGGGAATATTTGTCAACGCAAACGCTTGCCAGCGTAAATGATGTTGCCACCTATCGGCAGATACTTTGTGAGATTATCGAGCGCAAAGAAAAGGGCACGAATGTATCTGAATGCGTCAAAGGTGCAGTTGCATTTGCAGAAAAGTTGGGCAAGGAAAAGGACAAGCAGGTAGTGGAGAGTGTGAAGCCTGTTGATGTTCGGCCCGCCTCATGCCGGTTTCGATTGCAAGACGAGGGGAAGCCATACCCGCGAAGCTCATGCACGGCTTGCGGTGCAACTGTCATGAACATGGGAAAAGCCTGTCGTTGTGGCGAATCTCCTACCCCCTCCAAAGCCCCTGAATGGGATGGCAATGCAAGCGCGTTCGATGCAGCCATGAAGCCCAAGGCATAAAGACATGGCAAGAAAGACCAAGACAAAACCAAAGGTAACAGCCGGTGCAGGGTTCATCATGATTGAGATTGACAATCCGCTATACCAGGCCGCGCACGATGGCAAATCAGCCAACCCGCGCAAGATACAGGCTGCATACAATTACCGCGAAAGCTATGTCGGGTTCCTGTTCGGCAAAGGAACAATTTCCGAAGCTGACAGACGGGCAGGGGATCGCGTCCGCCAAGCATTCGAAGCAATGGGCGGCGCAGGCGCACAAGCTATCGACTACAGCCGGACAAAGGTTGATGGCGGGAAGATTGCAGACCCTATTTCAGTGCGCCAACTAGAGGCAGGGGCAACGCTACGTGAGGTTCACCAGCGTTTGGGACCAGAAGGCCATGATCTGGTGATAAAGCTGTGTGGCGAGTGCCGTTGGCCGAAAGACCTGTCGCCGGATAAATACCGGCAGACGTATTTGTCACAGAGATTGCGGGAATGCCTTGAGACGCTGGCCATTCATTGGGGCTTCAGGAGCGCAAAACAAACCCACAGATATGCGAGTTAGAGGTGGCGACGATGAACGATGCAGAAATTATCATTCGAATTGGCAAGATGAAAATTGATGACACGCGCGGCGGGCAGCATGTCGGGTGTGAAAGCGGTGTGCTTGTCACTCATGAACCGTCTGGAATTTCGGCATACGTGAATATGGGCTTTTCGCAGCATATCAGCAGAGAAATTGCGCTGGATATGATCATGTCTGCGCTAACCCATCCGAAGTATCGGCCATGAATTACAGGCGGTTAACGGTATTCAATTACCTCTTGTCTGGAAAACCAAATCAGTCTATGTTTGATAACATGGCACAATTGCCGGTAAGCGCAATTTGAAGCCAACAAATATCCAATTCAGCATTTAACGTCTCCACCGGCCCGCCTTGTGCGGGCTTTTCTATGTCAGCTACAGCAAAGGATAAAAGCAAATGGCTGCAAAATCTCCCTTCCGTTCCGTTCGTGGCAAACAACTTGGTCTTGGGCCGTATGGCAATCTAGTCGCTAATGGCATCGACATTACGCCAAAGGCTGTGACGGCAACAATTTCGATTTCGGCTGAAGGTGCAACAGTCGCCAATCAGCGCGATATCACAATCACTCTCAAGGATGCCGAAGGCAATGCCATCGACTATGCTGAGAACTTTGAAATCCGCCTTTATCTCTCGGCTGCTATGACCGACTTCGTGGCAACTGGCGGGTCAACCGGCATTGCTGCTGGTGCTTCGGGCAAGATTCTTGCTGTCGTGGCAAAGAAGATTTTCCGCGCCATCACCACCACGGCTGGCGTGTGCCAGGTGATCTATACAGACACAGGCACTGAAGCCGGTTATCTCGCTGTCGCACTGCCGAATGGCATTGTTGTCGGCGGTGGTTTGATCACGAATACGTAATCCATCGTGGCTTCAGCGCTAATGCTGAGGCTTTCCCTTGTTTGAAAGGAAATGACCGATGGCAATTACCACGGGCGCAAGAGAGGCAAAGGCCGACTATCGCGTCTTTGTCTATAAATGGCTTGATATTCCAAACGGCAACCAAGGCGATTCCTTGGGCTTTGCAACCTATCAGGATCGTTCCGTGCAGGTTGTCGGGACTTTCGGCGCCGGCGGCTCTGTCAGCATCAAAGGCTCAAATGACGGCGGTACGACATGGGCAATCCTCACTGATCCGCTCGGCAATGCCTTGACGTTTACGGCGGCTGGTCTGAAGCAAATCGTCGAACTGACTGACCTTATCCGTCCTGAAGTCACGGCGGGTGATGGCACAACGGCAATTGATGTCTGGCTATTGGCGCGAGGTGCAAACAAATGAGCGAATTGCGCGATGCTGTAAACAAGGTGCAAAATCTTGGTGGTCTGTTCAAGGCCGTCATGATTATTGCCGATGAGGTCAACAAGGTTGACAAGATCGAACAGCTAACCGGCGAAGTAAATGTCCGGTTGGTGGCAAAGCAGGCAGAAGAACGCGACATTGATGCGCGTCTGGTTGCTGGCAATGGGTCTTTGGCTTCACTGCACAAAGCCTTGTCTGATGCAGAAAAAGATATTGCTGCTGCCAAAAAGGAAGCAAAGGACGTAATCTCAACAGCCAATGAAAAGGCCAAGGGATTGATTGCTGATGCGACTGGAAAGGCGTCCGGTATCGTGGCCGATGCTGAACAGCAAAAGACTGCGATTGATGGGCAGGTTTCGGACAAAAACAAGAAACTGGCCGCTGTTGAAAAAACAATCTCAACGCGGTCTGATGAACTTGCGGCGCTTGAAAAGCAAATTCAGGATGCTCGTGATGTTATCAAGCAGATGGTTGGGGGCTAACGATGAGCCTTGGAAACACCACTGAAAACGAAATCATGCTGTATATCTTCGACAGTGCCGCTGCCGCATGGGCGGGCAACACTGATTTTTATGTTGCTCTCCACACTGCTGATCCTGGTGAGGCTGGCACTGCCACGACAAGCGAGGTCGCATATACCAGCTACGCTCGTGTAGCAGTTTCGCGCACTACTGGCTTTACTGTTACCGGCAATCAGGTTGAAAACGCTGCTTTGTTGCAGTTTCCTCAGTCTGGTGGTTCTGGCACTGATTGCACCCACTTTTCTATTGTCACCACGGCAAGCGGCGCGGGGCAGATTATCCTTCGTGGCGCTTTGTCTGCAACACTTCCTACAGGTTCTGGCATTCAGCCACAGTTCGCGGCTGGTGCTTTGACTGCAAGCGTTGATTAATGACTGGCTTTCGTAACGTTCGGGCTTATGCGGATAGCATTGAAACCGGCCAAGGCTGGATCAGTTCTTTCCGCAAAGTGCCTGCTGTAACTACAATTGCAGGGCAATGGTTTGATTTCTCCGGCGCTGCGGGCAATCCTGTTCCGAACTATTTTGCATCTGAGCCTTTGGTTGCTGCTGCGCTTGATTCCTACAAAGGTATTTTGCACGGTCCTGATGTTTCTCCGTCAAAAAAGTATATCCACCGGATAACGGCTGCGATTGCAGGCGCTGCGGCGTCTGGCAATGTCGAGCAAATCTGGTGTGACTATCTGCTGTATTATCCATTTATCGATATGGATGCGGCAGGCGAAGAACAATTGCTGACAAACGATGTTGTTTTGCCACGGTGGGCAACGGGATCGGGTGTCAGAATGGTTTTGCTTGCACAGGCTGCTACAATCGGTAGCGGGCAATTCACGGTCAACTATACCAATTCTGACGGGGTGGCTGGTAGGGTTACACCAAACCAGTTTTGTGCTGCGGCTCAACCTTCAGGCGCGGTTGTCAATGCAGAGACGGCGGCGGCGGGACTTATGCCTTTTGTCAGCCTTCAATCTGGTGACAAGGGCGTTCGGTCTGTCCAGTCCATTACATTCAGCGTAGCCAATGGCGGGCTAGCTGCATTGGTATTGGTCAAGCCCCAACAGCGTCATTATCATCGCGAACCAAGCGCAACGGCTGCGGAAGGTTCGCCATCTGAACTTGAAAGTATGCGTGAGCGAGCGGGTCTATCTCCTGAAATTCAGGATGGGGCTTTTCTGTCATTTATTGGGCGCACGGCTGCGGGCAGTGCATCGGGTGCGGCATATACCGGCATCTTAGAAACAGTCTGGGGCTGATATGGGTTTTTCATCACTCGATAATCTGATTTCAAAAATCTCTGTCGATGGGCAGACTGACTTTCAGATTACAAACAAGACAACAGGCGTTGCCGGTGTTGCTGGCACGTGGACTGATCCAACTGTGTTCAACGGTTATCCTGTTGCTGACACGTATGCCGGAACGTCGCTAACTTATGTTGCCACTGACGAAAACAGCACGGGCGCAATTCCTCACGGGGGGAATGTTTCGACGGCAACCAAGCATTTTCTCAACGCGGGTGCTTCGATATTTGCTGCGGCAGGTGCGCCTTGGTATGTGATGTGTATGGATCAGATTGGCTATGTGCCAATTACCGGAACGGACGTAACTGGCACGGGTTCTCGCACAATCACGATGACTGCGCTTGACGGTTCGGCACGGTATGCAAACGGCGCTGGATTGCGGGCATACTTCTCGACTGAAGTTGCCCCGACACTCGGCGGACCGAATCTGACGGCATTCACCTATACTGATCAGGGCGGGACAACGGCGCAAGCATGCCCTGTTACGGTTGGATTTGCGGCAACGCCTGTTGCTGGACAGGTTCCGCACTCTGGTAATGCTGCAACGCGCTATGCGCCTTTCCTACCGCTTGCTGCGGGGGACAGTGGCATTCGTGATTTGGAAGCCTTCACCTTATCAGGTGGCACTGCTTATACAGGTTCGGGGCAATTGGTCCTGCATCTGGTGAAGCCATTGTTCATTCTGCCGGTCGTGGCGTCCGGCATGTATTCGGAGCGGGACTTTCTTAACCAACTGCCGTCACTGCCAAGAATTAAAGACGGTGCCTATCTGAAATACATGTTCTTTCAGACTGGCGCGACAACTACCACATCGCCAATCGTCTTTAACTTCAACTATGGCTATGCCTGATGGCTCTCGTTCAGGCGCTTGGGCGGCTGGAATGCAGCTTTAACGGGGTAATTTTTTCTGGCCTGACGACAACGGCAAACGGTGCGTTAGGCACAAGCATGTTGCTTGGCGCTCGGCGTAACCTTTTAACCAGTTTTACGGATTCAACTTTTGCCATTCCAAACGGGCATCTTGCTTCGTCTGCATGGTTCATGCCGCAAAAAGATGGAGGCATGTCGTCCATCAATGAAGCGGTTATTGTTTTCACTGAAACGGGCAATGCGGCTCAAGGCTACAACGCTTCGAGTTCAACGTCTTTCACGTTCACGGCTAATGGCAACGGTGCTGCTGTTGCTGCGGCTGTTGGGTCTGCATCGTTTGTATTTTCGGCAAGTGGATCAGCGGTAGCGCCATTCCAGGCTATCGGGTCTGCGTCATTCACATTCTCGGCAAGTGCGTCTCTTGGTGGGACAGCGCTGATTGTCGGTTCATCTGCCTTTATCTTCACAGGGACACTCACAACCGGCGCGATAGGCCATATGAACGCGCTGCCGATAGATACGGCACTAACTGCCGATAGCATTGCATCAAGCGTATGGGCTGCTCTAGCTTCGGCAAACAATACTGCCGGGACAATGGGCGCATTCCTTAACGCTGCTGGTGCCGGTGGTGATCCTTGGGCGGTCACGCTGGAAGGTTCATACACCGCTGCTGATCTTATCCGCATCATATCGGCGTCTGTAGCTGGCAAGGTATCCGGCGCTGCATCCACTACGATAGAAATCAGGGATGTATCGGATAGCAAAAACAGAATTGTTGCTACTGTCGATGCTGACGGCAACAGAACTGCAATCGTATTGGATGGCGCATAATGTTTGCTGGCCGGTATTTTTCGAAAGCCTATTTTGCAGGACGGTATTTCGCGCCTGCATCGTCAAGCGCAATTGATGGTTCTGGCAACAGTGGCAATTGGATTGTGCAGCGTCGTCGTCGGGGTGGCCGCTAAATGGCAGTCCTTCGCTATGCCGCACAAGAAAAAGCCAACATTGACAAAGCCGCAAAGGAATCGCGGCGCATCAGTGCTGTCAATGCCAAGCTAGCATTAAGGGACGCTGAGGCGACTGCTGCTGCCGGATATGAGCCTGCAATCAGTGCTGGTTCTGCCGGTCAATACTGGACAGGTTTAAAGGCTTGGGCAACGCTGAACAAATCAGCGGTTGGTCTAGGCAATGTCGATAACACTGCCGATGCAAACAAGCCGGTATCCACGGCTCAACAAACGGCAATAGACGGAAAACTTAACACGTGGGTTGCTGCTCCTGCTTCCGCTGCCTCAACTGGCACGGCAGGGCAACTCGCATACGATTCATCATGGCTATATGTCTGCGTCTCAAGCAACACTTGGGTTCGAACGGCATTGGCTACATGGTAAGACAAGAGGCGGTCTAACCAATATGGGTGCAGGACGTCCTACAGATTATAACCAAGACCTATCTGACAAGATATGTGAGCGCATTGCCGATGGTGAAAGCCTGCGCACAATCTGCTCAGATGATGATATGCCCAATAAGGCGACTGTTTTCAGGTGGTTGGCAAAATTTCCCGCATTTAGCGACCAATACGCTCGTGCGCGTGATACCCAAGCTGAGACAATCGTTGATGAAATCCTCAATATTGCCGACGATGGCACTAATGATTGGATGGAACGCAGAAACGGCGACGGCGAAAACATTGGCTGGCAAGAGAATGGCGAGGCTCTGCGGCGTTCTGTGCTCAGGATCGATGCCCGCAAATGGATGGCTGGCAAACTGAAGCCAAAGAAATACGGCGACAAGGTGCAGCATACCGGCGCTGACGGTGAAGGTCCGGTGCAGATAGAAGACAAGGGTGCATATGACATGGCTCGCCGTGTTGCGCTGCTGCTAGCCGGTGCAAATGACAAACCTGCTTGATGATATTCTGGCACGGTTCAATGCGCTGCCAGCGGACAAGCAAAAGGAAATTGAAGCGCTTGCAGTAGAAGCAACCAAGAACAGGTTGTTTGTGCCTAATCCTGGTCCTCAGACTGAAGCGCTGTTTTGCCAAGCGGATGAATTGTTCTACGGCGGCTCTGCTGGTGGTGGCAAATCTGCCCTGCTGTGTGGCACTGCTGTCGATGATCATGACAAGGCAATTATCTTCCGGCGTGAATATCCCCAAATCAAGGGCCTCGAAGATGAGGTCCAGCGTTTGGTTGGATCGCGTGGCGGGTATAACGGGCAGGACAAGGTTTGGCGGTTGCCGAATGGCAATGTGCTTGAATTCGGTTCCGTGCCGCATGAACAGGATGTTGAGAAATATCAGGGGCGTCCACATAGCCTGAAGGGCTTTGATGAGATTACCCACTTCAGCGAGGCAATGTATCGATTCCTGATCGGTTGGGTGCGGTCCACAAGCCCAAAGCAACGTTGCCGCGTCATTGCTACCGGAAACCCTCCGACAACGCCTGAGGGGTTCTGGGTGGTCAAGTATTGGGGGCCGTGGCTGGATAAGTCGCATCCCAATCCTGCCAAGGCTGGTGAGTTACGCTGGTACACGACAATTGATGGCAAGGATGTGGAGTGTGACGGGCCGGACGCTGTTGAAGTCAACGGCAAGATGGTCAAGCCTCGGTCAAGGACATTCATTCCGGCGCGGCTAGAGGATAATCCTGATCTGATGGCAACGGGCTATGCTTCTGTTTTGGAAGCCATGCCTGAAGAATTGCGCATTCGGATGCGTGATGGCCGGTTTGATGCTGATGTGAAGGACAATTCATTTCAGGTTATACCGACTGAATGGGTTCGTGCTGCGCAAGCAAGATGGACGCCACAAGCGCCTGCTGGCGTTGGAATGTCTGTTCTGAGCCATGACGTGGCATTGGGTGGCGGTGATGCCAATACATATGCTCGGCGTCACGGCCATTGGTATGATGAGGTTATCAGCGAAAAGCTGAAGGGAATGGTTGATCCGATTGATCTTGCTGCTCGTGACTTGTCACTGATGCGCAATGGTTGCCCTGTCGTGATTGATATGGGCGGTGGATATGGTTCTGGCGTCTATTCGCATCTGAAAAACAACGTCCAAAGCCTTACGCTTTACGGGCACAACGGAGCCAATTCGAGCGCAAAGAAAGCGCGGGATGGCAAACTTGGATTTAAAAACAAGCGGGCTGAAGTCTGGTGGAAGTTCCGAGAGGCGCTTGAACCAAACTTGGGTGAGCCTGTTGCGTTGCCTCCTGATCCTGAATTGCTGGCGGATTTGACTGCGCCAACTTGGAAACTCACGGTTACAGGCATTCAGATTGAGGAAAAGGTTGCGATTAAAGCGCGGCTTGGGCGTTCACCGGACAAGGGCGATGCTGTCGTCAATGCTTGGGGATACGGCGAGGACAGCGTGTCTGCCCGTATTCGAACGCATAACAACCCAAAGGGTCGCCCTGTTGTGAATTTGGGATATAACTCTATGAAAAGAAGGAAAGCCGGATAATGTCAGCATTGTTTGGATCAAAGCCAAAGGCACCTGATCCGGTGCGTATGCCTGTGCAGGATGATGCGGAAGCCCGCGCTGCTGCCGAGCGTCAACGCCGCTCCATTTTTGCACGTAATGGCCGCTCGTCTACGGTGATGAGCCGTGGTGGTGGTGGCGAGGCTGGCACTCGCGCATATGGCAATTCACTGTTGGGTCAGGCCAACTGATGGATTCCCGCGCTCGAGAGTTGGTTTCCATTGGTTCGGGGTTATTCTCGAAAAAACGCCAATGGGATTCGCTCTGCCAGGATATTGCCGAGAACTTCTACCCGATGCGGGCGGACTTCACGCGCACGTTCACGCTTGGCGATAACTTTCAGACTGACCTGATGGAATCCTATCCGGTTCTGGCTCGTGAAACGCTAGGCAATGCGCCGTCTGCCATGCTGCGACAAGGTGACTGGTTCGCCGTGCAGACTGGGTTGGAGGAACTGGATCAAGACCCTGCCAATGCCCGCTGGCTGGAATATGCCACAACGCATTTCAAGCGGCTGATCTATGATCGTCGGGCAAACTTTGTCCGTGCGACTGGCGAGGCTGATCATGATTATGTGTCATTCGGCAATGCCGTGCTGTCGGTTGAGGAAAGCCCTGATCGCAAGCACTTCCTGTTCCGTGATTGGCATCCGAAATCCTGCGCCTGGATGGAAAATGCTGTTGGCCGCATAGACCATTTGCATCGTGATATGCCGATGTCGGCACGAAATATCATGAAGCGCGGCAATTGGGCTAAGGTTACCCATCAAGATATCAAGAATGCTGCGCAAAAGTCACCCGCTGATGAATTCAAAATCCGGCATATTGTCCTGCCGTTCGATGAGATTTACGGTGATGACAAGGCCAAGCGCCGTCAATACCGCGATGCTGAGTTTTGCAGCCTGTATGTTGACTGCGAACATGAAACCATCCTGAGCGAAGCGCCGCTGCCGGTGTTCAACTATGTTGTTCCTCGCTGGCGTACTGTGTCTGGCATGGCTCAAGGCTTCTCGCCTGCTACCATCAATGCCCTACCTGATGGGCGTATGCTTCAATCATTGGCCCGCATTATTTTGGAACAGGGCGAAAAGGCTGTTGATCCGGCGATTGTGGCGCGTGGTGAAATCTTTCGCGATTCCGTCAATCTCTATGCTGGTGGAATGACCTATGTCGATATCGAAGGCGACATGCCTTTGCGGGACGCCATGCAGGAAGTTGGCACATCCTCGAACATGTCTATCGGGATGGAAATGAAGCAAGACGTTCGCAATCTGATTGCTGAGGCGTTCCTGCTGAATAAGTTGATGCTACCGTCTGCGCGGGAAATGACGGCATTTGAAACACAGGCGCGGCTTGATGAATTCCGCCGTGCTGCTTTGCCTTTCTTCGGGCCGATTGAGAGTGAGTATCACCTTCCAATGCTGGATACTGCATTCCAGATGGCAATCCGCAACGATGCGTTTGATATCGAGAACATGCCAAAGGCTCTGTCTGAGGCTGATGTGACGTTCAACTTCCAAAGCCCATTGAATACGGCGGAAGGTCGCAAGGATGTCCAAGCCTATCAGGAAAGCGTCCAGATTATCGCTGCCGCTGCTCAGTTCGATAAGGCTATCGTCACCACGATGGACTTCAAGAAGATGACCAAGGACGCGGTGAAAGGCACGGGTGCCAAGGCTGATTGGTTTAACGATGAGGAATCACAGTTGGCAGAAGAGGATCAACTGGCTCAGGTTGACAAGTTGGCTGCTACCGCTGCGGCGCTGCGTGAAGGCGCTGGCGTTGCAAGTGAGGTTGCCGGTGCAAGTCAACAGCTTCAAGCGGCGGGCATGATGTAATGGATGCTCACGCTCCTGCACCTTATGACAAGAATGTCCTGATGGCAGTCCGTGCCGTTGTGAATGGCGCGGCCAATGACGGCCAACAAAAGATGGCGATGGATTGGATTATCAATTCCGTCTGCAATTACTATGACCTGAGCTACCGTCCTGATGGAATGGGTGGTGCACGGGCAACTGATTTTCATGAAGGTCGCCGGTTCTGTGGCGCTCAAATCGTGAAAATGCTTAGACCTGAAGCGCTTCTTGCTGTGGAAAAGGTCGAAAGCAAACGTAAAACGAGGCACGAGGCAAAACCCAATGACTGAGGCAATTGCGGCTGTTGAAGCCGAAAAGCCCGTTGACATCACTGTTGACGCTGGCACTGACAAAACTGTCGAGAAACCCGTTGAAAAGGCCGTAGAAACCGACAAGGCCGCTGCTGTGGACGCAGACAAGCCTGTTGTGGATGACAAGGCCAAGGAAGGCGAAGCGGCTGCTGAAGAGGCTAAAAACAAGGATGCCGAAAAGGGCGGGCTTCCTGACAACTGGCGGGAAAGTGCAGCGGGTGGCGATGATGCACTGCTGAAACTGCTTGGCCGATATACATCCGTTGCGTCCCTTGGCCGTGCATTGGCCGAAAAGGAAGCTTTGATCCGCTCTGGCGCTATCAGAAAGCCGATGCCAAATCCAAAAGACGAAAAGGCAATGGCGGAATGGAAGGTTCAAGAAGGCATTCCTGCTGATCCGACTGGCTATAAACTGCCTGAAGCCATTCAAAAGCGGCTAGTGGATGAGGACAAGCCCATTCTGTCGGCGTTCACTGAGTTTGCTCATTTCAAGAATGCCCGTCCTGATGTGGTTGAAATCGCATCGGAATGGTATGTGGATATGCAGGAAAAGGCTGCTGAGGCTCAGTCTCAGTCTGACAAGGCTGCAAAGGAAGCGGCTGAAGACGAACTGCGCCGTGAAATGTCCCATGCGGACTATAAACCGGCAATCACGCTTGCCAATCGCTGGCTTGAAACTGTTCCTGGTGTTGGTTCCAATTGGTCTGAACTGCGCCTTTCGGACGGGCGCTTGCTTGGCAGTGTGCCTGAATTCATCAAGTTTGCTGCCGACATGGGCCGCGAACGGTTTGGTGATGTTGTTTTTGCTTCCGGCGACAGTGAGCGCAAGTTTACTGCCCGCAAGGAAGAGATTGAGAAAATCCGCAATTCCGATTTTGACCGTTATGAAAATGAAGGTCTGGACAAGGAATATCGGGAAATCCTCGAAAAGGAACTTCAGCGCGGCAAGCGTTGATCTGAAATCTCTGGCAAATGCCAGTGGATGAATACCCGCTTAATGCGGTAATATAATACCTTGCAGCGGCCACCCCGAAAGGCCCCGCGAATAGGTTTCTGCCAATCAAAGTGAAGCCCCGAACTGCTGAGCGGCCATCCTTCGCAAGAAGCCCCGCAACGCTATCGGCCACCCTGCACGGCGTCGGCTCCCAAACCCTCAACTGAAATCCAAAAGGATAAACATCATGGCTATCGAAGCTGCTGTTATCCAGTACAAGAAAGATTTCGTTCCGGCGTTTGAGCAAAAGCAATCAATGCTCAAGCTGACCACGACGAAAGAGTCTGTCTTGTCTGGCAACCAGGCCACGTTCCTTGTTTCGGGTTCTTCCAGCGATACCGCTGTCACCCGTGGCTCGAACGGCCTCATCCCCTATGGCAACCCGACAAACGCTCAGGTTACGTCAACGCTTGTTGAAAAACATGCGCCATACGAACTGACCGGCTTCAACGTGTTTGCTTCACAGGGCGACCAAATCAAGGTCATGCGCAACCAGTCCATCAACGTCATCAACCGTGACATTGATCTGGTTCTGCTTGCTGAACTGGCTAACGCCACTCAGGACTTTGGTTCGGGCACTGCCTCACTCTCAACCGTCCTTGGCGCTCAGGCCATCCTCGGAAACAGCGACGTTGCTGTTGAAGAGGAAGACAACATGTTTGCCGTCATTTCCCCAGCTTTCCGTGGGTATCTGATGCAGACAACTGAGTTTTCTCAGGGTGACTACGTCGATATGAAGCCATTTGCTGGCCCTGCTCGTCGTATGTTCCGTTGGAGCGGCATCAACTGGATCGTTTCGAGCCGTGTTACCGGCCTCGGCACTGCCAGCGAAATTTGCTATATGTATCACCGCAACGCCATTGGCTACGCTGTGAACGTTGGCGAAGAGAAAATCGCTGCCGGTTACGATGACAAGCAGGATCTGTCATGGTCCCGTGCCACTGTCTACCACGGCGCAAAAATCCTTCAGAACTCCGGCATTGTGAAAATCACTCACGATGGCTCGGCGTTTGTAGCCACGTAAGGAGAATTGAACCATGGCTTACACTTCTGACAATCTGAATCTCGTCACTGCCACGGTTGGCGGCGAGGCTCCGCGCATTTTCGTCTACAAGAATGCCACTCCTGATGCTGACGCGGCCATTGTTACGGCTGGTTACTTCTCGGACGGCGTTTCCAAGGGAATGCGCAAGGGTGATCTGGTCGATGCTGTTGATACCGGCACGGCCAAATACAAGCGCTATCAGGTCACGACTGTTTCCGGCACCACGGTAACTGTCGCGGCTCCTACCGCTATTACCTGATCGCATATCGCGGCTTCGGTCGCGGTGTGCCTCCTGCGGTCGAGATGGGCTGGCTTCGGCTGGCCCATCAACCGCTCAAGCAAACTCATGAGGCAAATCATGTCACATCTCGTTTTGGCTCCTACAGCCATGCCGCACGGTGGCGCTGCGGACTATTCGCGCACCTATCGCCAAGTCATTGTGCCTGCCACGGCAACGGTTGAGGACGTTATGCGTCCTAGCTTTTGGGCAAACCATGTCGGGCTGCTTCAGAAAAATGATCTGATCGACATTCTGTCTGAAGATGGCGGGCTTGATATGCAGGTTCGCGTTGTCGGCAAGGGTATCGGCATGGTTCATTTGCGCACCATCCGCATGTGGACGCGGGATGAGGTTGTTTCTCGCACGTCTGAAGCCGCTGCAAGCGATGATGAGGTTCCTGCGGGCTATGTCGTCTCGTTTGCTCCCAAGCAATTGTGGCGCGTTGCTACCAAGAATCCGAGTGAGATTATCTCCAAGGATCATCCGTCCAAGTCTGCGGCCATCGAAGCGGCTTTCAACCATGCCCGTCTTGCCAATGGCATTGCGGCTTAAGGATTAATCATGGCTGATCGTCTGACCATATACCGCGATGCGCTGCGGCTGCTTGGCAATGCTGCCAGTCTGTCGAGCCTAACGGAAGTCAGTGCATCCCGCGCTGCGCTTGATGATGCATGGCGGTCAGCCGGTGATTATCTTCTTGAAAAAGGTCTGTGGAACTTCGCAATCCGCACGGTTGAAATGCAACCGGATGAGGATGTCGATGCGCTGTTTGGCTACACTTATGCGTATTCCAAGCCGACTGATTGGGTTCGCACGGTCAACATTTCTGACAATGGCCGGTTTTCTGAAGGGCTGTTCGATTATCAGGATGAGGCCGACTATTGGTACACGTCTTCGTCGCCAATGTATCTCCGCTATGTCTCGGATGATGACAATTATGGATGGAATGTGGGGCGCTGGCGTCAATCGTTTGCCAAGGCGCTTGCGGCCTATCTGGCCTATCAGTGCGGTCTGCCTATTTCTGCTGATCGCGGCAATCGAAATGACCTCTACAATCTGTTTCGCACTCTGTTGAAAGACGCCAAGGCTCTTGATGCTGTGGACGAGAAAGTCCAGCAAAAGCCTGCCGGTCGTCTGGTTCGCGCACGTCTTCGCGCTGGCAATCAGAAAGACGACTGATGCCGCAAACAAACGTCTACCTGCAAGCGTTCAATGTCGGCGTTCAGGACAAGAAGCATCTTGCCCGTGTTGACCTTGAAAGAATGCGGCTTGCTGCTGAAACGCAGACAAACATTCTGCCTTTGACCTCTGGTCCGGCGTTCATGCGTCCTGGCCTTGAATATATCGGGGCAACGGATTCAAATGATGTGTGCCGCGTTAAGGAATTTGTGTTTGGCGCAACCGATGCCTCGCTTATGGAATTTACTGACCTGTTGTTTCGGGTCAAGGTCAACGATGTGACGGTTACTCGCCCTGCTGTCACTGCTGCAATTACCAATGGGGCATTTTCATCCGGTACGGGGTGGACATTGACCGCGACCACTGGCGCAACGTCTACGGTATCTGGCGGGTATCTGAACCTGACGGCAGCGTCCAAGGGTTCAAGGGCTTCTGCCACTCAGTCAATCACCATCAATGAAATTGGCACGGAACACGCGCTGCGCATTGTTGTCGAGCGCGGTCCGGTCATCCTGCGGCTGGGGTCTGCATCTGGTGGTGATCAACTGATAAGCGAAACCACGCTTCGCACAGGAACGCACTCGCTGGCCTTTACACCGGCTGCAACGCCTGCCTATTTGTCGTTTCATTCTGAAGCCCAAACACTCAAGCGGGTTGATAGCGTCACGATTGAAGCGGCTGGTGTCATGACACTGCCGACAATATGGGCTGAAGCTGACCTGTTTAAAATGAGGTTTGCCCAATCTGCGGATGTGGTGTTCACTGCATGTAAAAATTACAAGCCTCAGCGCATTGAACGGCGTTCGGCGCGGTCTTGGTCCATTGTGGATTATCGTCCTGACAATGGGCCATTTTCATCTGGTCGCACTCGTGACGTGAAACTGACGCCTAGTGTCACTGAAGGGAACGGAACGCTTACAGCATCGTCTGCGCTGTTCAATTCTGATCATGTCGGGTCAATTTTCACGCTATTTCATGAAGGCTTCAAGTGCGTCACTCCGCTTAGTGCTGAGGATGAATACACGGAAGCCTTTCAGGTAACAGGCATTACCGATACCAATTACGATGATCGCAACTGGTCCTATTCCATAACCGGAACATGGGTCGGCACTCTGCGTTGGCAGCGGTCATTTGACAGCGCCGCGACGGGGTTCAAGAATTTCCGCTATACGACTGGAACGTCAACGGTCGATATTACCGGAAATCTTGGCACAACGGTCAATGCTGATGGCGATGACAATTCGATCATCTGGTACAAGTTGGGGTTCAAGCCTTCGTCCTATACGTCTGGCACGGCAACCATTACCGTCAATTATGATGGCGGCGGCGGCTCTGGTGTTGCACGTGTGACAGGATACACATCGTCAACTGTCGTTGATATTGAAATTCTGGACAATTTCCAGAACACAACGGCCTCGTCTGACTGGCGTGAAGGGGAATGGTCGGCCAATCAATACTGGCCTTCTGCCGTTGCCTTTGCTGAAGGGCGTCTGTGGTGGTCCGGTTCTGATCGCCTATGGGGTTCGGTGTCGGATGATTACGACAATTTTGATGATTCCATAGAAGGCGATAGCGCTCCTATCTCGCGTTCGATTGCGACGGGCGGGGTAAATGACACTCAATGGATGATCGCTCTCCAGCGGCTGCTTGTTGGCACGGAAGGGGCTATCTCGACGTGCAAATCCTCGTCACTTGATGAGCCTTTGACGCCTTCCAATCTATCGATCAAGGATTCGTCCTCGATGGGCGCAAGTTCGGTTGACCCGGTCAAGGTTGATGGGCGGGCGCTGTTTGTTGATCGTTCTGGTACTGCGCTGTTTGAATTGTCATTCGATGGGACAACCGGGGATTATAACGCCACTCAGCTTTCCAAACTGGCAACGGACCTATTCCAAGCCGGGATCAAGACAATGGCTGTGCAGCGCCGTCCTGATACACGGGTATGGATCATCCTTGATGATGGGTCGTGCGTCTGTTGTGTTTATGAGCCGCTTGAACAGGTGCTGGCATTCATTCCGATAGAAACGGATGGCGATTTTGAGAGTGTTGCGGTTCTTCCGGCTGATGCTCAGGATCGGGTTTATTTTTCGATTGCCCGTACAATCAATGGTTCAACCGTCCGCTATGTTGAAAAGATGGCGCTGGATACGGAAGTCAAGCCGGTTAATCTCTGCAAGGTGATGGACGCGTTCAAGACTGGAACAAATGCTCCTGCGTCTGTGACTGTCAATGCCGGAACACATCTGATCGGTGAAACGGTGGTTGTTTGGGCTGATGGCGCTCCTATTACTCAGGAAGTCACCACGTCACGCGGAACACTGACTGAACCTCGTGAATTCACGGTTGATGGAAGCGGCAACATTACGCTGCCGTCTGCTGTAACGAATTGGGTGGTTGGTCTTGGGTATCGCGCACGGTATCGCTCGGCGCGTCTTGCCTATGCTGCTGCTGGTGGCACTCCGATGTTGCAGATGAAAAAGGTTGATAGCGTCGGAACGTTACTGGCTGATTTTGTCAGAACAGGAATTCGGTTTGGATCGCGTTTTGATGACGACACAAGGCCAATGTTCCCGCTTCCTGCTCTCAAGGAATATGCGGCGGCTGACAATATTGTGTCTGACATTGCCGATGAGGAAGCGTTCATGTTCCCTGGTGAGTGGTCAACGGACGGGCGCGTTTGCTTTGAATGGGAGTCTCCCAATACGGCAACGCTGGTTGGGCTCGTGCTTGGTGTGACGACAAACGGATAATGCTGACAATATCGCCTGCTGATCCGGCATTGGTTGAGGTTGCTCTAAGCATCAAAATTGATCTTCCTGCCGTTGCTTATGTCGGGTTGGATGATGGTGTGTTGGTTGGTTCTGGCGGTCTTGCTTGGGGCGCTGGCCGGTGCTGGCTCTGGTTCATGATTGCGGATTCAAAGCCGGAATATGCAAGGCCAATCTTGAAGATGGCGAAAAGACTACTGCGCAAGGCAAGCCAACTTGGGGAAACTCAGGTGTTTGTGGTGCGTGATCCAGCGTTTGCGTCGTCTGAAAAACTGGTTCGGCTCTCAGGGTTTAAGTTTCACGCCATCGAAAACGGCGAAGAGGTGTTTCGATGCGACATTTGACAGGTGCTTTTGAATGAGTGGTCTTGAACTGATTGGCGCTTTGGTTTCCGGCTTAGGAACAATCGCATCCGGTGTTGCGGCTAACCGTGCCGCGCAACAGGACGCGCTTAATATGGAAGCGCAAGGCAAAGAAGAGATTGCCGCTTCGCAACGCGATGCTTTGACCAAACGGCGTGAGGCTGCACTGGTCAATTCCCGCGCTCAGGCCATTGCTGCGGCTTCTGGTGGTGGTGCTGGTGAGGATGCTCCTACGATTGTCAAGTTGATGTCTCAAACGGCAGGCGAGGGGGAATATAATGCGCAATCCATGCTGTTCGGCGGCAAGTCTCGGCAGCAAGGCATGATCCAAGGCGCAAAATCCCGCCGTGCTGAGGGTAAGGCTTCGCTGCTTGGTTCCGTCTTTGGCGGGTTTGGCACAATAGCTAAGGGGCTTGCTCAATAATGGCAAAAATTAGTGGGTGTTCAATCTGCGGGCGCGTTCAGCGGACTGCTCGCGGGGTATGCATGGCGCATTATAGTCGATTGATGAAGTATGGCGATGCTATGTTTGGCGGCGACCTAAAAATTATAGAATTACGTGCAATCGAGATAAAAGACGGCGTTGGCTATGTTCCTTTAAGCCAAGGAAAATTTGCATTAATTGACGCTGATGATGTAGATGTCATTGGTTCCCGCAATTGGCATGCAGTAAAAGATGATGTTGCATACTATGCATTCAGCTCTGACAAAACAGCGCTACACAACGCGATAATGGGCAAAAGAGATGGCTTTGTTGTTGATCACATCAATGGCGACGGTCTTGACAATAGGAAAAGCAATTTGCGGTTTGCTACCATGTCGCAGAACCAATGGAATTCACGAATCCCTAAATCAAATAAAACTGGTTTTAAGGGTGTGAGATTTGCAAATTGGGCTGGGGGTTCGAAAAAATGGCGTGCTGGAATCCATGTTTCAGGGCACCATAAATCGCTTGGGTATTTTGAATCGCCAGAATTGGCCGCTCAAGCATATGATGATGCTGCAATAAAATACTTTGGTGAGTTTGCAAAGTTGAACCAGTCCTCAATAGGAGGTCATTATCGCTAAGCTCCCAACTGCCCTCGATCTGTCTGGACCGGGTAGCTTTCGCTCAGGCCGTCAATATTTCAGCGCAGATGCGTCTGCGGCTGGTCGTGGCTTGGCTGCATTTGGTGCTGATCTGTCGGCAATCGGTGCTGAGCGCAAGCAACAGGAAAACACGGTCGATATTGCCCGTGCTGAAGCATACAAAACCAAAGGGTTGATGGAAAAGCAAAACGCTTTTGACAATGATCCTGACTATGCGACCTATGAAAGCCGCGCTCCGAAAGAAACCGGCGATGTGGTCAATAAGGCTGGCGAACTAATCCGCGATCCGAAAATGCGTGAGCGCTGGTTAATCGGTGCTGGCACTGATGCTGCGCGGGTTAACGATGGGATTTTTGACAAGGGAACTCAGGTCAAGCGTAGTGCGGAAACCGTTGCTTTTGATGATGCGCTGGAAGTCAATCGCCGGATTTATGTTGATCCTGAAACGCCTGAGCCTCTTCGCAAGAAGGCCAAGGCCGATATTGAGGGTGCTATTAAGGCAGGGCAGGAATCAGGTTTGCTTGATCCCGTCGACGCCGACAAGCGGCGCAAACTGTTTATTGATGAAGCGGATTTCAGCCGTGCCAAACTGGCAATTGATAAAGACCCGTCCAAGTTTATTGCCTTTTCCGGTGATGTGGATGGTGATCCGGTAGTTGCCGCGATTGAGAACGTTGAAAGCAGCGGAAACCCGCAAGCCTATTCGGCAAAGGGCGCTGTTGGCTTGATGCAAGTCATGCCGGAAACTGGCGCTGAAATTGCTGGCGAACTTGGCGATAGTAATTTCCCTGCTGGCGGCACGAAAGCTGAGCAAGAGGCATATCTTGCCAATCCGCAAGTCAGCCGTGCCTATGGCTCTTACTATTATAACAAGATGCTCAAGCAATATGGCGGCGATACGGAAGCCGCTCTGATTGCATACAATGGCGGTGCGGCACGGGCTGATGCTTGGTTGAAGGCTGGCCGTGATGATAGCGTTATCCCAAGCGAATCTGCGGCCTATTACAAGAAGGTTTTGAGCCGTGTCAGCAAGCCAATCCCGCTGTCACAGGTTGACGTGAACGGGGCAAGGCAGTTTCTAAAGTCCAAAACCAACAAAGGTGCGGCATCAATTGATGGAATGGATGATGGGTTTGCGGTCAAGGTATCCCGTCTGTTTCAAGCGGCTCCGCCTGAAATCCGTGCAGGGCTTGGAATTTATTCTGGATATCGTTCTGTCGAGCGCCAAACAGAACTATGGAATGCCGCTGTCAAGAAATATGGGTCTGTATCCGCTGCAAGAAAGTGGGTTGCTCCGCCTCCTGGTGTTGAAGGTTCAACCGGTTCTCAGCACAATCACGGTAAGGCCGCTGATTTGGGATACAATGGGCAATCTCTGAAAAACGCGCCTCCGCATGTGGTTAAATGGCTGCATGACAACGCGGGGCAATATGGTTTGAAATTCCCGCTGTCCAATGAAAATTGGCACATTGAGGATTCAGGAACACGCGGCGGGCATAAATCGGCTATGCCTGATTATGTCGGCAATCTTTCACCGGAAAATCGTGCTGCATTGGCTGATTATCAGGATCAAAAGGTCAAGGCTTGGCAAACGCAACAGGCTGCAAACCAGAAAGCCATGAATGGCGCGGCCTATGATGATTTCAGCCTGCGCATTGCCACGGGCGACATGAACCTCAATCAGCGGGAAATCCTGTCAAGCGACATTATCGACAATGGACAGAAGGCAACGCTGATCAATTCGCTCAATACCAAGATGAAAGAAATTGGCGAAACGGCTGCGGCTGTGCAGGCCTTTGCTGCTGGCGGGCTTTCTGTCGATCCCTATGACGGCAAGGGCAAGGATGCGGTTGATAACGTCTATGCCGCTACAACCAAGACCCTTGCTCCTGAACAGGTGCAGCCAATCACGGAAGAGATTGTTCGGCAATCTAAGACGGTTCCCAAGCAAGCCCTCAGCCTTATTCGCCAAGGTCTGACAAGCAATGATCCATTGCAGATTGAAAAGGCAGCACAAGCGGCTCAGCGCATTTCGGCAATTGATCCTGGCGCTCTGTCTCGCCGTGATGGCGGGGCGGAAGTGCAGAAGGTGGCCGATGATTTCAGCTACTATGTCAACAAGCTGAATATGTCGCCATCCGATGCTGCAAAGCGCATCCAGGCGGATAATGATCCGGCCAAGGTGGTCGAGCGCAAGGCAATCGAACCTGCTGCAAAGCAGTTTGTGAAGTCGTTGGAGTCATTCGATATCGCCAATGAATTTGATCCCGGTCTATTTGGCGCTCAGCCTGCGCTTGGAACAACGCCTGCTCAGGCGCTTGGGATACAGGCCGAATTCATTGCCATTGCTGAGGACCAATTTTTCAAGGCAAACGGTGATCCTGAACTCGCCAAAAACCGCGCTGTTGAACAGATGAAGCGGCTTTATGGGCCGTCTGAATTTGGCATTGAAGGCAACAAATTTACCATGACTGGTCAAGCGAAGACGGTGCTTATGAAGCATCCGCCTGAAATGTATTGGCCGAAAGAAGGTGGTTCGCTGCAATATGCCCGCACAAAGCTATGGCAGGACGTGACTGGCATTGATCCTGAATATCAGGAAGGCTCGATCCAGTTGGTGACTACGCCTGAGACTGACGCGATGATCAAGCGCGGCGAAATGCCTGCTTACGGTATTTTGTGGAAAGACAAAGATGGCGTGATGCAAACCATGCCGGGCAAACTGTGGCGTCCTGACATTGAAATGGTGACTGATCGCATGTCCAAGAGGGCTGCTGAGGAAAAGGCCGTGATCATTGATCGCGCCAAGCAGACTGATGCCGATATCAAGGATGGCCGTGATCGCATGGGTTCGCTGGATAACTTCCTTGGCGTGACGCCTGATAACTTCCTGAGCGGTGGGGCTAACTGATGCCGTTCATTGATATTGTCAAAAAGCCGCAAGACCTCTCGAATTTCGAGATTGAAACGCCGCTTGATGATCCGACACTTTCCGAAACGTTTGGCGCTGCCTTTCGCACTCAGAACATGGTTGGCTCGTTTCTGTCTCAGCGCGGCGCTGTTGATCCAAATGAAGAGGAAGCCGGTTTTAACGCGATTGACTACATCAAAGACGATTCCCGCTATGCGCCCTATGCCGATGAGTTTGCAGGCCTGTCCAATCGCCGGTCTGCCGATGCCATGAAAATGCAGATTGATCGAGAGGAAGCGGACCGCCGCACTCTTGATGCTGCCGGTTGGACTGGCATTGTTGCCCAAATGGCGGCGGGCGTGTTTGATCTGCCGACATTGCTGCCGTTTGGTGGTGCAATTGCCGGTGCTTCACGCTCTGGCGCTCTGGTTGGTGGTGCAATTGGTGCCGGTATGGATGCTGCGGTGTCTGAAGCCGGTCTACAGGCTACACAGGCCACAAGGACAGGCACGGAAAGCGCTTTGAACATCGGCGGCTCAATTGTCCTCGGCGGGGCGTTGGGCGCTCTGGCGGGCCGCTATTTGAATTCTGTCAGCCAATTGTCCCTTAGCCGCAAGATTGAGCGTCAAGGCGATGAGTTTGATGCGTTAGATCGTGAATTCGCCGCTGCCGGTTCGGTCGGCGCTGCTGAACGTGACCGCGGGCCGCTGGTCCTCAAGGATGAGGCGCTGATTTCAAAACTGCCGCTGGTTAGCAGGCAAGACCCGATGATCCGGTTGCAGCTTGGCGAATTGGATGCCGGACGCGAAACCGTGCGCCGCATGGCAGAAACTCCGCTGGAATATGCCGACAACGCCAAGGGTGTTGCAACGGAACGCGGTGGCTCGGTCGAAACCCGCATTAAGATGTGGAGCGCACCACTGGCAAAAACCGTCCGTGAAATGGATGTGGAATTCGCCAAGTATTATCACGGAACGCCTGAACCTACATCCTGGCAGCGCCGTCTGTCGCCAACATTGTCTGAATTTGATCGCTTTCGCGGCGGAAAGAAACTGACATACAAGCAGTTCAAAGAGGAAGTTGGCCGCGCTGCATATATGGGCGGTGAACATGAAATTCCTGAAGTGGCTGCGGCTGCAAAGGCATATCGGGCGATTGATGAACAGCTAAAGAATGCGGCTATCGAAGCTAAACTTTTCCCTGAAGATGTGAGCGTCGAAGGCGATATCAGCCATCGTTTCCGCATGTATAACAAGGAAAAGATCATCGCTGATCGTGGCACGTTCAAGCAGCGGTTGGTTGACTATTTCACGGCTGGGCAGGAATCGGCTGGCTTTCGTGCCGAGGAAAACGCGCTTGGTCAAAAGATCATCGAAGCGGATCGGCTGCGCGAAAAGTATGACGCGTCATTTGGCCGGCTGGCTGGTCTGGAAGAACGTCTGAATGCTCGTCTGAATGTGCGTCAACGCAAAATGTCTGATGTTGAGCGGGCAAGGCAAACCCGCTTTGACGTGATGAAAGAACGCGCTCCTGCTGATTTGGTCAAAGCCCTGCGCGGTGCTGATCAAAACGCGGCGATGATTGATACCGTCAAGGAATTCCGCAAGGCTGTGCGCGAATCCAAGAAGGCCAATCCGAAATTTGCCGACAAGTATCCGGTGCTGGCTCGTATCAAGGAGCGCGGCGGCGTTACCAAGGGGTCGATGCTTCACCATGAACTGTCCATGATGGACGTGACGCCCAAGAAATTCCCAGGACTGTTTGTGGAAAATGGAGGCATTGGCGAACTCGATAACTTTGTGAAGTCGGAATACGATGAATTTGCCAATCTGGCTTCTGATGGCTCGTATGTGGACCGCAATGCGCTTTATGATGCCATTCGAGAGGAATTGTCTGGCCGTCCATTGAAGTCTGCCGATGAACTGGCGGCTCAGGACTTGGCTGATAATCTGGAAGGTGTTGTCCGCGAATGGATGGACAAGGTTGGCCTTGATGCCAATGCGACGGTGAAAGACATTCGTGATTTCATTGATCGCGTGAACGGTGCTGAAAAGGATGTGGCTGGCCTTGATACCAAGATTTACAATCTCGAAAAGGAAATTGAGGATTTTGACAAGGCTACCGATGGGCTGCGCAATGAACAGCTTATCAGCACTCAGGAAGCCGCGACAATTGCCGATGAGTTGAACAAACTCGAAGAGGCATTGAATGAAGTCGAGATAGCAGAACGCCCCATGATGGATAACATTGGCGGCGAAATGGCAAAACGCTTTGAAGCGGCTGGCCGTTCAAAAGAGGAAGCTACTGCTGCGGCGCGGCTGGTTGAAGATTTCTATGTGACCACGGCTCAACGGATGGGTGTTGATCCTGATACACTGATGAAAGACTTTGGTTTGCCGGAAGTGCGCGGGCCGAAAGATGCGATAACGGGCGAAGGGGCAATGTTTCAATCTGCTCCTGCCACAGAAACCGAAGCCTTCAGGCGCTGGTTTGGCGATAGCAAGGTTGTCGATGCCGATGGCAAGCCGATGGTGGTTTATCATGGCGCGGGAAAAGACTTTGAATCTTTCAGCACAGATGGCGGTAAAGGGAAAACATTTGGGACTGGCGCATTCTTTTCGTCAAGCAAAGATGTCGCCAATACCTATGCCGTTGGTGCTCAGCAGTCAGTGTATCCGGTTTATCTGTCTCTTAAAAATCCAGTAGTCGTTGATGCTAGCGGGCTAAACTGGAATTCCATTGGCGGAAAAATCAAAGCATCGCTGCCGAAGGAAATTGTTTCTCGAAAAAGTGACAATGATCTTTTGGCTGAACTTGGCATTGATACATCCAAAAATTCACCCACGGAAACGCTGAAGCCAAAACAGACTACAGTTAAAACCATCTTTAAGGATGGGTGGTTTAACGGCGATACTGTCAGCACTGATGATATTGCGCGTTGGGCTAAGAGCCAAGGATACGAAAGCCTGATCATCAAGAACGTAAAGGACAGAGGGCCAAGCGGTGCATATGCTTCTGATGCGGCTAAAACTCCATCGGACATTTATGTTGCCTTTTCGCCTGAGCAAATCAAATCCGTCAACAATCGCGGGACGTTTGATCCGAACGATGCGCGGATATTGTTTCAGGCTGATGAGCAATTTGCCGATCTGGCTGCGCAAAAGGCTCTGGCAAAGAAACTATTTGATGGGTTGAAAGAAAACCGTGATCCTAATTTGGTTAATGAGGCATTTGCTCAGGTCAAAAAGAAAAGTGGTTCTCAGAACAATCTTATTGCTGAACTGATCAAAAATGATGATGGTTTGGAACTTACTAATTCGAATGGAATGAACGCAGCAATCACTCGGTCGCAAGACAAAGACGGCGGCTGGCGCGTTACGTTCTTTTCAGAAAATGGATTCTTTGGGCATACTGAACAGCCAACAAAAGAAGCCGCAGTTCGACAGGCTATTACTGAAGGCTATGACCAAGAAAGCGTTGGCGCCCTTCGCACAGCAATGAAAAGCAAAACGTTTTTCCAAAAAGCCAAACGCGGGTCAATCCAGTTTGGCGACAATGGCAAAACCGTCATTTCCCTGTTTGAAAACGCTGACAAATCCACGGCTCTGCATGAAACCGGCCATTACTTCCTTGGCGCATTCAAAAGCCTTGCTGAAAAAGACGCGGCTCCCAAGGCAATCAAAGCCGATTGGGAATCTGTCAAAGGCTGGTGGTCTGCCAATGCTGATGCTGTAGCCAAGGATTCCGGTATGGAAGGCGTGACCGGCGCTGATGTGCGGGCCGTGCTTGAAACGGGTTCATCTGGCGATGCGTCCATAGATGCGGCAATTGACGTTGGTTTGCATGAACAATGGGCGCGGGCGTTCGAAGCCTATCTGCGCGATGGTGTTGCGCCAAATGCTGGCCTTCGCGGCGTGTTCAAGCAATTCAAGGATTGGCTCACGCGGGTCTACAAGCAGGCCAAAGATTTGAATGTTGAACTATCGCCGGAATTGCGCGGCGTGTTTGACCGGCTGCTTGGGGATAGCCCTGAAGGTTCAATGCGTGGTTCAAAGGCAGATATGGCAAATGCTTCGCCTCGCGTTGGCGTCATTGTCGATTATGCCAAAACCAAGCGTGATCTGTTCAAAGCCAAACTGGAAGAGCGCAATCTGTCAAAGCGTGTTGATGCGCTTCAGAAGATGGAAGCCGAAGGCCGTCTGAATGATGACATGCTGGCGGAATTGTCGGCCAAGTCTGTTGATCTGGATCGCGTCGGCAAGAAAATCCAAACCTTGACGGCCAAGGCTAACAAACTTGAACCAATGGCTCCGACAAAGGCACAAGTTGCCAAGACTGACGAGTTTGCCAATCTGATGCCGGGCGAAATCGAAAGCCTTGCTGATGAGACAATCAATCAAATCCTCGGCCATGCGGAAGGGCGCGTTCCTTATGATATCGTGTCCGGTCCTCGCGGTGCTTTGAAAGAACGCCTGCTGAAAATCGAAACTGCCAAAATCCATGACTTCGTGGAAAACGACATTGAACACGTCTTGAATTCTCAGGTGCGCACGATGTCGGCAGATATAGAACTGTCCAAGAAATTTGGGTCGGTTGATCTGAAAGAAGAAATCCGCAAGGTCAACGATGAGGCTGATGCCAAGATTTCCAAGGCAGAAACGCCTGAACAGCGCCAAGCAATCGAGAAATCCCGCGTCAATACCATTCGGGATATATCTGATATTCGTGATCGGTTGCGCGGTGCTTTTGCGCTGCCGTCTGATCCTACCTCAATTGTGCTTCGGGCTGGCCGTGTGGCGCGTAACCTGAACTATGTACGGTTGCTCGGCGGCATGACAGTTTCGGCTATCCCTGACATGGGGTCGATTGTATTCCAACACGGGTTGGTATCGACATTCCGTGACGGGTTCATTCCGCTGGTGATAAACTTCAAGGCATTCCGCATGGCTGCTGAGGAAGTAAAGGCTGCTGGCACTGCATTGGATATGGTGCTGGATACCCGCACGATGGCAATGGCTGATGTGTTCGATAACATGGGGCGCGGTTCGAAGTTCGAGCGGGCAATTTCGGCGGGTTCAAACAGGTTTGGTCTTGTCTCACTGATGGCTCCTTGGAATGCGACACTGAAACAAGTGGCTGGCCTTGTGACTATGACGCGCATTCTCAATGTGGCAAAGCGTGTCACTGACGGAACGGCAACGGCTGATGACATTCGTCGTCTTGCCGCTTCAGGCATTGATGATGATCTGGCAAAGCGGATTGCTGCACAGTTTGAAGCGCACGGCGATACTCAGGGCGGCGTTTTGTTGGCAAAGGGTGAGGCTTGGACTGACAAGGATGCTCTGGAAGCCTTCCGGTCGGCTGTTGTGCGTGATGTTGACAAGACAATTGTAACGCCAGGCCAAGATAAACCAACGTGGATGTCAACGGAACTTGGCAAATCTGTCGGGCAATTCAAGACGTTCGGCGTTTCCGCCATGCAGAAGATTGCCTTGTCTGGCCTCCAGCAACGGGATGCCACCACATTGAACGGTGCTGTGCTGATGCTTGGCCTTGGTGCCATGTCATATGCAGCAAAGGAAACGCTGGCTGGCCGTCCGTTGTCTGAAGACCCTGCGCAATGGGCTGTTGAGGCTTTTGACAAGTCCGGTCTGGCTGGTTGGCTGATGGAAGTGAATAACATTGCTGAAAAGGCCACTCGCGGGCGCGTAGGGCTGTCAGCATTCACCGGCAAGCAAGTTTCGCGGTATGCGTCCAGAAATGTTGTCGGCGCGTTCCTTGGGCCTACAGCGGACGCTGTATCTGATATTTTCCAGATATCCGGTTCGATCTTTGCCGGTGATACAACGCAGGCGGACTTGCGCAAATTCAGGCAGTTGCTTCCGATGCAAAATCTTTTTTACATCAGGGGGCTTCTCAATCAGGTCGAACAGTCAACAGGGCAAGCGCTTGGTCTGCCGGAAACGAGGCAATAATGGGCGCTGTTTTAGGTGTGGTTTCTGTCCCGGTCATGTTTGTCGCTGGCGGGGTTGCTTGGAATGCGTTCCGGTCGGGTGAAGGCAGAATGGCGATGCAGTCTGGTGCTGCGTTTCTGTTCGGCTTGATTGTTTTTGTATCCGCACCAAAAGCGGCATTTGTTCACGGTATCGGGCTGGATGCGGAATGCATCCGGTATTCATCTTTTGCAGAAAGCTGTTGAGGAAATAATATGACAAGCATTCAAATTGACCGCACTGATGGGCTGTCTTCTTCTGTTGCCATCAAAGGCCCGTGCCGCGTTGCTACAACTGCAAACGTTACGTTGTCCGGTGAACAAACAATTGACGGTGTGGCGGTCGTTACTGATGATCGTGTGCTGGTCAAGGATCAAACAACGGCGTCTGAAAACGGCATTTATGTCGCCGATACCGGTGCATGGCGTCGGGCTAAGGATTTCTCGCGCACCAATGATGTGAAAACTGGAACGCATGTTTACGTAACGAGTGGATCGGTAGCGGGTGGCGGAAGTTTCATTGTTGCCACGACAGGCGCAATTACTATCGACACAACGTCAATATCGTTTTCAACATCGCCTTCATTGTCTAGCCTTGGCGGCTCGGCGGCGGGTATTGATGGGTTCAAATATGATTTTGATACCGTCACGCTTCTAATTGCAGATACTGTCCGCACCTACAGCAACACCACGGCTGGCGATTATATCCGCACTCGTGCGGAAGGGTTTTCCTATCTGGTCGCGGCTTCCGGTGCATCGGATCATCATGTTACAACAGTCGGTGCGCTCAAACTTTATGTTGTGCCAAGCGACGAAGGCTTTAACCCGATGGCCTTCGGTGCAAATGGCCTCAATGGTGCAAGCGACAGCGCCGAATTACAAGCCGCTATCACTGCGGGCGGGAATTATTCGGGAAGCCTTGGAAAACAGGCATTTCTCCCCACAGGGCTTTATCAGCTTTCAACAACTTTGACGCCAAGCGGGTATTCGACCATTGAAGGCTGTGGCCCCTATGCGTCTATGTTTTACAATGAAAGCGCGCCAATCCCGACTGTTCCAGTTTTTAATCCAACTGCCATTTTGTTATATGCTGGATTTGAAAAACTAGGCGCACGTGGGCAGAAAAGTTTTATCGAATGCGATATGTATATCGACAACTGCCGGTTTTCAGACATTTCCCTTTATGGAATGGCTGATTGTGGGTTCAGATTCCAAGGCGATCTTTACACATCGGAATTTCATCGGGTTGTCATTGAGGCAAGTCCAAAAGGCATTGTTTGCGAAACGTTAGCTAACTGCAATACGTTCTATGATTTGGAACTGAAAAATCTGACCGATGATGGCATTACGCTTAACGGTTCAGAAGGTCTCGTTTTTGTCTCTCCGCGCATTGAGGGCAGTACGGTTTCCAGCAAAGCGATGTTCAAACTTGCCTCCGGTGCAAACCATGTTTTGGTAAAAGGTGGGTATTTTGAGGGCGCTCACGAATATCTAGTCGATGGGACGACCGCAACAGGTGAAATCTGTTTTGATGGTTCGCATTTCACCTATTATCAAACCGGCGTTCCTTACAAATTCAACGCTGCAAATGTCGTGATGACGTTCCGCGACTGCCATGCAACGCAGTTGATGATTGTCCCTGCCAATTCGATTTTGGAAGGCAACAATATCAATATCCAGGTTGCGCAAGGTGGTGCGTCTATCCGGTCTAAAAACAAGCGCGGTGGTGTAGTTGACCTCAAGATAACCAAGGGAACAGGCACAACACTTGATGCTGATCTTGTGACGTTCACAAGAGGAAGCGCCGCTGCATCGACGGCAAACCAACAAACGGTTTTCGGCACCCTGACGGTTGGAATAAGCGGGTTTACAGGCGGCTTTCCTCAAGTAATGTCAAAGAAGTATCTGGTGGTTGTCAGGGGTGCTTTTAGCTTCAACGTCGAAATCACAGCACAACTAATTGCCACAGCGGATTCGTCGGGCGGGGCATTCGGCGCGGCTATCACAACAGTTAGCCAAACGACAACGGCTGCAACGCTGCATGTCCAAGCTACGGGGCTTCAAAACGCGGTCGAAAACGCCATGTCGGCATCGTTCGAATGGAGTTCAAACGCTTACACCGAAAGCAACGAATTTACGGTGACATTCCCATGATGAACCTATCAGACAAAGGGCTAATGGCCCTTATTTCGCATGAGGGCATCGTTCAAAGCCGTTACAAGGATTCCGTTGGCGTCTGGACTATCGGCGTTGGGCATACCGCTATGGCGGGCGGAATAGACCCTTCCAAGTTTGCAGGCACATTGACCATGAAAGAGGTGTTTGACCTCCTGCGGGTTGATGTTGCCAAATATGAGGCGGCAGTTAATCGGGCTGTCACGGTTCCGCTCAAACAGCATCAATTCGATGCTCTGGTTTCATTCCATTATAACACGGGCGCAATTGGCAAAGCCACGCTGGTTAAAAAGCTGAATGCCGGTGATGTAACGGGCGCTACAAAGGGCTTTGATGCGTGGGTGAAGCCGAAGGAAATCACAGAACGGCGCATGGCCGAAAAGGCTTTGTTTCACAGCGGTGTTTATCCCGCGCCATTCGCTACGGTTTATCCGGCAACGCCTCAAGGCAAGGTTTTATGGGGAAGCGGCAAACGCATTGATTTGGCTAAGGCGCTATTCATTGAAACGGCAAAGCCTGTTGATGTGGTCAAGCCCATTGAAACCCGCCCTGAAATCATCCTGCCTCCCGTCAATCCACCCGCCAAGATGAATTGGCTTAAACTGATCTGGACGGCGCTTGCAGCAATGCTTGGGAGAAAGTGAGATGGCTCCATCACTGCAATATAAGCGCGCACTCATTGCAGGACACCGCGTTAATTCGCGTGCTGGCGTAACTACTGCGCCCGATAGGCCAGCAATAAGAGGCCGGAGCCGACATAACCTTATACCAAATCTCCCTGAACCCGTCAACGAAAGGACGCGGCTATGACCGGACCAATTATTCGCTTATGGAATGTCTTTGTAGGTTTTTCTGTTCCGCGCAGCCCAGACAGCATATTCGCTGACCCCAAAATCCAAGGCAACTTTCATGTCTGATCGTTCATGCTTTCGAATAGACAAAACCTGTTCCGTAGTGAATTTTGACCTGACCGACAAAACTCCCTTCTTGCGAGTCCCATCGAGGTCTTTGTCAGATTCATTTTCTTTCGCTGTTGCCCATCTTAAGTGCCGTGGGTTGATACATGCCCGATTATGGCAAAGAATAGGGCTATGGGCAGCATGTATTTTGCTGGAAGGTAAAACGCCGGTTGAAAGCCACAGTGCGGCCCTATGCGGCGTCATCGAAACCCCGTTTAGTTTTAAACGACCATACCCTGTCTTTTTGTTCAAACTAAACGGCCATAAAATGCAGGAGTCTGTATCTTGTTTAATGGCGCGTTGAAGAAATTCACTCAAACTATTCGGCGGGATACGCCCTGCAATAGCGTCTCCGTTATTCCTTCGCTGCCGCATATAGTGTGCAGTGCAATATCCAAGCCTATCTTTTGGTTTTTCACACCCGTCTACCGAGCAAGTTTGCATACCGATTTTCCTAGTTGCATTTGCAAGAATATATCGAAGAGCAACTACAGTCAACAAAGAAAGGGTAACTAAATGGGACCGTTTATAAGAATCGGGTTGAGGTATCTCTCCGGCCTCTTGATCGCCAAGGGGTTTTTCACGGGAGAGGACGCAACGCTGTTTGAAGACCCCGAACTGATTTCCGCCATTGAAATGGCCGCTGGCTTGGCAATCGCGGCTGGCACTGAATATTGGTATAAGCTGGCCGACAAGCGTGGATGGCGCAAATGACCGCTATCATTGCCTTTTTCACCACGGCTGCGGGCAAATATGCTGCCCTGATTGCCATTGCGGCAACTGTTCTCGGAACGGCATACCGCGCCGCATTCAAAGCCGGTAAAAACTCACAACTGGCAAAGGAAGGCCAAGCCAATGCGAAAGCCCTTGATGATCTTGCGAGGGCTAATGCTGCCCGCGCTGGTGCTAACACTGACAGCGTGTCAGACGACGGGTTCCGCAGGGATTAAGCCGTCATGCGCCGGATTCCAGCCGATTACGTGGTCATCCAAGGATGATACACAAACAATAATTGAAATCAAACGTCACAACGCCTTCGGGGTGGAGCTTTGCAAATGGAAGACTGGCAGATGAGCGCGACGGCCAAAGTCCTGACCGCAGCGGGCGCAGGCGCATTTGCCAAGTGGTTATTTCGTGGCGTCTTCACATGGCGCTCATTCATTCAGATGCTTGGCACAGTGGCGATTGGTGGCATGGCTGCGGTTTCGGTGCTTTACTTCATTCCCGCGCTCTCTGCGGCTCCTGAAGCGGTGCAATGGGCTATTGCGGGAATAATCGGCAGTGTTGCCGGAACCATCACTGAAAGAATAGAAACCGTCCACTTTTCGGCCAAGGCGGCTGGAATGGAATTTGAAAGCAACGGAGACGAACACAAATGAAACAAGACCTGATCGACAAGGCAGAAGCCGCATTGGCGGGCTACAGGGGCGCTCTGGCGCTTGGCAAGGCATCGCTGCTTACATTGCGCACTCTGGCGACAGAAGCGCGTGAGGCAGGCGCTGCCGAGGCAAAGATTGCACGTCTCGAGGCCGATTGGGAATCCCTCGCCACGCGGCACAAAAAGGACCAGCTTGCATACAATGTTTTGCATGAACGGTTTGATGCAGAGTTTGTCACAACGGGCGAAGTCCAAGTCTTTTCGGGGACGTAGATTTATGATAGGTTGCTGGCATGAATTTTGACAGCGTTTTAACCTATCTCGGCTGGACACATGGGGATTTTGGCGAGTTCGTTCGCCAAGTCCTGCTTTACAGCGTTGGGCTGGTGCTGGTGGCATTCAAACCCGCCCGCTTCACCGCATGGCGCTATTTCGGAACCATTGCCCTGATGACGGCAAATCTTGGTGTTGCCCGCGTGGCCCTCGGTTTTGACGTGCAATCGGCTTGGATCATCTGCACAATGGCACAAGCCACATTCGCAGCCATCCTGTTTATCACTGCTGAAACGTGGGCAGGGATGACGGTAGGGGCATTGTTCGGTGTCATGATTGCCGGTGCTGGTCTGACTGTCTGGGGCGTTGTGTCGCCATTCCCAAGCATTGGATTGACCATGAATTATTGGTCTATCATGTCGGTTGCATCTTACATGCAGGATGCAACCATGCTAATATTCGCCGCAACATTTGCGAGAAAGCGGCTATGGATTTCATCCCGACATGGCTAAAGGGTTTTGCCATATTTGACGCGGGTGGCTTTGTCTGTTTGTTTTTCATTTACCGGCTGTTGGGAAAGCCAATGCCAGGATTTGCCGCGTTCCGCCGTATTGTCGAATGGGCTAGAGCGCATCGGTGGATTTGAGGCGGTGTATGTGACTCCCATCAAATTGTGTTGATGCACAAAATGATGTTATATCCCACCCACAATATCAACCCCGCGCAGCCATACCAGAAATAACGGACGGCTAGACGGTCAGGGGTCATGACGGTATAACTCCAAACCGTTCATCCAATCGCTTCAATACAGCCGCGCACGGTTCATTGCGGACAAAGCCCGAACCATTCTCTGCGCCAGGTTCTGTAACCGTTACAATGCAGATCGGCCCTGACTTGCTCTGGACCTCGCATAGATGGACGTTGGCTGTCTGGATAATCATTAGCATACATGCGGCAATCATGGCTTGGCCTCCAGTGCGCGGCGGTAGTCGTTCAAATCAGCGCGGTTTGCGCCTGACATGTCGCCGAAAGTATCAATATAGTTTTCAAGTAAGTTGCACGAATTGGTCAACGCATCTTTCAACGCATTTCGTTCCTGCTCTGCCTTTACGCGGGCGGCTTCGGATGCTTCGAGGGCGGCGATAAGCGCGGGAATGTCAGTGCGGGCGTGAGCGATGAAATCGGCGTCATCGGCTTCAATGCTGCACATATGCACAGCTCCGCTTTCTGGCGTTCCTATGCCTGTCGCAATGTTAACAAGCGGATATTTATCCTTTAATTGCGGGTGATCCCATGCTGTCGCAATACGGCGTTCGACGTGGAATCCTTCGCCTTTAAACTCGGGCCGTGACGGCGTAAATTTATATGGGTGCGTTGTCTCAATAACTATCCACCCGCCTGCCGTCGCCTTGTCTGCCCGCGCCTTGATGGCTGCAATGTCTAGGGTCATGATTGCGTCCGTCATTAGGTGCGTTCCTCCCAATCGTGTTCTGCGTTTGATAGGGAAGCGCTTGGCGGTGTATTCGGCTCAACAAAGCAGAACATGTTGCCGCAACCGATGCGAAATTGCATATCGGTGTCACTATCGGCCAAACGGACCTGCTGAACTGCTTTCGAATTGCAGAAGGGGCAGGTCTTGAGGTCGTTGCGCTGCTTGGTTCCCGTCCAGCTTTTTGTCATGATTGCTCCTTGGGTTGGTGTTCGCGGTTTTCCCAATCCTTGCGCCATTGCAGCCGAACGCCTGATTTTGCGTCAGGCCGTTCATTCCTATCGGCGATGACTGTCTTTTTAAGGCTTCGCGCCTCGTAGATGTGAAGGCTGGGGTGTGCGACTTCGAGAACGATATCGCTGCCGCAATCCATTTTAGCGATGTCCTCTTGATGGCACCACACGTCCTGTCCAATAAAGTCAGGCTTCACCTCATCAGGGAGTTCCCACCATCCCCTCTGGAAAAGAATCGTGCCGTCTTTTCGCACTCTGCGGAGCCCGCCAAGCAAGAATCCGTCAGGCGCTTTTATGTCGTTTGGCTTGCGCATCACTTAAATATCCGTGTTATTAGAAAACCATTCACGACGCCGATGCAAAAAAACACAACGCAAAACATGAAAAAATCAGGCCACCAAGCCATCATGCGTTCCTCTTGTCATATGCGGTGAGGACCGCGCGGGCTTTGCGGATATGTCCGAAAGTTACGGCCATCGGGTCAGGCGTTCCGTCTTCTTTTCGTCCGCCACCTACTGGTTCATCGCCATCGCCGTAATCCTCGCCATCACCAAAGTCTTCAACACAAGCCTCAGTAAGTTCCCGCAACGCATCTATTGCCTGCCGTAGCAGGTCTTCAGCGGGGAGGCGGACGCGGTAGGCGACGATGGCTTTTGGTTTCGGCCCCTGCCACTGCCACCAGTCTTGCCACGTCGCCCAATACTCCGCAGACCCCCATCCTATGGTCTTACCATTTCTAAGCTTTATTTCGAAATCACCAGCCTTCGCATCCGGAATTGGACACGGCCCACCCGCCCAATCAATCCACGGGCCGAAATTGTCTTCGCTCATAATTGGCGTTCCTTCTGTTCCTGCTCAAGCATCAAAAGCATGGCCTCAACGTAAATTGGAATGGGGTAGCCATCCTTGCCTGTCGTGAGCCAGCGGCGGATTGTGTGTCTGTCACGGTGAAACTTGGCCGCAATCTCTCCGTGAGAGTGCAGACCAAGCGCGGCACATCTGGCGGTGAAATCAGCGGGTGTCATGCTGCGGAAACAGCCAAAATTGTTGAACCTGCGGCATCTGTCTTGCCAATCATTGAAACGAACTTTGCAAATTTGGCGTCAAAGATTTCCTTTGTTGATGCGTAATAATTGAACGAACAGCGGTTGTCATACTTGACGACAAGATGGAAACCCTTGTCGGCGCGTTCAGCCATTTTTGCGGCGATTAATTGTTCTACGGTCACAATGTTAACTCCCTTTGCTGTTACGCAATGTAACACGCTAAACGGATATTGCAAGCACTATCTTTCACCGCGCTTAGGAAATCCGCGTGATTGCAGTTTGCCATTCCCTCGCGGTTTCGGCCATGCGCCAACATGCTTGGCGAATATCCGGTCCATCTTGCGAATGCCTTTCACGTCATCGGCTGTCTTTGGCTTGTGACAGTGAACATGGGCAGGGCGCACATTGTCGTCGCTGTCGTCGCGGGTTAATGCCCACGGAATGACGTGTTCCAGTTCCCACGGGTCTCCAACCTTGATCGGCATGTTGCACAGGTAGCACTTGCCATCGTTGAGCGTGAAAAGCCTGACCCGTTCGCGTTGGGAAAAGTGTTTGCGGCTCATGAAAGGCCTGCGTCAAGCAGAAACGCCTCATCTCCCAGCATCGGCTCGAACTCAACCGCCTCCTGGATTTCGCGTGCCATCTTCTCAAGCATGACATGCTCTTGCAGTTCTGCCGTGGTTGCTGCTTTGATTGCCAGTGCAGTTTCAACTCGCTTGTGAGAGTGCGGGGATTGGCTGCGGTATTTGGCAGCAAGGGCTTCGCGGGTGGTGGGGATGCTCATGATGGCGGTCCGACAAGTGCGGCGAGTTGAGCTTTTCTAGCATCTCTCAATTCCGTTACATATTGTTTTTCAGAAAACTTTTCACATGGGAATCCGTCGCAAGATGGGCCTCGGCTGTATCCATTGATATTCTTTTCCCTTGGACACTCGCTGCTCATCATCCAAAAATAACAACGGCCACATCGCGGGGCTAAATCAGAGATGCTTGCCGATAGTTTTTTGATTTGGCCGATCTTTTGAACCGCTTCAGAGAACTTTTCGACAGCACTGAAAATAGCGTTAGCGTCCATCACGCTGCACTCCTCTGGTCGTTAAACGTGACGCCATGTTCAGCGCCATACGAATTGATTGTGTCAATCAAGGCCGACATTTGCGGGATAGTCAGCTTTGAGGATCGGAAGCCCAAAGGCAACGGGCCGCAATCGCCTAGCCCTTGGTCCCATTGTATCTGATGCCCGCAATACTGCATCAGCCCCGCTTTCCACGCTTCTGCCGACCAGTGTGGGCGTTCGTTGCTCGGATGCTTCATGATGTCGCTGATTAGGCTCCACATCAAGTCGTTCTGCTGGCTTGAGCGTGTTGGCTTGGATATGCGCACCACGTCGCCCTTGTCGGCCTCGTCAATGCACTGCTTGGCGTATTGGCGCTGTGTGTCGCCTATGAGGATGATTGGACGGGCCATTATTCGCCCTTCCGTATTGCTGCGGCGACTGTGGCGCGTGGGTCGCTGTTTTTAAGACAGTCTCTGTCATTAAATAGTTCCACGTTCTCCGCAATCTTCGCCGCCCTCTCCCGTTCGGCCACAATGGCGCGGGCTACAACTTGCGCAATTCCTTCATGCTTGCGCTGTTTGGCTACGGCTTCCCGCGCCTTCTCCAAAGCCCATGCTGGAATTTCATCCATCAACGGAACTCCGCAAGGAACGGGATCTCGTCGTCAAGATCGCCATATGTGGGCTTTGCGCCCTGCGGTTCAAAACCGGCTTGGCGGCTGATCTGCTCGGCAACCTTGGCCTTGCGCTTTACGGACAGGCTGTAGAACGATGCGCCGTCACTGTTGCGTTTCTTCTGCCAACCGTCGATAAAGTACTCAATGCCCTCAACATTCAGGCTCCCCGAAATATCAGGATGCTTGTCTGTCGTCTTGCGGTCATTCTTTGAAATGATGCCTTTGTTGGTGTTGTCGTAATCGGCCATATTAAAGCGTCCTCTCTTCGATGATGTTGAAACCTGGAATAGTCCGCGCTCCATTGCGAACATCGCGGTCTGCAAGGCTTTGGACAAATGCCGTCAGTTCTTCTCGGTGTGCTTTCCAAGCCCATGCTGCGGCATCAAATGGCAAGTTCATCTTTGCGGTCCAAACGCTGCGAAGGCCGGTTGCGCGTCCATCGCCCTTTGCGTGAGCCTTGGCGTCTTCTGCTTTTGAAGCGGCGGCATTCAATGCTTTAGCCTCGTTTACAAGACGTTCGGCCTCTTCGCGCTGTTCAAGGTTATCAGCTTCGCGGGATTGCATCGCCGCCCGTGCGGCCTGTTCCGCCTTCTCCGCCTCTTCGCGGGCTTTTGCAGCCGCTTCACGCTGTATCCGGTCCAGTTCAAGCAGATAAGGCTTTAGTGCGCTCTTGATGGCTGCAATCGCCATGACGGTCTTGCCCGTCACTGTTTTGGTTTCACCAATCAACGCATTGAAGCGCTCTTGGATTTCGGCTTTGGCAACGTCAAGCGGTTTTACTTCGACCTTGCGCAAGGCTTCGGCTTCATTAGCGGCTTCCCGAATGCGGTTTTCAAGCGTGTTTAGCGCGTTAGCCTGATCTTGCGTGGTGACAGGTTCACCGTCCAGCCATTGTTTGGCTTCGGCATACAGGTCTTCGATGCGTGTCTTGATTTCATCGAACGGCGTTGGTGGCGCATTGTGGCCTATAGTTGCGATACCGTTCATATTAAAACATCCTGTCAATGATTTCTACAAGATAGCCAACGTTGATTTTTTCAGGGTCTTTCTCGTGCAATTTTGAAATCAACTGCATGAAATATGCACTATCAACGCCGGTTAGCTGGTCTTCTAAAACCTTCGGGTCTGTCAAATCCAATTCGCTGATTTGCATGACCATCTTGAGAATTTGACCGGCATTCACAGCCCACCCGCGCTTGATAAATTTACGCAAGCGCATCACGGAACACACTGGGTATTTGCTGCCCACGTAGCGCAATTCACGGGACAAAAGAGCCTCAAGCGCTGCTTGGCGCAAGACTGTATAGCGGTCCCAACTCGTCCAATAATTTGTGCAATGCACAAAGTCGTAGTTCTCATGAATTACATCTGGTTCTCCGTAAAACCGCAAAACAAGCTGAACCTTATTGCTGAGTGTGATAGCATTGGTTGATAGGAAAACGGGTGCATAGACCTTTGGCCCATCATCTTCCTTATCAAGTGCCAGCGCTTCCGCCGCCTCATATACGTCATCAATCTGGTCGGAACCAAGCGTTTCAATATTCCCGGCAGTTTCGCCGCGATGTCCCGATTCTGTGACAATACGAACTCGGCCATCTTTCACTTCCAGCGCGATAGGGTGCGAATGAGTTTCACAAAACTTTTTCACATAGTAAGCGCCAATCTTTTCAACGGCATCCATTGTGCGAAAGTAAATGTCAAAATCATTCACAGGCTCGTTCAGAAGCATTGATGCGATAGCGCCACCTGTAACAATCGTGTTTTTTTGTGCTAATTCCTTGACTGCCGGATCGTCAATGGATTCAATCCATTGGTCAATTTTCATGCCAATGATTTTGTTGATTGTCTTGGTTTTCATTTCAGCCTCCTGCAAATGGGTTGCTGTTGTCGGCCTTGGTTTCTTTTGCCCGCAATTGAGTGCCAAGCATTCTGTAGTCAGTTTGCAAATTGACTTTCCAGTCAGGCGGCAGCTTGTCGCGTTCTGCAATGCATTCAGGATCGTTCCACCAGCGAATGAGATCATCAGCCGTTCGGTTTGCCCGCATTGACTGTTCAAGGCGTGTGTAGCCATCACGGCTAGGGGCTTTGGCGGCGGGGCTTGATGCGGCGGGTTCAACAATCGGCGTATGCGCATCTGCGTCATTGTCGCCTTCGGTCGGGATGCAAAACACCATCATTGCAGCATACTTGTAGGCCGCTGACTGCGCCTTGTTGCTCGACTTGTCGGCGCTATCCATCGCCTCGCCAACAGTGCGGATTGTGTCGCTTGAACCATCTTCGGCGCTGACCAGTTTGAAATCAACTGTAAGCCGCGTATAGAAAAGCGCACCGCCTGTTTTGGTCTGGCGCTCAATCTGTTCACTGGAATCAACACGCGGCAACATCACCAGCTTGTGCTTCGACAGAAGCCCGTTCAATTCGTTGTAAACGTCATCAATGCCGCGAAACGAATAACCCTGCTGCTGGTTCTTGCGGTCTTTGGAAATGCCGGTCTGGCCTATGTCGTGCATCACTGCACAGATGGCGCTGTAAACTTTCGGGGTAGTTGTCATTTGCGGATTTCCTTTGCCTTTTCGGCCCAATACTTCACGTCACGAATTGCCAGGATTGCGGAATTGTGCGCCATTTGCGCTTCCATCATCCATTGCCATTTCCTTGACCGGACAGCGCGGCTTCTGAAATCCTTCATTCGAAACCAAGCGGACATTGCCGATGCGCGGGCGTCAAAGTCCAGACTGCCAAAGCGTTCGATTGGGAAGTGCATCAAATTATTTCCCCACCAATTCAATGCTGCGGACATCGGCGGCGGCCTCACGCCAAACTTTAGCGCGGCTTAAATTTTCGCGCTTTGAATAGCCTCGGCTGGCGAGTGCCTCATTATCGGATGCGAGAATTTCAAAATATTCCGCGATTTCTTCCAGCAGTGCTTCGTCTCTTGCTGTCGTTTTCATCACATCACCCCTGCATAAACAACGGCTGTTGCAATCATTGCGAAAACAGCGGCAAGGCTGGCGATGTCTTGGATAAGGTCACGCATCACTCACCTACCATTTCAATAAATTTTGCGAGTTGCGCGTCCCTTGCGGCGTCCCTTGCGGCGTCCCTTGCGGCGTCCCATGCGGCGGCCCTTGCGGCGTCCCATGCGGCGGCCCTTGCGGCGGCCCTTGCGGCGGCACTTGCTTCATCGTTCCGCAGCATCGCGATCT
>OFQX01000016.1_pt1 | contig 46900 bp, 83 predicted proteins | sample 1542951 | NCBI WGS metagenome assembly OFQX01 (sample SAMN07774215, study PRJEB24372) | wastewater metagenome | isolation source: WWTP Novara (Effluent) | place: Italy: Novara | collected 2015-12
TGGTTCGTTGCGGCGCGCGTACAAGCCAGTCCTGGCCTGTTCAATGTGTGAACAGCCAATGTTTACAGGTGCACGCCCATGACGATGGGCGTCAGGCAGATGGCGGCCGCCCTGCAGTGCTCGCCATCGCTGGTGTCACGGTACAAGCGCGCCGGCATGCCGATGGACAGCGAGGCAGCGGCCACCAGCTGGAAGCGGGACAACGTGCGGCCCGACCCGCGTTTCACGCGAAACACCGAGAAGCCGACACCCGTGGCGCAGGCAGCGCGCGCCGCGGTGTCGCAGTTCGACTCGATCGACTACCAAGAGGAGCGCGCCAGGCGCGAGCGGGCCGAGGCGAACCTGGCCGAGTTCAAGTTGGCCGAGCTGCGCGGCGAGCTGCTGCGCCGCGAGGTGATGGAGCGCGTCGTCGGAACCCGGGCGGCGCAGATCAAGGACTCCGTGCTCCAGGTCAAGGCGCGGTTGGCGCCGCTGCTGGCGGCCGAGACGGACGTGGCCAAGGTGTCGGCCATGCTGGACGCCGAACTGCGCGCGGCGCTGGACAAGGGCGCGACCTGATGGGCATGCGCGACCTCCTGATGGACGACCAGGCCGAGGCCGCGATCCTGGCCGTCTGGGCGCAGCACCTGCGGCCGGCGCCGGTGGAAAGCATCGCCGACTGGGCCGACAAGTTCCGCCAGATTGCCAAGGGCCCGGAGAAAGGCCAGTGGAGAACGTCCCGCACGCCGTACCTGCGCGAGCCGATGGCGTGCATGAGCGAGGGATCCGGCATCGAGCGCGTGGTCATGCAGTTCGCCACGCAGCTCGGCAAGACCGAGGTGCTCTACAACACGATCCTGCAGCGGATTCACCGCAGTCCGATGGACATGATGATCGTGCAGCCGACGCTGTCCGACAGCAAGGACCATAGCCGCGAGCGGTTCATGCCGACGGTGCGTCGCATGCCGGAGATTGCCAGCAGGTTGTCGAAACCGTCGTCCCGGGACGAGTCGGCCACCTGGCAGACCAAGAGTCTGGCCGGCGGCGCAACCCTGTTCTTTGCCGGCGCCAACTCCGCGCGCTCGCTGGCGTCCAAGCCATTGGGCCTGGTCTGCTGCGACGAAATCGACGGCTACCCGATGGACGTGGACGGCGAGGGCGACCCGCTGACGCTCGTCGGCGAGCGCATGAGCAACTACAGCGACCGCAAGCTGCTGCTGTGCAGCACGCCGACCCTCCGAGACTTCTCGCGCATCGAGTCCGAATACCTTGCCAGCGACCGGCGGCGCTACTTCGTGCCGTGTCCGCACTGCGGAGAGTTACAGCACCTGGAGTGGGGCGCAGACAAGGAGTACGGCATCAAGTGGCTCAAGTCTGAGGACGGCAGCGCCAGGCCGGAAACGGCGGTCTACGTGTGCCGGCACTGCGGTGCCAGCATCGAGGAACACCACAAGACCGCAATGCTCGAGGGCGGCGAATGGCGGGCCGATAACCCGGGCGCGCAGATGGGCTCTGTGGCCGGCTTCCACCTGAACAAGCTCTACAGCCCGGTCGGCTGGCGTAGCTGGCGCTGGATGGTGTCGAAGTGGGTCGAGGCGATGGACGCCTCCAGATCTGGCGACGTGACCAAACTCAAGTCGTTCATCAACACCTCGCTCGCCGAGACCTTCGAGGAACAAGGCGACCGCGCCGACGAGCACGCGCTGCGCCGGCGCGCAGCCGACTTCCCGCTACGCCGCGTCATCTCCGGCCTGTACGTGTGCACCGCCGGCGTCGACGTGCAGGGCGACCGGCTTGAGGTCTACGTGTGGGCGTGGGGCCGCGGGATGGAGCGGCAGCTTGTTGACCGCATGATGATCTACGGCGACCCGGCCATGCCGGAGTCCGAGACGGGCAGTCCGTGGGCAGCGCTCACCGAATACCGGCGCACGCCCATCCTGCAGGCCAGCGGCCGGCAAGCGCCGATCCTGGCGTGCATGATCGACTCCGGTGGCCACCACACGCAGGCCGTCTACAGCTACACCCGGGCACACCAGCATGCCGGCGTGCATGCAGTCAAGGGCATGTCGGTGGCCGGCAAGACGATCATCGGCAAGCCCACCGACCAGGACCTCACCTGGCGCGGCGAGAAGCACAAGCGCGGCGTCAAGCTGTGGCCCATCGGCACCGACACGGCCAAGAGCGAGATCTACGGCCGCCTGCGCATAGCCGAGCCGGGCGCTGGGTACGTGCACCTGAGCAAGCACCTGCCGGCCGAGGTCTTCGAGCAGCTCACTAGCGAGCGCCTGGTGACGCGCTACGTGAAGGGCCACCCGCGCCTGGAGTGGGTCAAGCCCGCAGGCCGGCGCAACGAGGCGCTTGATTGCGCCGTCTACGCGCTAGCCGGCGCTCACCTGCTGCACATCGACCGCTGGCGCGAGGGCGACTGGCAAAAGTGGCACAGCCGCGTCGAGGCCCGCGACCTGTTCGACGTGCCGGCCGAGGAGTCGGCGGAGCCGGTGGCGGCCGCACCGCCACCACCACCAGCGCCACCCGTCGATACCGCACACCGCCGCCGCCGAGGCACTCTGAACAAAACCTGGAGCCGCTGATGCCGAAGCGTCCGCCTTCCCGCTTCACCCGCCTGATCGCCACCGGCGCCGCGCGGCTGGGCGTCGACCCGCAGCAGGCCGTGGTGGTGTACGAGACCCTGCTGTGCGAGCTGTACGGCGGAGAGACGGTGCGCTTCTGCGCCGCCATGACGCCGCCCAGCACCAAACTGGCGCGGCAGCGGCGAATTCTGAATGCGCTGGCGGTCGGCGAGCCCGTGTGCGCGATTGCGCAGCGCGAGCGCGTGAGTGCGCAGTGGGTGCGGCGCTTGCGTCGGAACACCGCTACGCCGTAGCATTGCGACTGCGGTAGTGCCTCTGCCGGCGAAACTGATAGACCCTTAAAAGTTTCGCCGCAAGTCGGCACGATCCTGGGGAATGCTGCCCCAGATCGTCGCTGGCGACACCCTCACGCACTCCGTCACCCTGGCGGACTACCCGGCATCGGCCGGGTGGGTGCTCTCCTACCGGCTGATCCCGCGCTCAGGTAGTGCGCTGACATTCAGCGCCACGGCATCCGGCGACGCCCATGCGATCAGCGTGGCCGCCGCCACCACGGCTACCTGGGCCGCCGGAGCCTACACCGCCACCGCCGTCGCCACGCTCGGCGCCGTGCGCTACAGCGTGCCCAGCGAGTCCGGCGAGATCGTCATCGCGCCAAACCCGGCGACCGTGGCCGTCGGGACCGAGCTGCGCAGTTCGGCTCGCGTGGCGCTGGACAACATCGAGGCCACGATCGAGGGCCGCGCCACCAGCGCCGTGCTCGAGTACGAGATCAACGGCCGCCAGTTGCGCTACCTCTCGCCGGCCGAGCTGATCGAGCTGCAGCGCTACTTCGCAGGCAAGGTCGCCGTCGAGGACGCGGTGGCTGCCGGCATCAGCACCAAGGGCAAGATCTACGGAAGGATGGCCCGTGCCTAGCATGGCCGGCATCCGTCGCCGCCTGGCGAACTGGATTTCGCCGAAGGCGGGGCCGCGGGGCGTGCGCCTGTACGGTGGCGCAAAGATGTCGCGCACGACGGGCGGTTTCGGCAACGGCAACACCAGCGCCGACGCCGAGCTGCACTACAGCCTGACCATCATGCGCTCGCGCGCACGGCAGATGGTCCGTGACAGTCCTTACGCAAAGCGCGCCAAGCAGGTCGTCGTCAACAACGTCATCGGCTCTGGCGTCGGCATGCAGGCCCAGGTGATGACCACCCGCGACGAACTGGCGCGGCGCGTCAACGACGACATCGAGCGCGCCTGGCGCGCCTGGTCTGTCGCCGACTCCTGCCATACCGGCGGAGCGCTGCACCTGGCCGACCTCGAGCGCGCGGCGATGGGCCAGGTGTTCGAGACGGGCGAAGTCTTCATCCGCAAGCGCTACGTCGCGATGGGCTCGTCGCGCGTACCGCTGACGCTGGAACTGATCGAGCCCGAGCGGCTGGCGCACGAATACATCACGCCGACAGGCATCGCCGCCGGCAACGAGTTGCGCATGGGCGTCGAGGTCAACTCGTTCGGCCGCGCCGTGGCGTACTGGGTCAAGGACCGGCATGGCGGTGATCTGCGCCTGAACGCGAACCAGACCGAAGCCTACGAGCGCGTGCCGGCTGCAGACATGTTCCATCTGCGCATCGTGGAACGGTGGCCACAGACTCGCGGCGAGCCGTGGCTGCACGCCGTGCTGCGCAAGCTGGACGACATGAACGAGTACACGGCGCTGGAAGTCACTGCGGCGCGCGGCTCGGCCGCGTACTTCGCGACGATCACCACGCCCGAGGCCGCCTCCGGACTGCCGACCGACACCGAAGAAGACGGCAAGGCAGTGATGGACATCGAGCCGCTGATGGTGCAGGAACTCGCACCCGGCGAGGAACTGCAGTTTCATGCGCCGAACCGGCCGAACAGCGCGCTCGACCCGTTCATGCGCGCGATGCTCCGCGAAGTGGCCGCCGGCACCGGCACCAGCTACGAGAGCCTGTCTCGGGACTACTCGCAAAGCAACTACAGCAGCTCGCGGCTGGCGCTGCTCGACGACCGAGACCTTTACAAGAGCACGCAGCAGTGGTGGATCAGGTCTTTCCGCCGGCCTCTGCACGCCGTATGGCTTCGCCAGGCCGTCTATGCGCGCGCCGTGGCGTCGATCCCTATCGAGCAGTACGCGCTCGACCCCGAAAAGTTCGAGGCCGTGCTGTTCAAGCCGCGCGGCTGGTCGTGGATTGACCCGACCAAGGAAGTCAACGCCTACAAGGAAGCGATCAAGGCGGGGTTGACCACGATCAGCGACGTGATCGCGGCCACCGGCGGCGGCCTTGACATCGAGGATGTGATCACCACCCGCAAGCGCGAACTCGAACTGCTCGAGGAAGCCGGGATTCTGGTGGACACCACCGTGCTGCCTGAACCCGAACCCGTGGCGCCTGCGCCGGCAGAGCCCGAGCCCGAGTCGGACGACGACGAAGGTGCGGCCGCCGACCAAGCCAAACGTATCAAGAGGGTCGCATGAGCAAAGAAATCAAGCTCGGCAGGCTGGCGCGTGACGCATCCGCCGCGCAAATCGAGATCAGGCGCGCAGACGACGGCAAGCGCGTGACGTTGAGTTTCCCGGCCTCAAGCGAGGCGCCTGTGGATCGCAGTTTCGGCACCGAGGTGCTGAGTCACGACCCCCAGGCGGTCAACACGGCACGGCTGCAAGCCGGCGCCATGCCGCTGCTCTTCAATCACGACTGGGGCGACCCCATCGGCATGTTGAGCGGTGGCCGCATCAAGGACGGTCGTTTGTGGGTAGACGCCACGATGTTCACGACCGAGCGCGCCGCCGAAGTCGCGCTGATGGTCGAGCAAGGTCTGCGCAACGTCTCCGTCTCTTACGAGATCGAGGAGTTGACCGAGGACACCAAGCGGCGCGGCGTCTTCACTGCCACGCGCTGGCAGCCGCTCGAGGTTTCCATCGTCACCGTCCCCGCCGACGCATCCGTCGGCATCGGCCGCCAGGCCGACGACGAACTCAAGCCGGTGCGCATGGTGCGCGCCGTCGAAGTTTCGCAACCCGTGGTAACAGCCACTTCTCTGAAAGGCATCGCAATGAGCGAGCAGCAAAACGCCGCCACGGGCGCGAACGTGGAAGTCCGCGCGGCCCAGCCGAGCGTCGTCATCACCGAAGATCACGCGCCGCGCAAGTCGCCGGTCGAGGTCGAGCGCGAGCGTCGCGAGGCCATCATCAACATGTCCAAGGCGTCGAATATCGACTCGCGGACCGAGCAGCGCTGGATCGTGGACGGCACGCCGCTGACCAAGGTGGCTGCCGACATCCTCGACGTGATCGAAGAGCGCGGCAAGACCAAGCCGCAATCGGCCGCCGAGCTGGGCCTGTCCCGCGGCGACCAGCAGCGCTACAGCATGTTCCGCGTCATGCGCATGCTGAGTGCGCGCAACCCGAGCGAGTCGCAATCGCTGTCGGCTGAAGCCGCCTACGAGATCGAGTGCTCGCGCGCCGTCGCCAAGAGCCTGGGCCGCGAACCCGACGGAATCTTCGTTCCGGCCGACATCCTGCGCCGTCCGGTCGCCAGCGCATCGCGCGCCATGCTCGCGCAGCCGGGCGCCAGCGGCGGCTACCTGGTGGACACCGACAACATGGGGTTCATCGACATGCTGCGCAATCGCAGCGTGCTTTCGAGCCTGGGCGCGCGCACGCTTTCCGGCCTGCAGGGCAACGTCGCGATCCCGCGTCAGACCGCCGCCGGCACGCTGGTATGGCAAGCCGGCGAGACGACCGCGGCCACCGCTGCGGACCAGACGCTGGGCCAGTTCAGCATGACGCCGAAGACGGCCATCGCGGTGACCGAAGTCGGCCGCACGCTGATGATGCAGTCGAGCCCGTCCGCCGAAGCGATGGTCACGGCTGACCTGGCCAAGGTGGTCGCGCTGGGCGTGGACCTTGCCGGCCTCACTGGCACGGGCGGCGCGCAGCCTCTGGGCATCGAAAACACCACGGGCGTGACCACCGGCCAGGACGCAGCCAATGCGACCTACGCCAAGATGCTGGCTTTCCAAGGTGTCGCCGCCGCAGCCAATGCCATGCTCGACGGCGCCGGCTACGTCACGACCCCGGCAGTCGCCGCCATCCTGATGGCCAAGAGCCGGTTCGCAAATACCGACACGCCGCTGTGGGACGGCTCGATCAACGACGGCCAGATGTGCGGCGTGCGCGCGATGTCCAGCAACCAGGTTGCGTCCGGGCACTGCATCTTCGGATCGTGGTCCGAAGTGCTGATCGGCGAGTGGGGCGTGCTGGAACTGACGATGAACCCGTACCAGTCGTTCAACGCCGGCGTCGTCGGCATCCGCGCGATCTACACCGTCGACGTGCTGGTGCGCTACCCGGCGGCCTTCGTGGTGTCGTCCAGCGTCACCGCCTGATCGACATGCGCGCCCTCGTCATTCGCGGCTTCTGCATCGCGCCGGAGACGCACGCCAAGGACGGCGAAATCGTGGACATCCCGGAAGGGCTGTACCGCGAGATGCTGGCGCGCGGGTCTATCGCACCCGCGCCGCCGGTGCCGGTGGTGGTCGTCCCAGAGCCGGATCCTGTTCCAGAGCCGGTCAAGCCCAAGTCCAAGTAAGGAGTCATCCCCATGCTGCAATCGCAAGCCTCGGCCGCCACGGCCACCTCGCTGCTCGACGCAGCATCCTGCGCGAACACTGCTGCCGCCACCTCTGGCAACGGCAAGTGGCTCGACGTTCGGATGTATGACGGCGAGCTCCTCGTCATCCAGCAGTCGGGTGCCGTCAACGGCGCCACGCTGATTGGCAAACTGCAGAGCGCCACCGACGCCAACGGCACGGGCGCCGCCGACATCACGGGCGCGGTCTTCACGACCGTGACCGCGGCCAACAAGACCCACACGATCGCGCTCGACCCGAAGAAGGTCGTGGGCGGTTTCCTGGGTTACGTCGGCACGATCTCGGTGGCCACGCCGGTCATCATCAGCGTGACCGTGGCCGGCAAGAAGAAGTACGTCTAAGCCGTGGCCTTCGTCGAAGACCGCACTGCCTTCTTCGCCGACTTCGGCGTCGACGGCACGCTTGCGCAGCAGAGCACCACTGCCTGGCCGGGTGACCCCCTGCCATTCGCGGAAGTGCCTGTGCGCGTGATCTTCGACGAACCCGTGGCCGAACGCGACGGCGTGATGGTGGCCATGCCGCAGGCGCAGATCGACAGCGACGACGTCATGCACTACGTGCTCGGCGCCGAGCTGGTGATCCCGGCCGGCACGTTCGAGGTGCGCGAGGCCATCCCGGACGGCACCGGCCTGACACTGCTCATGCTCACGAGGACGGCATGACGACCGCGTTCAAGACCGTGCAGGACGCCATCGTTGCGGCGCTGAAAGCGGCGCCGGCCATCGTCGGCACGCGCGTCGTCGCCGGCCGCTCGCGGCCCATGCCTGAAGAGCACGCCAGCGACATCGCCGTCAGCATCGAAAGCGTGCGCAGCACGGGCCAGCAGCTCACCAGCCACCCGGTGCGCTGGGAGGTGGTCTACGGCATCGAGATCCGCGCTCGCGGCAGCGCCATCACCGACGCGGTGGCGGCCGTCGACCCGCTGCTCGAAAAGGTGTACGAGCGTTTCTACGACGTGGCGCCGCCGACCGGCGTGGCCGCGTGGATGCTCGACCCGGCAATCCGCTATTCGGTGGAAGAGGGCGCCACACCCGTGGCCAGCGTGCTGCTGGCCGTGAACGTGCAGCTGGCCACCACCAACGACAGCCTGACGCTGGCGACATGAACACGCGCATTCCACCCATCGAAGGCGCAGACGTGAACCCGCCGTGCGGCGGACGCTGGCTGCGCGACCCCGACGGCGGCCTGACGCCTGCCGATGCAGAAACCGCCGCCGCCGCCGGCCTGCAGTGGCCTGCCGCCGAGCCCACCGACCCCGAAACGCTGGAGTAAATCATGGCCAACCGCCTCGTCAGAAACACCGTCATCCTGCTCAAGGCCGAAAGCGGCTACGGCACCGACCCCACGCCGGCAGGCGCCACCGACGCGATGCAGGTCAGCAACCTCAGCATCACGCCGATCGTGCCGCAGAACGTCGACCGCAACCTGATCCGCTCGTACCTGGGCGCTTCGGAGCAGCTGCTCGGCACCAAGTACATCGAACTCGGGTTCGACATCGAGTTCGCCGGCGCGGGTACTGTCGCCACGGCGCCGGCCTGGGCCGCCGCCCTGTTGCCGTGCGGGTTCGCGCAGACGCTCACCGCCGTGGTGCGCGCCGACTACACGCCGATCAGCACCGCCTTTCCGTCGGCCACGATCTACTGGTACGACGACGGCGTGCTGCACGAGGCCAACGGCTGCCGCGGCAACGTGGCGGTGAACATGCGCGTGGGCGAGATCCCGGTGCTGTCGTTCCGCTTCACCGGCATCCACGTCGCCGCCACCGCCGCGTCCAACCCGGCGGCCACGCTCACCGGGTTCAAGCAGCCGCAGGTGATCACCGACGCGAACACGGGTGACCTGACCTTCGGCGCCACGCACAGCACCACGCTGGCGCCGGCGTTCGTGGGCGGTACGGTCTACCCGTCGCAGGGAATCGAGGTCGACCTGGGCAACAGCGTCAACTTCACGGCGCTGCTCGGCGGCGAGACGGTCGACCTGACCGACCGCGCGGCCACCGGCAAGTGCGTGCTCGACCTGACCGCGGCGCAAGAAGTGACGCTGCTCACCGCCGTGGAGGCCGGCACGCTGCAGAGCGTTGGCGTGCTGCACGGCACGGTGGCCAACTACAAGGTGGGCCTGTGGCTGCCGAGCGTGCAGCTGATCAACCCCACCAAGGTCGACGTCAACGGCAAGCGCATGGTCGGCTTCGACATGCGCGTGCTGCCGTCGTCCAGCGGCAACGACGAAGTCCGCATCATCTCCAGCTACGCCTGATCGCATGTTCAAACTCGTCATTTCAGACACGCTCGTCGTCCCTGTGGCCGGCGTCGTCTTCGTCGAAGGCAAGGAGACGCCCATCTCGTTCGATCTGCTGTGCAAGCGCAGCACGTCGGACGAGATCCAGGCCGACCTGAGGGCGAACGAAGACGGCGACGTGGACCTGAAGGAGTTCATGCGCGCGCGCGTGACCGGCTGGCGCAACGTGCAGGACGAGTCGGGCGCCGCGCTGGAGTTCGGCGACGAAACGCGCGAGGCGCTGCTCAACTTCCCTGGCGTCGCTGCGCTGGCTGTCACCAGCTACGTGCGGCACTGCGGCGCGAAGGGGAAGGAAAAAAACTTGCGGAAGTAGCACGCCTCATGGCCCTGGGAGAACTCATGTCGGAAGACGAAGCGGACGCCCGGGCATCAGCCGAGGCAGAAGAGTTGGACGCTGCATGGGCGCGGTTCGGCGTCGAGCGCGTGGGCCAGGAATCCACCAAGGACGTGCAGGCGTTCCACCTGCTCCCCGAGTGCGTGCCGGTGTTCGCCCTGTGGCAGGAATTGCAGACGCAATGGCGCATCGGCTTTGCGGGCCCCACGGGCATGGACTACAGCGCCGTGGAGGCGTACATGCGCATGTCGCACAACCCGCTGCGGCGTGACTCCACCACCATCGGCTACCTGCGCACCATGGAACGGGCCGCGCTGAAGGTCTTTGCCGAGAAGCGCGCGGAGGCGCGGGCATGAGCACGCAGACCATCGGCATCAAGATCGCCGTCGAAGGATCTGGCCAGGCCGCCACGGCGATGAAGGCGGTGGCGAAGAACGTCACCGATGTCGGGATAGCCGCAAAAGCCGCCAACTCAGCCAGCGCAAATCTTGTGGGTCAGCTCAAGAGCATGGCCGGCGTCGTCGGTGGCGCCGCGACCGTGGCCGGGTTCGCGCGATGGATCAAGGGCGCCGTCGACGCGATGGACGCGATGAACGATCTCAAGGACGCCACCGGCGCGTCCATCACAGAGATCGCAAAACTGGAAAGAGTCGCGCGCCTGAACGGTGGCGGCATTGAGACCGTCGGCACGGCGCTCATCAAACTCAACCAGGCGATCAGCAGCGTCGACGGAAAGAACACCGCCAGCATCGCGTTGCGCGAGCTTGGGCTTGAGGTAGACAAGCTCAAGAAACTGGATCCCGTGGTGCAGTTTCGGGAGCTTGGCAAGGCTCTGCAAAACTTCACGGACAACGCTACCAAGGGTCACTACATCCTCGCTCTCACAGGCAGATCTGCGCGAGAGATCGCCCCGCTGTTGAAAGACTACGCTGAATCGACAGACGAAGCGGCTGTGACGACGGCCAGAATGGCAGAGCAGGCTGAGCAGTTCAACAAGAATTTGGCCCTGCTCTCAACGAATGCCGGCGACCTGGCGCGGCAAATCGCCGGGCCGCTGGTGTCGGCAGTGAACGATCTTTTCGCCGCCATGAAGCGCAACGACGGCGACTTTTTCTCGGGTCTTGGTGACGCCATCAACACCAGCGCCATACGTGGCGCGCTGGCCGGAGTGGAAACCGACCTGGGGCGTATGAGAGACAAGGCTGCCGAGGCGCGGGCCGTGCTCGAAAAGCCGTTCGAGGGTGGCTTGCTGGAGGCGCTCAAGCGCGCGGCGGCACAGAAGACGCTGCGCGACTTCGACGCCATGAAGAACGCCGCGGCCGATTACCGCGCGGAGTTGGAGAAGATCCAGCAATACGGGCAGGGCCGCCGGCCGGCCAACGAGGGCGGCGGCGGCCTGGCCGGCAATTCGCTGCGCGATCTGGCTGCACTTGAAGCCGCCGAAAAGAAAACCGCCGCCGCGGCCGCCGAAGCCGCAAGGATCAGCAGCGCAGCGCACCAGCGGACAGCAGAGGAAGTGCGCAAGCACGCCGAAGAACAGCGCAAGCTCTCCGTGCTGACGTTCAATTTCGGCGAGGACGAATCAGCCGCAGAGACGGCACGCCTGGAGCGCTACGCATCGCGAGCCCGCGATCACGCCGCAATGGTCGAGCGGATCATCGACCAGGAATGGCAGGCCGCCACCGCCGAAGCGCAGATCATCGCAAATGATCTGGAGCGATGGGAACAAGCACAGCGCGAGAAGCAGCGGATTGCCGATGACTTCAACGCCAAGCAACTGGCCGAGTGGGAGCGCACAGCCGACCAGATCGGGCAGAGCCTGGCCGATGCGCTGATGGACGGCGGCAAGGATGCTGCCGAGTACATCACGAGCCTGTTCAGGACGATGGTGCTCAAGCCGGTGATCGAAGCCGTCACCAGGCCCATCGGCAACGCCGCGCTCGGCGCGCTGGGCATGGGCGGCAGCGGCAGTGCCTTCGCCGGCGGCGGGTCTTCGCTGTCCATGCTGAGCGGCCTGGGCGGCGCGCTGGGCACCTTCGGCACCACGCTGGGCATGGGTGCCAGTGCCACCATGGCCGGCAACAGCCTGGCTGCGCTCAGCGGGGCCGGCAACATGATCGGCGCCGGCAACGTGGCCGGCGGCCTGGGCATGGGCCTGGGCGCCGTGGCGCCGTACCTTGCCGGCGCCTACGCCATCTACTCCATCGCCAAGAGCATGGACAAGTCGGGCACGCCGCACATGGGCTCCGTGGTGGGCGGCTCTGGAGCTGATCTGTCGACCCTGTGGGGTGACGCCAGCACCATCCTGAACAACTACAGCGGCGGCACCGACGCCGCGTTGCGGGGTCTCGTCGGCTCGTCCACGGGCATCCTCAACGCCCTGGGCGGCGGCGGGTATTCGGCCACGGCCAGGTTCGCGGCCGACAACACCGACGCGAGCATCGGCCAGTACCAGCTCTCGCGTGGCGGCCAGCAGGTCGGGTATGTCGGCAACGGCACGGACTACGCCAAGTACAGCAGCGACGCCGGGACCGGGCTGCAGTCGTTCACGGCTGACGTGGTGCGCGTCACGCGCGAGCAGCTCGATGCGCTCGACCTGCCGGGCTGGGCGCGGGATCAGCTCGACAACCTGGCCGCCGACGCCGACCTCACGCAACTGGCCGGCGTGGCCAACGCCATCGAGGCCACCATCACCGCACTGGACGGCCTGCGCGAAGCCTTCGGCCCGCTGGGCGGGGTCTTCAGCAACATCGCGGGCCTGTCCAGCGACGCGCTCTACAGCCTTGCGGAATCGGCCGGCGGGCTCGATGCGCTGGGCTCCAGCCTGGGCGCCTTCTTCCAGGAGTTCTACGACGAAGGTGAGCGCGTCACTATGCAGACCGCAGCGTTGACCGCTGCGCTTGCAGACGTGGGGTTGGCGCTGCCGGAAAGCCGCGACGCCTTCCGTGCTGTCGTCGAAGGGCTGGACCTTACTAGCGCCGCCGGCCGTGAGCAGTTCGGCGTGCTGATGAATGTGGCGAATGCGTTCGCCGAGCTAAATCCCGCGGCGGAAGAAGCCGCCGCGGCGGTTGATTCACAAGCCGAAGCAGAGCGTGAGCTGGCCGACGCGGCACGCATCGCCGCAGGCATCGCACAAGAGCGGGCGGGCCTGGAGCAGCAACTGCTGACCCTGCAAGGCGACACCGTCGCACTGCGCGAGATCGAGCGCGCGGCCCTGGACGAAAGCAACCGCGCGCTGTACGACCAGATCACCGCGCTGCAGGACCAGCAGGCAGCCACGGCGGCCATGACGGCCATCGCCGGCGAGCGGGCCGGGCTCGAGATGGAACTGCTGCGCCTGCAGGGCGACACGAACGCCCTGCGCGAGATCGAGCGCGCGGCCCTGGACGAGAGCAACCGCGCCCTGTACGACCAGATCACCGCGCTGCGCGACCTTCAGGACGCGGCGGCCCAGGCCGCCATAGACACGGCCAGCGCCGCAGCCGAAGCCGCGGAACTGGCTCGGGTACAGGAGCAAGCCGCCGGGCGACTGGCGGCTGCCGCGGCCAAGGCCAATGAGCCGATCACGCCTGACAAGATCAAGCAGGGTGCCACGGCGCTTCTGTGGCTGAAACAAATCGAAGACGTTTCCGCCCAGATCAAGTCTGGTGCCAAAGGTGAGGATTGGCGGCTCGCGTATGAGCGCGACAACGCCAACATGAACCGCCCGGGCAGCAACATCGGGGATCGCATCGGTCTATGGGCCACGGGCTGGATGGTCAAGGATGAGGCGCAGCGCCAGATCCGCGAGGCCGGCGCCGCGATGGCCGACGCCATGGACCAGCGTCTTCGGGGCATCACAGAAAGTCGCCGCGGCGTCGATCCGTACATGCAAGAGCAGGACCGCTTGCTGCAGGAGCAGATCGACGGCACGCAGGACCTGGTCGACGCGCTGGACGAAATGCGCCGCGGCATGCTGGACCTGAAAAACGAGCTGATCGGCGGCGCGCTGGACCCCAGTAACCCTGCGCTCAAGTACGCCAGCGAGCGCGATTTCGTCACCGGCCTGGGCCGCCAGGCGCTCACGGGCGACATGGCTGCCGCCGAGATGTTCCAGGAACAGGTCGGCGGGTTCCTGCAGCTCAGCCAGGGCTACAACGCCAGCAGCACGGCCTACGCGCAGGACTTCAGCGCCATGATCGAGCTGCTGGACCAGATCGCCGCCAGCATGGAACGGCAGCAGTCCACAGCATCCGCCACGCTGCGGGTGCAGCAGGATGGCCTGTCCCAGGTTGCGGACAACACCGAGCGCACGGCGCAGGCCACCGACAGGCAGGCGCGGTCGGCCAGCGTGCTCGAGCAGAGGGCCATCGAATGAGGCTGCTGCTCGTGGAACTGACCGGCTACACCGACGCCAGCACGTCGGCGGTGTACCGCTACGCCACGGGCAGCTACAGCACGACGCCATCCGACTCGCCGCCGAACATGCACTATGAGGGCCGGGTGGTCGGCCTTGGCAGCGTCAGCCGCAGCATGTTCGCCGCCGGGCAGAGCGGCGCTCGAAGCAACCCGCGCAGCGAGGTGGGTGTGGGCGTGATCACGCTGGCCAACCCGGACGGCGCGCTCGATTCGGTGTTCGACGGCGGCATCAGCTTCCGCGAGCGCCAGGTCTGCGTCTACGCTGTCGAGCACGATGCTGCGTACAGCACGGCAGAGCTGCAGCTTCGCGCCAGGATCAGCCAGGCGGCGCTGCGCGGCGACATCGTTGAGGTCAGCATCAAGGACCGGCTGTACGAGCTGAGCAGTCAGCACAGCACCGCGGCCTACGGCGGCACCAACTCGCTGCCCGACGGCGTTGACGGCGGGCCCGAGCTGGCCGGAAAGCCGAAGCCGCTCGTCTACGGCAAGGTGCTGTCCATCGAGCCGCCGTGCGTCAACACCAGCCGGCTGATCTACCACCTGAGCGCCCGCGCGCTGGCCGGCGTGGATGAGGTGCGCGACGGCGGCGCCGCCATCACGGCCGGCGCCACCTACGCCGATCAGGCCACCATGGAAAGCACGGCACCGAGCGCCGGGACGTACCGCGCCTGGCTGGCCGGCGGAATGATCCGCCTGGGCACCTCGCCCGTGTACCGCATCACGGCTGACTGCACGGCCGACTCGGCCGGCAACAGCACCGCTGCGCAGCTGCTCAGCACGCTGGCCGGCGAGCGAGGCATCACCGACATCGACGCCGCCGACGTGGCGGCACTGGACGCCGCGAACGACGCCGTGCTCGGCGTGCTGATCGGCGGCGAGACGACGCTGGACGCCATGGACATGCTGGCGCGCAGCGTGGGCGCCTGGTACGGGTTCGACCGTGCCGGCACCCTGCGCATGCACCGCTACGAACTGCCGTCGTCGGCCGGCGCGGCGCTGCCTGTGGTGGCGCCATGGAACACGCAGGCGCTGGAAAACGTGCCCAACGGCGAAGACGTGCCCACCGAGACGGTGCGCGTCCAGTACGCCCGGTACTGGCAGCCCACGGGCCTGGGCGAGTTCGCTGGCGCCGTGACCGAGGCCGACCGCGCCGACCTGTCGCAGGAGTGGCGCGTGGCCGAGTTCACGCTGGCGCCCAGCCCCAACCCGTACAGCCGGCCGCTGGTGGCCGAGCGCGAGACGCTGCTGACCACCGAGGCCGACGCCAGCGCCGAGGCCGAGCGGCTGCACGGCATCACGGCCGGGGTGCGCCGCACCTTCGCGGCGGCCGGCGTGTCGACGGCCGATCCGCTGCTGGCCGGGCTGGACATCGACCAGGAAATCGAGCTGCGCTGGCCGCGCTACGGCCTGGGCGAGACGCTGGGCACCACGATGCTGGTGATCGAGATGACCGAAGACCTGATCGAGCAGCGGACCGACCTGCTGCTGTGGGGGCGCTGATGTCGAACATGCGCCTGTCGTGGCCCAACCGGTTCGCCGATGCAGCAATCACCGGTGCAACTGGCGATTGGGCAACGAATCTGCCGCCATCGAACCTGCAGACGCGGGCCATCGCGCAGGTAGCGCGCAGTGCCGCCGCCGCGGCGGCGGCCCTGTTCGTCGACACCTTGGCGGCCGTGCCTGTTGGCGTGTTCGCTGCCGTCGGGCACAACCTGACCACCGCGGCCGACGTGCGCCTGCGCGGCTACACGGCAGACCCGCGCGGCACCACCTGGTTCGACCTGGGCCCGGCGGGCGTGCAGTCAGGCGCCACGATCTACGGCGGCGAGGGCAGTGGCGGCACGGGCTACCCTGGCACCTACTGGGGTGGCGACGGTTTGCTGAAGATCAGCACGGGCGGTGGCCGGTTCACGCATACCTTCGGCACGGGTGGGCCATGCCTGGGCCTGCTACTTGAGCCTGAGCGCACGAACGTGGTCCTGCACTCGCGCGACGGCACGCAGTCGGCCTGGACGAAGAGCAACGCCACGGCCACCAAGACCGCCACCGGGCTTGACGGCACCGCGAACAGCGCGACGCGACTCACGGCGACAGGCTCCAATGGCTCGATGCTGCAGTCGATCACGACTCCGTCCAGCACAAACCGATTCTCGATTTACGCACGGCGCGTCAGCGGCAGCAGCCAGATCAGCCTGAGCGTGGGCGGGTCTGGCACGAATATCACGCTGACGACTGCGTGGGCGCGATTCGACGTGACGCATTCCGGCACCGGAGGCTCTGTCAGCGTCGGCATTCAGATCGCCACCAGCGGCGACGTGATCGAGGTCGACTGCGCGCAGTACGAAGTCGGTGCCTACGCCTCCAGCCCGATCATCACCACCACAGCCTCGTTGACGCGCAACGCCGACCAGTTCTCGCTGACCGTTGCGTCGCATTCGGCGGGCACGCTGCTGGTGCGCGGGCAGCGGGCACAGGCGTCGACCATTGACGAGCCGCTGGTCTTCTTCGGCAGCGCGACCACCGGCCACGGCATCCAGTCGGCCGGCAGCAACTTCGAGGCGCTGGGCAAAAACGCAGGCGCCACGCAATGGCAGCTCGGTGCGTCATCGTCATCCACGCGGCGCACGTTCTGCGTGTCCTACGCGGCCAACAACATCATCGTGAGCGTGGATGGAGCGGCTGCAGTCACTGACGGATCGGCGACCATCACCGCGCAGACCGTGCTCGAATCGCTCGCCACGCGCACCGGCACCTACTACCTGAGCCTGGTGGCCTGGTGGAATGCCGCGTCGTCGTCGGCTGACGTGGTGGCGCTGTCTGGCACCCTGTCGCGCGCCGCAGCCGACTACGACAGCACCGCCACCGACGCCTGGCCGGCGGCTTGGGTCAGTGGCACGACGGCAGAGCAGCGCGCGGGCGTCGTCGGCTGCAGCGTGATCCTGCCATCGCCAGAGCAGACCTACCGCTACTGGCGCGTGGACCTGATCGACGCCGCCAACCCAGACGGCTACCTCGAGGTGGGGCGCCTGTTCGGCGGCTCGGCCTGGTCGCCGGCCTACAACGCCGTCTACGGCGCCAGCCTGGGCTACGAGGACCGCGACGTGGTGACCGAGATGGACAGCGGCAGCGAGTACATGCGCAAGCGCCAGGCGCCGCGCGTTGCGCAGTTCGCGCTGCCGGCGCTGAGCGACTCGGAGACGCTGCTCACGGTGCTGGAGATGCAGCGCCGGCTCGGCAGCACGGGCGAGGTGCTGTACGAGTGGGATCCGGCCGACACCACCTATGCGCCCATGCGCCGGTATCTGGCACGGCTGCGCAAGGTGTCGGCGCTGAAGGCGGCATTCCTGGCGCGCTGGGAAGCTGAATTCGAGGCAAGGGAACTGCTGTGACGTGGTACGCATTCGATTCCCTCGGCTGGTTCTCGGGCCCGGCGCCGGCCGACACGCCGCACGCCACGCCCATCGCGCCGCCGATCGCGTCGGTCACGACGGTGCCCGGCGAGGACCGCGCGCGTTGGGTGCGCTACGCCTGGCGCGTCTATCCCTACGCGCCGCCGCCGCCGGCCGCCGTGCTGCACGGCTACGGGTTCGACGAGGACGGCTGGTACACGGGCGTCGTCGACCTGGACGCGCCCAACAGCACGCCCATCGCGCCGCGCCTGCTGTCCGTCGACACGACGCCCGGCGAGCCGCGCGCCAAGTGGGTCGGCTATGCCTGGGTCATCAGGCTCAACCCGACGCCGCCGCCGGTGATGCCGTGGATCACGCTGCGGGCATTCCGCAAGCGCTTCAGCGCCGCCGAGCGCGCGATGCTGGAGCGCAAGAGCCTGGACGACCCGGCCGGCACCGAAGTGCAGCGCAACCGTGCCGCGGCCGTGCGAGCGTGGTTCGCAGACCTGGCCGCCACTGGCTACGCCGACCTGGCCGACAGCGACGTTCGCACGCCCGTCATCCAGATGGAGACGGTGGGGTGGATCGCCGCCGGCCGCGCGCTGCAGATTCTGGACGCGCCGATTCAGCCTGGAGAGCGGCCGTGATCAGCCACAAGCTGAACAGCATGGCCGCGAGAATGCTGGCGCTCACCATGGCGGGCTGGACGGCAGCGCTGGTGCTGTGGAGCCCGTCCAGCTTGGCGGCGAGCGTGTCCGGTGACAGCATCATCGGTGGCATCATCAACGGCGGCATCCTTGTCCTGTGCGCGCCGGGGTGGGCCGACATCGTCTGGCGCGACATCGGCGGCAGGCTGATCTGGCCTTCGTTCCCCGGGCCGCTGCGGCACCGCATCTGCGTCCTGACCTACTCGGCACTGGCCGGCCTGACCGGGCTACGGGCCTTCGTGGCTGCCGGCAGCGACCGCGGCGACGTTGTGCTCGTGGGCAGCTACTACCTGATCTGTGCCGTCGCTATCGGCGTCGTCGCGGTGGCCATCGCACTGGAGCCGAGGCATGCTCAGGATTGACATCTGGTGCCGCATCGCGCGCATCACCGTCGTCTGCCTCGGCCTGGGCTGGGGCGTGGCTTGGAGCGCGGTGGCCGCGGTCTACCCCGACCTCATCGGCCTGCCGTGGCTGCAGGTCGCTCTCGGCGCGCTGATCGCGGCGTGGGGCGGTGCCACGGCCACACTTGGGCGCTATCTCGCGGCGACCTACGAGTCGCGCCCTTTTTTGTGGCGGCCCGAGGTGGTGCGCGACGGCGCCGTGAGCGTGTCTGTCGGCGGCGGGGCGTACATGGCCGGCCTAACCTATGAACTCTCGGCGCCGATGCTGGGCCTGCTGCTGCTGCTGGCAGGCTATGGCGGCACGCGGGTGCTGAGCGCGGCGGTGGAGCGGCTGGTTTCGTCCATGGCGGAGCGGAAGCAGTGAACGACAGCTACTACAGCACTCGCTTGCGCTGGCACGGTCAGGCCGGCATCGCCAAGCGTCACGGCATGACGGTGACCTTGAAGGCGCCGCCAGACCTCGGCGACGGCCCGGTCCATGCCATCGAGTACACGCCAGAAGTCGGAATCGCTCAAGTCCAGCCGCGAGCCATCGACCCGCCGCGCGACATGACGCGATTCGAGCTTGCGATCGCTGACTCGATGCTGCGCCAGTTGACCGAGGTCATCCTGTGAGGATCACGCCCGCGCTGCTCGAATCCGCGCTGGGCGCCAGGCGCGACCTGGCCGACCTATACGCGCACCACCTCGACGCGGCCTGCGAGGCGTACGAGATCAACACGCCGCTGCGGCTGGCGCACTTCCTGGCCCAGGTAGGCCACGAGAGCGGCGCGCTTCAATTCAACCGCGAAATCTGGGGGCCGACGGCGGCCCAGGAGCGGTACGAAGGCCGGGCTGATCTGGGCAACACCCAGGCCGGCGACGGCCGGCGCTACATGGGCCGGGGCCTGCTGCAGACCACCGGCCGGGCGAACTACAGATCCTTGCGCGACAGGCTGCGAGTCGAGAAGAAGCTCGACGCCCCGGATTTCGAGGCGGCACCGGAACTGCTCGAGCAGCCGCGGTGGGCTGCGCTGTCGGCGTGCGACTACTGGGAGATGCGCAACATCAACGCGCTGGCCGACCGCGACGACCACGAGGCCGTCACGCGCGCAGTCAACGGCGGCACGAACGGCATCGAAGATCGACGGCGCCGGCTTGAGCGCGCGAAGGCCGTGCTGGCTGCAATCGACACCCCGCCAGCACCAGAGCCTGCCGGCGACCCTACGCAATACTCACAGGAGGGCGGCATGCCCATTCCCATCGCACCGGTTGTCGCCGCCTTGGCGCCGACGTTCCTCGAAATGCTGCCCAAGCTGGGCGCATGGTTCGGCAGCGGCAGCAAGGTCAGCGAGCGCAACATGGCCGTGGTTGGCGAGGCCATCAAGCTCGCGCAGACCACCGTAGGGGCCGTCAACGCCATGGACGCCGTGGAGAAGATGCAGTCCGACCCGGCCGCTCGCGCCGCGGTGGAGAAGGCCGTCGAGGCCAACTGGTACACGCTCACCGAAGCCGGCGGCGGCGGGATCGAAGGGGCGCGCAAGGCGGCGGAAGCCTACGCGCAACCCGACGGGCCACGCTTCTGGCTCAACCCGGCATTCTGGATCACGCTGGTCATGCTGCTGATGCCGTTCATGCTGTTGGTAGACGTGTTATACGTCAACCCATCAAACTACAGCGGAGACCTACGTACGCAGATCGTGACGGCCGTCCTGCTCATCATCGGCATCGCTGGCGGGTATTGGCTTGGCACCAGCTATAGCAGCGCGCGCAAGACCGAGCTGAGCAATCCGCCGCGGTGAGGTGCGCATGGCCATTCTCTCCATTCAAGTCGACCACTACCACCACATTCCCCAACCGCCGGAGATCCCGGCATCCATCCAAGAAAGGCTCGACCGCATCATGACTACCCAAGCTGAACTCGCCCTGCAAATCGCCGCCCTGACCGAGCAGAACGAGCGCGCCCGCGCCGAGGTGCTGGCCAAGATCGCCGACATGCAGGCTGCCATCGACGCCGCTGCCAACGTCGACCCGGCCGTGCTCGAAGCGTTCGACGCGCTCAAGGTGAGCGTCCAAGCCGACGACGATATCGTGCCCGATCCGGCGCCATAACCTCAACTGAAACGGAGCCTGGCATGAAGATCGAATGCACAACCACCTTCCTCGACGGCACCAGCCGCTACGAGGCGGGCGACATCCGCACCGTGCCTGACGAGCTGGCGCACAAGTTCATCGCCCTGGGCTGGGCCACGCAGGCCGGGCAGCCGGCCACCGAGCCGGCCACGGGCGATGCCAGCCTCGACATCCACAACTCGGCCATCGGCCACGGAGCGAATCATGGGTAAAGCAGCCCCGGACATCATCATGGACGGCGCCCTGGACATCATCGCCACGGCTACCCGTCAGATCGCATGCAGCGCGCAGCCGACGAGCTACACCGAGGCCAACGCCACCTATGCCCTGGCCGACGTCACCATGGCCGGCGGCGACTTCACGCAGGCCGACGGCGACACGAACGGGCGCAAGGTGACGATGGCCGCGAAGTCTGCGGTGCTGATCGACACGAGCGGCACGGCAACCCACATCGCGCTGGTGCGCGTGGCCGACTCGACGCTGATCTACGTGACCACCTGTACGAGCCAGGCGCTGACGGCGAACGGATCGAACACGGTGAACATCCCGGCATGGGATGTTGAGTTTGCAGATCCCACCTGACGCCATGACCACCAAAACCATCACCCTCCGCGCGATTGACCTGATTCAGGGACTGGGCAACGAGCACGACGGCATCCCGTTTCGCTGGCTCACCAGTCTGGTCGAAAAGGTCAAGGCGCAAGTGCCCGACGACGAGGAAGCATCTTGCGTGGTACTCGGCGCCCAGGGTCTGACGTTCCGCTACGAGCACACCCTGACTCCGACCGAGCAACTGCAGGCCACCGTCGCCGAGATGCAGTCCAAGGCGGCGCAGATCAAAGCCCTGCTGCCCATCGAAGGCGGCGTCTCGGCGCAGGCGGCCGACAAGCTGCGGGAACTGCTGAAATGAGCACGCACGCGAACCGCGTCAAGATGACGGTCACTTCGGTGGCGTCGGCTGGCACTGGCGATATCACGCTCAACGCGGCGTCAAGCGGCTTCCGCAGCTTTGCCACGGCATACGGCGCCAACGCCACGGTGGACATTCTGATCACTGAGGGCACGGCCTGGGAGATTGCGCGGAATTGCACCTACACGCACAGCGGCACGACGGTATCGCGCGGCACGCTTGAGAGCAGCAGCACGGGCAGCGCGGTGGTGTTCACAAACGCGGCAGTGGTGTCGGTGATTGCGGCTGCTGAGTTCGGGAATAACGCCGAGATGGCGATACAGGCAGTAACTCCTGGCGGGCGGCTGACGACCGAAAGCGGCGTGCCTGTCAGCACAAGCGACCGCACTGCGCAGAGCACGCTGTATTACACGCCATGCGTCCACAACATTATCAACCTGTGGGACGGGTCGCAGTGGAAGCCGATCACGTTCGCCGAGCACACGGTAACGGGCGCTGCGCTGACAGGGCTGACCAGCGGCAAGCCATACGATGTTTTTGCGTACTTGAGTAGCGGAGCGCTGGCGACGGAACTGCTTGTCTGGACCAATGACACCACACGCGCCACGGCTGTAACGCTGCAAGACGGCCGGTATTGCAAGAGCGGCGACAAAACCCGCCTGCTGCTTGGCACGATCTACACAACTGCCACAACGACTGTTGAAGACAGTTTGACAAAACGATACGTCAGCAACGTATACAACAGAACAAAGCGGCGCTGCTACGAAAATTCAGCAGTCACACATACATATTCAACTGCGGCGTGGCGTGAATGGCGCGGCGGGACTGGAGTCGTACGTTGTAATTGGGTGTCTGCATTGGTACTGGATTCAGTATTGGCAAACATGGCCGTCAATCTGTATCGCGCCACTGCCGGAGCGGCCGGGTACGTGAATATTGGGTTGGATGCAACTGATGGCACGGCCAATCTATCGGTAGCAAATTTTGAGATAGTGTTATCGAGCGCAGGTGGATTTGGCGCCGCCACCGTCGGGTCTGTTGCTCCAACAGTTGGCAAGCACTATTTAACTCCAGTGCAGTACGGATCGTCGGGCGTAGATTACAACAGTGCGTCATTAACCGTTGACATAGTATGCTAAACGAACTGACCAAGATTCTAGGGGTTGTGAGCGTATGGCAAGATCAATCGACCTATGTCCTGCAATTCGCAAACGGCAGCACACGTAACGCAACAGATGCCGAAATTCTCGTGGCAGCTAAGGCGCACAACATCGCGGCCAACCGCGCCGAGTGCGCGGGCCGAATCTACGCACGCTATCCAGCCGGCCGGCAACTCTCGGCGCTGGCCGGCCTGTATGACTCGGCCAACGTGGCGACGATGACGGACTGGATTGCCGCGTGCATCGCAGCAGAAAACACCGCCGCCGACGCAATCGAAGCGGCCACAACCGTTCAAGCAGTGGAGGCGGTCACGGTAGCGTGGCCGGCATGACATGGCAGTTCACTGGCACGACATCAACGCCTACGCGCTCACCAAGGCCGACCGGCAGGCGATCAAGGACGATTTCGCGGCCGCCAGGGACAAGCTCGCGGCCATCATCGCTGCACCAGGCGGCACGAACGCAAACCGGGACGCAAACCTGCTGGACATCGCGCAGGTTGAGCGGCGAATCCTGCGCGCAGTGAAGGCGTTGGTACTCTGACATGACCTGGGGCGTCGATCCGATTGGCGCGGCGCCGTGGGGCGCGGATGAGGAAGCGGCAGCTGCCGGTGTCACCGTCACCCTGTCGGGCCTGACCGCGATCAGCATCGGCGCGACCAGCGTCCAGCCGCAGCTTGACTACACGATCAGCGGCACGCCTGGCACTGGCACGACGTACTTCGCGGTCTACTCGAGCGCGACCACGCCGGCATGGGATCGCAGCACGGGCTGGGATGGCACGCCAACGGCAACTGGTGAAGACGCGACTCCGCCGAGCGCCACCACGCCGAACGATGAGCCCACGATCACCTGGGACGCTGCGCTGACGCCGGGCACCAGTTACAAGCTGTGGGCGATCTGGGATGACGGCAGCGCCAGCAGCGATTCGGGCGCGCCGCAACCGAGCACGACGTTCGTGACCTACCAAACGATTCACCTCAGCTCGCCGACCGTTACCGCAATCACCTCCACCACCGCCCGCGGCCGAGTGACGGCCACCGAATACGCATAGGACCGCATCATGGCCAACACCGCCCGCGACCTCATCAAGTGCAGGATCAGCAACACGCCCGGCACAAGCGGCAATTTCACGCTGTCCACGGCGTTCACCAATTCGTTGCTGCCTGCCGCTGCCGACGACGGGCTGGCGTTCAAACTGAACATCACCGAAAACGGAGTCGGCACCGAGATTCGGCGGAATTGCACCTACACCCACAGCACGACCACGTTCGGCCGCGGCACGATGGTGCGCAGCACGGCGGCAGCAGATGCGGCGCTGGACTTCACCGCAGCGGCCATCGTGTCCGTGGTGCCGAGTGCGGAGGATTACCTGACGACGGTCTCAGCATCGTATTTCGGCATTAGCGCAAGCAATGCAGACAATACGGCCGGTTTTGCTGCGATGGGTGATTACATCCAATCTGTCGTCAACTTTGCTGCGAACGGCCCGACAGTGACCGGCAGCGAGACGGTGGAGATTACGCTGCCCGTTGGCATCTTGTATGTCGATGGCGCAAAGATGGACCTAACATATGTCGGAACTGGAGCGTATACGCCGCGCTTCATATTGCGAGGGGCCGGCAAGGGCATCACGATAATCCAATCCAAGAGCGATTCAACGGCTGCGGCCGTGCTTGAACTGGCGTGCGGATACGCAGCAAACGTGCTGATGGAAGACTTCAGCGTACAGACGCGCTCGGATACCGTGCAAGATGGTGTTCACATTTACGCCACGCGGCGCACGCTTGATGATACCGGCGGGATCACTGATCTGACGGTAAACAGGGTTGGAGTTCGGAGCTATTTGGGCGATGCCGTAGTGTTCAGCGGCGGCGACGACTACCTCGGACCAAACCAGTTCATCACGTTGGGAATGTGCACCTGGCAGGCCGATGTCGGGTCAAGCATCAAGACGCTTGGGCAGTTCGGCCAACTAAACGTCATCAACGGCGATTATTCGGCGGTGCTGGATTCGTCGGCGTGTCCGGCGATGGATTTCTCGAAGGACTACCGGCAGACAATAGCCCCTTCGGCAGCGGACACGACGAGTAACTTCGTGACGTCAACGGCCGTGCTGTCGACCGGGATGCCGGTGCGTATCGTCGGAGCAAATCTGCCGTCTGGCCTATCTACCGGAACCACGTACTTCGTGCGCCGCTACGATCTGGCAGGTACTGGTGCTTCGGACAGGCTGACGCTGCACACCACCAGGGCCAACGTTGCTGCCAACACCAAGATCGCGCTAGGCAGCACGGGCACGCTCGGGAATTGGTACATCGCGCCGCTGTACGTCACCAGCGTCGGCACCAACGTGCTGAATTTTGAATTCCCGCACCTTTTGGTGACCGGCGCCCTTCTAACAGTGGTGGGGTCAAATCTCCCAACAGGGCTGTCTACATCGACCGACTATTACGTCATTCGACAGTCGGCAAGGCAGATCGGGCTGGCAACCTCAAAAGCCAACGCCATCGCTGGAACAGCTATCACGTTTAGCGGCGGAACGGTCACGTCTTTCGGGTTGTCTGCTGCGGCAAACAATGCGGCAGGCCCTTACTCGCTGAACCTGGGCAATGTGTCGGCGCAGAACTCCATCAGCGCGCTTTATCTGGTGGGCGCGGAAGACGTCAAGGCCAACCTGCATGTCGAGAACTGCAAGAACTCGATCTACGCCTATCAGTCGCAAATGACCATCGACGGCGGCGCTTACGCCAATCCGGCCGACGATGGCGGAAACGGGGTTCTACTGGCCGCGTTTGGATTAAACGCCAGGGTGACGATTCAGGGCGGGCCGGTTGTCTCAGGTACGGAAGACAAGCGCATCGCATGTGTCAATGCGTCGATTCTTTCTGCTGCTGGCGGGACGTTCGTTACCCAGTCCAGTTCGCGCACTACCGCGCAAACAACCGGCATTGTGCAGGGGTTTAGCGCCGCTGCCACGGTGGACATAGGGGCGTGCGATTTTGTCTACATCAACACAAGTGCGACCCAGATCACGAGCCTAAGTTCAAAGCATGGGCCGCGCGCCCAAGTCAAGATCGTGGCCTGGGGCGGGTCGATCGTCTTCGCCACTGGGGGGAATTTGATGCTGCCAACGGCGACCGTGACGCTACCTGAGAAAGGCTGCGCAGTGTTTGAGCTGGTCGACACCATTGGAACTTGGGTTCTGGTGTCAAAAAGCGCGTAACCCATGACCTACGGCACCGCCCCCTACGGAACAGCCGGCTACGGAGAGGCTGGCGGGTCCAGCGTAGTCCTGTACTGGGCCGTCCAGCCGTCGGGCACCGCGGACTGGGCCGACAGCGCCACGGGCGGCGCGCAGATCAGGGCCGGGCAGGACGGCACCGGCTCGGCGCTGGCCGCCGGCAGTTTCGGCAACCAGGCGTACACGGACCCTGGCACGCTGGACATGGAAGCGCTCGCCACCGGGCTGACGCCTGGCGCGAGCTACGAGTTCGGCTTCGTCCTCTACCACGCGGCAACGGACACCTACAGCAACGTCGAGGTCAGTGCGGCGTTCACGACGACGGCTGTGCTCGTCACTGCCGAGGCGTCCCACGCCCACGTCTCCGACAGCCTGACCCTGACGACGACGGGCAGCACCGACCTGGTCGTCGAGGACGCAGCCCACGCGCACAGCGCAGACAGCCTGGAGCTTTCGACGTCGACCGCGCTGATCGCGGCCGACGCGCTGCATGGCCACACAGCCGACTCGCCGGCCCCGTCCACTGCCACTGGCCTGAGCGCTCAGGACTCGACGCACGGCCACGCGGCCGATGCGCTCACCCTGGAGGTCAGCGGCTCGACATCGCTGGTGGCCGCCGACGCCACGCACGCACACGCAGCGGACGGCCTGGTGCTCACCACGGCCTCGGCGCTGGCCGCCAACGATGCCGTCCACGGCCACACGGCCGACAACTTGAATCTGTCCGACGGGACCGTCGAATACATCGCTGCGCTGCGGCTGTTCGTCAGCCCAGACAGGTCGATCATCTTTGACCCGAGCCCGGATCGAACCCGGGCCCTTGCATCGCCAGACCGCGCCGTCAGCCTGGCAAGCCCAGACAGATCCAGCGACTTCGATCCGAGCCCGGATCGATCAATCGCATTCGACCCAAGCCATGACAGATCGCATGCATTCACGTCGCCCAGCAGGGCGCGAACGCTTACCAGCCCGGCGCGAGCCGAAGCATGACCAACGGAGCAGATCATGGCCCTCATCGGATCATTCACAAAGCAGCCCGGCGAGGCCCTGCCCGTCGACATCACCTATGCCGATGTGATCGGCGGCCGCACGACGACATCCATCACCCCGGTGGTCACGGTGCCGTCCGGCATGACCATGAGCGAGACGCAAGACCTGAGCGGCGAAGTCCTGCAGCTCTACGTCGCCGGCGGCACCAGCGGGCAGAACTACCGCTGGACCGTCGTCACCACCATTGTCATCGGCGGCAAGGACACCATCGTCGAAGATGAATTCGACGTCGTCGTGCTGGAGGTGTGACCGTGAAAATCGAGCACGCTATCGACGTCGTGGCGCGGCCTGTCGGCCAGGCGCCGGCCAGCATCAACAAGCGCCAGGCAGACGCCAGAGCCTACCTGGTGGACTGTGCGCCGCTGCTGCGCAAGTGGGAGTTGATGGTGCGGGCCCGGCCTGCCACGCCGCCGTCGGACGGCCTGGTGTGCCGCGCCAGGCCGCTGGCCGGCGGCACGGTGCTCGAGGTGCACCTGGCCGGCGGGCCGGCACCGGTCGGCGTGAGGCCGCTTGACATGCCGCTGCGGCTGGCCGTGGTGACGACGCAAGGGCAGATCGAGGTGGCCTTGACAGTGCGCATGCACGAATAGCCGTGTGCGGGAGATTCCGCCCAAAACGGCGCGATTCCAGCGTTTCGAGCGCCTGATGCGGGTGGCGCGCAGCTCTAGCCGACAGGCCCAGCAGCGCGGCGACGTGGGCAGCAGTGAGCATCATGCGCCACTATTCGGCTGTGCCCAGGTTATGGCGCGGTTCTGCGCCATAACATACGTTAGGCCCCAAAGCCTTGCGCAGCGCGTCCACATGCTCATCCATCAGGCCGTTCGGGTCCCACACACCGCCGCGCACCACGGTCCACGCGGTCACGCAGCGTTGTGCCGCTCGGCGCCACTGCTCTATCTCGGCAGCGTAGGCTTCCGCAGCCTTGCTCCAGGTGTGCGCCTCGTGGGCCAAGTTGCGAGCGTTGTTCGCGGCGCACGCTTTGAGGTCTTCGTACTCGGCATGCTTCTGGTCTAGTGCCGCTCGCAACCTGGCCAGCTCGGCCTGCGCTGCCTGGGTGCTCACTTCCACCGTGATGTTTCCGTCAGCCATTTCACTCTCCATAGCCGCACTCAGGGCACGGCAGCGCGTAGTCGGTCATCGGGTCCATGCCGTCGCCACCGCAGCACGGGCACACCGGCTCATCGTCAAACTCCTCGTCGCGGTCGTCCCAGTAGTGCTCGTCGCCGTATGCGTGCATGTTCGGGTCGTCCATTTGTCAAGCCTCCCTTGTCAGTTCGCCATGTCGGCGGCCACAAGCACAATCGCGCGCCTCGTGGCGGCTATTGGGTCTGTGCCCCAAGGCACATCGTGCGCGTGCACATCGTCATCGAAGCCGATGGCCGTCACGGTCACATGCGCTTCGGTCAGCATCTGCCCAATGTCCATCTCCAGCGTCACGGCACGGTCCATTGCTTGCCGCAGCGGTGGCACTCCACGATGTCGTGCTCGTCCACCACGCCGCAGCAGTCCACCGTGCGCGGCTCTGGGCAGCGGCGCAGGTGCTTCTGGCAAAGCTCGGGCTTCTCGGCATCGTGCAGGCTGCACCCGCCTTTGATACGGCCACCTTCGTAGCGCTTAGGCGTCGTCATACAGGTCGTATCGCTGGCAAAGCGCGTCCATGTCAAGCCGGGCGCGCTGCGTCACCAGTTCGCGTCCGTCACGAAATACCACGCAGCGGTAGCGCTGGCCCGGACGAATCTTCCACTTGTCGGCCTCAACGCCTTCAAGCACCAGCCGCTCGTCAGCAGTTACGGCATCGCGCGGCTGGCCGTAACTGCGCCACATTTCGCTGGCGTCGCAGTCGTAGAACTTGCGCGCGGTTCTCACTTCGTCTTTCAGTACCAATACCATCGTTTGCTCCTCTGCGCCACGACGCCTAACCCGTCATTCGAGCCGACCGCTACGCGGCGGCTCAATTCCCACGTTATCCCCACGAATCAGCTTCGCGCATTCCTCTGCTTCGTCCGAAAACGCCTCAAACCGCGCGTCACAGAAATGCGGAGAGGATTTGTCGCTATAGGCACGCCAGTGATCGGCGCTGCGCGCGTCGCAGATTGCGGCGCACCGCTCGCGCTCAGCGGCCACGGCTGCATCAATCGCCGTCTGGTCGTACAGCGGAACGTCAAAGTCGGCCCTGTTCTTCGGCAGGCAATGGCCGTACTGCGCGGCGCTCAGCAGTTGGTTCGTGCGCCACTCAACGCTAGAGGCCCACGCGCGTGGCCTAACCTGGCGCTCAAGCGGAGCACCAACGGCCTGGGTAATTTCGTCGCTCATGTCCTACTCCTGTGCGGGCCGCTGGTGCCCGCTTAGCTCTACGTTAGGCAGCACAACCCGTGGCCTTCGCAATCGCCTCGCGGGCCTGCTGCACCACGTACTTCATGCCGGGGTTTGTGCTCGGGCTGTCCATGTCGAATCGGTCAGCGTAGTCGTCGGCAATCTCCCGCAGCGCCAGCAGCAAGTCAGGCGCCGCACCAATCAGCTTCGCGTTGGCCTGGTTCTGGTCCGAGTTGTTCACGTTGCTCACGCTTGCCACGCGGTAGTAGTTTTCTGCGGCCGGGTCGTTGCTGCCGGCGCTGATGTCAAAGCGCCCCCACTGCGCGTGCTCGCCACTGGCCGTGCGCCACTCGTCAGCAGTCGCTGCGTGCCAAGGTCCGGGTGTGTGGTTGTTCATAAAGTTCCTCGTTGTTCGCCATTGCTGCCTAACACTTCGCTCAAGCCGAGCTTCGCCGGCTTAGCTCAAGCGTTAGGCGTCTTGCTGTCATCGAAGCCGTGCTCCACGGCTCGCCAGTCGCCGCGCCTGGCTTCGCGCATGTCCAGCGCGCGGAACTCGGCCGTGCGCTGGCGGCGGAACTTACGCGCCGCATTAACGTCGGCGGTCAAGGTCATGTCCACCTGGCAGGCCATGTAAAGCCCGGTGGACTGCCCTTCCTTGGTGAAGTTCTCCACCAGCCAGTAGTAGGTCATGAGTAGTCCTCGTCAAAACTGCATGGCACTGTCCACTGCTTGCCGCAGCGGCTGCACTCGATGATGTCGTGATCGTCTGTTACGCCGCAGCAGTCCACAGTGCGCGGCGCCGGGCATCTTTGCAGGTGCTTCTGGCAAAGCTCGGGCTTCTCGGCATCGTGCAGGCTGCACCCTCCCTTGATCCGGCCACCTTCGTACCGCTTCGGATACGGCCGCCCAACTGGTTGGTCAACCGGACTTGCGCCGGCAAGGGTGTCATTCATCGTTGCTCCTGTGTGGGCGCAAGCCGGTTACCGCAGACGTTAGGCCCCGCAAGACACGCGATCCACGCATCCAGGCGCTTGGCGCGGGGCTTCTCATTTCCAAGCCGCAAGAAGCCATCCAGCGCCGCGCGCTCCTGCCGCAAGTGGCGCAGCAGGTACTCGGCCAAATCGGGCGGCAGCGCGTAAAGCGGGTGCGTCAGCCGCTCGGCCATCATCCGGTCGACCTGGTTGCTTCGCTGCCAGTAGGTTTTGGCGGCATCGCTGGCGCAGTTGCCAACGTGGCCCGCCATCACCTTGTCGTCAGCCCACGCACGGGGCCTAACTGACGGCTCAACCGGAGCCCCAACGGCCGGCAAGTTCTGTTCCATCTTCCTACTCCTGTGCGGGCCGTTGTAGCCCGGTTAACCTAGCGTTAGGCGGCATCTTCACGCTGGCATCGTGCCGGGCTTTATGCGCTCTGTAGCGCCAAGCGTTGCGGTCGCTGTTGAACAGGTCGCGCCAGCGCACGCCGGAGTCAAGGGCCATGCGCTCGGCCAGGTATTCGACCGCCGCTGGGCTGCCTGTCGTCGTCGGCATCGTCATCAGTCGTCCCATCCTTCCATCCACTTTGGCGCGCTGGTCGTGGCGCGCATCCACGCAGGCCATGCCGCCACATCTCGGCGGCACGCCTCAATCTGCGCAAGAAAGCCCGACCGCCCAACAGAGCGGTCAACCGGAGTGCCGCCGGCAGGCTTTGGCTGCGCGCGGGGCTTGGTCGTCGGCTTCACCCGGTTACCTCCGCGTTAGGCCTTCAAGCCCACGCTCACCAAAAACTCGCGCGCCTTCTCTGGCTCGCGGCGCATTTCGTCCAGCATGGCGGCCAGGCGCGGTTGCATCTCGGGGTCATGCAGCATCAGATCCCGCCCTCGGGTGCGGTAGGAGTTCAGGCTCTCCACTGCCTGCCGCAGTTCGTCGCAGTAGCGGTCGCGGTCTGCGCGCAAGCGCGCAATCTCGGCGTCCTGCGCTCGTACCAACCGTGCCCATCGTGCACGCTTGCCTACCCAGGTCTGGTTTGTCGTGTCGTCAAGCTGCGCCAGCACGGCATCACGCTCCGGCGCCAGGCCTAACCCTTCGGTCGAGGCGACATGCCCCGGCAGCGCGGTGTCGCCTTTCTTGCGTTCACTTGTGGGCATGCGCCTCACCTCCGACGTTAGGCCGCTCCGCGCTGCCACAGCCGCCGTCGTCGCCGGGGCCTTCGCACTCGCATTGCGGGTAAGTGCAGCCACCAATAGGCGCGGCCGGCAGCGGCATCCAGTGCGTCACGTCCTCGAACTCAAAGCCGTCCCACATGAAGCCGGTTTCAATGGTCTCGCTGCTCCAGCTCAGCGGCGCCTCGCGCTGCATCTGCCAGCAGTCAATCCACACCTTCGCGTGCGCGTTCTTGGGCGTGTACACCAGCACCGGGCTATCGCTGTCCGGCAAGCGCTCGCGCACGCTCACCCAGCGGCCTAACCCTGCGCTCAACGGGACTTGCGCCGGCAGGTCAGTTGTCATTCGTTGCTCCTTGCGGGCGCAAGCCCGTTAGCTCCACGTTAGGCCTCAATCCCGCCGGCCCACGCTGCGGCCGAAAAACCAACGACCGTCGTTCTTGCCGTACTCGCGGTCGGGTGGCGTGGCGTCGGTGCTGCGGTACAGGTACGGTCGCTGTCCCTTGTGCCACATGAACACGTACCAGAAGCGGCCGAGCTTCACGTCCAGCCACAGCCACAGCGCTTCGTTGTTGCGGCTCATGTAGTTCACCGCAAAGGCATCACCGAATCTCATCGCATCTCCTCGTAGTCAAGCGCAACATGCGCGCCGCACACTTTGCAGTCGTAGTGCTCGTAACTCATGCTGGTGCAGCCTTCGCGCTCCTTCATGTTCGGGCACTGCGTCTTGAACTTGTGTCCGTTGTGGCACTCTCCGCGAGGCCTAACCTGGCGCTCAAGCGGAGCACCAACGGCCTGGGTAGGTTCGCTCATTTCTCATCCTTTCGTGCGGGCCGCTGGTGCCCGCTTAGCTCTGCGTTAGGCCCCAATCCCATGCCGCTGCTCCAGCACTCGGGCAAAGTGCAGCAGGTCGCCTAGGTTCACTTCCTGCAGCCCGCCTTCGTACCCGAAAGCCTCGGCCGCTGCTGCCTCAATGACTTCCGGCGCAAGCGGCTCGCGCAGCTTTATGGCGTCACGCGCGGCAGTCCACCATGTGTGGGCCTCGCGCCTCAAGGCGGCGTTGTCTGCGCGCAGCCTCTCCAGCTCGGCCTGCGCCGCTTGGGTGCTCACTTCGACCGTGATGTTTCCGTCAGCCATGTGTCAAGTCTTCCTTGTCAGTTCGCGCGGGCGGCCAGTTCTTGGTTGCGGGCATCGGCTTCCTCTGCCTGCAACATCACGGCGTCAATCCAGTCCAGCACGCCCAGCGGGTCTTCTGGTGCGGTGTCCGCGTAGGTCTTCAGCGCCCACCAGCCGTGGCCCAAGATCAGGCCGCTGTTCGCCATCAGCCAGTCGAGCCGCTTGGCGTCGGCCTCCAACGTGGAAAGCCGTTCAGCCGTCAGCGGGAACCACGTCTCAAGCCGGCTGTCCTCGCGCCACTTTGCGCCCACTTGCGTGTCGTGGTTGCGGTCGCGTATCGCCCCCACCGCCTCATCCAGCAGGGCGGCAATTTCGTTCGCGCCATCGTTGCGGCACAAATCGGCCTCGTCTTGCAGCCGCGAAATCAGGTCAGTTTGCTTATCCACGTTGTTTAGTCCTAGTACGGTTGCACTATCTCGCTTCGGGTACAGGGGCCTAACCCGTCGGTCAAGGGCGACACCCTACGGGCTGACGCCCTCCGGGTGCGCCTTACCTCCCACGTTAGGCGTCTTCAAACGTTCGTAGCTCACCACGCGCCGCAAACCCAGCTTGCGCAGCACTGCCGGGCCTGGGTTCTTCGTCACGCCAGCGCGCAGCCGGCAGATGTACGGCGGTGAGCACTCCATCACGCGAGCCAGCGCCCGCAGGCTTCCATGCTGTGCCACAAGCTCATCAATGCGCTCGGCTAGTGTCATGGTCAGCCCTTGTAGGTTTCCGGGTCCAGCGGCCCGCCAGGCGCGTACATCGCCTCTAACTCGCTATCCCACGGCACGAACGTCCGCGTCCGGTCGTGCATGCCCCACACGGCGCCGCAGCGGTCGCAGCCAACCTTCCGTGCGCCTGGGTTCATGCGCCGCAGCACGCGGTACTGGTGGCCAACCAACATGCACGCAAGACGCCTAACTCCTCGCTCAAGCGGAGCCCAAACGGCGGCCAACAGTGTTTGCATCTTCCTACTCCTGCGCGGCCGTTTGGCCCCGCTTAGCTCGAACGTTAGGCCTCAAGCCTTGTGGTCGCCGAAGCACCAGGCCACCAGCGCCGCGAACGCTCTGCCGTCAAGCATCTGCTCGCCGCTCAAGAACCGGCTCAGCGAGCTTTCGGAGATGCCGGCTTCTTGCGCCACGCGCTTCTGAGTCAGTTCCTCGTGGGTCGCCACGTAGAGCTTGAGCATGCGAGTAAGCCGCATCGGCACCAGCACCATTGCTGGCGTAGGCGGGCGCTCGTGTCTGTACGGTGCATCTGGGCCGCCAATCTTCTGGTTCACGTCCATCATTTCCTCGCTTCGGCCATCAGGCCTAACCGTGCGCTGCAAGGGACCGAGCCCGGCAACGCTTGTTGTCCATCGAATCACTGCGCAGGGCTCGGCCCCTGAGCTTCGACGTTGGGCGTCTTGCTGTCGGGCACGGTTCTGCGGTTCCACATGTCGCGCAGCACCTGCTTTGCGCTATCCATCAGCGGGAACACAAGGCAGGTGCTGGCGCCGCAGTCGCAGCACTCGACGTACTCGGCGCCGTCGTTCTCACCTTCCTGCTCGCCGGGCACGCACTTGCCAAAGCGCGCTGTCCCGCCGCAGAACGGGCACAAGGCCAGGGCCAGCTTCTCGCGGTCTTCAGTCATGGTCATAGCTTGGGTCGTCCACCATCTGCGTTGCCGGGTAGGCGCCTCGGCTGTTCGGCTCGGCAGGCCACACCCGGAACTCATAGTCGCCGGTGCTGTCGGGCGTGTTGCGCAACCACACATGGCGCACCTTGCCCCATCCAGCCATCGGGCCGCCGTTCCATTCCTCGCACGCTGCAACGAACTCGGCTTCCGCATGGTGGCCCTTGCTCATCAGCGTCCTGGTGTCGTCGGTGTAAAGGCACTCCACGGCCAGCGGGTGCTTCGGCACCGGCCGCCCAACTGGTCGCTCAACCTGACCCAAAGGGGCAGGCTGCACCGTGGCTTCGTCATGCTTCATCTGCTGCCCCTTTGGTCAGGTTAGCTCGAACGTTAGGCGCTAGTCCCACGTCTCGCGCTTGGTGGCGCCGCACCTGCCGCAGCGACTGTCCATGTATTGAGCGCCTTCGTGTGTCACCTTCCACTGGTGTTCGCAAGGTATCCGTGCCTTGTCGATTGCCGCGTCGATGTCGTTCCACGATTCAAAGTCGCAGTGGAACTCGATGAATTTGTCGCCTAGATTCTTCTCTCGCACAGCATTCCCGCGCAGCCACGCATAGCGCTGCGCGTCAGTCATCGCATCGCGCAGGAACTGAGCCAGTTCACCGTGCCCGTCCATCGCCAGCCGGTGAGCGTGCTTCATCAGTTGCCTGTACGCATCGTCGGTCATTTCCAGCCTCCCACGCCGCGCAGCATGTTCCACAGCAGCCACGTCAGCACGCCTAGCGCCATCACCACCGGCACCGTCGCTATCGCCAGCATCCAGTGCAGCAGGTTCCATCCGCAGTCCATACACCACCTCTTCACTCTGCACGCGAGAGGCGTGCGCCCATGTTTCCAGTCTCGCTCGCGCCGTGAATCGCATCTTCAACCTCAGCGCCTAACTGGTCGCTCAAGTTGACGGGCCGCAGGCGGCCCGCAACTTAGCTCCAACGTTATCCCCACGAATCAGCTTCGCGCATTCCTCGGACTCGTCCGAAAACGCCTCAAACCGCGCGTCACAGAAATGCGGAGAGGCTTTGTCGCTATAGGCACGCCAGTGGTCGGCGCTGCGCGCGTCGCAGATGGCGGCGCACCGCTCGCGCTCGGCGGCCACGGCCTGCTCGGCGTAGGCGCGCATGGCGTCGTCGCTGTAGGCTCGCTCGTCACCGTGGTAACGGTCAGGCCAAAGCACGTCTGGCGGTGGCAGCGGTGGCATGGTCATGGTGTCTCCCCTCGGCCTCAAGTTCCAACCTTGTCGGTCGTCCCATACCATGTGAACTCGCCATCGGCGCCCACGGGGAAGTGCGACCGGCAGACGGCGCAGAACGTGCCGCTGTAGAAGGCGGGCTCACGAGCGTAGGTTTCGGCCAGCGCCAGGCCCATCGTGGTCACGCCGCCGCACTTGTCGTGCAAGTAGGCCTGGCGCACGGGCCGCACGAAGCCCTTGGCGCGCTCGTCGGCGCTCAACACCACGTAGCCCTTCTGTTGGCCCGTGGCCGGGTTAATTTCGCGGTGATCGGGTGTGACGGGCGAGCCGTCTGTCAGCGTGGTGTTCATGGTAGGGCTCCGGTTTGCGCGGCCTCAGTGTTGGCGGCCTTCACCACCTCACCAAGCGCCACAAGGTTCGTCGTGTCCACGAGCAGCACCAGCGTGCCGGCGGTCAACAGGCCCGCGTTCTCGAACGCATAGCCCGCTTGCTTTAAACGCCGTTCAAAGATCGGCATCTTCCACTCGTCAATCACGATGCCTGCTTTCTGGTTCATGGTGTCTCCTTCAGTGCTGCGCCTGCTGCGTCGTAAGCCCGCTGCACTTCGTCAGGCATGCGCCCGTAATGCCGCTCTCGCAAAACCTTGTGAAGATCGGCCAGCGCAGCACGCAACTGCTCAATCTCGGCATCCTGCGCCCGCAGCACTGTTGCAGCGTCGTCGTACAGCTTGCGCAGCCGTGGCGACATCGTGCCTAAGCCAGCCAGCGCAGCGGCCAGCACTTCGTGGTCGGTCACTGGCGGGCTCTTGTCCCGCACGTTCTCTGCAAAGTTGCTCATTGTCATCATCGCTCCTCTCGCTTCGGATACAGGGCTCAATTCCCACGTTAGGCCGCAGGTGGCAGGCCGCTATACAAAGGCCAGCCGTCAATGTGCGGCTCTCCGGTGCGGCGCTCCAATTCGGCGTCGCTGGGCCCCTTCAATACCGCGTCCTGCACTGCCGCAGCAAAGCGCAGCAGGTACTCGGCGGGCGGCCATGTCTTGTCGGCGCGGCGGTCAAAATCCATGTACACGCCCATCAGCGCGCCTTCGGAAAGCGGGGAGCGTGCCGCCACCTTGGCGACGGCATGCCAGCGGTCCCACTCGTCTACTTCAGGCCCGCGCCACTCGCCAGCTTCGGTGTAGTAGTACGCGCGCTTCAGCGCCTCTTCCATCGGCTGGCCTAACCCAGCGGTCGAGGCGACCTTAAAGTTGTCTTCCGCTGTGTTTGCCTGCACCGGCTCCCCCTGCGGCGCAGTGGCGAGTTCGCGCAGGAGGGCGATGACTTGCCGGCTCCATTCCAGGTTGTTTGCCGATCCGTCGTTGATCAGCCGCAGTGCGGCTTCACGCTGTTGCGGGGTCATGCTTCCCCCCGTGCCCTGATAGCTGCGGCCAATGCGCGGGCGGTGCTTGCTTCACGCGGGAACCCGTCCGCTGAACGCAAGGCGTGCTTCTCGTCGCACAACGTCGCGCATTCCTCGCGCTCTGCTTTCACGGCGGCAGCGGCACAGGCGGCACCGTATGCGCGCATCTTCGCCTGCCGCCAATAGTCGTCGCAGACGTTCTGGCCCCATAGCTCTGTTTCGTGTTCTTCGAGGTCTGGGGGTGGCAGCGGTGGCATGGTCATGTCGGCTCCTTTAGCGCATTCCACGCGGCAATCAACGCCGCCTCAATATCGGGCAGTCGATCGCGCAGTTCTTCGGGCTTGAGGCTATATGCCTGCAGCTTCCACCATAAACCGCTCGCCTCGCCGGTTACGTCCACCTCGACGCTTTCCCAGGCACCGCTGGGCGTAGGTGCGCTAGCGCGCAGAAACAGATGAGGCCGCACGACGATTTGAGCCGGCTTGCCTTCGTTGCACTCGCATTCGCGGGCCGGCAGTTCGCTTCGCCGGTAGGCATACCAGTTGCAGCCGTTTTCGCGCTGCATGTAGTCCTGCGACACGCGGAAGCCTTGCGATTCCAGCCATTCGCGCAGGTCGTCTAGGCCGTAGAAGTGGGTCATGCCGTCACCCTGTCCTTCGGATGCACCCACTCGCGCCATCCGTCATCCACGTTCCACGTCATCAGCGGCGCAGTGTCCACGCCGCCGGCCATGATGATTCGGCCCTTCAGCCGTGCATTCACGCCCCACCGCAGCAGCTGGTCAGCCAGATGCATCACGCTGTCGGCGTCGGCGTCGTCTGTCGCATCGAACGTCATCACGCGGCGCCATCCGCCGCTGTCGTTCACCTCGAGGTGGCAGGGCTTGGCCATCTCAGTCCCCCTTCAGCAGATGCCGGCGCACGCCGATGATTCCGTTGGGCAGCGGATCGCGCAGCATGTCGTCGTCGCCGCTGTCCAGGAACCTGCTGCCGCGGCCGGCCGTGATCTTGGCGTTGTCGGTCTGGGCCTTGCCCACGTTCACGGCGGTCTGAGCCAGGTCGTTGATGGCGCGGGCTTTGTCCAGGTCGATGGCGCCGGCGCGAACGCCGTCGATGGTGGCGAAGATCACGTCGAGCAGGTCGTCGGCGGTCTTGGTGGTGGTCACGTGGTTTCCTTCTGTTGCTGCTGCTTGCGCCTGCAGTTGTTGATGACGCGGTTGAGCACGCCGCGCAGTTGCACCACGCGCCGCAGCTCGGGCGGCAGGTTGTTGTGGTAGCTGTTGCGCCGCATGTTCTCGGCGCGGGTGATGAGTTCCAGCGCGTCCAAGGTGATCTCGTCCAGGTCCGTGGTGTGCCGGCCAGGCCGAAACACCACGATGTGCCCCGGCGGCACCGGACCGTGTGCCTGCTCCCACACCAGGCGGTGCACCGCCACCCAGTTGCGATACAGCGCGCCAACGGTGCCGGCCACCTTGCGCTGCAGGAGGCCGTCTTCGGTGACGCGCAGGCTGCCCACCGGCAGCACGTTGGCGGCGGCCTGGCCGTGCCGGTTGCCGGGCTTGAAATGGTTGACAACGCTCTTGGGGTGCAGGCCGGTCGATCCCGGGCGCCCCTTGTTCCACGGCGTGCCGCCAGGCACGAACCGCTTGGCGTGGCTGGCGTGGCCGGGCTCTGTGGTGCGCACGCGGGCGACGTGGCTCAGCCATTCCGGCGCCTTGCGAATGCCCAGCTCGGCCGCCTTGCGGTAGCAGTTGCCGGCGGGCCGGCCGATGGCCGCGGCCACGTCCTTGGTGTGCTGGTTCGGGTACAGCTGGCGCAGCAGGTCGAGTTCTCGCTGCGTCCAGCGCGGGCGGGGGGCGTTGCGGCTGGGCATGTCAGTCTTCCAGGTAGCGGCCCATGCCCAGGCCGCTGAACAGCGCCGGCACCTGCTGGCGCGGCCCGAGTTGGTAGCGCGGGTCATGGGTGTAGCCGTCGATGCGGGTGTATCGCGGCTCGCCTGGCTGCGTGGGCTGGTGTGCCGACCGCAGCGGCAGGACGACTGACCGCGGCGGGATGAAGTCCGGCGGCGGGGTCCATGCCGCGGCCTGGGCGGCGGTGGCGAAGTAATAGGTGCTGCGCTTATGGTGGCGCTGGTGCAGGGTGCCGCGCATGGCCATGTCGAACAGCGCCTCGCGCGCGCGCACCCGGTCGTCGGTGGCCACGGCGTCGTGCAGGCGGCGCCAGGTCAGGCCCTGCGCGCTGTCGGCCATGCGCAGGATGCGGCGCTGCAGCTCGGGTGTGCTTTGAGGGTGGCGGCGGGTCATTCGCCGCGCTCCCGCAAGATGCGCACCGTCCAGCGCCGCGTGTGGTCGATCTCGATCAGGCCGCGGCAGACGGCATAGCCGATGTTCCGCTCGGACTTGTCGATCAGTTCGGGCGGCTGCTGTTCTGGGTCGAACAGGTAGGCGATGTCCCAGGTGCGATCGGTGGCAGCGCCGACGGGCGTGCCGTAGCTTTCCACGTCGCAGATCACGGACTCGTCGGCGATCTGCACGGCGCTGGCCATGACGCCGGTGGTGTAGTCGGCGGTAGGCTGGTCTTCGCCGTGCAGCTGCTGCACCGCCTCGCGCACGGCTACGGTGAAGGCCAGTTCGGCCATGAGCAGCGGCTGCTGCATCAGGTGCACGTAGCCGCCACACCCGCCGGGCAGCGAGTAGCGGATGGCCTGGGCGTGGCGCTCCCAGGCGGCTGCGGTGGCGGCAGCCAGGGCGGTGGTGTAGGGGGTGGTCATGCTTGCGCGTTAATGGTGGCGGTTGAAAGACGTGACCCGTCATAGTCCTTGTGGACCATTCCGCTGGATTTGTTGCCGACTGCGCACGGCTGCACCCATGTCCATCGGCCTGGCGAAAACTGGCGCGGGTGGCCGCGACGAAGGTGGACGCGCGGGCTGGAGTGCGTGCCGCCTTTTGGTGCCCCATGGGCCAGGTGGCTAGTAAGTTGCAGCGTCCAGTAAGAAAACAGCGGGGCCTTGCCGCGCTTGGCGCGTGCCTTCTGTAACCTTTCTGCTGGCGTATGCTCTTGACGTCTGACGTTGCAGCAGTTCAGCGCAGACAGAAAGCAAAAAGTCGCATTAGTCTGAAGCCATAAAGTTTCTAACAGTGCTTTACTGCCTTTTGACACAAACCATGTGTTAGGGGCCATTGGGTGGCCGTACACCTGACCAATAAACCGCCACTGCGTACGCAATTTGGTCCACACTTGACCAATATACATTCCATCATCGGTCGTGTGCAGCAACATGCCGCCGCACATTAAAACGTCAGTTGTACTAAATGGTCCAATCTCGCACTCAAACCAACACGTTTTGTATGGAAGGCGCACAAGTTCCGAAACTATATTTAACTCTATCACCGATCTAATGTTTCCAAGAGAAAATGCAATCGCGTGCTCACCTTTTGATGCGCACCAGTCCGCCATGCGATCCAAATCTTCATCTGAAACACCAGTTTCTATCGGTGCGTGCACGCTGTGTGACAAGCTGTCGAGTAGGTCGCGCAGATGATTCATGCCCGCTCCATCACGTTCTTGATCTGCAGCCCAACCTCGCGCTGCTCGTTCCAATCGCACACCACTGTCCACGCGGCGGCCAGGTCGCGGCACTCCATGTCAACCGCGTCGAAGTCGGTGCCAGGCACCCGATGCGCCACGCACCAGCGCCCGGTTTTCAACCTGCGCACGAAGAAGTACGGCAGCCCGCTCACGCCAGCCACCACACCACGGCCACCGCAGCGAAGATCACCACCCACGCGCCCACGATGAACCTGGCGCCGCGCACCAGCCCGGACAGCGCACCGAAGCTGGCGCCGTCGCCGTCTTCGGCAGCACGCCTGCATGCGTCAGGGGTCGGGCATGGCATGTGGCCCTGCTCGCACGCATCGGCGCGGCACATGGCCAGGCCAGCGCGGCGGCGGGTGTAGCTCATCGGCTCAAAGGGCATCGGCTCGCGCCGCGGCTGCACGGGGATCGTGTCCCTGAATTCGCGGGTGCCGGTCATGACGCCCACCAATGGATCAATGACACCGCTCCGACGATGCCGATGACGATGGCCAGCACCACGCCCGCGGCCTGCTGCTGGCGCGGAATGCGCGGGTAGCGCTGGATAGGGTCGAAGTCGCTGGCGGCCCACGGCCGATCCCAGGTGCGCCCTGCTTGGGCGCTGCGATGCTTGGGAAGCGCGTTCATCACAGCGTCTCCATGCGCGGAACGCTTGCCAGCCGCGCGTCCAGGCTCTGGCCGATAAGGGCCTTCACGGTGACGTCGATCTGCTGGCCGATGTGTTCGGCGGCTTCCGTGTCGCCGACCGAGGCGCACACGTCGGCCAGCAGCGCAATGCCGTAGGCGCGCTGCATGTGCCCGTCGATGCGTTTGCTGCAGGCGTATGCCTGGGTGGTGCCTGGCATGAGCTGCGCGGCCAGGTGCTCCCTGGTGCCCGCTTCGCGCATGTGGGTCAGCCGCTGCTCGGCAAGAGCGGCCAGGTACGTGGTGGTGAGCTGGTGCATGTGCGCTCCGTCGTGTTGACGGGCACACTGTAAGCGCACTCACAGCAAAATGCAAGTCCGCTTACATGAAATCGTTCAGCCGCCTACAATTTGGCTTTCACCTTGGGGATGCACATGGAAGCGCTCGCTGGTTTCTACCTGGCCCTGGTCGCGCTGGCAGTGGTGGTGCTGATCCTGTGGATCTGCTTGCCGTTCGCCGTGTTCGGCGTGAAGCCGCTGCTGCAGCGTCAGGTTGAGCTGCTCGAGCAGCAAAACGAGCTGTTGAAGCAGTTGGTCAGCCGAGGCTGACGGTGCCTTAGGGCACGTACTTCTTGGGCGGCGGTTCCAGCGCCGCCAGCAGGCGCTGCGCCACGTCCATCTGCTCTGGCATCTCGGTCACGATGTGCCTGGCCGTGGCCACCAGCGGCGCCTCTTCGCGCTGCCGGCCGTAGCCGGTGAGGCGCGGGCCGTCGCCCGTGAGCAGCCAGTCGATGCTCACGCCGGTCTCGCGCGAGAACGCCACCAGCAGCCCGGCCTTGATGTTGTGCACGTTGGTGCGCCCGGTCTGCCACAGGCTCAGGGCCGAGTGCGAGCACTCCATGGCCTCGGCGATGTCTTCCAGCGTGCGCCCGGACTGACGAACGGCCCAGCGGATTCGGTCGGCCGGCGTTGACGGATCTCGGTGCATGCCGGCACTGTGCGCATACTGCTGTGAGCAGGCTTGCGCAACGATTGTTAGTGCGCTTACACTCGCGGCATGGACCCCGCAGTTCTCGATGTTCGTCACGCTGATTCGGCGTTGATCGACCGCATGGGTGGCACCGTTGAGGTGGCCAGGCTGTGCGAGGTCACGCCCCAGGCGGTGACGCAGTGGCGGCGGGCCGGCATACCGCATCCGCGGCGCATGTACCTGGCCGTGGTGCGGCCAGACGTGGTGCCGAAGAACGAGGTGGCCCAAGCGGGTGCCGACTGAATGCGACCTGCAACCCTTGTCTCCTCTTGCGCATGCAGTTGCCTCCTGGTGGGCGCGAGCTTTGCCCCGGGCCTCACGGCTCGGGGCTTTTTCATGCGTGCGGCCGGCGTCATGCCTTCAGTTGGGCGCGGGCTTGATCCACGTCAACCGTGATCTTTAGGTGGGTGCCTCTTGAAGAGCAAGCAGTCCAGCACGGACCACCGCCCGGTGGCCGATGCCGTGTACGCCACGCCCGCCGGCCGGCTGTGCAAGCTGGTGCGCATCAGCAAGGACGATCAGGGCCAGTCGGTGGCCGAGATGGCCTACGAAGACGACGCCGGCTTCATCACTCGCGACGGGTTCTGCCTGGTGCGGAGAAACTGGCCCTTGCTGAGCCGCGTGAAGTGATTCGGCTGCCATCATGGACCTGCTGATGCGCGAGCCGCCGGCCGACCTGCCCAGCGGGGCGGAACATGAACCGCCGCCGCCACATTCGGCCGAGGCAGAGCAGAGCGTGTTGGGCAGCCTGCTGCAGGACAACGGCGCCATCGCGCTGGTGGGCGACCTGATCGAGCCCGAGTGCTTCTACGTGCACGACAACCGCGTGATCTTCGGCGTGGTGATCGACCTGCTCAAGCGCCAGCAGCCGGCCGACGTGGTGACGGTGTACGAGCGGCTGGCTGCTCTTGGGCTGGCGCAGGAATGCGGCGGCCTGGCCTACCTGGGCAAGCTGCTGGACTGCGTGGCCAGCCCGCGCAACGTGCGGCGCTATGCCGAGATCGTGGTTGAGCGCTGGGCTGAGCGCATGCTCATTGCCGGCGCCGACGACATATCGCGCGTGAGCCGCTTGTCTGGGATGACGCTGGCCGAGCGCATGGAGCGCATCGCCAGCGTGCTGGCCCGGGTGGAGGCGCAGCGCAAGGGGCCGGGCACGCGCGTGCCGCTGCTGCGCCTTGCGGGCCTGCGCGACAGCGCCCAGGCGGTGAAGTGGGCTGTGAAGCATGTGATCCCGGCGGCCAGTATCGGCATGCTGTTTGGCGGCTCGGGCACGTTCAAGAGTTTCATTGCCCTGGACTGCGCCCTGCATGTGGCGCACGGCCTGCCTTGGATGGGGCGGATTACGAAGCAAGCGCCGGTGCTCTACATCGCTGCCGAAGGCGGATCTGGCCTGTCGAGCCGCATCGAGGCGTGGCATCGCCACCGCAATCTGCGCTGGGAAGATGCGCCCATGTTCGTGGTGCCCACCGCGGTGGATCTCACCGTCGATGCCTGGCGCGTGGTGGATGCCGCCCAGGCCGTCGGCGCCACGCCCGGGCTGGTCATCGTCGACACGCTCAGCCAGACCTACAGCGGAGAAGAGAACAGCGCCAACGAGATGGCTGCCTACCTGCGCGAGATCGGGCTGCGCTTCCGCGCCTTGTGGGGCTGCAGCGTGCTGCTGGTGCACCACACGGGCCACAGCGCCACCGAGCGGCCACGCGGATCGTCTGCGATACGGGCGAACCTGGACTACCTGCTGGGCGTGCAGCGCGACGAGAAGGAGATGCTGGCCACGCTGAGCTGCCAGAAGCAGAAGGACGGCGACCTGTTCAGCGACTCCACGTTCCAGATGAGCAAGTGCGACCTGGGGCGCGACGAAGACGGCGACATGATCACCTCGCTGGTGGCCAGGCACCTGAGCACCCAGGACGAGGTCTCGCAGGCCCAGGCCGACGAACAGCAGGCCGGGCGCGGCGGGCGGAACCAGCGGTTGCTGGCCTTGGTGCAGAACGGCATGCCCGAGCGCGATCTGCGCAAGGCGTTCAACGAAGAGATGCGCGCCAGCGGTCTGACCGACGCCGAATCGCTGAAGAAGGCGTACTTCCGTGCCCGCAAGGTGGCCACGGAAGCGGGCCATATGGAGATCGCAGAGGGCTACGTGATCGACCTTCGGGGGCGCAAATGATGCCGCTGAGTTTTGTCCCCGAAAGTTACAAATCTGTCCCTAAAACGGGGACAAAAGGCAGGGACAGGGACTCGCGCGCGCATAAGGCATTAGGGACAAATGTCCCTGTCCCTAATGCCGCCTGTTTTGTCCCCGGCTTGTCCCTGGATTTGTCCCTGCGTGGTGGGTGAGGCCATGAAAAGCCAGCCCAAAGACCTGCGCACCCTGATGCCGGCCACGGCAGAGATGGTGGACTGGCTGCGGCAGTTGCTGGGGCGGGAGAAGGCTGATGCCAGGATCAAGGCGGCCATGCAGGGCAAGGGCGGTTTCTGGGTGCAGGAGACGGGCCCGGATGGCGTGGTGCGGGAGTTCGGGAGCAGGCGGCCGTGACGACGATCACCATCACCGGCATCGCAGAGCTGAGGGCCACGCTGGAGGGGTTCAGCGACAGGCGGTTCGAGTCCGCGCTGGCCGAGGCGATCAATGAGACGGGAAAGGCCGTGCGCGACGAGTGGGGCGGCCAGCTGCACACCCGCATCGACAGGCCGACGGCGCTGACGAAGGGCGCTGCCGTCCTACGTCGTGCCGACGTCGGGCGTCTGGTGGCCGAGGTCGAGATGCGGGACAGCATCAAGGGCAGCGATGCGCTGCCGCCGTCGGCCTACCTGGAGCCTCACGAGTTCGGCGGCGATCGCCAGACGAAGAAGTTCGAGCGTGCCCTGCAGGCTCGGGGCGCGATGCCGAGCGGGCACCGTGTCGTCCCTGGCCAGTACGCCAAGCTCGACGCTTTCGGCAACATCAGCCGCGGCCAGATCGTGCAGGTGCTGAACCAGCTTGGAGCGAACCTGTCTGTGGGCTACCAGCAGGTGATCAGCCGCAACCAGGGCAAGCGCGAGCGGTCGGCCGCACGTGCTGGTAGGGTCTACGTGCCCGTGCCGAGGGATGTCGGCAAGCTGACGGCCGGAGTGTATGAGCGGGTGGACAGGACTCTGCGCCCGGTGTTCTTCTTCGTCGCGCGGACGAAGTACGGCAAGCGGCTGAACCTGATGGAGCATGCCGCAGTCGTGGTGCCGAAGGTGTTGATGGCCAGCCTGGAGCGGGCTATCGAAAAGCGGTGGGCGTCGCTGCAGCGGCGTAGTGGGAACGCTGCATGACAACCTACTTTAATGGTGTCGACCCGTACGCGGATCTCAAACAAGCTATGGAGTGGTTTGAGACGGTCTCAAAGCAGCAGCCGGTCTCAAAGCAGCCACCGCCGCGCACAACCAAGTCTGACACCGAGATAAAGACGTGTCCGCGTTGCAATGAAAGGCCGCGTTCGCAGGGTTTGAACAGGTTGCATGCCTACTGCAAGCCATGCACTAGCCTGATGAGCAAAGAAAAAAATTCACGCATTGGGGCGGAGCGGGCTGCGGCGCGAGCTCTCAAGAAGCAAGACGAAGCGATGAATGGCCGCGTTTGCATGCACTGCGGCGAGAGGAAGGAAGTCGAACTCTTCTACAGTGCCAATGTTTGCAGGAGCTGCAGGGCAGCGCACAGAAGACTGCGAATTGACTTGGTCCGCGATGCATATAACCAGAAAGAGGCGAAACGTCGGGCTGAGTATCGAGTGGCGCACCCAGAAAAGGTCCGCGAGTATCGGATCGCATATAGAAGAAAAGAGCGCGCCCTACTGGGAGACGGGTACGTTAAGCGGCTGATCGTAGAGCGATCTGAATTGAAAGTATCGGCCATTCCGCCCTCATTGGTTGAACTCAAGCGGCAGCACTTGGCGGTGTTGCGGCTTCAACGTGAAGTCAGCGCCGTGCTTGATGACGAGGAACTCGTGCCGCGCGATGTGCGCAAGGTCAGGACGGCGCCCACTGCGGAAGAACTAGAGAGAAAACGCCTTCAAGACAATGAGAAGTACCGCAAGCGCTACTACGGCAACCCAACCAAAGAGATCGAAAGAGTGCGGCGCTACAAGCAAAGAAAGCGCCAGGAACGCCTGGCACTGTCAGCCAAGTCGGCGGGCGAAACTGCCGGCACAACAACCGAGGAACACCAATGAAAGCATCACAAGCAATCATCGAATCACTGGCCGACATGCAGCAGGTGGCGACGGGCGGAGACCTGCGCCGCATCGTGGCCAATAGCCTACTGGCTCTTGCACGAAAGGAGGTAAGTGCCACGGACGTGGAGGCCATGGCGAAGGGCCTGGACGCGATCAGTAATAGCTTGAACGCTGAGGTGAAGGTGGCGCGCACCTGCATCGAGTTGCGCGAGAAGGGAGCCGACCTCGGAAAGGTCGTGCACCTGGGGAACATGCTCATTGGCAGTGCTCCTCGAGACTGATCGGGCGTGGTAATTCGTTTAGGTTCTTCCTGGCCGCCCCCCCCGCGAGGGTTCGTTGCGGA
>OFQX01000019.1_pt1 | contig 44910 bp, 69 predicted proteins | sample 1542951 | NCBI WGS metagenome assembly OFQX01 (sample SAMN07774215, study PRJEB24372) | wastewater metagenome | isolation source: WWTP Novara (Effluent) | place: Italy: Novara | collected 2015-12
TCAGAGTTCACTGCCACAATCAGGCGTTCCCCGCGCTTTCTGGCATCTTCCAGATACGCAACATGACCCGGATGGAGCAAATCAAAACAGCCATTGGTAAAAACAATTTTTTCTCCATATAATGAAGAAATATTACACAAAATATATTGAATCTGATAAACCATTAAAAAATGGTGATTCCTTTGTTTATGTTAATGATATGAATAGAGTTGTTCAGCATGATTTCAGATACTCAGGAATGATAATTGACATGAATTATCTCCAAAGAATGGAGTTAGCTATTTGTGATTATGTTATCAAGGCTGGCGATAAATTAAGATGTTATAAGCCTGATAGGTTAGAATGGGTAGATGTTGAATTTATTGAAGATGTAAGTGGTGTCGTAGATGGTGGAATGCATTATACTTATCGTGTTAAATTTCCTGATGGGCAGATAGGGGTTTCATTAAAGAAAAACTTTTTAAAAGTTATAGGCATTGTTTCACCAGAAGCAACATGGGTTAAAGCTGGGGATGAGTTTAATGAAGAAGATTTATTCGCAAATGGTTGTGGTCATAATTGGAATGATATCCCAACAAATCTTTGGAGATTTCAAATAAAGGGTCCATGCGGACATTTCCACTAAAATTAAAATAATGAAAGAATATTTTGTAAAATATCTACCTGTTGAGGAAGATTTAGTTGATGGGGATATTTTTGAATTTAAAATGTCTAATGGTGAGTGGGTTAGGGGGTCTTGGAATACATCTGATGAAAAAGAAAAAAGAAAATTAAAACCATTTCTTTGTAGTCAAAACATTGAGGTGGGTGATAAGTTTAGACATTATTATATTGACCCTAAATTATCTATGGAAGCAAGAAAATCTGTAAATGGTAATAAGCTTTCACCCGATGAGTTTATATGTGATAAAGTTGAAGATGGTAAAGTTTGGTGGCATACAGAGAATTTCCCGCCACACAAAACAAATTATTGTAACCCTATAGAGGGATGCTTCAAAGTTATTGGTATCATATCCCCGAAAGCTGATTGGATTAAAGAAGGTGATAGGTTTGATGAGGAACAAATAAATGTTCTTGATGAATGTCCGAATTATAATGGAAAACATATGTGGAAAGATTGTTCTTGTAAAATAGGTTTTGTGAATGGTGTTTATCTAAGAGATTCAACAGGACATTTATAAAAAAAAAATTATGATAGAGTTATTAACCTTCATCAAAGAGAGACGATTCTTTCTTTACAAAGACGGAACTTGGTATTCCAATTACAAACGAGATTGGGGTTCCAAACAAAAATTTTATAAAGATGAAGAACTAATTGAATTATTTAAGCAATCGCAAAATGAAAAATTATTTAAAAATATAAAGAAATATTAAACGAATTACTATGACAAAATTAACATGGGCCAAGTGGATTAAAGAAAATTTTAATAAAAGGGATGATGAATTATATTATACATCTAAAAGGGAAATAAACGATGGTGTTAGTCATTCTGATTTATCACATTTTACTCAGCAAGAAGTCGAGACATTATACATGTTGTATTTAGACAAAGATTATATATGAGAGAAAATATAAAAGCATTCTTCATTTTATTTTTTACACAACTCGCTTTATATTTGCTTGTATGCGTAAACTATAGAGCCGTCGCTCAAACCAATTATTGGTTAACCGCTGTATCAGATTTTTTTATTGCTAGTATTGCATTCTTTGTTATTAAAAAAATAGCTAAAGATGAGAGTAAAAATATATGGTTATGGTTAGGTTATGCGTTAGGTGGCGTTGTTGGTAGTGTTTGTGGCGTTTGGGTGTCGCATACTTTCTTTAATACATAAAAATAAATTTGGTCATCTCGAAAATTTGTCTTATCTTTGTATTCTAATTTATCAATCTATGGCTGTTAAACTAACTAAGTCGGTGAAACGAGAAATGTTATCATCGGCTGAATCACATGGTAAGAATAAGGGTAAACCAATTATTGTTGAACTGGTGCCAGGTGATGAACTCTCTTTTCGTGTCAAAGGCACACGGGCTGTTTACTCCATTTATCTTGGACATTGCTTCAGGTTAGCACAAATCCAAACAGTAGAGGCTAACTATAAAGAAGCCATGCAAAGATATAAGGCTAGGGGTTCTAAACGAATGAGGAAACCTAAACGTCCATCTTTGCCTTTCAATTCCATTTACTTTAAAGCATTATCAAAATGAGCAAAAATCTAAAAGCATTTTATTTTGTTATTACACAAAAGCATACATGGGGAAGAGGTACTTCCTTAAAAGCAGCAGCTAAAGCCGCAATGATTTCATCACTCAGTGCTGGTGGATATGTTCTATACACAGGCCTTTGCAAAAATGAAGTATCAGATGAACAGTTGGCTAACATTGTTAAATGCTTCAACGTAACAGATTGGGGTGGCCTTATATTCTATGAAGAACCTAGAGATAAAGAAAGTTATGAATATAAAGTATGGGAAATTGATAGTAAGATGCTTGATGATTTCTTTGTTGGTTGGGTAACTAATGAAGAATTTGTAATTGATTATGATGCTAAAAGAGCAAAGGCTACTAAAAAATTGAAAGCAAAAAAATAATATGGCAACATACTTAGATAAAGATATAACAAGAGAGTCATCGGTTAAAGTTGATAATCGAGAGATTCAAGTGACGCTTACTGCGGACCAGAAAATATCATTCAAATTGAAGGGCATGAAATCTGGTATTGTTTCAATTCCAATTGAAGAAATATATAATCAATTAGCTGGTACATCTTCTGAGGTTACCGTTAAACCAACAAAAGCTGCTAGTGGTATAACAACATCGAAGGATAATCCATTGATATCATTACATGAGTTAAGGTGGAAAATGAATACAACAACAATGGATTATGCAACTAAAGCTTTATTCGATAGCTTCATTAGTCAATGTATAAAAACAGAAGTAAAACCAATTTTAGAAAGAGAGGCTGAAATAAAAGAAGCAAATAAGAATAGGAAAAAATAATCAAGATTTTCTTTTTCTTCTTCGTTTTACCTTAGGTCGTTTTACTTTTCTTTTAGCCTCAAGATTTATTTTTATATTGTACGGTTCTTTGGTTAATAGAGATAAATCAAGAAGCCATTCATGTTTTGAACGTTCTTGATATTGTTCGAATGATTCAGCAACATGTTCAACAACTTGTTTGTGATTCCAATTATTTACGATTTCTAATTGTTTAAAAACTTCTGCTTGTCGACCCATGGCATTTGCTCTTCCAATATGTTTCACCTGATGACATAAAGGACATAACGAAATAAGCCCAATAAGTTTTTGTATTTTATTTACATCGTCATATTGCCATATTTCATGACATTCTAAATTATGTGGATATCCTTGGTCAGTGCCAATCTCTTTACATATCTCACATTTATATTTTGCATCTTCATAAGATTTAAACCTCATCTTATTCCAATCAACGGGTTTGATTGTTGTTCTAGCGTTTGAGTAGTGACAAGTACTAGGTATTAATTCGACGGTAAGTTTTGGTTGAGTTCTTTTTGCCATTTAGGAATAATAAGAATATGTTTTTTAGAGTGTCTAACAATAAAATTGTTTCGATACATGTTCTTATTTAATAAGTATCCTTCAGTGTTGCTATTTTTATCACCACACTCATTTATTTTTTTATGTGTATCCGATTCAAGAATACGTTTAAGTTCTTTTGTTTGGATATACCAAAGTTCATTAAACTTTTTATAGTATGTAACAAACCAATCTGCTTGGGTTACAGATATGCCAGATTCTTTACCCCTGCAATGTGTCTCTATGAACATATTTCCAGTATCGTCATAAACGTCTGTTTTACACTCATAGCTGACTGATTTTCCTCGGAAGGTAATTACTAGGTCGTGGGAATTAGTCTTATTATTCGAGTCATATGAGGCTCCTAGGGCTATTAGGTCATCAAGGACCACCTTTTCACCATCTTCGCCTATTATTAAGTCTTTTTTGAAGTTATAATTTGCCATTGGTCCAATATATGAAAACTTAATTAAATAGTCAAATAAATTTTGACATATCAGAAATTATTTGTATCTTCGTTGCAAATTAAGATATCATGATAGAGTTTTTAAGGCATTTATTTGGTTTATGTGGTGAGGGTCATCCAAGCATATTATGGGTCTTTGGTGATTACTCATTTATTACTAGGATTAAACAATATTCGAAACATTGTTTTTCAAGTGTAAAAAATTTTTTAAAACGTCCTTGCTGTTGTTCTCATCAGGTGAAAAAACAAGCGTAAGAATATCAAATAATTTATAGAAAAGTTCTTTAAGTGTTTCTTTGTTACTCAAAAGATATTGTTGTCCAGATTCAAGAATGATTGTACGTTTAAAATGTTTTTTATATTTAAGTCGATAAACTGGATAGTTTAACGTCAAAAATTTTTCCATTAATTTTTTTTCTTGTATGTGTGTCATTGTATTTATAAATAGTTCTAACTGACAAAATGAGTCCATTAGCCAATTATATATATTATTCAATTTGTGAAAAAACACTTGAATTTTCAAAGAAAACTCATTATATGTCATATAGGACATTTTGTATTTCAATAAAAAATTCAATGCTTCAAAGCAAACTAAGTAATAAAGAATACGAAATAATTTATGAGGCTAGTGATTATATTAAATTAATATATGGCATACCACCAAAAGAAAGTGTTGAATATATTTTTGCTTTCTTTATTGAAGATATGTTTATTGAATTTGAACAACCCGTAAAATTAATAAAGGAATATTTTAAGTATTCGTTTAGTTAATGATAATTATAAATAAAACAAATATTATGGCATTAAAAATTACAGATAATACAATTAATGAAGTATTAAATTCAAGCGAAATTACAGTTATTGATTTTTGGGCAGAATGGTGTGGTCCCTGCAAAATGCTTGGTCCAGTTATTGATGAACTAGCTAAAGAAAATAAAGATATGGTGATAGGAAAAGTTGATGTTAGTGCTAATCCGATTACATCGGCTAAATACGAAATAACTAGTATTCCATGTGTTATTGTTTTTAGAAATGGTGAAGAACTTGGCCGTATCAAGGGTGCTATTCCTAAGGCTAGTATTTTGAAAAAGATTAATGAATTAAGGGCTCTTTAAGTTGCTCTTTATTGATTCTAATGATATTTATGTTATATGAGTGTAAAGCTAATTATAACAGAAAGACAGTTAGGTGTCATTAAGGAAAATAACTTTCATGCATCATTGGTTGAGAAATTGGTGAGGGATTTGAATGCCAATTATGAGCCAATGATTGGTATTATGCGTGAAGAAGGTGAATATCATGAGCAGCCAATGATTAAGGTTAAGCTTGATAATAGGTCAATAACACCAAAAGATTTATTTGAATATTTTAAGAAGAAATATCAATTAGGTACTGAATTTACCCAACAAGTTATTAAAGATTGGGCGTTTGGAACTATCAAAGATAACAGATTGTCGAGAAATGTGCCAATCAATTAATCGGAAATGGATATTAGGGATAAAATACACGAAGTCCTAAAAGCACAATATGGTAATTTTGAAACCCATTTAGAACACGTATATGAAGATAAAGTTACTAGTATTTTAGAAACTGGTGATGTTAAGAATAAAAAAGCTTGGATGACATACAATCAAGTTATCCTAGAACTCAAGCACTCCATAAAAGATACCCTCAAAGTTAAAGAGCTACAATACAAACTTACCGATAAATCTGACCCGAATAGAGTATGTATGGAGGTTATAAAAACCGTCGAACAACGTTCACCTGAACTAGAAAGATTGTATCACAAAATCAAAAATTTTATTTAATTTATTTTTCAACACAGGCATCTCCAAGACCTTTGTTATCAATCCTTTAACTTTTGGACCCAACGGTTAAAACGTCTTAATAAAAACTTCATGATATTTATCTATGAATAACATTTTATTAAATTCTGCAAGATGGAAGTTTATGATTTCATTGTAAAAAATGGTTCAGGTAAAAACACAAGATTAGACAAAGCTTATAGCGAATTAATCAACGAAGTAATCCAAACAAAAAATGATGAGCAAGAAGAAAGATGGGAAACATATAATTTAATTATAAAAGAGTTATTTAAAATTGATAACGGAATTTATTTTCAAGAAATAAAATATAGACTTACAGATGGAGAAAACGCAAATTCTGTATTTCTAGCTATTATATCAAGATATTCAATAGATGTGCTGAGTTCATTAGTGTGGTTCTTAAAGAAAAGAGTCGAAGAATACGCTGAAGAAGATAGGTTTAAAAGATTTTCTTGATAATTCATTGTTTATTCAATAATATTACGTATCTTTGTCTTAAAGTTAGTTTATATGGCAAAGGGTAATGTTGCAGATAGGATAGAATTCTTAGCTAAAAAGTTTGATGTTTTTGAGTGCGGTGAGAAAAATAAATTAGCCGATGAGAAAAAGAATGAATTAAAAACACTTGGTTATGAGGTTGAATTTCTCATTAATGGAAGAGGTATATTAGCGATAATAGCAACTAGAAAGAATTCAAATAAGGAACGAACATTAAAACAATTTTGTGTTAGTTTTGATGTTTTCTCAGCAATGATTGAAGCAGACCCAACGCCAAATAAATCTTGTGTTCAATGGATGCTTAATGTTTTTTGTAGGTATCTTCGTGATAATGATAAACTAAGTGCTCGTAGATTTGTTACCGAGGATTTACCACAGGCTAGTGTTTATTTAACTTTATTTGAAGGAAATAAGAGAAAGAAAAAGTTTAATGAACTAGCGAAAACTTCATACATTCTTAAGAACTTAAAAGACCCAACTGATATTAATCAGTATAAGTCTTTGACACATTTATTCGATGCTGTTGACCCTTTTATCATTAGAGAGCCATCAGAAGTTGAGAGTCTATTGCAACGATATGTAAACTCTGGTCAAGCATTGATTCCAGTAAAGGATAGAAGATTTACTCTTTATATTCCTAAAACTAGAGATGCTAGCGTTGTGTTTGAAAAATTTTCGGCTTGGTGTACTGCTGTTGATGGGAATGGAATGTTTGAATCCTATACTAGGAACAATTTGAAACCAAATGGCAAACGGTCTGATATATATATTATAATAGACAACAAGTTTTTCACTGGTGAATCGGATGATATATATCAAATTCATTTTGAAACTGACCAAATAAGAGATAGGCGTAATAACAGCGTTAGTATATTTGAAAAAGTTATTAGTGAGAGTGAAGGGTTAGGGAATTTCTTTTATGAGGAATTAATGGAAATGGCAAGAGTTTGTAAAACAGGTCTAGATAATAATAAGTATTTGGATTATTTAATTCGATTCGGTTTTTGTGAAAGTTTATTTGAGCTAATGGACGAGAACACACCATCAATAAGAATAATGAAAAGAGAAATACCAAGATTGTCGGATTTGAGCCGATTTAAAATGCTTGACCAATTAATCATTACTGATGCAAAATTGGTTGAGATACATCCGTCTATTGGTAAGTTGACAACGCTTGAGATGATATCGGTACCGAATAATAGTTTAAATGCTCTGCCAAAAGAATTAGGTTCCTTAAAGAATCTAAAATTTTTAAATATAAAAGGAAATAAAATAATAGATATTCCAGAAGAATTAAAATATCTGGATACAAAAAATGGTGGGTCGCTAGGGCGTATAGTGACAAGTGAAGAAGATATCGGTAAAGACAATTATCAAAAATTAAAAATATTACTACCTAATGCAGTAATAAACTAACAAAGATATTGTCTCCTAAAACGGAGACATTTTTATTTAATAACGTTACAATAAAACAAATGTTTATGATGAACTGGAAAAGAGCTGGAAGTAAAATCGATTTGCCTTTGATTGAATACCTTGATAGGTTAATCAAAGAAGAATACGACAAGAATCATGAAATGGTTTTCGCCGTAGGTACCGACTCACAAAGAAGCGGTAAAGGATATAAGTTTGCAACTGTAATTATGATTACTGTCCGTGAAGATTTGGGTGGTGGTGTAGAAGTTGGTAGAGGTGGTAAGTTGCTTTACAGTGATTATCACTTAACAACACACTCTAAAGATAAAGCAGGTGTAAACGAAAGAATGCTTACTGAAGTAGGTAAGTCAATTGAGGTTGCATATGAAATTGCACCTTTGTTGGATACTTATGGTATTAAGTTAGAAATTCATGCGGATATTAATCCAGACCCAATGCATGAATCTAACAAGGCGTTGAGCCAAGCCATTGGTTACATATTAGGTATGGGTTATGAATTCAAAATCAAGCCAGACGCTTTTGCTGCGAGTTATGGTGGAGATAAATATGCAAAATGATAAAAAAGGGTGAGTTTTTCACCCTTTTATCATTTTAGCTATATTTATATAGATATATAAAGAATTCTTTAAAACTCAAGACATGTCAAAAGAAAAAAAAATCATTAGAATCTGCGAAGGTGATTTAGTTAACTTAATCGATGGTATCGTAACAGAAGCCATTTCAGTAAAGAAAACAGAATGGTTAGCTGAACAAGCTGCAAAGGGCGATAAGACAGCGATTTTAGAGCAAAGATTAAACAAATTGGAAGCTAAGATTAACAAATCAGTCGCTACTAAGTAATCTAACCAACAAAAATAATAAGATAAGCTAGGGAGTATTTATTTGCTTCCTAGCTATTCTATTTATACCCATTAAGAGTTTACTTTTCCCCACGTTTTAGTAGTTTTAAACAATGGAAAAATTGATTGAGAAACTACAGAGAAGCACAACACCACTAACATCTTCGGTTGAGCCTGATGAGTTCATCAAAGCTAGTGAAAAAGCTTTTGATTGTATCTTTGATGGTACATCAACCTTTTATCCATGGTCCCTTCCACTTAACATTCCAAAGAAATTTAAACTAGGTGTAATCGTTGGTTCAAGCGGTTCTGGTAAATCAACATTGTTGACGAATTTTGGAAAAGAAGAAACACCAATCTGGAATCCAGAAAAATCAATTATATCTCATTTCGATTCACCAGACGAAGCAATAAATAAAATGGGTGCCGTTGGTTTGAATTCTATTCCATCATGGTATAAGCCATATCATGTTTTATCTAACGGTGAAAAATTCAGGGCTGATTTAGCTAGGAAAATAAAATCAAATGCCGTTATCGACGAATACACATCTGTTGTTGATAGAAATGTAGCAAAAGCTGCATCGGTATCTTTATCACGTTACATAAAAAACAATAATGTTGAGAATCTTGTTTTGTCTACATGTCATCGTGATATAGTTGATTGGTTGGAACCTGATTGGGTTATTGATACGGATGCTGGTGAATTATGCCATGGTTTTTTTTTGTCCGACCCAAAATCACTATCGACATATATCGAGCGAACTATAGTATCTGGAACATGTTTAAAGAGCATCACTATCTAAGCGGCGATATAAACAACGCTTCAAGATGTTATGTTGGTGTATGGGAAGGCCAAATAATTGGTTTCATTTCAACTCTCGCTTCTCCAAATGGTTATATGAAAAATGCTTGGCGTGGTCATCGATTGGTTATTTTACCAGATTTTCAAGGAATGGGAATTGGAATGAGGTTTGTTGATGCTGTGGCCCAGATTCATTTGGACCAAGGTCATAGATTTTTTTCTAGAAATGCTCATCCTAGGATGGGGTATTATTTGCAACATTCTTCATTATGGAAGCCGACAAGCAAAAATAAAAAACTGAGAACAGATGTAACCCATGAAAATGTGTTTAAAAGCCATTACGTTGATAATACGAGGGTTTGTTTCAGTTATGAGTATATTGGAACAGTTATTAATTAACCCCTGTTATAATATAACCATCATCTAATTTTTGAATATCTAATTTGGTCTTATCTAAATTAGCGATTGCTTTAAACATATTAGGATTAATTACTCGACCATTTGATACATAAATTGGCGTTGTCATATCATTATATAGTTCTATTAATGCATCCTGAAAAAACCCTTGTTTTTGGTATTTCTCGCTAAATCCAATGTGTAGTTCTAAAACCAATGGAAACCCTAAATCTTTTAAGTAATTTTTTTGTCTAAAAACTATTGAACCTATTTTATTACCATTACTTTTTAAATGAATATTCATGACATAGCCGAATCCATCTGTTCCGTTTTGAGATAGGTAAACTCTTGTATTATCTTTTTTTTTGAGTCAAAGTTATTTAGATGTTCTTTAACTAATTTATACACGATATCTTTGGTGTTTTCAGTGATATCTTTAGATTCCCAATATTTTAGGGCCTCTTTTTCCATCTTATTTAATCTAGTATAATAATCTGGCATCTCAGATAAATGGTCCATAGCAATATCTTTAGCTGTTTTACGATTTTTAGTGTGCTCCAATTCAACCTCGATACCCATATCAATTTGTTTTTTGATTTTTAATAAACTTACGTTAAATTTTTTGGCAATATCCGCAGCTGTCATATCATCAGCTAAACCACCTTCAACTTCAGGTGATTCATTTATTGATTCATTAGCGTTGGCGTGTAGAGCTGCTAGGTATTTATCAACACTACCTTTGGTGCAACCAACTTTGCTACCATCTTCTTTTTTATAAACGCAATTTCCTTTTACTTTGTATGGCATATCAATTATAAATTTCTGGGTGAAGCTCACCAAATTTTCTTATTAGTACGCCAGCCATTGAGTTAGCTTCATTTTCAATTGGTGAACCTGTCGCTCCATTTTGTTCGTGTGGTGCTTGGTCTAGCTTTCCTTCAAGGTCTTGTTTCATATGAGTTAGCTCATGACCAATAGACCTCATGATATCAACCATAGCCCTATCCTTTGCATAAACACGGGTTACCTTTTCACCATAGCTAGCAGTAGTAACCAATCCATCACGACTAAATTGAATCTTAACTATTGGTTGACTAATCTTTAACTCTTTTGTAGTGAAGGCTATGAAATCATTTAATAGTTTAACTTGTTCATCTGAATGTCTATCGAATAATTGTTCCGTTAATAAGGTTTTGATTATGGTGTTCATACATCATAAATATGAGAAGACCAACAAAAACGTGGGCCTTTTCATTATTCTTCTATTTTGCTGTTCTTATCTGATTTGAGTACAATTTCATTTTTTACCTTATCGAAAGTGATTTTAATTGTATCACCATCTTTTATTTTACCGTTGAGAATATCATCAGCAACTGGGTCTTCAACATAACGTTGAATTGTTCTTGCCAACGGCCTTGCACCATATTCGGTATCATATCCTTCTTTTGCTAGAAATTCAACAGCTGCTTTATTGATTTTGAGTTTAAAACCAACCTCGACTATTCTTTCATCTAACTTCTGAATTTCTTTATAAATAATTTTATGAATATCAGCCTCTGTTAATGAATTGAAAATAATTGAATCATCAATACGGTTTAAGAATTCAGGTCTAAATTTTTTCTTCAAACATTTTTCAATTATAGATTTATTTTTTGCTTCTTCATTTGCAATTGTCAAATCAGTTTGAAAGCCAATACTCTTCCCGATAGAATTAATTTCTTTAACACCAATGTTTGATGTCATGATAATTAAAGAATTTTTGAAATTGACTTTTCTTCCTAGTCCATCTGTCAATTGACCCTCATCTAATAATTGAAGTAGTAGATTAAAAACATCATCATGTGCTTTTTCAATTTCATCAAAAAGAATAACACTATGTGGTTTTCTTCTAATCTTCTCAGTTAGTTGGCCACCTTGCTCATAACCCACATAACCTGGTGGTGCACCAATCATTCTTGATACAGAATATTTTTCCATATATTCACTCATATCCAATCTCACCAATGCTTCTGCATCACCAAAAACTTGTAATGCTAATTGCTTAGCTAATTCAGTTTTACCAACTCCTGTTGGTCCTAGGAAGATAAATGAGCCAACGGGTTTATTCTTATCTTTAATACCAATTCTACTTCTCTTGATTGCTTTTACAACCTTGATAACGGCCTCATCCTGACCAATAATGCTTTCCATTATTTCTTTATCCATGTTCACCAAGCGTTTATTCTCTTGAACAGAAATTTTCTGTAAAGGAATACCTGTCATTGTAGCGACAACTTCAGCTATTTGTTCGACATCAACAATTGTAAGTTTTTTATCTAATTTGTTTGACCATTCTTTGATTGCATCATTTAATTGTTGATTAATTCTATCTTCGTCATCTCTTAATTTTGCGGCTTCTTCATATTTTTGTTTTTGAACAACATCTTTTTTTCTTTCGATTATTTCATTTTTCTTTGCTTCAAGGTCTTTTATCTGTTGTGGTTTATCAACACTAACATTTGTCGCAGCACCCGCCTCGTCCATAACATCAATTGCTTTATCTGGCATTGACCTTTCCATAATATATCTAGCTGATAGTTTAACACATTCATCAATTGCTTCATTGGTATATGTTACTTTATGATGCTTCTCATACTTGTCTTTGATGTTCATCAATATAGTTTTCGTTTCCTCAAGTGTTGGTTCGTCGACTAGAATTTGTTGAAATCTTCTTGTCAATGCACCATCTTTTTCGATATTTTCTCTATACTCATCAAGTGTTGTTGCACCAACAACTTGTATTTCACCACGAGCCAACGCTGGTTTAAAAATATTTGAAGCATCTAATGAACCTGATGCGTTTCCAGCACCAATAATTGTATGAAGCTCATCAATAAATAAAATAATATCTGGATTTGATTTACATTCTTCCAATATTGCTTTCATTCTTTCTTCAAATTGACCACGATATTTAGTCCCAGCAACTATAGCCGCCAAATCCAATGCATAGATTTTTTTATTGGATATTGTTCTCGGAGCATTTCCTTCTTTGATTAATAACGCCAATCCTTCAACGATTGAAGTCTTTCCCACCCCAGGTTCACCAATCAATACTGGGTTATTTTTTTTCTTCTAGAAAGAATTTGAGATATTCTTTTGATTTCGTTTGCTCTACCAACAACAGGGTCGATTAAACCCTTCTCAGCAGCTTTTGTTATATCCCTACAGAAATTATCCAAAACAGGTGTTTTTGTAATTTCAGTTTTCTTTTTAACTTTCTTTAGGTTTTCTTGTTCATCAAGAAAATCGTCAGCGAATTCTTCATCATCTATTCCGTCGTTTATTCCCATTATTGTATTTTTAAAATTATTATAATTTATTCCCATGTCTGATAGGAATTTTGATATTGGCATTTTGGTTGCTAGAATAGCTAGCATGATATGAATAGTGTCGATAACGGCATCATTCATTTTATCACATTCTTTGTCTACTGCATTGAAAACCTTTTTGGTCTCATCTGAATAAGGAATACCAAGTTTATCATTTGTTGAAACTCTTGGTGTAAGGTCGCTTTTTCTTAAAAAATCGGTTATTCTGTCATGTAAATCAGATGTATCAATTTTTAATTTTTTAAGGATTCTTACACATGAATTATCGTCATCCGTTAACATTGATAGAATTATGTGCTCTGGCTTCAGTTTTATATCATCGAAAGATTTGGCCTCTTTTTTTGCTTGGTTAATTATTATCTTAACCTTGGGTAAAATCTCTTTATCCATTTCTTATATGTTTAAGCAAAGATACTTATTTTTTATTTATGATACAACTTGCATCTTTTAATAAATAGACGTATCTTTGCTTAAATGTAAAGATTAAAAATATGAATACAGTACCAAAATTTGGAAAAGTAGAACTCTTGGTAAAGAAACCCGCAAAACTAGGTGGTGTTCCATATACTGATAGAGTAGAATTCCTTGATTGTGGACTAATGATAACAGGTGATTATATTGTTGTCATCATCGATGAAAAGGATGAAAAAAATAAGACTCTTACTAGCACAGGAGAGATATTTCCGATGTCTATTATAAAATCGTATAAAACTCATGCTAGTTAAAAAACAAACCAATTATGATATTAAAAAGAACAGAATTAGATGGCAAGGTTAATGCAACCTACGAATCATCAAACATTCTAGCATCTACGCTAGACACTAATAACAATGATTTAACTATTACGTTTAAAGGTGGTGGTACATACAAATACCCCAATGTTTCAAATGCTGATTATTTAAGATTTGAAACAGCTGAAAGTCAAGGCAACGTTTTCAATTCTCATATCAAAAAATATGATTTTGAAAAATTAACTGCTGTTGATACTAAATTGTTAACAGAAGAAATCAAACAATTAAAAGCTGAACAGGAAAAAGCTGTTATTAATCAAAAGAAAAATAATGTTATTAATGCTATTAAATTATTGGCATCATTGATTACGGAGCCAGTTCCAACTGATTTAACACAGGATGATGTTGATACTATATTCAATGATAGTTTAATGAAGCTACAATCACGAATGACCGATTATTTTTCTGTCGTTGCAAATTAAGGTATGACAAACGAAAAAAGTTTAACATCAGTTGATTCTCAATCACCAGAATTCCAAGCTGAAACAAAACGTTTGATAGAAGAGGCGACATGGGGCCAAGGTGGTCCTATGTCGTATGTCGATGAAGACGGGTGGATTGTTAGACATTGGAAAGATGGAACCATCGAAAAAGTTAAAGATACCAAACTATGTGTAGAGAAAAACTATTTAAAAATATTATCAACAATTATCAAAACCAAAAAACAAAAATAGTTTTTCAAGAGGAACCAACATCGGGTTATAAAACTAGAACAATTAAAAACGCATCAGCTGATGCAACAATAGCATTCGCAACCGATTTTAGTACTAGTGGAGAGAAATTAACTCACGAATCAGTTTTAAATCAAGGAAAAAAATATATCGGATTAAATGTTAATGATATTTCAGAAAGCAATAAATCTAAAATGATTGAATTTGCTATTGAAGAGTTAAATAAAGTTAATGCTAAAACGTTGAATATTGCTGGAAATCGGATATTCACAATGAAGGGAAAATATAATCAACAACAAGTTGATGACTTGACTTTTGAGATATTACACGCTATTATTACAAGTCCAAATCTTATTACACCAATAGAATTGATAAGAAGTGGAGGACAAACAGGATTCGATGAAGCGGGAATTAAAGCAGCTGTTAAATTAAATATACCAGCGTTGGTTCTTGCGCCTAAAAATTGGACCTTCAGAGATATTACAGATATCGATAAATATGACGAAGTAGAATTTAAAAAAAGATTTGATACGATATGAAAAAACTATTAATCACGCTAAGCGTTTTATTTCTATCACACTTTTCATTTGCTCAATTTAATATTGACTCTTTGAAAACTAAAGATAGCGCAATGTATACAATTGTCGAAGAATGGTTGGGTACGCATTACAAATTCGGCGGGATAAATAAAAATGGTATTGATTGCTCAGCGTTTAGTATGATGTTTTACGAAACAAGATATAATATTGAACTTCCACGAATAGCAAAAGCACAATACAGTGTTTCAACAAAGATAAAGAAAGAAGATTTAGAAATAGGAGATTTAATTTTCTTTAGGACAAAAGGAAGGTCAGGATGGCATGTGGGAATTTATCTATTAGATGGTTATTTCGTGCATTCGGCAAATAAAAAAAGCGGCGTTAAGATTAGTTATCTATACACACCATATTATGAAAAAACTTATTTAAGCGGTGGAAGAATCTAAAAAATATGTTTATGTTACATATGACCCTCTTTATGAGAAAGTCATATGTGTGCATGATACGCCTAATACTTTTTGCGATAATTGTAAAGAATTAAACTACGAGAGATTGCAAAGTGGCTATCTATATTATTTACAAGAATCAAAACATTTAATACAAACAACATGAGTGGAGATTCAGAATTCGGAACATGTGATATTTGCAAAAAAGAATCACACATACAAAGAACATACTTTAGGTATGATATCAAATGTGAGTGTCATTCACCAAATCATTTTGAACTTGTTTATCATTGTAATGAGTGTGTTCCAACAGAACCTGACCAAACAAAATTAACTATTAAAACAAATAACCTAACCAAACTATGAACAACCTCGATAAACAGTACACAGATTTACTTCAAGACATTCTAACCAACGGTGTCGTTAAAAAAGATAGAACAGGCACAGGAACCAAAAGTGTTTTTGGTCGTGAAATAAGACATAACATGAAAGACGGATTTCCTTTGCTTACAACAAAGAAAATGTATTTCAAGGGAATTGCAACAGAACTTATTTGGTTCTTGCGTGGTGATACCAATATAAAATATCTCGTCGATAATGATTGTCATATTTGGGATGGTGATGCGTATAAAAATTATTGTAAATTAAATGATGAGGTTTTAGGTAGAAGCGATTTATGGACATTAACAAAGGAAGAATTTATTGAAAAAATAAAAACTGATAATGAGTTTGCAAATAAGTGGGGTGACCTTGGTCCAATCTATGGCAAGCAATGGAGAAAATGGGAATATGGTGATTTAAAAACTTTTAAGAATGGCAAGACATATCCAAGTGGTGAATATGAATATGATTTAAGAAGAGAATACATTGACCAAATGGCTGAGTTAATCAAGGACCTTAAAAATAATCCAGATAGTCGTAGACTTATGGTTAGTGCTTGGAATGTTGCTGAAATAAATGCTGCTGTGTTGCCACCATGTCATTATGGTTTCCAATGTTGGACAAGGGAATTAACATTAAAAGAGCGTTATCAATTGTTTTACGAAAAACAAGATGAAACTTGGAGAAATTATTATGATTTTGAAAAATTTGAATTGGATTATGAAACAGGTTCAATAAAATTAAATGGGCCTGAAAGAGCCTTATCATTACAATGGAATCAAAGAAGTGTTGATACTTTCCTTGGCCTTCCGTTTAATATTGCTTCTTATGGTTTGTTGTTAGAAATCCTAGCCAAAGAAGTTAATATGGTTCCAGATGAATTGATTGGTAGTTTAGGTGATACTCATATATATCTTAACCATTTCGAACAAGCACAAGAACAAATTGGTAATGAATTAATGTTAGATGAAAGATTTGATATTTGGTTTGATAGCCAAAAGCCGAATAGAGATGTTGTGGAATATTTTGAATCGTTACCAACAAAAGATGACCAACAATCATTTTTAGATGAACATTCTATCGCTAAAAAAAGTAGGGAACCTTATCCATTACCAAAATTAAATATTACTGAACGTGAAGGGCAAACATTTAGTGCTTTGGGTGAATTATATTGGGATAATTTCCAAATTCAAGGTTATCAACCTCATCCATCCATCAAAGCAAAACTATCAAACTAATGAAAGGATTTTTACATATAGAAAATGATGTGAAAGGTGTAAGATGGTCCGACTTGCATTCATATAGTGAAGGAACATTATGGTCGTTCACACCTCTTCATCCAGACTATGAATCATTGTTTGATGTTGAGGGTAAACAAGTAGAAGTCGAATTTGTTACAGATGGGTATGATGTGATTAATTATACACCATATAATTATGCTAAAATTGTTGAACCCGTCGAAAAATTTAAGGTAAGGGTAAGATTTCCAAATGATGACTATCCGATAGAATTAACTATCACAAAAAAAGATTTTATAGTATCAAAAATTTTTGACAAAGAAGTTTTTGGTGATTACAAAGGAACCCATATAGCAATCAAACGAGAAGATTATGAAAAAATTATTCTTTAATTTCGAAAACAAGAGACAAGCATTACTAGCTAATCATTTGTTTCTAATTCGAGTTTTATGGACAATATTATTTGTGATGATATCGCTATCAATTTGTTTAGGTATTGGCATTCTAGGTTATCATTTCTGGGGACCGATGAGTTGGATTGATAGTCTCCATAACGCATCGATGATATTAAGCGGAATGGGGCCAGTTGTTGAAATTAAAACCAATGTTGGCAAATATTTTTCATCCTTCTACGCATTATTCAGCGGAGTTGCATTTATAACAAATATTGGAATTGTGTTAGCACCGCTAGCACATAGAATATTTCATGTATTACATTTAGATAACGATTAAACACTACATTATGAAAAGAGAAGACGTTTACAAAGCACTTGATAGTGAAAGAGCATATCAAGACGAAATGAGCCAAAGAAGTGATAGACCTGATATGATTGAAGAAATGCATATCGGTGATATCCTTTCGGCTATCAATTACAATTTTAATCTTGCAACCACGAATTGGTACCAAGGTTCTGTTCCGCATGAGACTGCTATGCAATATCTTAGAAAAATTGGTGCTTTATGTATCAAAGCAGGGGAAACTTATGGTATGAAAGAGAGATAAATATAAAAATGGACCTTTTGGCTGTTTTTTATCTATTTTCGAATATTTATAATAAAAATAAACCATGCCATTATTAAATGATGTTCACTCAATTATTGTTTCAGCCAGTTCAGCAACATTATCAGCATACAGCTTTACCGAAATTTATGCTGCCGCTGCCGCAACACCAATAGTTAATGGTGTTCAAATAGCTATGGCCGCTGGTTCATCTATTAAGATAAAGGTAAACGACATAAGTAATTCAACTGGTTGTTTCTTATTGGGTGAAAAAATAAACAATACTTATGATAATCCGTCATTAAACGGGTAATCATAAATTTTGATAAAAAAATAGATATTTATAAATAAATCATCACATGAAAGAAAGAATAGTACCAGTTGGCCTTAAAGGTTATGAAATAAGTGACCGTATGAAAGAATTAATGGGTATGCAACCTATTAACGAAAATAAAAAGACATCTGTTGTTGAATTAACAAAGCGTGGTCCAGATGGTAATGTGTATGGTATCGTTAGAGAAAATCACGAATACTACATCAAAGTAACTACAAAACAAGACAATCTTGTTGCTGAAGATTTTTCATATATCGGTGGTTTACAAAACAAGAAATCAGAAGTTTATCCTTCATATGCAAAAGCTACTAAGCATTTGAATTTGAAGTTCAATAGTCTTAATGAAGCATATGGCTCTACAGAGCACATCAACGTTTTTCAGAGTGATAATCTTATGAATGAAAGCGGAATAGCTGTTGGATTCCAAAGTCCATCTGGCCCAATGTTTAAAAATGAAGGTAATTTAGCTGGTAATCCAAAAAGCACTTGTTGTCAAGCACCAATTATAGATGGAAAATGTTCTGATTGCGGAGCAACCGAAGCAGCTACACCATTAAAAGAGGAAGATGAAGACCCAACATTAAGTGAAGTAGAACAAGCAATTGAGGATATGAGAGAGGGTGATGATATCGAAGATACATCAGCAAAAATTCCTGTAAAAGAAAATCACAAACTATCAATTGGTAGAGCTGTTAACGATATGGACTCTATTATCGAAGGTGTCGTAGAAAGTGATAAAAAAAAAGTTTATACAATACTTTAAAAGAAGAAACTAAATACAAGTTGAAGCTAGGCGGTTCTACCGCTTCAGCTCAACCTGAAACTCCAACTCCTGATACAGCACCCGCTGGACCAGATGATACTAATTTAGATTTTGGTAATCCAGACCAAGCAGTAGCACCCGAAGCTAATGATAAGCCATTTGACGACCAACCATTTGATGCTGGCGTTGAGGCTGATGAACAATCAGACCCAAAAAAATTCATAGAACAACTTACAGGTAAATTAGGTCAATCATTGAGAAAATATGAAGAAGAACAAGGCCAACCAGATTTCGAATTAGAAAAATTCGCAATCAATTCTGTATTAGCAGCATCTCATACCAGTGAGATGGACCCTAAAGACCAAGGTGATATAATCAAAAAAGTAAAATCAGCTGGTAATAACGACGACGCAGAGGTTCCAGAAGAAACACCAACAGATGACCAACCAGAGATTCCAACAGATGATGAAGATAATACTTTTGAAGAGCTTCCAACTAGCGAATCATTAAATGAAATGGGACTTGGCGATTCTAGGGTTCAAGTATTATTAGATATATATGATAAAGGGAGTGACTCTGTTAAAAAAATATTAACTAGATTAGTTTCTTTTAGCGGCAAACCTGATAGGAATATATTCATAAGAGATGTTCAAGAGGATGTAGACCAAAACGATATGGATTATATTTTTGATAAAATCAAGGAAATAGGTATTCCAATTCCAGCAAAAGTTGCAGAAGGTGAAGAATTTCTTTTAAAGAACCCAAAGAAAAATAATATGTTCCAAAAAGGGTCAAACGATAAATTAAAGGAAATAACCGAAGAAAAATTGCAAAATCGTGAAAAAAAGAGTATTTTTGTAAAAAATCAACTTAAATTAGTGGAAAGCTTTAATGATATGTCACAACCAACAGTAGAACCTACAATTAAACCAACGGTAAAACCTAAAACAAATCCTGTGGTTAAACCAAATAGAAGAAACAAACCATTTCTTCCAAATGTAACACCAGATGTTAGGCCAGACCCTAAAGCGGCTGTAGATGAAGAGATTCCTATGGCTAAACCTAAAAGGAAAAAAACAACGGTTACATATCCTGTTTATCACGATTCATTTAGTTCAGCTGTACAAGCAGCAAGGGAATTTGCCGCATCAAAGGGTTATATAATAACCGATGAAGAATGGATGTATCAAGTATCAACAGGGCCAAGAAAACCTATCGATGGTAAAACCAATAGGTACTCATTGGAGCTATGGAAAAATGGAGAATTACAAAAGAAGCAATTACATATACAAGTTTATGGAATGGCTAATCAATATGAATTAAACACATACATTTCTTAATGAAGAAATTATTTCTAATATATGTAAATCATGTTGGGAAAGATTATTTAGGAAATTATATTTACGAATTTATCTTTTCTGATACATTATCGAATATTGATGGTGAGGGTTGGGATACTTTTCCAGCATCAGGTCGTCCAGAGCCGCCTCATGAGATATTTATTAAGCAAGTTGGTAGATTGGAATCTAGTCTAAAATTAGATGTGATTCAGAAAAGTGATATATTTGCTGTTTGGGACGCTGTTGATGGCGTAATTGCATTGGCTTGGGAAAATCTAAACGCATACGATTCATATCCTGAACATAGAATATGTTTTCAATTCGGAGAAACATTAGAAGAAGTCGAGGCTAAATTATATGAGAAAGATTTGATTTTAAATTATAATAAAAAATATGAAAACCAAAAATAATATATCTGAAGATACAATGGCTGGAATTGGAACTGCTGGGCAGACTACAACTTCGACATCTAGCACAACAGCATCGGGTGGGAAAAAGGTAATCAATGTAAATAAAAAAGATTTAACAGACCCAAAAGTTAAAAGTTATATTGATAATACAAAAGATGTTGACGTTAATGTAATTGATGAAGATGATAATATGAAAACAACCAATGATAAATTAACTTATCTTTCGAATATCAAAGATGGCAAGGGTCAAATATCAAAACCATTTACTATCAACGACAAAAGATATCAAATGGTTCGTGTATTAACACCAATGAAAGAAAAAGGGTTGGGTGTTTATTCATTAGATGAAACTGATGAGAGTGGTGAGAATATTATTTATGATATGAAAATGTTTGAGGATACCATAGCAAATAAAGCCAAAGAATCAGTCCCCTCAAATCCACAACCGAATGTTATGGATGAAACGACAGACGAAAATCCAAATTTTGTTGGTTATAAACATTTTATATTGAATAAGAAAACTGGTAAAGCTAGAAAATTCAAAACGATAGAAGAATTAGCTAGAGCATCTATGAGTGAGGATGAGCAATATATGGGGATGAAAAGCTTCAAGAAATATGTTGATGAGGCATTATTTGGTCAAGGTAGAAAGCGTAGTGTAAATGAGGTTGAACCAACTGTTCAAACAAGTCAATCAACAGCTGTTACAACAGCAACATCACCGTTGGGTGACCCTAATCCAGAATTGCAAGCTAAAACAGAAAGGTTGATGGAATTGATTAAAAGAAGAATTCCTGAAGCTATTCTAAAAACAATAACAACACCAATAGCAAAAAGAGAGGTTATTGCAGGTTTTGCTGAATTGGTTGGTGTTCCAAGAACAGGTTTAAGTCAGTTGGTTGCTGGGATTAAAGCATTATCTAAAAAACCAATTGGCATTAATGAGAGAAAGATAATTAAAGTTAAAGATTTAAAATAAAAATATGGCCGACTATAAAAGACTAGCTGAAATGGCTCTGCAAACAGCAAAAATAAAAATGAAATTAAACGAATCTTTGGTTTATCCAGAGGGTATGCGTGAGAGAATGCATTCTGTTTTAGAAAAAGATTTGGCTAATCAAACTCATTCATTGGGTAAACATCCAGCAATTCCTGAAGGTGACGAAAATTCTTTTGAACAAAAAATAATGGGAGAACGTTTTAGTGAGGTTTGTAAAAGATATAAACGAGCTTTTGACGTAGATGATATTGATAATGGAGAAGTAATACAGCAAATGATGCCATTGGTTTATGAAACAATTTCCTTAGAATCTGAACATAAAAAAGAGTTGGAGGAGTTAGCAATTAAAATGATTAGAGAAGAATTTGATATGGATGAAGATGTTGTAGAAATTATTGCTGAACTAACATCAGAAATTTCATTAGAAGGAACCAAAAAAAATCCAAAGCCAATGCCTGTCGAAGGAATGGAGTTTGATTCACATGATGATATTGTAAATGCAAATGATGAGGTTTATAAGAGAAGATTTTTAAATGCAATGACACAAGGTGCTGCTAAAAAATGTAATCATATGTTTCATTTGGTTGATGATGAATTAACAGATATTGACCCTAAGCTTCCAAATAAGTATACTAAGATGATGTCAGCAGCTGATTATATGTATTATGTTATCCCAAAAATGGATACGGGTGTTACAGGCGGTATTGTTAAAGTTGAATTCCCAAGTGATAAAAATCCAAAAGCTGTAATACACGCACAAGCTATGGTGTTCCCAGTCTTGATACATGAGATAGTTAAAGGGGTTATGGAATTATTATCAGCTCATGGTCTTTCTAAGGATAAGAAATTAGCTGATTATGTTATCAACAAAGCAGATTTCTTAGCGGCTGAGCCATGGGATATGAGAATGGGGCCAGCTATCTGGGGTAGATTTACGGCAATGATTGATGCGGATGATTTCGGGTTAAAGCATCATGTGTTCGCTGAATTAGCAGCATTACCAGCAAAAGAATTTCATAAACAGATGAAAGAAATAATGGCTGGAACAAAGCAAGGTTCTACTATTATAAAGAAAATTATTGATGATGTAAAACGTGATATACAAGGAGATGAATTTAATCAAGCACTTGGTGAGCTAGAAGGAGATGATGAACCTGTTGATGAACAAGATGGTTTTGATATTGAACCATTTTTATAAAGAAAGGGCATCCAATTGGATGCCTTTTTAATTTGTGGGATAATCTGTTTATAGTGTAAAAAACGGTTTTAATACGTGGTTAACATATTTATAGGTATGTTAACCAAACAAGAAATATTAACAGAATTCGCAAAATGTTTAACGAGTCCGATATATGCTATCGAAACTTATCTACAGACATTTGATAAAACACAAGAAGGTTTTGTGCAATTTAAACTGTTTCCAAGACAGAAAGAAATTATTCACGCTTATGAAGCGAATAGGTATAATCTAATTACAAAACCAAGACAAGCAGGTGTATCTACAACAACTGCGGCCTATCATGCAATCAAAGTTGGGTTTGCTGACCCAGAGAATCCTGAAGCGGTTCTTATTATCGCTAACAAACAAGATTTGGCTTTTGAATTCCTAGCTAAGATTAAAGATTTTTTAAACCAATTACCTAGATGGGTATGGGGGCCAGATTATTATGGTTCTGAAGAAAATGAAAGAAAATCAATTTTTAGTACCGAATCAAAAAAAGAAATCAGACTACCCAATGGAAGTAGGGTTAAAGCTGTTGCGACATCTAAAGATGCATTGCGTGGTTTTGCTCCTACTCATCTAATCATGGATGAAGCAGCTTATATTGATAATGGTAAAGAAGTGTTTGGTGCTGCATTAACAGCGTTAGGTACTGGTGGTAAAGCTACTCTTATTTCAACACCTAATGGTTTGGATGAATTATATTATAAAACATATGAACAATCAAAAGCTAAAAAGAACAATTTCAATATAGTTGAAATGAAATGGTATGAGGATTTAAGATACAATAAAGGTCTTAAATGGTTAAAAGGAGAAGAAGAAGTCAGAGAAGTACAATTCACCTTTAACTCATACGAGAAGATGGTAGCTAACGAATATAAGCCAACCTCTCCATGGTATGAGGAAATGTGTCAAAGTATGAATAATGACGCTAGAATGATTGCTCAAGAGCTTGACGTGTCATTTGTTGGGTCTGGTGGTAATGTTATCAATGAAAAGGATATAGAAAACCAAAATATACGAAATGTTAAAGAACCAAAATATGTCAAAGGTTTAGAACATGAGATTTGGGTTTGGGAGCTTCCAGAAGAAGGTCACCAATACATTATGGGTGTCGATGTGGCTAGAGGTGATAGCGAGGATTCGTCTACAATTGTCATATTGGATTTTACAACAATGACACAGGTCATGGAATATCAAGGTAAGATGCCACCTGATTTATTAGCACAAATAGTTGAAGAATACGGTGAATTATATAAAGCATACACAGTTGTTGATATCACTGGTGGTATGGGTGTAACAACAGTATCTAAATTATTGGAATTTAATTACAAACGTTTACACTGGGAGTCACCTAATGGTAAGATTTTATCAGCGAAACATAAAAAAATGCAAGCTGAGGTTAATAATGATAATAAATTACCTGGCCTTCAAATCAATACAATACGCCTACAATTAATTGCAAACTTTGAAGAAAAGATTAGAACCAATGGTGTTAAAATTAGGTCAAGTAGACTTACTGGTGAAATGAGAACTTTCGTTTATAAGAACGGTAGACCTGACCACCAAGATGGATATCATGATGATTTAATTATGGCAATGGCGATGTGTTTATGGGTTCTTGAGCATTCATTTAAGAATCTTGAGAAATTACAAAATCAAACAAAAGCTATGCTTAATAGTTGGATTGGAACGACAAATGTTGAAATTGAACCAGATGTGGCACGTGGAACAGGGTTCGTTTCAAAAGAAAATAGAAATAAGATTGCGGCAAAAAGACCAAACTTTAGTCCTATCGTTTCAAAAAATATGCAAGACCCAACAGGACAATATATGTGGTTATTTAGTGGAACAAAATAAATAAAAATGATTATAAACAAAAGGCGTTGTTACGCACCTAAAACTTATCAAAACGAACTCTTCACTTGGTGCCCAGATAGGAGTATTAGAAAAACTAATCAAAATGGCGGTATGGGTGTATTCGTTAATAAACAAATTGGTTGTTCCTCAGCCCCGAATACTCAGGGAAATGATTGGAATACTACCTATAGCTATGTAATTGCCGTAACTAGTTCTGGTGTTCAACAAAGAATGCCATACGCCGCTTGTGATTATGTTCAATAACCTTTATTTTAATAATAAAAGAAGTATAATTTAATAAAAAAATATGCCAAAGCAAAATTTAACAGTATTCCAGAGATTAGGAAAAATACTTGGGCCAGATGGTATCAAAACCAAAGATATTCAGCCTCAAACTCAAAGGTATAATATAAAGAAAGATGTTTTATTAAAAACATCCGATAAAGCTGAGTATGAAACAGCGAAATTACAAGCTCAACAGAACAAATATCTAGGACAAGTTTGGAAAAAAGTAGAACATGGATTGTTTCAACAAGCCATTAATTACGAAACAACAAGAATTGGTTCATATTCTGATTTTGAAGCAATGGAATTTTATCCAGAAATTGCGGCAACTCTAGATATCATGATGGAAGAGTCTACAACACTTAATTCTAATGGAAGAATGGTCAATGTATATTCGGAAAGCAAGAGAGTTAAGGGTATTATTGAAGATTTATTATTTAATAGGTTAGATATTCATACATCGTTGCCGATGTGGATAAGAAATACCTGTAAATATGGTGATAATTTCGTATATCTTAATATTGATGATAGACGTGGTGTTGTTGGAGCAAAGCAAATGCCTAACTATGAGATGGAAAGAAGAGAAGCTGGTTTGTTTGATACATTAACACAACAAGCGGATACCCAAGGTGGTAATGATAAGGTTAAGTTTTATTGGAGAGGTAGAGATGTCGAGTTTAATTCTTGGCAAATGGCCCACTTTAGATTATTGGGTGATGATAGAAGATTACCTTATGGTACTTCTGTATTGGAGAAAGCTAGAAGAATTTGGAAACAACTATTGTTATCAGAAGATGCTATGCTAGTTTATCGTGTAACTAGGGCACCTGAAAGAAGGGTTTATAAAATTTATGTTGGTAACATGGATGACAAGGATGTTGAACCATATGTAAATGCTATTGCGAATAGATTTAAAAGAACACCAATTGTTGACCCACAAACAGGTCAAATGGATTTAAGATATAATCAATTATCAAACGACCAAGATTATTTTATTCCAGTTAGAAGTGAAGATGCGCCGAATCCAATTGATACTCTCCCAGGTGCGTCTAACTTAGACCAAATCGCTGATATTGAGTATCTTCAAAGAAAATTATTTACCGCTTTAAGAGTTCCTAAAACATTTTTAGGTTTTGAAGAACCAACAGGTGAGGGTAAAAATCTTGCATTACAAGATATTCGTTTCTCTAGAACAATCAATAGAATACAACAAAGTATGCTTCAAGAGCTAAATAAGGTTGTTATTATACATTTATATTTATTAGGATTTGATGATGACCTAGATAATTTTAGTCTTACATTAAATAATCCATCTACTCAAGCTGAAATGCTTAAGATTGAACACACTCAACAAAAAGTTACATTGTTCAAAGATGCTGTTAGTGATGCTGGTAATGGATTTGGTGCAATGTCAATGACACGTGCACATAGAGAAATTATGGGTTGGTCTGATGATGAAATAAAACAAGATTTATTAGAACAAAGAATTGAGAAAGCAGCATCTGCTGAATTGGCTAACTCATCTGCTGTAATCAAGCATACTGGTATGTTTGATGTTGTAGATAGAATATATGGTGATATGGAACTAGCACTTAAAGGCGGTGGCTCACCAGAAGGTGAAGACGGTGAAGGTGGTGGTAGTGGAGGCGGGGGTGGTCTAGGTGGTGGTTTCGGTGGTGGTGGAACAGCTGATACTGATTTAGATTTTGGCGATGAAGGTGAAGACGGTGAAGGTGAAGAAGGGTTAGGTGGTGATACTGGCGGTACTGATGCTGGGGCTGGAACTGAAGATGATGGTGTTGAGACTGGGACTGAGATTGGAGCAGAAGAACCAGCGACAGATGCGCCAAAAACAACGGCAGAAGGGGTTAAAAAAGTTCAAAAATTATTGGTTGAGCAAAAACAAGCTTTAACGAACACACTAAATAATAGAACCGAAAAATATAAAAATAAATTTATTGATAGATTGATAGATATGTCAGGTAATAGTAAAGAGAAAGGCCCTGAAACGGTCAAAGTCTATGATAAAACAATGAAAATAAATGAAAGCGTTAGTAATATGATTGGCGATATCGACAAAATGTTAAAAGAGTAATACTCTTTTAGTTAAAAGTCGATATTTATAATAAAACTATTACAGAATGCAAAATTTTGGAAAAATAAAGAATGGTTTTAACAATTTATTAATCGATAATATTGGTAAAAAAGATGAGACTAGCAGAAAGTTATTTAAGCAATATGTTAAAACGATAAAAGAAAGCGAAATATTAAGAACTGAATTTTTAGTATATCACAATATCGAAAACAAAATTGAAAATGATGGCTTATCAGCTAGTCTTTTCGTTTCTGAGAATATCAAATTATTAGATAAGTTTGATAAAACTCTTATATTAAAAGAAAATGAAAAACTAAGAGCTATCTTAGGGGAACTGAAAGATGATTATGAACTATCAAGTTTACATAAATCATTATCTAAATTGATTTTCACAAAAAAATCTGCGAAAAATATTGGAGAATTGACTGAAGAGATAAAGTGTATCGCTAACTATATCACTACAAACAAACCTAAAGAAATCAATGAAAGCATTGATATGCCTATAAGTATATTGACTAAGCTTATGACTGAAAAGTATAATGAAAGATATGATACGTTATCACCAGATGATAGAATAATCGTTAAAATATTAATTGATTCAGATTTTGGTGTTAAAGAAGGACTTTATAACAAAACAGTTACTGAATGTCTTGATTTAATTGAAGGTCTTACAAAGGATGGAGATATTGAAACAAAAGCTAGATTGGTTAAGGTTAAAGAAAAAATATTAAACGATAGAGAGAGTTTAACTGAAAACGAATTTACAAACAAGTTTACAAAATTAATTGAATTAAAAAATAATTTAATCATTAGTTAATTATGGAAGAAAGTGAAAATATTACTAAATTAAAAGTGTTGGTTGGGACATTGACATCGGATGAGGTTATATTAGCTAGTGAAATTAAACAAATTGCAGCTAATGCAGCCGATGAAATACTTAAGAAAGCAGCTGATGCGGCTGAAATAGTAATTAAGAAAGCAGCAGAAGTTGCAGAACACACTATTAAAACAGCGGCTGAAATTGCTGCTGGTGTGATAAGAGATGCGGCGGTGATTGCCGATGAATTACGTAAAATAAGTAAATAATTTTTTGTTATAAAATTAAAATTATGGTTTCACAAAGACAAGTTAGTGACAATATTATTAAATTAAGAGAGCTAACCAATAAAATATGTAATTCAGTTGATGTTGATTATTTCGATATCGTTAACGAAATAAAAAACATAATTTCTACTAGTAGTAGAACAATTGATTTTGAAAAAAATAAAGATAAAAAAATACGCATCTATGAATTAATGGTTGAAAGAATTCAGAGTATCGTAAACCAAAAATAATTAATCATGCCAATAGAAAAAGACACAGAAAAAGAATCTTGGGGTAACTATAGTAAGTTAGTATTAAAAGAATTGGAGAGGCTTAATGATAATTATGAGGATATGCGTTTAACTTTTTCTAATAAATTTCAAGAAATTAATAATACTCTCACTAATTTTAAAAATACTGAAAAAACAGTTTTCGACCAAAAAAGTTGGATTGAGAAGGTTAATGATGTATGGTCACCAGCTCAAATGAAAGAGGCTAAAGATGAACTATATAAACAAAAGTCTAAGTGGGGTGCAACTATTGCTATTATTACTTTTGTGCAAATTATATTAGGTATTTTAATCGCTGTTTGGGGCAAATTTTAAAAAAAATTTGACATATTCAAATATATTGTTTATACTTGTAAAAAACTAGGTATGAATAAAAAAGGAAAAGAACTAAAAACCAATGCTTTTAAAAATTACAATATTGTTTACGGAAGTGTAAATAATAAAAACTCTAAAGCATTATATATTGAAATTACAGGATGGGCCGAACCCAAACAAACTGACAAGCTTAATTATAGTCGTATAATTAGAGATATTGATAAGAAGGTTCGACAAACAATCTATAATGCGTTAACAGAAAATATCTCAACACCATTTTTGTGTAATAGAACCATTATCGATTTTGATATTAGAGAATCTGGTGTTAGATATGGTAAGAGAAGTTTTGTTAATTGTGAAATGACCCTTTTCTTAAGACATGAAACACCTGTTAATTCAGAAGGATTAAGGCCAGCATTGGATGATTTAACCCAAACAATCATCTCAAATGTATTTGAACATAATAAACATTTCAAATTTTATAAGAAGAAAAAATAATCATATTTTTAATAATCAATTAAGCCTCAAGTAATATTGGGGCTTTTTTATTTCGTGAGTATATTTATTATAACAATAAAACACTATGGAATTAAAACTTATTAAAGCTGGCCATGTTGGGACAGGTATATTGATTGAGCATGATGCTGGTTATATCTCACCAACCGATGAGAGAAATAAGCCTTTAATTAGAGAATTTTTAAAACATACTACAGATAATCCAACCGAAACCTTAATCGTATATGTTGTTCTTCAAAAATATAATATTAAGAATAGAAACGGTAGAATATACGGAGAAGCCTTATTAAAAAAGAATAACGAGATATATCAGCAAGCTATTAGGGAAAGAAGGGCTGTCGGCGAACTGGACCATCCAGAATCATCTGTTATCGCTGGGGACAGAATATCACACAATATTATTGAAACATGGTGGGAAGGCCACACGCTAATGGGTAAGATGGAAATTCTTATGACCAAAGGTTATATCAATTATGGTATAGTATCAACCAAAGGCGATGAAGTTGCTAATCTATTAAGAAACAATATTATGATTGGTGTATCATCAAGAGGTGTTGGCTCTTTAAAAGAAGTTAAAGGTGATTATATTGTACAAGATGATTTCGAATTAATTTGTTGGGATATAGTGACTGCACCGAGCACCCCAGGTTCGTGGATATTCAAAGATAAAGCCGAAGCAAGGCCTTACGTTGAGAATCTATCGGTTGTAAAACCATCACTAAATGAAAATTTAGATAAATTTTTATTAAATTAATTGATTTTTTTATACGTAAAAATGATTTTTCATAAAACAACACATATTTATAATGTAAGTGAGTAATATACACTTTGTTATTTATTAAAAATAAAGAACAAAAACAAAAACAATGGCAGAAAAAAAATCTATTTATGAAGAAGCTCTTTTGGATGTTCAAAAAATTCAAGAAGCTTTGAATGCCAATACCAAAGAAATACTTCGCTCGGTTGCGAGAGAAGAAATTGACGGTGTGGTAAAAGAATCATTAATGGAAAGTGATTTCGACGAAGAAACCGTATCTGACGAAACTGGTGAAGAATCAAGCGAAGAGGGTGGAGAAGAATCAGCGGAAGTTGATTTGGATGCAGCTCCTGAGGCTGGAATGGAAACTGGTGACGAAATGGGCGGTGAAGCAGAAATTCAACCTTCAGATGAAGTTGGTCAAGATGACCAAGCATTAGGAATGGACGCAGATGCGTTTGGTGGAGATGAATTAGATATGACTGCTGCATCAGATGATGCAATTATCGCAATCTACAAAAAGTTAAGTGGTGATGACGAAATTGAAGTTGTTGGTGACGACGTTCACTTAAACATCTCAGAACCAGGTGAGTACATCATAAAAGGTGCTGCTTCTGGACTTGATGGTGGTGAAGAAATCACAGAACCTGCAATGGACGACCTTGGAGGTGAAGCTGGCGACGCTGGTGAAACTGACGATTGGGAAGAAGTTGGAGACGAAAGTGGTGAAGCGGATGTTACTGGCGGCGAAGAAACTTCTGATGACGACTTAGATTATGAAATCGCAATGGACGACGATTCAGAAGATGATGACGATACTTCATTAAATGAAGGTGGTCACATCAATAAAGACGCTGGCGACCCAACTTGGACTTATGACAAGCATGGTAAACAAGTTAGCGTTTCTAAACCTCAGACAGCAGCTGAAATCAAAAAAGAAAAGATGCCTAAGAAAGTAAAAGAAGGCGACGAAGAAATTGATGAAGTTGTAACTGAAGACGATTCTGAAGATGTTGTTAAGGAAGCAATTCCAGTTGGATTAGCTCAATCTAAGAGATTGCCAGGAAAAGTTGATATCGGACAACCAAGAGGTGCTGGTGCCAAAGATTTAAAAAATGAATCAGTTTCTCAATTAGAAAACAAATATAAGAACGCCTTGAATGAAGCTAATCAACTTAAAGTTGAAAATGAAGAATTCAGAAAAGCTCTTAAAAAGTTCAGAAACATGTTGGTTGAAACAGTTGTATTCAATTCTAACTTAAGTTATGTAACTAAGTTGTTTATGGAACATTCAACAACCAAAGATGAGAAGAAAAAAATTATTCAAAGATTTGATGATGAGGTGACAAACCTTAAAGAATCAAAGAAATTATACAAATCTATTGTAACTGAATTGACTGATAAAAAGCCAATTACTGAAGCAGTAGAAAATAAAATAACAAAAGAGGTCAGTACTGGTAGTTCAACTCAATTAAATGAAGCTACTGCATATGTAGACCAATCAACTCAAAGAATCAAAGATTTGATTAATAGAGTTGAAAACAGATAAAATCTAAAACCAAAAATAAAAAAATTATGTCACATTTATTAACATCTGGACAAGTAGGAAACATCGGATTGAATCACATGAAAGCTATCCGTAAAGAAACCCAAGCAAAATGGGAAAGTTTAGGTTTCCTTGATGGTCTTAAAGGCCACGTAAAAGAAAACATCGCTCAATTGTACGAGAACCAAGCTTCTACACTTTTAAGCGAATCTACAACTGCGACTTCATCAGGTTCTTTCGAAACTGTTGTTTTCCCAATTGTACGTAGAGTTTTCTCTAAATTACTTGCTAATGACATCGTGTCTGTGCAAGCTATGAACATGCCAATCGGTAAATTGTTCTTCTTCGTTCCACAAACTTCTAGCCGTGTAAACTCTGCTGGTGTTGCTGGTAATGACTATACACAAACAGCTGCTTCTGATATCTACGGTACAACTTTCTCTGCTCACACAGGGTTAGGTGGACAAGGTGGAACAGTTGCTCTTCCAAGTTGTGTTAACACAGCTAACTGTGCTGTTACTGCTTTCCAAGCTAGAAACTTATATGACGTATTCTACAATGACGGTATGTTTGATAACTCAAAAGGTACTCTTACTATCATCACTGGTGCTTACGACGTATTAGCTCTTGATTCTCAAGGTGCTTATTCTTCAGCTAACGGTACTGCTTTAGCAACAGCAACTGACGGTTCTGTAAGAAACGTTATAATTGGTATCTCTGGATTTACTCCATATGCTACTAAAGCTGTTATGACAGGTGCTGATGGTAACCCAATGGACACTGAGTCTTTCTTAGCGTCTCTTCACGTTATCACTAACGCTAACATTCTTGATGCTGATGGTAACGTTGTTGTTGCTATCAACAAAGAAGTTCCTTTCAGACTTGTTACACAACAATATGGTAAAGGTATTGTTAACTATTCTAACTTAACAGATGCTACTGGTATGTGTTACTTAGGATTAGATATAAGCCACCCTGTTGGTTCTACAGCTTCTGGTTCAATCCACGCTGGAACATCAACTTATGATGGTTATGTAGGTGCTTCTGCTACTACATTCTGGGCTTCTACTTACTCAGCTGCTTCATTTACAGTAGCATGGGGTCAATACGCAACATTAGAACTTGAAACTGAAATGGGAGAAGTTTCTTTCAAATTGGATGAAGTTGTTGTTGCTGTTGAAGAAAGAAAATTACGTGCAACTTGGTCACCTGAACTTGCACAGGACGTTTCTGCCTTCCACAACATTGATGCGGAAGCTGAATTAACTGCTATGCTTTCTGAGCAAGTTGCTGCTGAAATCGATAGAGAAATCTTGAGAGATTTGCGTAAGGCTGCTGCATGGCAATTACGTTGGGATTATAACGGTTGGAGAAAAGCTTCTTCTGCTGCTAGTCCTTATACACAAAAAGACTGGAACCAAACTCTTGTAACTAAGGTTAACCAAGTTTCTGCTCAAATTCACAAGTCAACTCTTCGTGGTGGTGCTAACTTCATCGTTGTATCATCTGAGATTTCAGCTGTGTTTGATGATTTGGAATACTTCCACGTAAGTGATGCTAACCCAGAGCAAGACCAATACAACATGGGTATTGAAAGAATCGGAACTTTAAGCGGACGTTACCAAGTGTACCGTGACCCATATGCTCCGTCATATTCAATAATCATCGGTCACAAAGGTAAATCATTATTGGATACAGGTTACATCTACGCACCTTACGTGCCGTTGCAACTTACTCCAACTATGTACAACCCATTCAACTTCGCACCAGTGAAGGGAATTATGACAAGATACGCAAAAAAAGTCGTAAACAACCGCTTCTATGGGCATGTAAGAGTTGATGGTTTAGTTACATTCAATGTTGCTGAATTAAGATAATTATCTTTATAAATTTATAACTTAAAGGGTGAGATTAATCTCACCTTTTTTGTTTTATATACTTGACCCTTTCATTTATTATACGTATATTTGTATTATGAGTAAAAAGATTATTTTAACTGATGAACAAACAAAAGAATGTTTGAAACTATACAACGAAGATTTATTAGGGTCAACCTCTATAAGTGAAAAAATGAAAATTCACAAAACCATTATAATAAGAACATTAAGAGAAAACGGTGTTATATTTGGACCATCTGGAAAAAGAAACATTGGTGGGAAGTCTGCTGCAAGTAAACGCTATTATATAAAAAAGAATTAAACGCATACCATAAAGATTGGGCTAAAGAAAATAAAGAGGGCCTTAAGGTATATGCACAACAATGGAATAAAGATAATCGTGAACATGTAAACAAATACAAGCGGAATTACGAAAGAACTCGCCGTGCTAATGACCCTAAGTATAGATTAGCGGCTAGGACCCGTACAGCTCTTTATACCTGTTTAAAAGAGGCCAATGTTTCTAAATACCGTTCTACCTTTGATATATTGGGTTATTCAATTGAGGACCTTATAAAGCATTTGGAAGCTAAGTTTACCACAGGTATGACATGGGACAATTATGGTGAGTGGCATGTGGACCATAAGCGACCTATTGCTAGTTTCAATTTTACTAGTATTGACGACAAAGAGTTTGGGGAGTGTTGGTGTTTAGATAATCTTCAACCATTATGGGGTCCTGACAATCTTTCTAAAGGGCCTAGATATTTATAATAAACTATTTAACTATGAGACGATTTGATAAAAAGAATAATATAGATAGAGCCAATATATTGATTGAGAATAATTTCTTTTCATCTGTTGGTGGGATGACATTATCTCAATTGGATATTAAAACACTTGTAGAGGCAATGCATTCATTACATGAAATTTTAAATGGTTCAGAATTACTTAAATTATTGGATGAAGAGCAAGTAAAAATATTACGTGCCGCACATCAAGTATGTGTAGATATGGACATGAAAATAATGAGTGGTAAATAATTATCTAATAATGAAAAAAATAGTTATCACAGAAAGACAATACGCTAAACTTCTTAATTATATCAATGAGAATAAAATATTTGAATTTGATGATAATGGCCCAGAAGAAGATATTTCATCCCCAGAAACAGAAAAAGCCGTTGATGATTTATCAAGAGGTGCTGATGCTGTTAATCCAGAACAGAATGATGATGTATTAGGGTTGCCTAATGAGAAGGTTTTTAATATTGATGTTAATATTGATGTTCCTCTTGGTCAAAAACGTAATTTAGATAAAGCGATTGAGAGTTTGAAAAAGATGGCTAGGAAATTAAAACTTCCAGAGCCAATCATTAATATTGGCCAGCCATTTAAGAAGGGTTATACAAACGAAGAGGGTCATAGATTTAGTATTGAAAGCGTTACGGTTAATGTGAAGGCTGAAAATATGTTTAAAATTTCAGACCTTGATTTAGTTGCGATAGTGGATAATTCAAATGGTGGTTCGATACTCATTGGTAATAATAAAGTACCAACAGAACAATTAGCCCCATCTCAAATATGTGATTATTGTAAGATTAATAGAGCTAGAGGGAAGAGTTATGTTGTTATCAACAAGAATAATCAATATCAAAGATTTGGTAGCGATTGTGTTAAGAAGGTTGTTGGTATAAATCCAGCGAAATATATTGCCGCATTAGAATTTCTTAATAAATTCGAAAAGGTTCTAGAAGATTTTGATGGTCCTAGCGGTGGTGGCGGTGGTGGATATGGTAGTGGTATTAGTCCAATGAATAGAATATTTGATTTTGATATAGCATTGACGTTAATTAAAAAACTTATTGATGAATTTGGATATGTTAAGAAAGAGTGGGGTGAACAGCCAGTATCTAATAGATATAGCCAAGCAATAAGGGTAAGAACAAATAAAGGTGATGCAATTGCCGATAAATTAGAGCATATTTTATTTAACGATAAAAATCTTTCTGCTATTCAATCTAACGAACAATTTGTAAATGAATTTAAACAATATTGGGCCAAAATGGAATTAAATCCAGAAACAGCTCAGAGTGGTTTTCAACAATTTTTATTACAAATAAAGGAATTAACAGCTGATGGTCAATTTAGAGCTAAAGATTCTGGTATGATGGTATATGCTGTTCATTATTTTATGGAGGCTAAGAAGAAAGAAAGTCAACCTCAATCAACACACGTTGGTGATGTCGGGGCAATTCTTACAATACCATATGCTGAACTTGTTGATTGGAAAACATTTGATAGTCAATATGGAACACAAAACCTTTGGACATTCAAAGATGATAAAGGAAATGCTTTAAAGAAATTCGGAGCATTATCGGCTAAATTTAAAATCAAGGATGGTATTGGTAAAGAAATTGGTGGATTTAATGTTGGTGATGTATTTAAATTTAACGCTGAAATTAAAAAGCACGATGAATTTAACGGTCAGAAATCAACATTGTTAGGTAGATTAGGAGTTATTAAATAATTTTCTAAAATTTTATTTTAAATCCTTTATGAAAACCATACTGATTCGTTGCTTGTCTATTTGCGTCATCTTGGGAGTTGGCAAAATACCAACTAGTATGTGTCTCTTTAAATAGAGAACCTTTATAACTATCCCATTCCATATGTACGGTATACTGTTGCATTTTCCTAATGTATTTTCTTATAAAATTCTCTAGAATCATATTGTTTCCATTTCATGATACCACATCACATGCTTTGTGTCGTCGTAATCCATTTTATTTTTAACGTAGTCAATAAATGATTTACTAACAACACCTTCAATTTCAGTAACATCTAATTCCCAATATTCTTCGTTCTCTTCAGATGATTGATAGTCGGATAAATTATTGATAACATCAACAACTGGCGTTCCACTATACCTTTGTTCGAATTGCAATGCAGCATAATCATCGCCGTGAATGTATAATATTTTCATTTTAATCTTTTTTAATTTTTATACTCTCTTCATATTGGTCTTTAACCAATATGCTTATGCCTATCTCTTTTAATACGTCTTGTATTGATTCACCAGTTGAGACACAACCCTTGTATTCTCCATCAGAGATATAACCTAAAAATCTTTCGGTTGATGGGAGTCTTTTGTCATCCCAATCCTCAATTGTTATTTGTATCTTTCTCATAATGTGGATTATTTTTTGGTATTTTATAGTCCTTGATTAAGAGTCTAATTGCTTCACCTAAATCAGCATCATTTGGAAGGGTATCGGTTAATGTGATGACTTTATTTGCTAAAATTGATTGTGCAACCATATATATTGGTATATTTGTTATCATAATGTATGAAATTTAGCAATTGCTTCAATTAAAGCATCTGCGGGATGAACTGGTTCTACTTCATTAATAAAATATCCGAAATCAGGGACTAAATAATCATCTTCGATGACACTTGAAAATAATCCATGGTTTAATTCATAACTAATTCCTGTACTTAAACATTTATATTTAACAACAGATACTTGATTACTAAAATTTGAAACATATCCAACTTTGGGAACCTTTATAAAAAGTTTAGTTATCCATCCTTCAACTTCGGCTTGATGCCCAGACCCACATTCAACTAATTCAAAAAAATCTTTCATTTTATCAGCAGATGGATTTTCAAAATTATCGATAATTGAAAGTAGTCCTTCAAAATATTCTGGTAAATCAATTATTTCTTTAATTGCATTAATCGATAACCTTATTTTAATCCAATCATCAGCGGTACCAAGAATTTTTATTTTAGATAACCCACACAAGTACATACTGTAATTATAGTATTGAGAAACAGCGTCAGCAAATGCAGCGTTAAAAGCTAACATTGATTGTTCGGTAGATGTACTAAATTTAGGCACAAATAAATCGGTATCCGTTGGCACCAAATCTCTCAACCTATCCATAATAATAGAAAGGTCAATCAATTGAGGGTCCCCTGTTGGGATGCTTATTTCTACCTTGCCTTTGCTTGTTGTAAATAAATCTCTATACTTTTCAGTATTATCCTTAATATGACCAGCCATTTCAGATAATATCCCATACCATATAATATCTGGCGATATTACTACACCATAATGATGGTTCCAAGCCATTGCCACGTATGATAAAAAATTTTGGTGAGCATAATCACCGTTGATTGCTGTTCTGACTGTTTTTAAATCTTTCCCAGTCAACCCTTTAATCACATTATTTACATCATACCTATTTTCAGGTATTGGTTTTATTTCCAGTTCTGAATCTAGAATTATTTCATTGTCTAAAAGTGTTTCCATAATATTTTTTAATTTATGTGATGCCAATCGTCAGCGGCTACTCTTACAGTGCTTCCGACCTTGATACTTGTTTCATTAAATTTGTCCATAGTTGCTTGACCTAAGTTAATTCCAGCTCTCATTGCTAAGATATCAAGATAAATGACAACATCAGCAAATTCTTTTGCTAAGCTTTCTCTAGCTTCATCCAATGTGAAGTCACCTCGTTTCACTTTTTTGATAATATTAGCAGCTTCGCCAAGCTCCCCAGTGATAGCGGTGCACCAATCACTTAGGGACCAATCTGAGCCATCTGGTTCAGAGTGAGCTGGTAACCCCTGAGCATTCTTAAATTGCGGTATTCGAGCTATATTAGCTCCTCGTAAGGTATTAAATGTTAACCCGTCTGTCATGTATCCCATAATTGATTATTTTTACAAATATACACAAAAAAAATGGAAGGTGCAACCCTTCCATTTTCTTAATACGTTAACTTATTTTATTTAGATTCTAGTTCCACATTTTGAGCAGAACTTATCGGTTTTACCTATTTTACCTCCACAATTAGAACAATATCTAGAAACGTTGATGTCGCTAGATGTGTTTACCTTTTGTGAGATTGGCAATAATTTATATTCGACAGTATGGAAAGCCCAATGGTCAAATGTTTTATTAACTGTTTTTATTTTTTGGTCTGAATAATCCCCAGCTTCAACTCGACCTGTTTCTATTGACTTCTTTGCCTTAAGACTTCTAAGCCGTGGGGTAGATTTATAGCTATCAGATAATGACATTGAGTCCATTGATGCCAATCCTAATGATGCTGATTCATTATACATTGCATTTGTACCCGATACATTTGTACCCGATACATTTGTACCCGATACATTTGTACCCGATACATTTGTACCCATAGAACTTTGTGCTAATGAACTTGAACCAACGACAAGACCAGAATTCCCACTACCAGTATTTATAACACCACCTCGAAGAATGTTACTAGTGCTATTACAAGTATTGGTAAAAAATCGCTGTTGTGACCAATTATAATCTGGTGTTATTGTTAGTGTTGAGTAGCCACCATAATATGGTAATGGGGTATATTCTCTAAAGAATTCTACTTTGAAGTCACCGTTATATTCGATAGCTTTTTGTGCTTCTTTGGTATTGGCTACTTCGTAAGTTTCAAAAAGGAACTTTTTGGCGACATCAAGATAACGATTTAAGAAAACTCTTTCTGCTGGTCTTAATACAAGACCACCTTGTGAAATAGCTTTACCGTTTAAATAGATTTTAGCCAAGATAGTATCACTCGTTGGGTTATGAAACTCCATTTGGAATTCTTGTCCACTCTGTAAATAATAAGTTGGGTCTGTTTCTTTGTTATGGATTTTTAGTCTGCTTTTGTTGATGCAAAGCTGAGCTGTAGGGACAGAAGGTCCCGTGATGAATTGTTTTTTCATGATTAACTTTTAATTTTAGTTATGTGCAGATAACTTTGTTGCCTCGACAACTCTAAACCTTTTAAGGGGTCGTTACCAACACTTATTACAAACTCTGCATATTTATATTATGAGAGAATGCGTAGTTAACGTATTTCAATAAGTATAATGAATTTTTAAAAAAGGTCAATAGAATGCAAAATAAAATTTATATTTATGGTCTACATGAAGTGAATCATCCCGAACAAATCAAATATATTGGTAAAACTCACCAGAAAATTAACAAGAGGATTCATGACCACATTCGTGAATCAGCTAAATTAAAAACGAAGAAAGATTTTTGGATTCAATCTGTTATTAACACAGGTGGGTCTATTACATATAAAATAATAGAAACTCATAATGATGATAGTTGGATTGAAAGAGAGAAATACTGGATTTCAACAATCGATGGATTACTGAATATATCTAAAGGTGGTGATGGTGGTCGTGGATTAGCTTATGAGAAAACGTATGATGAATTAAAACAATTTGTTCATACTGAACAACCTGATATTAAAAATAGGACGGAATGGATGAATTACGTTAAGGCCCATCCAGAATATTTATTTTTACCGATGGACCCATACTCTGTATATAAAACTAGGGGTTGGATTAATTGGAAAGATTTCTTAATTAATTATAATGGTGATAAATCTGTTAGGAACCCGTTCAGACAACTTTTTAATTATAAAGACTGTAAAGAATTTATAAAAGTTTATTCAATTAAAAATTCTATTGAATGGCGAAAATGTCGAAAAACCCTAGACCCTAGAATTCCAACAGCACCAGACCGTTATTATAAAAAAACAAATGAGTGGAAAGGATGGCCTGATTTTTTAGATAATGGAAATGAAAGATTCAATAACTTAAAAATATATTAATTAAAAGCACCCTTCGGTGTTGTATCTGGACCGAAATATCTTCCTTTTTTCTTACAAGCATTTTGATATGCTTCTGTAATCTTAAATTTAGATGTTATAATTTGCTTATCGGCATAGATTTCGTTAATTTCCTCTTGAGTAAGCTCACCACTTTTTGGTGATAAATCTACACCCTCGATTTCCCATAAAATTTGCATTACTTCACTTTCAGTAAATGTTAATGGTGATGGTAGAGATTCCGAAATCATATCCATACGTTTATTAATTTTTTCAATTAATCTTGTTTTTGTACTCATAAAAATATTTTTTAAACTGTATTAGGTCCTTGTTCACAAAGAGTGGTTTGTATAGCTGACCACCAAGTGTTAGATTCGTCAACCATTGAATCCCCTGTCATTCCATTTGTATTAGCTGTAGGTGCTCCGTCCATCGTGGTATGCTTCTCTTTGTTGACTTCAAAATTGGCTTGTTCCAACATGCTTAATGGTTTGGCGATTTTAGCCCATAATTCTGGGTTCTTATCTTTAGGTCCTATTGCGGCTATGATTCTTCCAACCACTTCGTGATAGCTACTAACTGACATAGTATTACATAATGATTGCATGGCTGGGTTCATGTTCTGGCCATCAATCATATCATTCTCTAACAATCTGATTCGCAAATTTTTTTGTATAAAAGCTTTCATTATTGACTAGTTCTTAGATTAGATTCTGATACTATTTCGAAACTTATCACATTTTTAAGTGTTGTAACCTCTAGATTAGATTCTGCTAAAATATCCATATAATATGTATTTGGAATTAAACTTCTAGAGTCCAATAAGAAGTAATTATAATTACTTGCTATTTCAATTGGTTGGAAATCGATAACGGTAACTTCATTTCTTCCCTCATTTACATAAAGTCTATATTTTAATCCGCTTATTTTCTGGGCTTGTTCTACAGTATATGGAATTCTAGCCGACACAACTATCTTTTTAATATCCCCTCTTTTAATTTTCTCTTTATTTTGAATACCTGAAACAGAAACGGCCACTTTTTTAGGTAAAGAATCATTATTTCCAATATTATAGTACTCAAGACTGTCCCTTAATTCAAAATCTAGGCTAATATCTGGTCGATTAACACCATTTATTGTTATTCCATTCCAAACATCTGTACATAAGTAACCAGCACTGGCTGAATTGCTAGTTGGAACAGTAATATCGATTGAATAAACACCCTTTGTGACATGGGTCACGGCAGAGGTCGTATAAGCCGAAATAATGGTACTATCTTGGTCAAACACGTTAACAGTCGGTAAAGAGTCTAAATTGGCTGGATTGCCCCCTAAATTGACGTAGAGATACAATTTATTTGGTTTATCTAAGAAGAAGTTATTTCTATCGTCCAAAATATGATTTTCATAGATGGTTTCCACGTATGGCTCATAAAATGTTTGGGTGTGTCTAGTAAAAAATCCAACATATTGAACATTGCTAGTGCTAGTTAACTCATATGGTCTTGCGTATGCTATACCTAGTCCATAATTTGTGTCACCTGTAATTACACCGTTTACATAATCAGTGATATCAATCTCTAAATTCTCATTTCCAATATCAAAATGTTGTGTTGTTACTGTAATAGCACTTGGTGAGCCTGAATATACACCGCTTCCACCACTCCAATAGACACCTGTTTGTGGATATATCCAATTAGACGGTGCATTTGAAAAAGCATAGTCTCCAACCAATAGACCACCAGTTGTAAAGTCATATCCAACACCTTCATCCCATAATTGATTAACCTTAAATACTATTAGGTCAAAAGAACTAGTCCTATCTTTTGACCCCATTATGCCATTAACTAGGTCCATATCAAATGATGTGGTATTTGTAAATTTTAATGTATGTTTTAATTTGGATAGGTCAGTGAAGGTTCCACCTGTATAAAAATCAACTAAACGGCTCTCATCAAAATGGAATAAAAAACGACTATATGTGTTCTCATTGTCGGTTCCCCCATAAAATAATTCCGTTACGGGATTTCTAGCCGTGTTTATATTGTTATTTAATACAATTGTGTTATTTTTATCAAAGTATGTTCTAATTACCATCTAAATATTTTATTATAAATATCGGGAAATGTTAGTTAATACGTATATTCTTACTCAACATTCTATTTTCCAAATCTTCAGAATTCTTTTTAAATTCAAGAACATCTTGCTTCGCACCACCTGCAACTAAATCAGTCGGTGGTCTACCATGTCCATTATGAACATGATTTAAAAACGCAGCTTTTAGGAGTTTTAAATATTGAATTAATATATCACCAAACGGAAGTTGATGGGCCGTTTCTAGTATTGAGAATAGTTCTTCCTCGCTTATTTGATTATCTTGATTGGTCAGGTTAAATCTAGGTGTACCATCTTTATGTGTTAAAAGGTTAATTTTGTTTGAAATAATATTTGTTACACTCCCTCTTTCTTGTGTTTCATTTTCTTTAACCTTTTGTAATGGTGTATCATTCTTTATTTGGATATAACCTTGGGTTGTTGTATTAAATTCAAATGGATATGGGTTATTATCGTTTGGTGTTGTTTCGGTAAATTTACCAGCTCTTAATAATAATTCATTTTTCTTAAATATTAAGTCAGTATTATATCTACCCTGTATTGAGATATCATTATTACTTGGAAAAACACCTTTTAATGCTGGGATTCTAGTTACATCAACTTTAGGGTTTAAAACAGCAAATGTAAATGGGTTTAATGCTGACGATGTTATTTGGTCATTATTAAGATTATCTAATTGTGATATAATAGGGCCTAGATATAATCTATCACTATGTGTTTTTTGTGTATTAAAAATGAAAATAAAAACTCCCTCACCGACCCTTGGTACTGATGTGAAAAATTTAGGCACCATTGGATAACACCATGGAAGGTTATCTACTGACGTACCCTCATCACCTCCTTTCATGGCAGGGCCAGGAATGGATACCTTGATTCTACCCAACCCTTGTTGGTCATCAACGCTAACAACAATTCCAATTTGAATGTTCTTCAAATTATCAACAGTGCTTAAGACTGTTGGTTGATTAGATATAAATTTATTATCACCACCCATATTATTCTCCTTTTAATCTTTTGACAAGAAGTTGACTGGCTCTGTCGAATTGTTTTTCCAATTCTTCAAGCTTATCAAAATCTTTAACCATTTTAAGTTTTAATGCCTCATGGTCTGCTTCATATTGTTTAATTTGGAACAGTATTTCATTGTTAGACATTTCTTCTAAATTATCCATTATTGTTTATTTAACGTATTACTCCACTACCCGATGCAATCGTTGTTGTTGCTCCTTGAGATACGACAGGTGCCCCTAGATTTCCAATACCTGTAACGGTAACGGATACCCCAGGTGCAACAGCGGTTTCTATTTTAGCCTCAGTTAATAGTGAATTTATTATTTCCTCAACTCTTATTACTTCCATAGCTTCAGAAGTATTAGCTCCGTCACCAAATACATCTCCAACAACTAATCCAGCTTCACTTTGTCTTGCTATAATTCTAGCCGCAATAACGCTAGCTGTTATACCAACACGTAATTTTGAACCGCTTAACACCAATGGAGGTGGCAAAGGTGTTAATGGTGTTTTAGGAATACTAAAAGCAGCATTTATAATATCTAAAACACTACTAATCGAGTCTAAATTAGTGCCCGATGTTTCAGATTTTTTACCAGTGTTTACATTGCTCATAGGAATCCTTTTATTTTTCTTAACATATCTTGTGAGATACCAACCAAACTCAATATTTGTGTTAAATTAGATTGTGCTTTATCTATTTGTTGTTTAAGTGCACCTTCAGCAACTAGTTCAGCAATTTTTTTCAACGCTATTTTCAATAAAACTTGAATGATTAACCCGCCAATTTTTTTTGTTAGATTATTTATCAATACCTTATTTTTCTTTAAAAAATCTATAGGGTCTGAGAATGTTTCATTTGGACCATAGATTATTCTATAATTTATAATAAATATTGCAATAATTTTTGGTGATAATATTGAACCTACGATTGTTTTTGTTAGATTATTAATTATTTCTTGTATAAAATTTAATTTAACCGCTTCATGGTCAACTGGGTTTTTTGCAAAAGAAGCTACTTGGTTTCCCATCTCATTTAATGAGGTAGTAACCGCATCTTTTTTTTCTATTTGAGTAGTAGCCCCGCTAATAACGTTGTTAAAATTCTTTACGGTTGAAAAACTAATGTTCGTCGAAAGATTATTAACTGTTTGTATTATTTTATTACCATTCTTTTT
>OFQX01000020.1_pt1 | contig 43764 bp, 54 predicted proteins | sample 1542951 | NCBI WGS metagenome assembly OFQX01 (sample SAMN07774215, study PRJEB24372) | wastewater metagenome | isolation source: WWTP Novara (Effluent) | place: Italy: Novara | collected 2015-12
GAACCTCAAGAATGGGTAAGGCTGGCCACAAAGTGAAGAGAGGGGATTGACTTTCCCAAACCCCCTATATATGGTGGGGACTGCGTACGCCGGAGAGCGGCAGCAGTCCCCAAAACAAGTAGAGGTTCTTGAGGGTACTGCAAACATGCCAAACAACAACAAAAAAGCTGTTTCAAACGCTGCAAATGCGAATCAATTGCAAATAGAGGAGGTCAGGGGCCCTGACTTCAAGCCCGATACACGATTGGTCTGGAGCTGCGGGGGCTGTGGTGAAGGCGTTTTGGTTCACAGCGCCCAGGGGTATCGATGGCTGAGTGACAAGCTCTGCACCCATTGCTTCAAGGCTTGCCTCAAGTGGGGCGCAGGACTTGGCGACTTGGCCACTGCAGATAAGCGCGTGGGCAACACCAACTTCCGCAAGTCGAAACGGTGGCAGGGCGTGATTGAAGGGTGGAAAGCGGTTGCGAGTCCGCTCGCCCAGGCTCGAGAGGATCTGCCGTGAAACGCCCCACCAAAGAAGAACTCACTTCGATGAATGCCCAGCTTGAACTCGAGGCGCAAGGCCTGAGAATTTTGACCGCGTGCCTCTTGAATGGCACGGCGCCCTACATGGTGAAGGACGTAAAATTTTGGAGTAATGAGCCGACCGACTACCGTGAGCAATGGTCACATTACCGACCTGATAGCGCTTGTGGTGGGGTGATTCTCATCGAGCAGTTCGAGCTTGAGACGGGCAAACGACTCTCACACCGCACCATGCTCGGCACCGAACTGCACGCCTATTGGAACGCGGCAGCTGTACCGAATGGCCGAAAAGTTTTGGCCGAGCTTTGTCATCGCAACCAATTCAGCGTGATGGGCGTCAAGTAACCGTTTGAGCCGAGCGGTGTTCTCGGCTCACCACGTAGCACGCATCGCTCTCGCTGTGGTGGCGAGAGACAACAGGAGAACAAACACATGAAAGCGCGAATCGACGAAATCGCAGTGACGTCGTACCTCGGGACCTTACTCTGGAGCGAAACCGCTTACGGGGCTGTCAAAGGTTTCACAATCTCGGGCAACGAGGTGGAGCTCGAGGTTGACGAGCCGATCGACTCCGCGATTGATGTGAGCGACCTCCCCGACATCAAAGGCGGGCGGGAGCTGATTGATCAAGCGCGCAACGACCTTGAGGACTTCCAAGCCGCATGCCTTGAGGCCGTAGGTATCGACCCGTTCGCGTTCTTTGATGCGAAGGACGTTGCTCACGATTTCGCGTTGAGTCGCAACGGCCATGGCGCTGGTTTCTTTGACGGCAATTACTCGCTCTCGACCTCGGGCCCGGGTTCGAACACGTTCACGCTTCAAGACGAGCTACAAAAGGTTGCTCGTGACGCAGGCACCTGTGGCCTCAACGTTTGGGTCAAAGCATGGGATTCTGCCCAGTTGCTCTACATCAGCTCGCACGGCTAGATCCGCCATGACTTGGCGCGAGTAGCCAAGTCACCATGCAGCACCGAGCGTCGTGGTGGCGCTCGAACAACAGAGGCAAACACATGAAACAGAAGAACGCTTACGACGCGGTGAGCACCGAAGCTCACAGAGAAGCCAGGTCAATCATTGCGGGGCTCGTGACAGAGATTGAAGGCGGGTACATCAAAGACGAGGAAGCCCTCGACGAGGCGATTCACGCGGCTGTTGATGACGCACTGATCTACACCTCAGACCAATGGTTGTTCGCTTGGGGCTTGCCTGATGCAGATGACATCGACAACTTGGAGATCTGTGGCTCTTTCGGCCAAGTGCTTGCACGAAGGGCCTACTGCAACCTTCGCGAGTACGTGGCCCAGAGTGGCGCCACGGACTTCAAAGAAGCGATGCAGGTGGCTGAAGACAAGGCCATGGAAAAGGCGGGCGTATGAGCGGCCACATCGCGAAAGCCGAGGGCAAATGATCCCGCTCTACGGCATCGACGAACTCCGCGACGCAGTGAACGCATTCGACCTCAACCGCGAGAGCTTCAACACCCGATACCACGCGGCGGAGCTGTTGAAGATTCGCCGCGCTTGGCGAGAGAGCGCATGGGATATCTACCCCGACCAGTGGGAATACTGGCAGGTCAAGGCCGCGCTCAAAGGCATCGTTCCGAAGTGGGATGCAAACCAACAACCAGTGAAGTCGAAACAGAAAGTGAAGGCACGCAATGACAAGTAAGAGAACCAACAGGGACCGCATCGCAACCTTGGACGCCGTGTGCGGAGACATGGCTGCACTTGTAACGGCCCTGCCTCCGTCCGAGGATACCACTGTGGTGGCCTGCATCGAACGCATGTCGCTTCAGATTGTTGAACTCATCTACCTGGTCGAGTCGCACGAGTTGACGCTGGCGAAGTTGCGAGGAGAAGTTGCGAGGAGAGGAAGTGGGCCATGACTGAACTCGAATACGCGAAGTTCGTGGACCTCAAGTGGCGCAACCTGCTCACGGGTTACGGGGCTGACAAGGTCGCAGCGGCGCTGGGTCTCGCGGGCGAGGCTGGCGAGGTTGTGGACCTCATCAAGAAGCAATTCATTCACGGGAAGTTGGTGCCGAGCGAATGCATCGTCGAGGAGCTTGGCGACGTTGAGTTCTACCTCGCGAAGCTCCGGAGCTTGTACGGCATCGATCGCTTTGAGGTGCTCATCGCGAACAGGCTCAAACTCGACAAGCGATACCCGGAGCGCTGAGATGCAGTGAGGGAACCGCGCGGGTTGCTTTGTCTCGGGTTCGACTCCCGAGGGCGGCTTATGAGGAAGAGGGTGCGCCGTGAAGCACACGCATTGTTTGGGCTGCTCCGTCGCTGTCGGCGACACGAGTTTCGCAGCAGAAGACGGGCTCTGTAGCGCTTGCTGGGACAGTTTCCGCAGGTTCACGCATCGGCCCCGCCTTAGCGGTGAATCAGGTGCTTCCATTTTCTCCGGCACTCTCGACCGCATGCTCATCGACGAGTGGACGAGCCTCGGGCGGCCGACGCACTACTTGACAGTTGGTCTCTAAACATGTACTCTAAACATAGCCTTCTCGCGTATGCCGTAATGAAACAGCAAGGAGTGACTGCCATGACGTTTGATGAAAAAGACTTTGACCGGGAGTCGCAGCGGCTGGAAGCGATGAGCCCTGAGGCGTTGACGCTGCACCTTGCTCGCCAAGGCATTAGCCCCGAAGACACGCGACAGAGCGTCGCGAAGATCATGCAGCAGCTTCGCGAGTGGGAGAAGCGCGAAGCGTTCGAGCAGTACGTAGAGGAGCTGACTGTGGAACAAGAATTGGGGTTGCGGCGATGAAGCGCTACGGCCCGCCGCCCGAGTTAGCCTCGCTGACTTGTCTCGTCGAGCTTCGTGACGGCGACTGGGTGCGCTTCAGCGACGTCGAGGCGGTCGAGGCGGAGCGCGAGGCCGAATACGAGCGCGGGCGTAAAGAGGAAAGCCGCCTCGCTACCGCCCGGTGTCGTGAAATCGTCGCGAAGGTGGAGGTTGAACGAGACGCCCTGAAAGCCGAGGTCGAGCGGCTCAAGGCGGAGCGCACTCAGGACGTCTCGATTCGTCGCGAGCAGTGCGAAGCGCTGGCTGACTCCGAGAGAGGCATGTTTGCGGCCATTGACCGGCATCAAATGGCCGCCGCCGAGGTCGAGCGACTTCGAGCGGCACTGTGCGAGATAGCGGCCGGCGAGCACGTGCAAACATCGGCGGCAGTCGCCCGCGAAGCCCTGGAGAAGAAATGAAGCGCTTCGACCTCAACAAGAGCCACGGCGTGCCTTACGACTGGCACCTTGACCCCCACGCGTACACCGAGCCCGACGCACCCTGGGTGCACGAGACAGACGTCGCCGCCCTGCAGGCCCTGCTTGACGAGTCACTGCGCGCGCCCGGGTGGCAGTCCGTGAAGCGCCTTGCAGCCGACAACGCACGACTGCGGGCGGCGCTTGAGCAGCTGGTGAAGTACGGAGAGGGCTGCATCTCAGAGCCTGACTGTGGGTCCTGCAGGTGGTGTGACGCCCGCGAAGCCCTGGAGGTGAAGCCGTGAAAACGCACACCGTGGTGTACGGGCCAGGCGGGCTGCTGACTCTCATTCGGGATCGGGACAATAAATCTCTCTTGGCCGTTTCCTCTATGGAAGCTTTCACGGCGGGACAACGGTTGCTCGGTCTTTGCGGAATAGTTGTTGGGATAGAGAGGGCGAAGCCGTGAGCTATCAGATCAAACGGATGAAAGCAGAGCAGCGGCTGGCAGCGCATCACAATGCGCAGTGGACGCTCGACATCATCAACGAGCACACAGATATGCGGTTCGCGCTCGAGGAGTTGATGAAGCAACTGGATAGGGCCGCAGCAATGCGCCCAAGGCCTGCAAACTTGCAGCGTGCTTACGAGCAGGCGCAGATTGTCTTGAACAAGGTTCTGGGCGACGAAGAGGGAGATTGAGGATGAGTGTGGCGAGAGCTCAAACTGCCGATTTCAAGGCTCGGGCGCTGATGATTAAAAGTGTTGCAACGGAATCGGGGTGTAGATTGTGGTTGGGATCACTTCAGGGGCCATACGGCCAATTCTCTGGGGCCCGGGCGCACAGGGTTTCTTATGAAGTATTTGTGGGTCCGATACCGCCTGGGATGGTCATCAGGCATATGTGTGACCGGCCTGCATGTATAAACCCAGAGCATCTGTTACCTGGGACTAATCAAGATAACGCTCGCGACGCCCAAGCACGGAAACGTTTTCCTCGGGGGCTTAAGCACCATAAAACCAAGCTTACTGGGTGGCAGGTCATGTATATACGGAGGTCCCGTGGTCGCGTGTCATGCACGGCTTTGGCAAAGAAGTTTGGAGTACACAAAAACACTATAGTGCTGGCCTGGGGTGTTGAGAATTGGGCGTGGCTATGACCGGAAAGAAGTGGGCCAAGCCCGACAGAGACAAGCGGCTCGCGGTCGGGAAGGCGCCGCTCATCCAGGAGATCATGAGCTACGGCCACAGCTGCCAGGAGTACGGCAAGTACAACGCGCTGGCCATCAAAGAGAAGCAGCACCGCGGACCGAAGCAGAAAGAACTTTGGGCCCTGATGTTCGCGGCAAAAGAGGCGATGGAAGCGAAGCTTGTGAGCATCAGCACGGGCTGGCCAACGCAAGAGCCGCATGGAAATTACGTAGCGCCACCGAAAGAGGACGACGATGAAGAACTGGCCACAGAGCAACGCGAAGCCGTACACACCGGAGACGTGGGACAAGGATCCGAGCAAGTGGGAGAAGTGGAACCGCCCGCGGATTGAGGCCACGCTTGAGGCGCTCGCTGCCGAAGCTGCAACGCTGCCAATCGTGGAGCAGTCGTTTGATAACGTGCAGAAGCAACTGGCTGAGCTGCAACTCGATTACGAGCGTGTGTTGCACGAGCTGAAGGCCGCTGCAAAAGAAGTGGCGTCGCTCACTGCAAGCAGGGCTGCAGCGGTGAACTTACTCGAGATGGAGCAAGAGGCTCATCTCATGGCGCGGATAGACTTGGGATCCACAACAGCGGCCCTTCACAAGACCGAAGCTGCGCTGGTCACTGCCGAAGAGCAAACCGCTGTGCTCGAGGCGGCCCAGCAGGCGCTTGCGGCTTCGTTGTGGAACTTGCGCGAAGCGGTGTTGATGCAGGGTTCGGGAGTGGATCCCGTGAGTCTGGTGAAGGACCGCGTGTACGAGGCGGGAGAGGTGCTCAAGGCGCACCGCCCGAAGCGGAAGTGAGGTCGAGCGTCCTCGAGGAGGAGTCGGCGCTGGCGAAGAGGACCGGCCGCTGCCTCGGTTGCGACGGGAAGACGAAGTGGTGGCCGCAGGCGAAACACTATTCAGCGTTGTGCGGCGACCCGGAGTGCAAGCAGGTGTACCAGGCGCTCTATTACGAGAGCGTTTTGCGACGGAAACGAGAAGTGCAGCGGGCAGCGAATAAGGTGGTGAAGAAGTTCGAGAAGAAGAAGTTGGACGCGGTAGAGACCTGGTTGCGTAGTCTCCAAAAGTAGTCTATAAAGATGGTCACTATGGCAAAGCGTAAAGATGTACCCATCGCGAGCGCAGTTGAAGCGGTGCAGAGGATGCATGAGGTAGAAGAGTTTCCAGTTCAGAAGCGCATTGGTGCAGTGGGTATCTTGATCAACAAGATACGGGCCATGCCCGCGGGGAAGAGGCTGGTCGTTTTCGATGCCGAAGTGTCGAAGCGCAGCACCGCGGGCAACATTGCGCAGAAGTTGCGAGCGGCGGGTATAGACGCCATGACTCGCAGGGTGGGTGACACGGTGAAAGTGTACGTCGTGACGAAGAAGTGAGAGCGGCACCACACGCTCTCGGACCGGGCCGCATATGGCCAGCAGCTTAGTGGGTGCAAGCTCCCACTCGGTTCTTGAAGTGGGCGGTCTCCTGAGGAGGGCTGACATACCTTACTCAGCAGTATTGCTAGCCCTGCCCCAAGGGTGCCCGAATGGGGAAGTTTTTGCGGAGACGAGGCTGGTGTCTCGGCGGGGCTCATAACCCCGTGCCATGGGCGGTTCGATTCCTCCCTCCGCAACTGAAGAACCGCTACACCGTGGTGGTGCAGCTCCGGAGCAACACATGAGCGACGAACAAGAAGATGCGCCGCATGCGCAGATCCCGATTGATGGCTTCTTCACGGACCTCGCAGAGGCGGACCTCTCGGAGCCACGGTGGGTCGTGAAGAACGTGCTGCCCTGCGGAATTGTGTTCTTGGCTGGGCCGCCGAAGACGATGAAGTCCACCATCGAGATGGCGCTCAGCTGTGCCGTGGCGGGGCTTCACACTGACGTGCTGCCGCCCGACATGGTCGAGCTCGGAATGGAGGCGGGCACCGTGATGGGGCTCAGTGCCGAGGCATCAGCAGGCGAGCTGCGGCACATGGTCGAGATTGGAATGGGCGTGAAGATACCTGATGACCGCCGCATCATCATCGCCGATGACCCATGGAGCTTTCGCCTTGATGACCCGGAGGCGTTGGCGCAGTTGCTCTCGTGGCTCGACATCCGCAAGCCGCGTTTGTTCTGGCTCGACCCGTTGCTCGACTTTCACAGCATCGACGAGAAGGATAGCGGCTCCATGAACCGCTTGCTGCGGCCGATCCAGCGGTGGGCCAAAGAGAATGACTCGTGCTTCCTTGTCGTGCATCACACGCGGAAGAAGTCGCAAGAAGACAAAGGCGACTACACGACGGGCGACATGCGCGGCACGACAGCGCTGTTCGGTATCGCCGACGGCGTCATCGTCATCACGCCGAGGCCGCAAGGGAAGCTGTATTTGAAGGGCACCTACAAACGAGGTCCAGAGTGGGAAAAAACAATCACGCTGAAGATGTGGGGGGCAGAGGGCCCGGAGTTGGCGACCGAGAACACGATGCTCGCGCTCAACGACAACGAGAAGAAGATTCTCAAGCAGCTGGTGAAGGGTCGCCTGCTCGCGGCGTTGCTCGGCGCACCACCGAAGATGTCGCAAGACTCGCTGAGTCGGGCGTCGCAGCGGCTGGTGCTGATGGGGTTGGCGACGAACAAGGACGCGAAGCTCGTGCTCACGGAATTGGGAGCGTCCGTTGCGAAACGTGCCGAAACCACATCTTCGACTGCGAAGGAAACACCTTGACCCGATACGCATACAAGTCCCAGAGCAAGTATTACTGCGCAAACTGCATGGACGGCATAACGGAGGCCCACCAATGAGAGTCAAGACCAGTGTTCATGTTGCAGTGTTCTTCGCGGGCCTTGTCGAGGTTGAAGTCGACACCGAAGAGGGGCTCGACATCCAAGCCACGGTGAAGCAATGTTCGGCGCCATCGCTTCACGGTGTCACGGTGCCGGGCGTCAAGGTTCGGCGCGACGGGTCAGAGGAAACGATTGATCTGGCGGAGCGAGTCACGCAGGTCGCTGGTCACCTGCTCACGCAAGAAGTCGAGGCGGTGATTCGCCACCGCATTGAGTCGACCGGTGCGGAGCTGACCGAGGGGCAGCTGCTTGCCCCCGAGAAAGGGGTGAAGCAATGAGCGACGCGGAGTTGTTCATCTCGGGCCTCGTCGTTGGTTTCATTTCGGCGCTGTTCACTTGCGGCATCTTGGTTGTGCTCGCGGACATGGCTGACGGTCCCGGCCGATGAAGGTCACGCGCGATGGCACAAAGTACGTCGTGCGTGACATCGCGCACGAGTTGCTTCACGACATCCCGGGCGTGAAGCAAGTCTCGGAGACCGTGTACACGATGTATCGCGACGCATATGCGGTGCTCGGGCTGCGGCACGGCAAGCTCCCGGCACTGCCGCAGCGCCCTACGTTCGGCGCCGATGCTCAGTTGCGCCCGTACCAAGTCGAAGGCGTGAGCTTCTTGGTGGACCAGCTCAAGACCGAGAGCGGTGCGTTGCTCGCTGATGACATGGGTCTTGGCAAAACGCTGCAAACGATTCGAACCTGGCAGGCGCTTGGCAAGCCAGCGCTGCTGGTGTGCTGCCCCGCTTCGGTGCGGCTCACGTGGGCGAAGGAGTTCAAGAAGTGGGCGGACGTCGAAGCCGTGGTGGTGACGACGGGTAAACAAGCAGAGGCGTGCGGTCAGGCGCCGGTGGTGGTGACCTCATATGACCTCGCGACGAAAATCGACCCGATGTTCACACCTCAGTTCGTTGTTCTTGATGAGGCGCATCTCCTTGCGGGGCGCGGGGCTAAACGAAGCCGGGCTCTACTGGAGATTGCTCGAGGATGTAACTATCGACTTGCCCTCACCGGTACTCCTCTGTGGTCGAGACCCCGGGACCTGTGGATGCTTCTGCGAATCCTGTTTCCAAACTACCGCTTTGGCAGCGCTGATGAATTCGACTTTGCGTATTGCGGTGCAAGTATTAACAAGTGGGGCGGCAAAGAAAACAAAGGCGCCACCCGCGTCGAAGAACTCAAGGCCCGCCTCGCGTACGTCCAGCTCCGCCGTACCAAAGCGGAAGTCGCCAAAGACCTCCCGGCGCTAACGCGCACCACGCTGTGGATACCAGCGACGAAGGAAGCATCGCGAGCCCGTGACGCCTTTGCGCTGAAGCAGATGTCGTTACACGACGCGCTCGCTGCGACGTTGAAGGGGAAGATGGACGAGGCGATCCGCTTGGCTTCCGAGTTCAAACAGTTCCTCCTTTTCACTTGGCAAAAAGAACATGCACACGCTCTTCACCAACGGCTCAACGACGAGGGTACGCCGTGCGAAATCATCACAGGCGACTTTTCACATGCTCAGCGAGCAGCGACTGTTGAGCGCGCCAGAGCCCGAAAGGTGGGCGTGGTCGCCACCATCGACTCGTGTGGTGTTGGTGTCGACGGGCTCCAACACGTTGCATCGAATGGAATATTCCACGCCATTGATTGGGTACCAACAAAGACGGCTCAAGCAGAAGCCCGACTCCATCGTATTGGTCAGACACTGCCGATTACCTGGGTGTATTTGGCCATGGTCGGCAGCGCTGATGCGCTTGTGATTGAAAACGTTGTAGAGAAACTTGGTCAATGGTCCGCGGTGATGGGGTTGGACTCGACGGGCGAGATGACGAAGGCGTTCACCAACAAAGACGAAGCACGGCTTGCAGACGCAGCACTCAAGGAGATTTATGCGAACCTCTGAAACGACCACGGGATTTGAAGACATGGAAGCGGCCTACGATGCTGGCTTCGACGACGCGGCACTGGCCCTCAAGAAAGGGGAGGCCATCCACTTTGACTCGCGGGCATATTTCACCTTCAAGAAATGGGGCTCGACTCAAGACATTCGCATTGAGTACAGCCGGGGGTATGACGAGGCAGTGGCGTGCTGGCGGCTTGGGTACGACCCGATGGACAAGTACTTTCAATACTCACGGAGGTGTCCGTTGAGCACGCACGGGATACTGGCGAAGTTCGACAGCGGTCGACCACTGAGAGCTGACCCCCGGAAAGAATGGAGTTCGAAATGAAGATGCCGGAGATTCATTTCGATGAAGCCCCTTTGGGGGCGACAGAAAAAGGGTGGCATTCCATCGAAGCGTTTTTGAGATGCCCGAAGGAGGGGCAGTACGCGAAGATCCGCCGCATCGTCAGCCCCAAGCACCAGACCCCGGACTACTTCGCTGTCGGCCAACTGATGCATGTGGCCAAGGCGCACTGGTTCTTGAACAACTTCCGCACCGACGCGAAGTTCCACGCGAGCCTGCTCGTTGCAGTGCAGAAGGCGGCGGAGCAGAACAAGTTGCCGGTCACGTTGAAGGCGGAGCAGACTGCACTGAAGTACTTCGAGGAATACATTGCTCACTACAGTTTGCGCGAGAGGCCTCAGGTTGTTGCCGCCGAGTATCTTCTTGGCCCTGTACCGCTTCGGCCCGACCATCCACTCTATGCTTTTCGGACTGCTCGTCTAGATGACGTATCTTTTTATCCCGAGGCGGGCGGTGCGCTGTGCCTCGGCGAGACGAAGACCACCAGCGGTTCGGTCGCCGACTGCATCAAGCAGTACAGCCTTCACGGGCAGATTGCGATGCAATTGGCGCTTTGGAAAGCAGCGCCGCAAGGCGAAGCGATGCACGGTCCGGTGGCTGGCGTGATGCTCGACGTGATTCAGAAGGGGTACAGCGGACAGCCGTGCAAGTTCGGGCGGCAGTTGATTCGCCTCACTGACCGCACGTTGCTGTGGTTCAGCAGCAATCTCGAGCGCACGTTGAAGGCCGCGATGGCGATGACGTGGGACTCGGATGCACGCCGCAACATCGGGTCGTGCACTCGAATGGCCGGCCGCGCTCGAGTGCCCTGTGAGTACCAGTCGCTGTGCATTCACGGCAAAAGCGCGTCAATCAACTACCTCTTCGAAGACGGCAAGTCGCTGCTGACGTGGAAGCCGGACGACTCACGAAAGGTTGGGCCGTGGGAATGAGCGGCAACAAGTGTCTCTTCTGCCACCGCGTTGGGAACCAAGCGGTGATGTGGAAGACGCGGGACATGTGCATGAGCTGCTTTCGGGTGATGCAGGCGAACCCGGTGTTGACTAACAAATAAAGATGGTGTATAAACGTGGTCTCTTAAATTGTACCGGCTGTGGAGCCAACCAAATGCAAGAAGGAAGCGGACTCGACTACGCGTCGAGCAAGTATCTCAAGATGCTCGCAGTCAGCGGCGCGAAGGAGGGCAAGACTTCGTTCCTCACGTCCTCCATTCTCGGCGCCTTGCCGTGGCAGAAGTACGGCGGCCTCGTGACTAAGCCCGAGAACCTGCACGTCATCACGTTCGATGCGAATGCTCTCGGTGGCGTGAAGGACTTCATCACCAAGAGCTGCGGCAAACCCGACAGCTACATGGCGATGAGCGTGTACAACCTTCAAGACGACGTGCGTGCGATTCACGCCAACCAAGCGGAGTGGGATTTTGCTCTCTTCAACACGATGCAAGTGGTGGCCGACAAGATTCGATCAAAGGTTGCAAGAGGCGGTGTTCACGCCGTACTCGTCTCTTCCCTCACGGGCTTGGCCCGAGGGATTCAGCGTGGTATCGCTGGGCCCCCTTCGGAGAAAAAGAAAGGCTCCGGTATGGATGCTTCGAAATGGCAGTCTCTCGACGGCCAGCTTTCCGAGCTTCAAAACCTTTTCCAGACTGATACGCATCACATGTTCTGGGAAGCCCACATCGACAAGGCCCCCGACTTCATGAAGAAGGATGGCGATGAAGCTCCCAAAGAAACGATCCAAGTCACAGGCAAGGCTGGCCGCTGGTGGGCCTTCAACACCGAACAAGTTGTACGGCTCCGCCGCGAACATGGCAATCGTGTTGGAGCGATTGACAAAGTGCATATGGACACCCGACCCAGTGCTGACTTTCTGGCGGGGGGACGTTCATTTACAGAGAAACTTAACGCCAAGGAGTACGACCTTACGGAGCTTGCTCTTAAGTTGGGGCTTCAAGCTGGCCGCTTCGGATACGTGAAGAAGGTGGCGGCGAAATAACTTTGATCTCTCCCCACGGCGCAGCAGATGGGGGATTCGGCGGGACACCGTTGAACTATGCCGACTTGAGCAGCCCAATGTAGCTGGTGAACGTCAACACCTGGAGGCTGTAAGACGCGACGCGAGGGAGAGACCTCGACAACCAAACCGAACGAGGTAACACACAATGGCAACTGGCGAACGTACGTGGTCGACGCAGGGTAAAGAGGCGAAGAAGTTTGAAGGTTTCAAGCCGATCCCTCCCGGGGAATACGAGCTGAAGCTCAACAATGACTGGGCGCAGAAGGTGGCGGACGGGGAAGGAAAAGTTCCTTACCTTAACGGCAGCTTCACCGCGCTCAACACCGGTGACGGCGGAAAGGACCGCAAGATTTTCGTGATGTTCTTCTTGGACCTCACGCCCGGCAAAGACGGCACCGCGATGTGCGAGCGCGCGAACGGGTTGCTCGGGTTCGCGAAGGCGCTGGGCACCAACCTCAACGTCCCGGTCGTGACGATGAATGGCAAGGAGCTGCTCTCGCCCGCGGCGGTGAAGAAGTTCTTGGCAAGCAACGACGGCTCGACGGTTCGTGCGAGCGTCAAGATTGAGAAGGGCACGGGGGGCTACGCCGACAAGAACCGCATCGAGTTCTTCGTCGAAAGCGAACAACAGGACGAGGAGTCGGAGGAGATCAGCGAAGAGGTGGCCGAGGAAGAAGTCGCTGAAGAGGGTGGCTTCCCCGAGCCCGAAGAAGTCGAGGAAGAGGCGGAGTTCGAGCCGACGCCTCCCCCGAAGAAAGCCGCACCGAAACCTGCAGCGAAGGTTGCGGCCAAGCCTGCGGCCAAGAAGCGCTAAGCATTGAGGGAGGGCGGCCCTTTTGGGCAGCGACCCAACCTCTCGGTGGGCATGATGCTTCCCTCCGCTTGGCATCTCGCGTTGCACCCCGCGGTGAACGGGTGCGCTGTTTGGGGATCGGGTGGTTGGTCACGGTTCGACTCCGTGAGTCCCCACTGAAGTACACCCGAGAAGGAGATCACAATGAAGAAAGCAGCACCGAAGAAGAAGGCAGAAGTCACGGTCAAACCGAAGCTGGCCATCGTCAAGCGCAACGGGCCGCAGCAGATTGTCACCACTACCGAGACGCTCGTCGGTGTTGGCCAGGCGCTGACGCGGCTCGCCTCACAGCTGAGTAACGTGCAAGACAACGAGCTGGCGGAGGTCTACACCACCATCGCCTCGTACGAGGGCGTGCTCGAAGCGGCAAAGGAGAACATCAAGCGCCGCGCTCTGCCGCTCGTGCTGGCTGGCGGCGCGGTGGTCACTGAGAAGGGGACGCGGCGCCTCGACTCTGGTGCCTTCGTTCTCGAGGCCCAGCCCACGCGTACGGGCTACGACCCGAAGAAGCTCGAGTCACTGCTCCGCATGAACGGTATGGAGCCTACGGTCGCGATGGACCCCAAGGTTTCGTACGTCGTGAACGAAGGGAAGCTGAAGGACCTCATGAACGATGGCAAGGATCTGCCAACCGACGATCAGGTCGAGGCTTGCCGGTACGAGCCGAGCTTCAAGTTGCTTGTGAAGAAGGCCAACGAAGTGAAAGAGGAGAGCGGCGATGAATGAACTGACTGTCCCCCACGAAGCGCCCGAGACGATGGAGTCACCGAGCACCGCGCTGCCGAAGAAGCGCGACCTTGTCATCAACCGTCCGGGCAACATCAACTACGCAGGCGAACGCGGCCACTTCCCCGGCTGCCGCTTGCTCGAGTTCACCGGGTATGGAGAAGTGAAGGGGCTCGAAGCCGCAGATGCTGCGAAGTTCGAAGTCCAGCGCGCCGAGGCAGGACTCACCTACAAGCAGGCGAACGCCTCGGAGTTGGTGAACCTGTACTTCAAGCACCGTGGCAATATGCTCACCGTGGCATACGACGTCGATGCGTCGGGCGCCGTCTGGGTGTTGGCCACGAACCAACTTGAAGGCGACGAACTCGAGGCCTTCCACCACATCGCGCAGATGACGACGCAGTGGATGGACGAGTGGCGTGAGAAGAAGGAGCACGAGAAGGAGCGCGCGAACGAAGACGCTCGCAAGAACCTTCAGGAGCAGGCGGAGCTGATCGCACTGGGCAAGAAGGAGCGCGACGGCAACTTCGTTGAGCGGGCGCGCAAGGCAGAGGATGAGAACGAGAAGCTGCGCAAAGAGAACGCGAAGCTTCGAGCCGCGGAGAAGAAAGGGAAGAAGTAAATGCCCTACCAACCGAAGGACGTCAGCGGGGGGCTGGCGCCGAAGACCGGGCACCTGGGCATTCTCACGAGCAGCGACGGTGAGGTGCTCGCAGTTCCGCCCGGCGCTATCGTGTACGTCATTGAAGACTCGACTGACCCGTCGAAGATGTTCCCGATGGGTGTTGTGAAAATCAACCGCCAAGCGATGAAGTTCAAATGCCTATGCCACGACCCAAACTGCACCAAGACGTATACGTACAAGCTGGTCGGGGCGGCGGGTCGACACGAGTCGGAGCAGCAGAGGACGCAAGCCCACGTCAAAAAGCAATTGACGAAGTGACGTCGAAGGCCGGCGCGAAGTGCGCCGAGTGCCCGTTCGCCGTCAAAGGGAAAGCCAAGAACTTCGTGATGCCCCGGGTGCAGGTTGCGGCCCGGGGCGTTGTTGTTCTTGAGGCGCCGTCGAAAGAAGACGTTGACCAACAGGCGCCGCTCGAGGACAGAGCTGGAGGTGAGCTCAAGCAGGTGATGCTCGAGGCTGGGCTGCAGCTCGATGCGATGCAGTACGTGCACGCGACCGCTTGCTCGAGGAAGCAGCCCGAGGCGGACCCCGAGATGCGGAAGGCGCTCGAGTGCTGCCAGCCGCTGTTCGCTGCATCACTTGCGCACCTGGAGAAATCAACTCCGGTGCTCGCGGTTGGGAAATGGGCAGCGGCGCAGCTCACAGGCAAAGAGAAAGCTATTGGTTCGATACGTGGGTTCTATGGAGAGGAAGACATCACATGAGCTGGCTCGCAACCTACACCCCGGGCTTCGCGTTCTTCGGCCAGCCGTACGAAGCGGGCACTCTTGTCCAAGACGTCCGGCACTTCGCTCAGATGGTGAACGGCGAGAAGCCCGAGCCCTTCAAGTACGAAGCGGTGACCCGGGTCGAGCAGCTTGACTGGTTGCTGAAGGAGCCGTGGTTCGCGCTCGACATCGAGACCGCGGCCGAGCACCCGGACCGTGGATGGACAGGCAAGGACCCAACGCGGGCACTGCTGAAGATGGTGGGCTTCGGCACCGACAAGCGGTGCTGCTCCATCATCTGGAGCACCGCGAGCGCTGATACGAAACGTCGGGTCGCATTTCTTTTGGCCAGCAGTGCGTACCTGAAGGTGCTGCAGAACGGGCCGTGGTTCGACAACCGGGTGCTCAAGCGATACGGGATGAAGGTCCGTCGCTTTGTCGACACGCGCGACATGCGGCGCTCGCAGAGCAGCACCTCGCGTTTGGGCCTCGGGTACATGGGCAGCATCTACACGCTGACCGACAACTGGAAAGCGAAGGACTCTGCCGAAGACGAAGACGGCAAGGTGGTCTTCACGAAGGACATGGCGAAGCTCGGCAAGTACAACGGCCAAGACTGCATCATCACTTCGCGCGTGGCGAAGGGCCTGTGGAAAGAACCGTGGGGTGCCCGCGAGCAACGCCTCTACGAAGTGCACCGCGACCTCTCCACCATCTGCGCCGAGATGCATACGACCGGCATTCACGTGAATCACACGGGCCGCAACTTCATGCTTCACTTGCTGAAGCAGAGCATCGAAGAGAAGTCGCAGCTGCTGACCGAGATGGTCGGCGTGCCGGGTTGGTACCCGAGCCCCGACAACATGCGTGCCATCATCTACAAGCGGCACGAGCGCAAGGTGCGCCTCACCGAGGACACCCTCGAGCGCACGACGCGGAAGGGCCGCGCTTTCGATTCGTGGTTCAAGCGCTTCTCCCTCCCGGACCCTGGCAACCCGCGCATGTACGCAGACGATGAGATGGAGACCATCTCCGTCGACGAGCCGTCGTTGCTGCTGCTCTTGGTTTCGGGCGACTGCCCAGAGGAGTTGAAGCCGATCATCGACGCGTGGTGGAACTACCAGCAAGACACAAAGAGAATGGGTTACCTCGACTCTTACCTTATTGGCGAAGCGATCGGCCACGACGGGAGGCTCCGGCCAGGGTGGAACAGCTGCGGCACAGACACCATGCGCCTGGCCTGTAATTCGCCGAACGTGATGAACATCGAGCAGATGCTGCGGGAGATGCTCGCTCCGGCACCCGGCAACTGCATCATTCACGCAGATAAAGCACAGCTTGAGATTCGTGTGATGGAGGCGGTGGCCAACGACCGCGCGTTGAACCAAGCCATTGTCGAGGGTGATGTCTATTCGTTCGATGCCCGCCGCTGGTTCCGACTGCCTGCGGACTTCAACGTGAAGAAGCTGAAGCCCGCTGCGCGCAAGGCCGCGAAGATCATTCACCTCGGCCGCCAGTACCGAGCGGGCCTCGGCGCCGTGTATCAGCAGGCGTTGCTGCAGGACCGCAGCTTCACGTTCGAGCGCACGCGGCTCCTGTGCAAGGAGTTCGACGAGACGTACAGCGACACCGTGCACTACTGGAATGCGGAGATGGCGATGGTGATGGAAAAGGGCTACAGCGAGGGCTGCATTTTACAGGGCCGCCGCGGCTACCCCGCTCCGCCCGAGCCCAGCGAAGTCGCGAACTACCCGATTCAGCGGACCGCAGCGGAGATGATGAACCTCGAAATCATTGAGTTGTGGAAACGGCTCCGCAAAGAGGTGCCGACCGCACGCATCATGGGTCAGTATCACGACGCAATCGAAGTAGAGTGCGCAGAGAAACTGGAGCAGAAGGTGACCCGAATCGTGGAGGACGTGATGAACCGAAAGTGGGAAATCAGAGGCCGCACCCGGGACTTCCCGGTGGAAATCAAAACCTGTCGCTCGAGTGAAGGCGGGACGGTGGCCGATGTTTGAAGACAAGAAGCTGACCGTGCAGCTCTACCGCCGTGTCGCCGCGTGCATCGCTGTCGCTGCAACAGAAGGCGGGCCCCTGCAGTCACGGTTGAGGTCAATGCGGGACAGCTTCCTCAACGCAGCGGCCTGCGTCGAGGAAAGCCTAGAAGCGTACGCCAAGGCCGAAGGAAGCCTCCCAGTCGGTAGCCCCCCAGCTGCGGCCAGCCTTGCCGAAGCCATAGAGGGACACCTCGCTGGTGGCTCGCCACCCGGCCTCGAGCCCAAGCGCCCAGCGGCGAGCGTCAACGTTGCCCGCCAGCTGGACGAAACCACGTTGTGGGGCAAGTAGATCAACTCGGTCGAGCCCCGAAGCGACGTCCTTGAACGGGACGTCGCTTAGATTTTTGGGAGGTCGGAACCCGCGGTCGGCTTCGCAATCTCAGGAGCCACAGCCATCGCATTCACGGCCACCTTCTCTGCAACCTTCTGAGCACCGTTGAGCGAAGTGAACTCGAGCTTCGCTCGCGCTTGCTCGCCCGGCTTCAATGCACGCCAACCGTTGGCCAGCGCGTAGTCGTCAGCAGCTTTGAGCGCCGCGGCAATCTTGTCGACCACATCTTCACCGGCAGTCTCGGCTGCGATGTCCTCAGCGATGAGGAAGCCGTGATGCACCGCAAGCGCAACGCGCCGGCGCCGCACCTCCGAGGTACCGAGCACGAGCCCGAGACCCGCGAAGATGAGCGACACAGCGGTGGCGATACCGCTCGGCGAGAGCAGCATGTTCAGGATTTGGGTGCCGAGCCCGGGCGCTGAAGCATTGGCTACAGGTTGGTCGAGGACAACGGGGAGCTGCGAGAGGAGAAACGAAATCGTGTTCATGGCTTAGCTTTCTGGAGTGCAACGAGTGAACGGTAGCCGAGTAAGTCTCGACGGCCTTTGAAGCCGAGGTTGACACAGGCTCCGCGCTTTACGGCTTCGGTGAAGTTGATGGTGGTCTGGTCACCACCGGAAGCTTGAATCAGCAGCTGCGGCACAGAGGCGCCGATGCCGATGGCCACGTGGCTCACGAGGTCGAGCGCCTTGCCATAGACAGTGAGGCAGAACGGGTCGTTCGGCGAAGCCTCGGGTAGCTGGCTTGCCATCGTCTGTGCGTTCCATGTCTTCGTGAGGTCCGGGCCGCCAGCGAGCCGAACGCACTCGGTGACCAGCCCCGCGCAGTCGAAGCCCTTTGGGCAGCCGCCTTTCTTCTGCATCGAGGCCGGGCCCGTTGGGGTCCAAATCCAATCGCCGTGGCCGCCCCAGATGTACGGGGTGCCGAGCTGCTTGATGGCGGCCTCCATGAATCGCTGTTCGAAGTCAGTCATTTATCCACCAATCGCCACGGCAAGAAGTTTGCCCAGCCCCGTGCACACGAGCTGGTATTCCACGGGCAAGTTCCCGCAGATGACGCCTGCGGAGAGCCCGAGCACAAGGGCCGAAGCCCGTCGAACCCGCTTATTGTTTTTGGGCTCGCGGAGCCACAATCTCAGTTTGTCCACAGCCCACCGCCTTCCGTTGAATCGTACCGCACGTAGCGATGGTCATGCTGAGGAGGAAGATTGCCACCTCGAGGGCCGCTTCTTTCAATGAGTTCATTGTCACTCCACGATAGACCAGGCCACGTTGCAGTTGCCGGTGGCGTTGGCGTTGCCGGTGATGGTGATGGTGTTCGCCGTGCACACAGCCCGGATGTAGAAGAGTGTGCCGTCAATCGTTTGCAGCGTCGCCTGCACATTCGACGTGGCAGAGACGAGCGAGTTGGTGATGACCACCGCGGCGGCGCCAGCAGCGATGGCGCTTCGGCCCTTGACGGTGTTCAGCGCCGCGTTGCCTGGAGTGCCGGTGCTGTCACCTGCTCCGCCCGAGAGGCGGCCGATGCTTTGGTACACGGGGGCGGTGTAGCTGATCACCTTGCCTGCGCCCGCGGTAATTGCGTGCGCCACGACAAGCGACGTGCCGCTCACCGAAACGACTTGGGTCACCACACCATCGACGGTGACGTACTGGCCTACGGCGAGAGACACGTTCGAACCCGAGAGAGTGAGTGACGTGCCACCCGCTGACGTAGCGGTGAGGCCATCTGTGTACGTGCCAGTGGTGCCTGACGTCACGCAGCGCCAGCCAACGTGCTCGCCAGCTACGGGGCGAAGATCCCAGAATAGGTCACCCCAGTTAATGGCCCAGCCCGGGCCCAGAAGGTTGAACACGGCAGTCGAGATTGAGAGACCCCCGCTCTGGGCATCAAGTACATTCCACCGGCGACCCCCCAAGTAGAAGCCGCGCGAGAAAGCGCTGTAGGGGAAGCTCGCTTTTGTGTTGCCCGTGTTGATGTTCTTGGTGTTGCTCCCTGTCCAGTACTGAGCGGCGTCGCCGTTGTTCCCCCAGATACCTCTGCCCACGCAGTACGACAGAATGGCCCCGGCCTCATTCCACTTGTCTGACCAAGACTCCCCGCCATCGCCGAGGGGCGCGACGAACTTGCCGATGGCATTGGCAATTCGACCCCACCCGACTTCGGTATACCCGGAGGAGCCCGCCCCGTTTTGCATGATGAACTTGGGGGCGTTGCCCACGAAATACCCCTCGGCGAGGGCGATGCCAGGGCCTATAAACGCAGCAGTGCTGCCTCCGACGATGCCGCCGACCCACACAGACACTACAGAAATGTCGATGTCCTGCCCCGCTTCGGCGTAGCAACCTAGGTACGAGCTGTGCGCGTTGGAGTCTGCTGTGCGGTAGGCGTCAACGTTGTTTTCTGCGTGGCACCCAAAATACGAGTTACCGAGGAACCCTAGGTCGTTGAACCCCCATGCCCCGTTGGCAGAGGCCGAGCAAGTGTAGAATCCAATGTTGTTGGCGTCAGGCCCGGCGACTCGGAAACCATCGCGAATACTTTCGACCGCCGAGCACTCGAAGAGAACTGAGGTAGACACGTTCGTCAGGCTTGCGATGTTGCCGTAACCGTAGAAGCCATCCAGGAACCCACCGCCTACAAAGATGCGGCTCAGGAGGCAGCGCCCCGTGAACCAGATCCCCGCGGTGGCCCCGAATGCGATCGCCAACCCAGTCCCGGCTGGGATGGATTCCGACATTGTATACGTGACTAGGTCAGGTGCGATGGCAACGACGGAACTAAGGACCCCATTGATCAGGAGCCAGCGGCCTAGCCGCAACTCTCCATCGTGGCCGGTGAGGACGATTGTGGTTGAGCCGTCTGCGGTTGCGGTGCGACCCCCTGAATAGGTGACGTTGTAGCCGCCGCTGTTGATACGGATGTTTTCGATTTGAGTGTCTTCGCCACTGCCGTCTCCGGTCTCTGAGGCATGAACCCAAATCCCGGACATGTTCCCCGTGTTCCACAAGAACCGGGTGCCGTCGAACGTTGTGAACCCAGTACCCGTGATTCGCACCTGGCGGTTGATTTCGCAGGTGCGCGCGAAATTGTAGGTCCCGGTTTCGAATACCCACCAAGCGGCTCCACCTACTGGGATGGCAGCCATCGCCGCGTCCCAGGCTGCAGAGTTCTCTGCTGCGGTGTTGCTTGGCCGCATCCCGAGGTCAGTGGCCACATCGAACGGGTTGGTGCCTGTGGCGAGTGGGCTGAATTGAGCCCCGTCGATTGAGGCCTCGATGACGCCCTCGTTGAGTCGAATCTTGGCTGTGCCGTCGATGCTCAGGGCCGAGGGGTCTTCTGCCTGAGCGTCGACAGGCAGGCTATCGCCCGCAGAACCAGCTTCACGGAGATTCAAAATACGTTCGGTGGTGTTGGCCATTGATTGCTCCGGTTACGGGATGGTGGCCATTACGCGCCAGGCGTAGGCGTCAGCTGCGGATTTTGCGCAAACTTCCATGCGGTCTGCGACGCCACCTGCGGACAGCGTGTACCAGATGGTGCCCCGTGTCCCGGCCGCACACGCGGGTTGCACATCACCTGCGATGTTCATCTGAAGGCCGCTGCGATGGAGCGCAAGGCCATTTTCCTGCACGCCGAAGAGCTGCACGCTCGCCGAAGTCAACACCTGAAGCTCCAGGTCCGTCGCATCAAGCGCACCGTTCTCGTGCTGGAACGTGCTTGCCGCCACCGTAGTTGACGCGGTGGCCGCACCGATGTTTGACCTATAGAGCATGCGGCCCGCGCTGTTGGCCGAGCCCAAGGAGAACGTGCCGGCACCGGAGAAACTCAGGTTGCCCCCCATCGTCTGCGAGACGGTGAAGGTCTTGGCACCGGTGATGTTCTGGATCGTGTCCGTGGTTACGCAGGTGCTGCACGGGCCAGAGCTGCCGCTCGAGCCGTTGACGCCCATGCGTGTCTCCCGCGACTGCGCGAAACCGATGGCTGAGAGGGCCAGGACAAAGGCAAGGAAGGAATAGTTTTTGAGCATGTTCACTCCGCGATGAAGGTGACTGAAATTGCGCCCACCGCGAGGCCGCCAACACCGGCCGCAGTGATGTTGATTGAAAGGCCGTTGGCCACACCGGCGAGCACCACCGGCTCTTGGCCAAGACCGAAGAGTCCGAACGGGATGCACACCGGGTTCGGGCCCGGGGCGTCAGCGGTGCCTGCGCCGATTTCGCCGACGACCTGACCCGTCTGGAAGAGCATTGGTCCTGCGGCACCGGGCGTACCGCCCAGGCGAACTACGCCGCTCCAGTTCGCATCGGCGGGGTTCAACTTCGAGACGGAGTTGGTGGTCGCTTCAGCGGCGACGACAGTGCCCGCCGAGCTGGCGGTCGTGCGGCGCTGAACAGAGACGGTGACCAACGCTGCAGCGGTTGCGGGGCCGGTGCTGTAACAAACTTGCGTCATTCGAAAGCCGCGGCTGACCTCCGCCTCGATGCTCAAGGTGATGGCCGCGGTGGTCGCCTGGCCTGCAACCTGCGCGATGTACGTGGCCTTCGAGTACTTCCCCGCGCTGACTTGCAGGTTGTTGTTCGAATCCACGACCGCAACGTTCGGCGAGTTGCCGCTTTTGATTGGGACACCCTGAGCAAAAACCAGCGAGGGGAGCAGCGCGAGAAGCAAGGTTTTCATGGGGTACCTATGCATTGAAATTGGACGAGGCCTTCAAGGCCGTTGGGAGAAAAGACTACCAGGTCGAACCCCACACCGGGGACCACCGAGCCGACGGAGGTTTGCAGGTTGCCGACCGCGACGGCCTCTGCCGTGAGCCCTGCGTCATCTGAGGCAACAGGGCCGCAAACCACGGCACTCGAGCTCGTAACCCAGGTCTGCCCGGTTGAGGTCACAATGTGAAACCCGGTGCCGTCGAGGGTCACGGGTACGAACACCTTCCCGCCGAAGCCGCTCGAGGGTGGACCGGCCGGACCTTGCGGCCCCGGGGGGCCCGCGAAGCCAGTGATGTTCTCGTACACGATTCGAAATGCCCGGCCACCGTCCACGGTGGTGAACGCGTCGCTTGCGGCTGAAGACCCGCCGCCGCTCGAACCAGAATTCTCGTTCCAGACTCGAGTCGCCTGTCCGCCGTCAGGCATAGTGAACAGGTTCGGAATGGCCGTGATGCTGTTGGTGCTCAAGCGCTGGGCCCACCCGCCGTCAGGCTGGCGGAACACCGTCGCGTTGACGTTCGCCTGGCCCAGGACCAGGAGCAGGCCCAGAGTAATCACGGCAGCGCCCCGGTTCGAATGTAGACGTCAGCGCGCACTGCTCCGCCATCTTGACCAGTGACACAAAGGTACGGGGTAACCTGCAGCTTCATGTCGACGTCGTAGAGCACGCCAGCGTTTACGAGCACGCTGTTGGTGTCTGCGGTCGCACCGGTGAGCGACGAGCCGCCGCCGTCCGGGAGGCTCGACGCAGCGACGTGGCACGCGGCCACCTTGCACTGCACCGCGAGGCGGCTGCCGAACTTGTTCTCGGGGTAGCAGTTGGCCACGTTGGCGACAGTGGTGATGGAGCCGAGGTAGTTGTCGGCCGCGAAAGCGGCGCCCGTAAAGAGCGCCGCGAGGGTGAGGATGATTGCGTAGTTCTTCATTTGCCCGCCTTGTTCATGAGGTCGCGGTGGCGCGACTCTGCTTTGTTTGCCTTCTCGAGATCTTCGGCTGCGTTCTTCTGGACATCTATCTTGTCGTTCTGCATCCCCAGTGAGCGTATGCCAGGTTGCTCACCCTCCGGGAGGGAGTAGCTCCGGCTCATGGCCTTCTGCGCATCGACGCGCTTGAACAGGAGTTCTTTGGCCTTGTTGCTGGGGTTGCCACCCGGGGTGATTTTGGCGCCCAGGGCGTTGGCCACGCCTTCGGCGGGGCTGAGCCGCGTGAACGGGTCCTTGGGGGGAGTCCCGAGCATGCCCGCCTGATTCAGCGCCCGAGGCACCGTGCTAGCGGCCATCGGCACCACACCCGCGGTGGCCAACGAATCGACCATCCCCTTCCACGACCGGAGCTGGTTCGGCGTCGGCTTCTGGGAGAAGCCCGCGGGAGCTGCGTCAAAGCCGCCGAGACGCATCGTTTGGTCGACCCACGCTTCCGCGGGAGTGCCGGAGACAGGCGTCTTCAGCGCGTTGTAGAACACGCGATTCACGAGCGACTCTTCTTCGGAGTTGCCCTGCGTCAGCCGCAGCGCAGAGATGCCCGAGGTGAAGTCGATGAAGCGGGGGTTCCCCGTCTGCTCGTCGCGCCAGTACATCGCGAGGAGGCCCGGCTTGTACGCCTGCGCGGAGTCGGACATCGACTCCTTTGCGAGCGCCACCTCTTCGTCGCTGATGCCGTTCGAGCGGCGCATGCCCGCAAGGGTCGCGGTCATGGCGCTTGCGAACAACGAGTAGGCGAGCAGGCGGCCAGCGAACTCGGTGCCCGCTTCGCCCCCTTGGCCGCGGAAGCGAGCCACGATGTTGGCGTAGATGCGCATCTCCTCGAGCTGCATCGTCATGAACGGGTTCATCGCACCCACCGCACCGGAGGCTGCGGTTCGCAACTTCGCGGCTGCGGCGCTCGGGGCGTGCGGCATCGGGAACGAGGTCGCGACACGGCGAGCCGCCTCTCGTTCGACAAGCTCCTGCAGCCGGGCGGGGGGCAACAGCTCGTCGAACTGCGAGCCAAGGAAGCGTTCCGGGTTCTTGAGGCCGCGGGCGCGGAGTGCCAGCCAGTTGCCCATTTTGAAGGCCTGATCAACACCGTCGTACACGGCGCCAATCTTGTGGCTGAAGCCCGACGCCGAATCAACGCCGATCGAGGCGAGCTTCTTCATCGCGTCCATGATGCTGAACTTCGAGCCCATGCGGGTCTGCATCCCGGTGACCGCCTTCTCGAAGTCGCGGAGCATTCCCATCTCCGAGCCCGCGAGTCCGGGCGTGAACACGCCGAGTGCGCGAGCGCGGTTCAGGAGCTGGCCGTTCGCCGAAGCAACGTCCCACCGTGCACTGCCGGCCACGAGCTGCAACGCCTTCGCAAACTGGATGCCGCTTTGAATGGGGTGCATCAACGGGTTGAGGCCACCGGAGAGGATGGAGCCCTGTATGTTGCCCATCACGTTCGTGGCCCAAGCGTTCGGGTTGTAGATGGTGCGGTTGCGTTTGATGGTGTCGAGCAACGCGTTCGCGAACGTGTGCACGCGCGCGGGCATCTCGCTCGAGTTGCTGATGGCTTCCCAGACTTGCGGGTGCACGTACCGACCGTTGAGCTGGCCGAACTTCGCGCCCTCGACGAGATGCCACGAGCCCCAACCCTTGACGTCGGGCTGCGGCTTGTCGCCCGCCGAGGACCACTGCGACTTCGAGATGTCGCTGTACACGCTGCCTTGTGCAACGAGTGCTTCTTGGCGCGCCAGCGTGATGGCGACGTTCGCGCCAGGGTCCGTGATGCCGCCCATGGCTTCGATGTACTCAGGCGGCAGCTCGAGGTTGCGAGTCATCAGCGACTTGGTCGCCGAGCCCATCGACGCTTTCTGGGCTGCATGCGCCTTGTCGTTGAGGCCGATCAACTCGTTGTAGAATTCGCGCGCCTTGTACTCGAGGTCCTCGGCACTCATCTTGGCGCGTTGGTCGGGAGAGAACTCCTCGAGCTTGATACGGCGGATGACCCTGGCCTCAAGGCCTTTCTTCTTCGCCGCGAGCTTCGCCCACTCACCGGGACCGTTCATCCAGCGGAGGTAGCTGTTGGTAAGATGCACCGGGTCAAGGCGGTCTGCCGCCTCGGTGTTGAGCATGTTGAGCTCGACCAGCTTTTGCTCCAGCAACTGGCTGCGGAGCACGACACCGTCGGTGTACTTCAGCGCCGAGAGCGACACTTCAGGGAACTTGTTGAGCAGCTTCTCTTGCTCGGGCAAGTCAGTGCGGCCGCTGATGTAGTGATTCAGCGACTCGTTGAACTCGAGACTGCGCCGTCCGAAGACTTTGTTGAGGCGGCTGTAGACGTCCGAGCGCACGGTGGCCTCGAGCGACTTGATGCTGCTCATGATCAGAGCCCACTGCGCAACGTCTTGCGGCCCGCGACTGTAGGCAGGCACCATGAGGTTGTGGATCTTGTTGTACTGCGACAGGTATTCGCGCACGAGCACCGCGTTCGCAGGAATGTTCTGCGGCGGGGGTGGCTTCGGGGGCACACCGGTGACGGGGGGCGGAGGTGCCGCGGGGGGCAAGTCAGCTGCGGGAACCGGGCCGTCAGGTACAGGCGGGGCGTCTGCAGCCTGGGCCACAATCTCGTCCGGGTGCACCGAGCGCAGCGTGTCGTTGACGCGAATCACCGCGGTGTCTTTGGTGAGCGCCACCATCGAGCCCGTCTCGCCGCTGGTGAGAATGACTTGGTCATCAGGGGCCAAGCTCATGCCCGGCTCCATCACGTCCTTGGTCGGGGCACCGATGACGTCGGGCGCATCAATGGCGTGCACCGTCCCGAGGCGGCCCGAGCGCACTGCCTTTTCGGCGGCCTTCCACTCCTCGGTGAGTAGCCGCATCTCGAGGTCAGTTGGCTTCAGGCCAGCACGGCGCTTGTTCGCCACGTGGACCAGGTGATCAACAAGGGAACTGTTGAGCCCCTCTTGACGAAGCATCGTTCGCACGCGCTCTTTGGCGCCGAGGTCAATGCTCACGTTCTCGTCGGCGAGCACAACGCCACCGCTCTCGATGGAGCCCTTCAGCACCTTGTCTGCTTTGCGCTGCGTGTACTTGTTGACGAGGTCCATCGTCTCGGGGTCGCGAGCCGCGAACTTCTCGAACGTCTGCAGCAGCTCCTCGACAGAGGCTACAGGCCGCGCCTTGCGATACAGCTCACGCTCCGCCTTCAGAGCCGCTGGCTCCGCCTTTGCGAGCTTGTCGACACCTGCTCGGTCCAGCGGCTTCACCTTCGAGCCGGGGACTTCGAGGTCGAACATCAACGAGTCCGGGATGCCCTCCTCGTGCGCGGGCGCGAGCACCGTGACCTTGCCCTTGTCGTCAATGTGGCGGACAAAGCCGAGACGCGTGTTGCCATCTGGCATGGTGACCTCGGAGAGGCCGCGTTCGAGCAACGACTCGGAGCGCTTCACCGGGTCGTTGAGCTGGTGAATCTGCCAAGCGCCGGGATTGCCGCCCGAGGATTCAGTCATGATCATGAAGCCCGGCTCGCGCTTCGCCGCTGGCGGAACCACCGCATCTGCGAGGCCAGCGTTCACACGCTGGCGAAGTTGGGCCCTGGGCGAGGCAGCGTTGGTGCCCTTGGTCGTGACAGGCACCGGCGCCACATCATCGACCACCTGCGGGAGGAACGGAGCCACGTTGGGATTGCCAGACAGGATGGCTTCGCCGTTGACAATGGGGCTCGCACCCCAGCGCTTGCTCAAGCCAAGCACTTCGTCGATGGCCTGTGGCGAGTCGAGCGGAATGGTGACGCCCGCGTGAGCGCCGCCTGCTTGGTCAACTTGAACCGCACGCACAACAGGGACATCGCCCTCCATGCCGAGGACCACGATATTCGGCTTGAACTTGGTGTCGGTGCGCGGCACCTCTCGGTACGCCTTCGCATCCGCAACGTGACCCGCGATAGCGGTGGCTTTGACTTGGTTCTCGATGGCGGACAGGCGAACGGACTCGGCCATCTGCTCGACGGCATCACTGCTCAAACCAATAACCACCGGCGCCTTGTCGAACACGGGCATGTCCTCGCGGGCATACTTCGCGCGCTCCGTGGCCTCTTGCGCCGCGGCCATCACGCCCTGGGCTCGACCGCCAACATCGAGCGCTTTGCCGACGCCACGCACACCGTCAGCCGCCACTTTGAAGCCGCCTTCGACAGCTCCACCAATGGCGGCACCTGCCAGCACTGCGGTGTCGAGGTTCTGCGGCACCTCTTTGCGGACGCCTTCGGGGCTGACGTCAGTCGTGCTCGCGAGCGAGCCGGGCACCGAGGACGCGCCACCGGAATACGCCCCACGCGCGAGCGCGAGGCCAATGCCTTCGCCCTCGAGCACCGCAAGGCGGCCCGGGTTGATGAGGTACAGCGGCAGAAGCGAGGCTTCTTTGAGCAGCGACTCCTGAGCCGCGGCTGCAAGGTCAGCGTTCTCGGTGAGCATTTGGTCTGCGAGCTTGATGGTCATCGGCACCGCTGACTTGCGGATCCAGTGCGCGAGCACCGGGTGCTTGTTGAGGTCTTCGAGCTCATTCAACGCGCGAAGCTTCGTCGCGTCGTCGAGGCCTTCGAGCGGAGCGCCGCCGAGGTATGAAGCGAGGCTCGACTTCGTGAGGTACTCGGCCAAAGCCTCGCCGCCCGCGGCCCCTTGTTCCGGGGTCTGCCCGGTGGCGGCACTTGCCACGCCACCCAGGTATTTACCCGTGAGCTTTATGTCGTCCATCACGGACGTCGGCCCACGGCCCGTGGCCAAGCTGGTTGGCCCGGCGATGGGGGTATTGAGCGCTTCGTTCACACGGGGCTGCACTTCGTTCTCGCCGAACGGGTCGACCCAGCCGCGTTTGATCTTCGCGGCTTGATGCAGCCCGAGCCCCAGGGGCCCGAGGACGGTGTGCCACCACTCCGGCTTCTCGTCCCATTTCACACCGTAGGCCTTCTGCGTCACTCCACTTTTCGAACGTATGAGGTCAGCCGGTGCCACAGGGGCAGCGGGAGCCGCGGGAGCTGCCGCCTGTGGAGCCACAGGAGCAGCTTCAGGAAGGGCAGTGCCGCCAGGAGCAGCAGGTTGCTCAAGAGGTCGGAAGCCGTCATCGGCTTCCGGCGCGGGGGTGTCGAGGGGTCGGAAGCCATCGTCGGGTTCACTCACTTGCTCACCATTTCGTAGGTGTTCGAATTGAATTTGGAAGTACGAACCATGCCCACTGCTCCGTCGCTCTTGCGGCGGACTTGGATTTCAGGGTCCGGGTCGCCAGTTTTCTGCGCCGGGGGTGTAGACCCAGTCGGCATTTTTCCGGGCTTTTTGCCGGCGTTCTTCTTCGCCGCTTCACCCGCGGTCATGTTCGGAGCTTGCGGTCCCGGGCTCAAGGCCTGGGTGCCCATGCTCGAGGCAGGGGCGTTGGGGTCTGACTTGGTCGTAATGGCGTAGTTGCTGATGCGTTCCGCTTCCTCGAGCGCGAGCTTGTAGCGGTTCTCCATCTCGGAGATGAGCGCGCGAGCCGTCGGGGTTTCGTTCTGCAGCGAGGCGCCGAGCTGAGCCACAGTGCCGAGGGTCGTGCGCGAGAGCGCCGCAGCGTCCTTCATGCGCTGGAGTTCGAACCGGTCGTAGCCGCTTTCCTTTGCACGGCGGATGTTGGCGCGGAGCTTCTCGTATCCCATCTCAAGATCTTCGAGGTGCATTGCAAGCTTGTTCGCTTCGCGCTCTTTGTCGAACGAGAGGCGGTTGCGCTCGGTGTCCCACTTGTCTTGGAGCCCTTGCTCGCGGATGTCGAGCCCGCGGTTGCGGGTGCCGTCAGTCTGTGAGGCGCGGAACGCGCGACCGCGTTCCTTCTCCATCTCGATTGCTGGCTTGCCGCCTTGCACGAACGCCTGCATGAACACCGCGACGTCCTTGTTCGTCATGCGCGGGCCGAGCCCGAAGATGGCATTGCGTGCCGCCTGGTACCCGGTCGCCGGAGCAGACGGCGCTTGGGCCTGAGCACCCTGTGCTTGAGCGTTGGCTCCGCCTTGCGGCACCTGCGTGCGTTGACCCTCGGGCAACGTGTTCGTCAGCGCGTCGCCGATCTGGTTGCGGCCCTTCGCCACGTTCGCACTGAAGCTCGGAGCCGCGTTCATGTTGTTGGCGTTGGCCAACGGGTCTTGCTGCTGGTTGTTCGCGGGCGGGGCCGCGGGTTGCGGTTGCTGGGGCGCGAGGCTCGGAGCTGCACCAGGAGCGCCCGGGACTTCGGGAGCAATGCCTGGGGCGCGGCGTGGCTGCTGCGCGGGCTGCTGGGGCGCCTGCATCGGAGCTTGCGGTGCAGCCTGTTGCGGAGCTTGGGGCGCTGGAGCTTGAGGGGCACCGCCGAGCGTGGCCTGCTGCGGAGCGGCACCAAGCGCGGTCGGGGGCAGAGCACCGGGCGCGCCGCTGAACTGCTGCACGTGTGCCTGCGCTTCATTGAAGGCCTGCTCGCCGGTGATTTCGCCGGCAGCAATGCGTCGCACCAACTCCTCGGTGAGCGGGTGCGCATAGTCAGGCATGTCCTCCGCGGCCTGGCGATTCAGCTGCAGTGCGGTCGGGGGTGCAGCGGTCGGGGATGAGAGCGGCATTAGGCGGCGCCTCCGGTGTTTTGTTTGTAGGGGGCATACGTGGGAGGGGCGACAGTCTGCCCACCGAGCGAGGCGGCGAGGTTCGTGCCGATTTTGGTGGCACCCGGAATGCCGAGCCCGAACTCAGCAAGCGCGCCAACTACACCGCCGAGCGTGGAGGCGGTGCCCTGCGCCCGGTTCACCGAGTTCTGGTAGTTCGCTTGCGTGACGTCGTTCTGCATCTCTTGTGCGCGCTGGTTGAGGCCTATCAGTCCTTGGTTCGAGGCCTCGTACCCGAGCTGCCCGTTCTGGAGAAGCTGGTTCGCACCGGCAGCGAGGCTCGCGCGTTGCTGCAGGTACGGCAACGCGTTGGCCATTGCCGAAGCTGAACCAGCTGCTGAAGCCGCTCCGCCTTGGATGCCCGCGCCGCTTGCACCTTGGAGCCCCATGCTGCGGCCGATGGTGGCCAGCTGCTTCACAACGGGCTCGGTGATGTTCCCTGCGGCATCGGTGACGGGCATTGTCATGCGTTTGTAGAAGTCTTGAATCTGAGCCGTGATGTTCGCGCGTTGGTCGACGTCGCCCGGTTTGCCCCCCGCGGCACCGAGGCTCGAGCCCGAGCTCGAAGCGTTCCAGACCTCGGGGCCCGCCTGGCGAGCAAGGCCCACGAACTGATCAAGCGACGGGCTGCGCGCGCTGAAGATGCCCTCAGGAGGCGGAAGGCCGATCTTCGTAAAGATGGCACGCAAGGCGGGGGAGTACGCAGCCCCGGGGCCTTGAGCCGCAGCCAGCTCCTGTTGAACAACGGCCTTCTCCTCTGGGGTCAGCATCGCAATCTTCCCAGCGAACCACTGCTGAGGGGTCCCGGACGCTGCCGCCTGGGCGTAGATATCGGTGGGAGTAGTCGGGGTCGGCATGGGGGATCCTTACTGGTTGAAGCTGACGAAGCGAATCGAGGTGGAAGGCGCCGAGGAACACTGGATGACGACGGGGTTTGCGCTGTTGTTGGCGACGCAGTCAACCGAGGTCGGATACCCAGCGTTCACGAGCGTGATGTCCGGTGAAGTCGTGAGCGTGAGGTAATAGACGCCCGTGCCGTTCTGAATCGCGGACGTGGTTCCGAGCCCCGTCACTGCACACGTGCCACCGTCAGGAGCGCACGAGCTGGTGTCGATGAGCCCCCACGCGGTGGGTGCGTATGGCGAGGCAACGACTTTGGTGTACGCGATGGCAGCGCCCGAGGCGACATCGGCGTTCACGAGTCGCGGGCCGTGACCACCCACCATCAGGTTGTGGATGTGCGCGAAGTTCGCGTTGAGGTCGGCAGCGGTGAGCACGTCGTTCGTGCCCCACACCTTGATGGTGCCGGCCCATGCAATGGCGGCACTCAAGAAGAAAGCTGCGGCAAGCTTCAGGTTCTGTTTCATGTCGGGCTCCGGCGAAAGACGCGAACGCGGGGTGTGAATTCTTTGATGACCACGATAGCAGGGGCTGTGTTGGGAAGCGCGAACGTGGCCGTCGTGTTGCCCCCGTCGTCATCTGTGGTGGTGGACGCCCCGAACCCCATGAGGCTCAGCCAGAAGCGGTTGGCCGCCAACAGCTGGTCCCGGATGCTCGAGTCGATGTTCGCCGGGTCGAAGGGCCCGAACGGTGTTTCATCCCACGGTATGCCCACCCCGGAGCCCACAGTGGTATCCCCCCAAGAGAGCTGCCCGGGGGTACTTTGCAGCTCCCCGCTGGCCGGGGCAAAGCTCACGGGGAACCCCAAACCTGCGAGCACCCCGGCCGGATACCCGGCTGCGAGGATGGCCGAAGGGAGGGCATGCGGTGCGTGATTTGCGTCAAAGTCCGCTGTGCCTGCGTACCCGGTAGGGGTGCTGGCCAGTGAGTCCCCGCCCCCGACAATCGGGAATGCCAGCCACGTGGTTGGGGCACTTCGGGGGAAGAACGTGAGGTACCGCAGCTCGTACGGAATCATGAACTGGGCGAGCTGCTGCAATCGGACCTGGAACGTCGGAGCGCGAGAGCGACGGTCGCTCTTTGGGGGCAAGAACCGCTTGCCCCACTTGGACGTGAGTGTCAGCGGCATCGGGTCGATGCTCGTGCTCGGCTGCGACGCTTGGATGATGGTGGCTTGCTCTGTTGATTCTTGGTCAGGCAGCAGCGTCACATTCATCGCGAGCGGTTGTGATGACTTCCAGACGAGGTCGAGGCCGTCAAGCAACTTCTCAAGCCGCGCGTCCGGCTCGCTGAACTCTCGGGACTTGAGGTCAAAGAGAATGTGTCCGACCTGCAGGGCAGGCGTGAGGTACGTCCACGGCACCTTCTGGTCTGTGTCTGCAGTGAATGCTCGGGGCATCCATGTCACGCTCCCGTCGACGAGGCTCGAGGGCCCAGTCGCAGTGAGCGTGTTCCACGCGGGCTGCGACACATCAGAAGTCCCGGCCACCACCACGACAAATTCGCGCCCGCCTGTGCTGCCGGGGCGCACAACTTCGCCCACGAGATATGCAGTCGACGCTTGCCACGCTTCGTAATCGAGCGTCGGGAGGCAGGAGTCGAACGAGCCAAAGGCTTCGAACGAAACCAACACCGGAATCTCAGCATCGGACTCAGACGTGACCGTGATGTCTTGCGGCACCAAAGCAATCTGTGGAGCAATGAGCGCGTTCTTGTTTCCGGGCCGCATGTCGAGGCACATGCAGTAGGTGCCGGCCTCCTTCGCGAACGCGGGGTCGTGAGTCTGCGGCCCCCACCACTTGGCACTCGTAGCCTCGGGCGCATCGCCGAAGCGGAGGTCCAGCCACCATTGCTCCGCACAAGCGCTCTCGTCCGTGGGGCCCTGGCCGTCGCTGAACATCGCCAGCTTGTATGCGCCCTCGTGAAAGGCCGCGTGCATGCGGTGGCGCATCGAGATGGGTTGTGCGAGAAGCATGGGGCGAATCTTGGTGCCGACCCGCCGCGGTGCTTGGCCAACGCCCATCATCCAGACGTCATCCTGGCCCGCCCACACCATGCCTTGCGGCGACCACGCGATGGAATCCTTGGCCACGCAGCCTGCGTTGGTGTTGAGCCTGGTGATGTCCAGCGTACCGTTGATAGTGCCCTGGCCGCGCCCGGGGAGGAAGTCGTAACTGTACCCCGGCTCACCGGTGCTCATGTACATCGCGCCAGCCTTCCACACGTACGCGGCTGTCTGCGGGGTGGACGCATCTGGACTGATACTCGCCGCCCACATGGCCGTTATGCCCCCCTCCACATCTGTACCCATCAGGTACGACCGTGAACCCACGACATCGTCCGGAACAGTGCGCCAAGAGTCAGGGCCGACCTGATCAATAGCGTCCCCCCAAAAAACCGTACTCGGGTGTTGCGCGTCCGGTGCCCCGAAGACGAGACGGTTCCCGCGGACCACGGCGAAGAGCGGCTGCAGCTCGTTGTCCTGCACACCGATGAGGCGCAGGCGTTGAATCACAATGTCATCGGGCCCGGGCGGCAACGGCTGCGTGATGGTGCCGCTGCCGAAGAGGTCAATGAGCGGCTCGCCGGAGATGCTGTCCGCGCGGCGGCAGACGAGGAAGCCAGAGGAGTTGCCGTCAAGCACGATGGTGCGCTGGCCAACGTTGCAGATGGTGTACTGATTCGCACCGCGGATGTTCAGCAGCACCGTGCTCAAGTTGTAGCCATACCCGAAGAAGGGCCCCGTCAGCCACAGCATGTCGCCGACCTGCGAGCCAACAAGGTTGGTCGAGTCCTTGATGTTCACCACCGCAACGCCCTCGACACCAGGCACCGTGCTTTGTGCGAAGGCCTTGAACGCACCGAAGGTGCCAACGCTGTACGCACCCCACTGCGGGACTGCGGCACCGATGGTTGCGGTGAGCGCGGGCTGGCTGATGAACGGCTCGAGGAAGGACATCGCCTTCCGCGTGCCGAAAGTGCCTGGCGTGTTGGGGAACACATTCGCTGCAATCTGTGTCTCGTTGAGCGCCAGCCCCGTCGAATCAGAGAGCAGGTTGACGCCACCTTGGCCATTGATGACGACGGGCTTGCTCATTTGTAGACCCCCGCGGCGAGCTGCATCACATCGTTCTGGCCAGGGATGGTGCCGTACCGCATGCGGTCGTTCTTCACCATGTCCGCGGTCTCTGCGATGGCCGCCTGGTACGCACCGTCGTTGCCGTTGTCGTAGAGCATCGTGCGCGCGCAGATGTACTGAATCATCGTCGCGTCGTTAGGGTACCAAGGCACGCTGGAGTCCGAGGCGAGTGCCGTGGGCAGCTCGAGGTAATCGAGCACCAACAGCATCGCGTCGCGGGGCACTGGGTTCAGCGAGAGCGTGAAGCTCCCGAACCCAGCGGGCTGCGTGACGCGGCACTCGGCGGGCATGCTGATGGCGGGGTTCGTGTCGCCAAGCAACTCTGGCTGTGTGAGGAACTGCTTGATGCGGACACGCGTGCGACTACGGTAGTCCGTGCTGTAGCCCCAGATGTTGTCAAAAATGCGCAACACCTTCTGGGTAATGCCGCCGTTCCCATTGCCGACAACAAGCTCTCGCGTGCTGGCGGCAACGGGGATGGCGAACTTCTCTCGCGTGTTGATTGGCCACGGCCAGCTATTCGCGACCGAGTCCAACCACGTCTGGAGCCAGACATTCGCGCGATCGGCGATGTCATCACGCCCCGCGAGGAGCATGCCTTCGTTCACAATGTCGATGCGCGTTTTCTGGGCCATGGCTTATTTCTTCTTGGGCAACTTCTTGGGGGAAATCACATCAGCTTCAGTGAGCAGTTCACCCGTGCCTTGGTCAACGGCAACAGGTAAAGCAGCCGCGCGCTCTTCGATGTCTTTGGCGCCGAGTTCGACCGCCAAGCAATGCGAGAGGCCGCTGGTCAACGCCGGGTCGGAGCCGTCCAGCACGTCACCGGTGTTGTAGTGCTTGCCGTTGAGGATGAAGAACCTCGTGACAAGCGCTCTCATCGAAAGCCGTCCGCGGCAGCGTTGACGGGACGAGGCGCACTGACGTCACCGCTGTTGTGGTGCTTCACGCGGCCATTGCGCGCAGTGGCTTCCTCTTCTTCGGCAACGCGAATCTTGTGCAAGATGTCGCCGACCGCGTTCTTCGGAACCGGGATGCGGTGGTCGGCGTTGTTGCTGAGGTACCGCTCACCGTTGATGAACACGCCCTGGAAGTAATCGGCGTACTGCATGAAACGGGTCGGGTACACAACGATGCTCTCGTGCTCGCCGAGGCAACCGGACACGCGTTGGCCACACACCTGGCACTTGCTGGTTCGGCGGTACTGGAGGTCTTGGTCGACAGCGAGCTTGGTGTGGAGCGACTGGTCCTGCGCCTTGCCGCCAGTCATCTGCATCGCGAGCATCGCGGGAATCATCTCTTCGGTGACAGCTTTGACAGTGGCTTTGATGAGCTCAGCGTCGTGCAACTGCGCTTCGGTCTGCTTCACGGGTTCAACTTTCTTCGGGTCTGACATGAGAATTCCTAGGAAAAAGGGGCAACCAGGTATGACCCTGGCTGCCCCCGGGTTAACTGCTCACAAGCTTAGACGTACGTCGAAGCAAGTTCGATGCGGAGCAGACGAGTCTGGTCCCGAATCATGGCCTTGCCGAAGAACGAGTAGCCCACCGAGCGACGTCGACGCAGCACGTTGCCGGGGATGCTGATGTCCTGCGAGACGTAGGTGCGCAGGCCGCAGAAGCCGACCCAGTTCACCGCTTGCTCCGCGAAGATGAACACAGGGTACACGGTGGCAACCGAGCCATCGACCTTGTTGTTCGCCGGAGGCGTGGTGGTCAACGCGGGCACGGCAGTGACCGTGGTGGTCGTGCCAATCGCGATGTTCTGCGCAACGAGGCCCAACGCCGCATCCGAGGCCGAAGCGCCGAAGTACAGGTTGTAGACGTAGCCGGCGGTCAACGAGCTGAAGTTGAACGTGAACGACTCGTTGTTGCCGGTCGCGGTCGAGGCCATCGAGTGAATGATGCTGATGTCCTCTTCGTAGCCACGGAGCAGATCCTTGCGCGTCACCTTGAAGTAGTAGGTGGTCGCCGAGGTCAGCGAACCGCCACCGTCAACCGCGGTGACAACCGGGGTGTTGGTGCCGAACGCATTGGTCGAAACAACCGCAGCCGTCGCATTGCCGAGCAGCGCAAAGCGGGGGAGGAAGTTCGACTCGACCCAGCGGACGCCGAGCCACGTGCCGACTTCGGCCGTGTAGAGCGCCTTCTGGTTGCTGTACATCGCAACCGAAGCCCACGTACCGAGCGAGGTCGCAGCGACCATGAGGTCTGCCATCACCTCGAGGCCGCAGACACCGACGTACGCGTTGCCGCTGTTGAGGTTGCCCTGCGCAGCAACCTGCTTCGCGTCGCCCGGAGGGCCACCCTTGGCAGGTGCACCGGCATTGCCGAGCGTGATGCGAGCCCGGTTGATGACGGTGCTGGTCATGATGTCCGTGGTCGACAGTGTCGCACGGGTGGTCACAGCGCCAGCGCCATACTGCACGTTGGTGCCGGCCAACAGCACGATACCGATTTCACGGTCCATCACTCGAGCCGCGTTGTCCGCCAGAAGCTTGATGGCCTCCTGGAGAACAGGGTGCTTCGTGGTCAGCTGCGCCACGTTGGTGATGGTGATGACATCGCCCCACTCGTCGAGCGTCACGGTGACTTGGTCAATCGTGAACGTCGAGTTCGCCGGGTCTTGCCCGTCGTCAGACAGAGCAGTGAGAGGGACATTCATTCGCTTGTAGCGAATGAAGTATGCGGTCAAACCCGCACCTTCGGGCATCTGGACTTTGTCGCAACACGCACCAAGCACGAGCTTGAGCGAGCTGCGTTGAATCAGCTGAGCCGCCAGGAACTTCTCCTGGTCCGTGCTCAGCGCGCTGCTGGTCATTTCATTAGCCATCGTTGTTTACCTTCGAATCAGAACTCTTTGTCGCCGACGCCGTTCGCGTCGAACCACTGAATCTGCTGATCAGCACTGAGGCGGTCGAAGTTCTGCGGCTTGACGCCCCGTTGCACCGGTACCGGAGGTGCACCTGGGGTCGTGATTACGGCATCCGTGGGAGCAAACCGCCCATCAACCTGGCGAGGCTGACCGGGGTTCATCGAAAACTCTCCCGCCGCAAACGTCATAGCGTCTGCAGCGTTGAACGAGAGACCTTTGTTGGTCCAGTCCTGGAGGAGCGCTTGAGCGCGGGCAGTGACTCGAGGGTCCTTGATGCCTTTGCTTTGGGCGAGCTGAGACAACTCTTTCTCGGCCGACTGCGCCCGAAGAATTGAATGCGTTGCGCCGAGCTGCTTAACGAACTTCGCTTCTTGGGCCTTCAGCGCTGCGCGAACTGCCGCGCCCGCCTCTGCCCCAAGATACGACTCCGCTTTCGCAAGCTCGACTTCGACCTCATCCACTACCGGGGCCACCGGTGCCTGCACACGCTGCGCAAGGAGCTGAGCATTCGCGGCCATTGCGGCATCCGCGCGTGCATTCGCTTCGTAGATTTTGGCCGTCAGCTCATCGAATCGCTTCTGAATACCGTTTTGACCGTTTCCTTCGTTGCCTTGGTTCTGCTCAACAGGGGCTTCGGTCACCTGAGCGGAGGCAACTTCATTCCCGTTTTCGTCAATCATTTGTTTCGCTCCTGACGCCCGTTCGTCGGCGACACGTTGGTGCTGGTGGAAAGAGTACTTCTCACTTCTTCTGTTGTGCAAGCGACATGGAAAGAGTCCGCTCGCGTTCCGCGGGCCAGTCTCTTATTTTGGACACATAGGTGTACGCAATCGTGGCCTTTAAAGCTGACTCTCCGGTTTGGCTTCCAATTTTGGTCATGTCCGCGAGTATCCGTTTCGCCTCGTCATCGAGGTAGCGCTTGATGATGTGCCACCCCGGATGGAGCTGCAGCGACTGCAGCAACTCCACTTCTTGCTTCGCCTCTGCCATGCCGCGCTCGTACGCGGCTTGCTGCGCTTGAATCGTGTTCACGCGTCACCTCCGAATTCACCCGCGATCGCACTCATTTCATCTGCTCCGTCTCGAACTTCTGCGAAATCCTCGTTACCGGATGGATTCATATTTTGGTTGGGGTCCTGCATCTGCATGTCTTGCGGCTGCGGACCACCAGGTGCGGGAGGTGCTCCAGGTACGCCGGGCATCATGCCGGGCATCGGAGGAAGGTCCTGCACGAGTTGGTCGAAGCCACGCTGACCAAGACCGTCGGTCCACACCTTCTTCAGGATAGGGATGACGTTGAGCTGCTTGCCTTGTTGCTGGAGCAGCGGCACGAGCGGCAGCAGCGACTGCAGGAGCATCAACAGTTGCTGCGAACGTTGCTGCTGATTCGCACTCTGGCTCGAGGCGAGCCAACGGTACTGGCAGTCCTTGATGAGCATCTGCGGCGAGATGCGCTCCGCTTTGCCGTCGACAAGGATGTTCACGTCCTCGGTGCGGAACTGCGTGCCGAGGCTGTGCGCCATCTCCATCAAGGGAATCATCACCTCGTTCTCGAGGTCCTCGACCATGTCCTGCAGAGGGCTCGACGCATTCTTCTGCAGAATTTGAGAGCTGGTCGCGGTGCGTGCACCCTTGCCGGCGTTCGTGCCCTGGATGATGGGCGGCGCGCCGATGTTGTCGTTGAGGGTCGAGGTAAGCGAGCTCAAAATGCCTTGGCCGTACTGGACCTGTTCGACGGGCGGCTTCTCGAAGCGGATGCCGTTCTGTGGGTCAGTGCTCTGCCAGATGGCGCCGGGCTGAATCGGCGACAACGGTCCGGGCAACGTGCCCGGGTTGGTGATGACGATGGGGTTGAGCCCGTACGTCATGTTGTCGTTGATCTGATTCGTGAAGTCGTTGATGAGGTACTGCAGATGCTTCGCCGTGAAACCGGTGCCCTTCGGGTAGAACTGCCCGGGCTCCGAGACCATGCGGGGCATGAGGTACGGAACGCGACCGTGCCAGAACGGCTGACGTCGAACCTCGAGCACGACGTTGCCGGTGACCAGAACTCGGCACGCGACCATCGACCCCGGCTCTTCGCCTGCGACGTAGGCCGCGCGGGGCAGCGGCATTTGTACGTACACCTCGGTGAGCGTGCGCCACTGCGCGAGGTCGCCAGCCGGAGGCGGGTTCTGCGTAGAGATGGTGCTCTCTTGCATGTTCTCGAGCTGGAACTGTTGCCGATTGTAGTTGTGCTCGGTCACCTCGATTGCAGCTGCAGCTTGCTCAGCGTTCGCCCACTTCTTCTTCTTCGCGAGGTCTTTGATTTGCCAGACAGGGAGATCAATGTCTTCGAACACCATCGACGCTTCCTCGAGCGTGTCGACAGTCGGCGGCCAGACGTAGACCGAGAAGAGGTCTCGAGCCTGGAACCGCACACCTTCGCGGCCGAGGTCCTTCGTCAGCTCCATCTGCGGCTCGCCGTTGAGGTCAGGCGTGCGCTTCACCTTGCCGAGGCTCTTGAGGTCCTTGTGGTACCAGACCTTCGCAACGCCGATGCCGTATTGGATGTACTGCTTCAGCATGGGCTTGATGCGCGAGCGAATCTTGGCGGACTTCTCCAGCTCGTACTGGAGGTAATTCTTCACACGCCGCGCATCTTCTTCTGCTTGCCCTTGGGGCGCGTCAGTGAGGTCAGTGCCCACGACATCCATGAAGTCATCGCTTGGGAAGAGGCCGCGGGTCAGGTTGCTGACCAGCACATCGCGCGCGTGGAGGTACGTCGGCACGTAGGCGTTCGAACGACCGATGTATTTCTGGTTGTCGTCATGCTTCAGCAAGCCGAGGCGCCGAATCTCATGCCACTCCTGCTCCTGCGGGATGCGTTGCTGCCGCGTCCACATGACCATGTTGGTGATGTTCTGCTGCACGTACGCGACGGTGTCTGCGTCCTCCGCGTAATTTTTTTTCAAATCCGGGATAACGCCCGGGGTTTGGGCTTCGTCTTCAGGACCGATTTGAACGAGAGGATGCGGGTTGGTGAAGTCACTCATGTTTTTTCTTTCCGGCACGCACGCCGTGGTTTGCACAAGAAAAACTACACCACTTCACGCCCTTGGTTCGATAGGCCTTGAACGCCCGGGCGCACCACTGACAAGTCACATCTTTGGTGGGCGGTTTCTTGTACCCAGCCAGCTGCGACGCTCGAATCTTGTCCATATGAGCCTTGCTCTTGGGCTTCTTGGCCCAGCTAAGCAAAAGCTCATTCACGCTCCTGGGGTTCTCGAGGCTGTGAACGGTGTTGTGATCGGAGTGGGTCATCGCCAGCAAGTTGTCGAGGCGGTTGTCGCCTCGGTTCCCGTTGCGGTGGTGAACCACCCAACCTTTTCTCAGTGGTCCGTTGGCTTTCTCCCAGACGTATCTGTGCATCAACACCACCCTTCCTTTGATGCTCGTCCAGAAATAGTTGTCGGAGTTTCGTTTGAAGATCCGGCCATCGAATTCTACGGTGTCATTGTCCATAGCGGTCCCAGTAAGCGACAGAGGTTTGAGAAACGGTTGAAGAGGTGTTGCTTGTGCCGAACAAACACCAAAGACCGTATCGACACGCATCCACGAGATGGTCGAAAAACTCATCCTTGTGCGGCGTCACCCCATCCTTCTTGAAGTGATACCCGCCCCCGAGGCCTCCGACCAAATGCGGGCAATGCTTCTTCGCGATGACGATAGCCGGGTCGCCTTTGATGAGTGTTTCGAACTTCTTCCGCAGCACCCGCATGCTGACGTCGAACGGTGTGTGTTGATAGCGGATGATGATGCCGGCCTGCATCATCAATGCGCTCATCTGCCCGGTGTCTTTCTTCTGTGCGACCGCGGGGTCCCCGTAGTCGACAAAGGTCCTGGCCTGAGGGAAGTGCTCGGCGGTCATCTTCTTGACCAGGTCAATGAACGCCTCACCGGTCATGTTGTGCCCGAGCACCTCGCGCATGATCTGCACGCGCCCATCGAGATGAACCTGCACGAACAAGCACGCTGGGCGGCGGAAGCCGAAGTCCCAGAAGCGGAACAACGTGCCGCCCATGTACTTCAGCTCCGAAACGCAGTGCATGCGCTCCTTGAACTGGGGAATGACAGGCTCACCAGGGAACGTCGAACCCCAAACGCCATCAATGAGCCGTTGCCGCATGTCCTCGGGCAGCGTTGCAGCCAACATCTCGTGGTAGTTCTCGGGGAGGTTGCGAGTGTTCTCGCCTTTCTGCGGCATGAACAGCTTCATCCATGCGCCCTCGGTGGTCGGGTTCTCTTCAACATCCTTTCCGGTGCACGCCTTGTAGAGCCAGTGTGATTTGTCGGGTGGGTTGAAGGCGAGGCTCAAGAACTTGTGCCCACGCTTGTGGCGAAGGCGGGTGTTGACCTCGTGCACGCGTGATTCTTCGACCTCAGCGGCCTCGTCGATGAACGCCCCGTTGAATTCATACGAGCCCATCGTGTCTTTCAGGCCCATGAACGTGATTTGCGACGGCTCGTCATAATCTTCGCCGTCGACACGCACCGCAGCGGGTTTTATCCACCACTTCGCGGGCGGCTTCATGTCCCTGTCGAGCAGCGTGCCCGCGGGAAGGAAGCGAAGCATCTCTTCGGCGCGCAACATGGTCGTGTCGCTGAGGTCGTTGTAGTCCGCGCGGCCAATGAGGTACTTCGTGCCCGGCTCAAGCAGCGCGTGCATGAAGATCTCGCCTACACCGGTGCTGGTTTTCGCAACGCCAGCGGGTCCCATGTACGCTTTAATCCGTGTCGGGTCCTTGATGAACGCCAGCTGTGTCGGATTCACCCCCCGTTCCGCTTGCGGGCGGTCGCCGTCCAGAATCAGCATCAGCAGATCGTCGAAGCTCTTCAGGTAAATGTTTTCGAACTGCTTCCGCTTGGCCGCTTGGAGCTTTTCCCGTTGCGATTGTCGTATTGCCATTGATGACTACTTCCTTCGCGGTTGCCCAAGGCAGTCCGCCTTGCATGTTGAGGATGATTGTTTGTCCGCCAGCCTGCGGAGCATCGCGGCGGCCTCGGCCGTTAGCGTCCATGATGCGCTGAGCGGCTCTTTCCCTTTGAGCGTCATCACCAAAACGTAGGTTGAACTCGATTTCGGCCACAGCATCGGGGAGGAGGAGCTGAATTCGCTCGTCGCTCCACTCTTCAGCGGTTTTGGTGTCTGTTTTTTCTGGGCGAGGAACGAGTTTCTTTCGGAGCCGTTCACGTGCGACTTGGACCGCTTCTTGGCGGCGGGCTTTTTCAAGGACGATTGCGACTTCTTTGTCTTCATCTCCATCTTCCTGCTTCGCTTTGGCGAGGCTGTTGCCCATGTTTTCAACTGCACAGATGACGCTGGTGCACTGAGCACCGTTGTTCAACACGTGCGGCAGTTTGTGCCCGTTAGGGCACAGTAGCTTTGGCTTCTTCGCTGCCATTTTCGCCTTTGCTTTCTCTGAGGTAGTGCTCGAACTCTGACTTCGCGAGCCGCGTGGACATCCAACTCACGACTGGAACCCCGCCTTTGGTGGCGTACTCAATCCAGAATGCGAGCTGAAGGCTTGGAACCGTTTGCCCGCGGCACCAGCGCTTGACGGTGACGAGGGTGATGCCGAGTTTTTGAGATAACTTTTCTAGAGACCAACCCTTCGATACACGCCAGTCGTCCAATATTGTGTTTTCTATGAGTACACCTCTCAGGTCCAAGGGTTTGGAATACGCTCGCATACGTGCTATAATTACATTTATGAACAGCTTGGTCCACGCGAAGGTCCTCTGCCGTCACTGCCGCACCGTTCACCCCCGCGAGTACTCTGAGTCGGAGGCTTGGCTCAGGCACGTGGCTGACGGTGAATGGCTCGCGAGTCCGAAGTGCATCAAGTGCGTGAGCGCCGCTGATCGCCAAGACGGCAAGCGTTGGTGGAAGCCTGAGCGTCTCTCGTTGCAGCCAGTCCCGTAGCGCCGACGGCCCGAAGGGCCGGAGGCGCTCGTTCCCATCTCCGGTCTAGAGTCAAAACCTCCCGGAGATTTTATGCCCAAACATTGCAACAAATGTCGCCTCGAGCTGACGCCCCTCAACTCCATCAAAGACACCGGACCCAAAGCATCGCGGGACGGCGTCAAGTCCATCTGCCGCGAATGCAACGCGACCGAGTGCCGTCAGAGGCGTGAGGAACGAAAGGCTCGCGATGTTGGTTCAGCAGTTGGGTACCTTCTCGGCGGTGCGAGGCCAACACCCGTTGCTCCGACATTCAACGTCCGCTCTCCGCGCGCTTCACCTTTGCGTTCAACACCCCTCCGGCAGTCGGAACCTCCGGTCTTGGATACGCCGCATGCCCCTCCGGCCAGGGGCGCTCCGGTTCGCTGAAGTTTTTTGAAGTGTCGTGGGGCTTCGGTTCCTACGCTGGGCCGCGAAGCGGCCCGGCGCTGGTGCCGATGCTTTCTTGGCTCCACAGCAGTCTCCTCCGAGAAAGTTTCGCGGAGTCGAGACCGCGAGGCGCTGAACAACCTCTGAGACCGACAGGACGTTTCTGAAACGGGCCTTGTACGGATTGGGTCCCATATTTTCTTTTTCACCCCCCGGGGGAGGGTGGCGCAGGGGTGGGGGTAGCCAAGGTCATCACCAACAGCGTGGTCTCGCGGCTTGGCTCGCTAACGTGGTTCGTTAAAGCGTGCTGTTGTTCCGCATCGTTGCCGTGGTCCATTCGCTTGGCACGAAACTTTCCGCTTAGGTTTTCAAATGGAAACTTTCGCACTTGAAATTTTCGCAGCGCTCGCGGTCATCTGGACCTTGGCCATCACCGCAATCGTTGCGGAGCTGAAGCAACAGCCCGAGAGCATTGATAACCCGTAGATATCAATCAACGCCTCACCAACAACCTGGAGCTATCAATGGATTCACCGATCATCATCGCAAACGAGTTTTCTCTTCTTGCTCTCGAAGCAATGTGCCTCGCCTCAAAGGACCGCGAGGTGTTGATTGCTGAGGCAACGCTTCGCGTTTTCCCTATGAGAACCCTCGAATCGGTCGCGGACTTGTTCGAAGAGATTGAGTTCGAACTCGACCTCGAGTTCGGGTTCTACGACTCCCTCGGGAACCTCAAGAATGGGTAAGGCTGGCCACAAAGTGAAGAGAGGGGATTGACTTTCCCAAACCCCCTATATATGGTGG
>OFQX01000022.1_pt1 | contig 43511 bp, 83 predicted proteins | sample 1542951 | NCBI WGS metagenome assembly OFQX01 (sample SAMN07774215, study PRJEB24372) | wastewater metagenome | isolation source: WWTP Novara (Effluent) | place: Italy: Novara | collected 2015-12
AACCCTCGCACCACCAGCCGCATCACAACTCAGCCGAACCGACAGGCGTATCGCCGATCTGTTGCGGGTTCGTCTCACGCGGCCAAATCAAAACATCGCAAACGAGGAATCAACGCCGCCCGCTCCTCGGGACTGACACGGACCCGGAACGCTTCCTGCGATCCGTTTCGTTCGCGACGAAAACAGACTACCAACTTCCGACAGCTTCGTCAAGGCCGGCAAATAATTTTCGCCAAGTTGACAAAAGATGGTTGCCACGGCGGCACATCTTTGGTAGTGATTACGGCATGAGAACACAAGAAATACCGGAATGGTTGAGCATTGCCGACGCTGTCGAGCGGCAATTGGTCGGCTGTTCGACGATGACGGTTCGCCGGCGCGTCAAGCAAAACCCGGCGTGGAAAACGCGGCTGCGCGGAGTCGGCCGAACGGCTGAATTATTCCTGCATCGTTCGACCGTGGCGGCGCTGCGTGAACTCTACCCGCTGGAACTAACGACGCTGTCGCAGCCAGTGAATGGCAATCGACAGGTAAACGCCAAGCGGCGTGGGCATCCATAACGCAAGACCTTTCGTTCCGTCGCCGGCCTGTTTTATCGACGGGAGCCGGCGTTTCCAAGGGCGCTTCGTGCGGGACATTTCGAGCCATCCTTGGCGGGAATCGTTATGTGCAAGCCATAGTGTACGGCAAGGTGTGCGCGCACGATTTCTGAAAGTTTCTGTAAGTGGTTATGGGCCAACAACAAAGGAGATGCAACATGGAGCCTGATGACGACGCTTTGGATGAATCAGCGCAGGCAACCGAAGCGACGCAAAGCAGCGACGCCATCGCACAACTTGCTGCGCTCGAGGCGGATTGTGCGGCGAAAGAGCGCGAGCATTTCACGCTGAAAGAGCAGACCAGCGAAGCGAAGAAGTCTTACGAACTGGCCGTGCTGAAGCTTCGGCAGGCCGTGGCGAGGTTGACGGCTGGCGACCCTGAGCCGTTGTTTAGCCAGGCCGACGGCGGCGGCGGCGGCGACAAGTGGCGGCAGTGCGGCATCGACCGGTTGAACCTTGCGGCGTCGATCAACGCGAAGTTGGCCGAGGCTGACGTGCTCACAATTGGCGACCTCGAAGACCTGCGCGCCGGCAAGGGCTTGCGCTCCATCGCTGGCATCGGGCAAGCGACGGTCGACAAGATCGAAAATGCCGTCATCGATTGGTTGAGCGAAAACCGCGACGCGGCGGCGCTGAGCGAGGCGTAGGACGCGGCGACCGACCGACAACGGAGTTGCAACAGGGGCGGTGAGATGGGCAGAATCAGGACGATCAAGCCTGAGTTCCCCCACTCTGAAAGCATGGGGAGAATATCAAGAGACGCCCGTCTCTTATTCATTGAATCATGGACCCTCGCCGATGATTCGGGGAGGATTCGAGGAAATTCGCGAATGCTCGCGAGCCTTCTTTTCCCATACGACGACGACGCGCCGGGGCTTATTGATCGGTGGATCGAAGAGCTTGTCCGCGAGAATTGTTGGGTCTGTTACACGGTAGACGGAAATCACTACGTGCAGATCATAAATTGGGAGAAACACCAGAAAATCGACAAGCCTTCAGGTTCAAAACTCCCAGGTTTCGACGAATCCTCGCGAATCCTCGCGAATCCTCTCGAACATTCGTCGGAGGACCGGGACCGGGAAGGGACCAGGAAAGGAAAGGACCATATAACGGCTACGCCTTTGAAAAATGGTAACGGAGGTAACGCGTTACGTAACGAAGTAACGCTTACAAATACCAATACAAGTACCAATACCAATACAAGAGATAACCCCCAAACCCCCAAAGGGGGCAGGCCAAACAAGGATTGGGAGATATTCAGATCGCTCTACCCAAAGAGAAGCGGGAGCTTAGAATGGGCTAAGGGTGAGCAAAAGTTTGTAGCTCTCGTTAAAGCTGGTACCGACCCCAATACCATCATCGAAGGTTGCAGGCGATACCGAGAGTGGTGCGATGCTACCAGCAAGACCGGCACGGAGATGGTAAAGCAAGTACCGACTTTCCTCAACGGCAAATGCTGGCTTGAGAGCTTCGATATCCCTGCTGATACAAGATTGGTTTCCCCGCGCCGAACTGCCGAAGAAAAGCGGGATTGGCTATTGCAGGGATTGGAGGGTAAATGAAAACCAAGATCGCTAATACGCTCGCGCTTCTTGAGGCGGCAGGGCTTAAGTTGTACGGTCATTCGATCACCCAGGACACCGCAAGAGCATGGGAGATTGCTCTTTCTGCGCGCAAGGTGAATCCCGACTTCATTGACTCCGCTTGTGGGTGGTTCTTGGCGAATGAGAGTGACTTTCCTTCCGCGTCCAAATTCTGTGATGTCGTGCTGAGATTGGAAGCTGAATCTCGTCCCCCGCTCGTGATGCGGGTAGCTGGTCAATCCGCTCTTATGCCAAGGCAGTTGAGAACCCGCGAAGAGAACAAGAAACGGATCGAAGAGCTTCACGCGAAGATGGTTGACAAGTGGAATCGGGTGAATTGACCGGGGGTGTTATGGCTATTCTGCTAACCTGCAAAGTCTGCAAGCGTGTATACAAGTCGCTCGACAAGGAATCTCTTTGTGAGCGGTGTGTAACCGCGAAGCCAATAGAGCAAGTATCTGGATACGACCCAAGCTATCGGGAGTTGCTTTCAACTCAAACGCTCGCGAGTCTTGAAAAATGGGAGGGCAAGGATGCTTAACGAACACCGGTTCAAACTGATTGAAAAACGGCTTGAGCAACTCGAATGCGCCGTGGCCGGATTGGAGGTAGAGAACGAATCCCTCCGTGCTGAACTTGACTCAATGAGGGGCGCTGAACTCACCATCGAAGAGACTACGGGTATGCCGCCAGTAGCGTTAAGTCCCCAACCACTCCGGCATTACGTTTACCTTCCTCCAAGGAACGAGAAAGTGGAAGTCCTGAGACGATATCGGTATGAGGGCGAAGATGTCGGAGACGTGCGATACCCATGCGGGACGGTCGTGAAGCGTACGCCGCTCATCGGGGCGGTGGCGGCATGAGTTCACCGAGAGACAGGGCATGGGCGCACCATTGGGCTGAAAAGGCCCTTATTTGTTGGGTGGAGGGCAGCGCGGGCGGGTATGTCGGTCCCAAGCGTGGAAGTGCTGACGGAGATGTTCCCACGGAAACCCCGGAAGCTGTCTTGAGCAGGAAACTTTCAGCAGCAGTTGAGACCGTGATCGCCACAAGAGGCATGACCCCACAAGCAAGAACGATGCTCAGGGAATACGTCTCAGCCCGTCAGGGAAAGGACTTTCTTCGGAGGTACGTTTGGCGGGACTCTCAAGGGAGAATCGTAGGGGCTACGGTTCTTATGATCTTGCAAGTCTCCGAGATCATGCGCTGTCTCGTAAAGCACATCATCGAGAACCCAAGCCTAACGACTGTCAAACAACTGGAAGACGAGGTTGCGTAACAGAATTTTGCAAAATGGAAAAATAAGCGGAACGTTAGCTCTGAATTGTCCGTCTTATAGGATGATTGAGACTGCCCAAAATGCGTCTCATGAACCACAACTGAATAGAATTGCCCTTGCACACTTACTCATTCGCAGGGGCTTTTTGCTTTTAGTTCATCTCATCCTCCCAAAAGCCCCCGACTCCCCAGGGGGCACAATTTCAAGGTTTCGGGCTGGCAATAGTGCAAAACTGCGCGATTGGTTTAGACGGCCCGAAGAATTCTCTACGGATGTGCGTGCAAACCGCACCGAGACGTAGAGCGCACGGAGAGCGGAGGCAATTGCCGACTCTCGAACGACACACTCGCCCGGTACGGCATATCTCTTCCAAGGTCGCTTATCTGAATGGCAAACCTTGCGGCCCCCCGTGCCGGGTGTTTTTTAGGAAAATTAGAAGTCGGCTTCTACCAGTCGCGTTATGTAGGCAGATAGCCCGCGGTCTCTGATAATCGCAGCTATGGAGGGTTTAACAAAAAGATTGAGCCGAACGGTTGCAGCCAGGGAGGGCTTTCGGCCCGCCCCGACTCGCCTGCCGCCTCGGGTAGGTTTCTTTCTCATTTGGATGCCGCCAATAGTTGTTGAAGGTCAGAGCGGGCGGCGCTTGAGTCCTCACCGTCTTGCTCCAATGACTCGATGAGTGCGGTGAGCGATCCTTCGGTTTCAATCGTTATGTCGTCACTTGGAAATTCGACTGGCGCGTCCTCAAACCACGATGCGAGCGCGATGTCTTCAATGTCATCTTCGCTGGGTAGTTGCTCGTCGGCGAAGAAAGCATGAACGCTGTGCCAATCGCTCCAAAAGCGTCCTCCACCGTAAGTCGCGCGCATGTTCAGGTGGCGGTATTTTTGGTGCGCTGCGCCAGCCTCAACGGGTCCAATGGCTACCTCGAAGCGGTTGCCGTCGTAGCGCAAAATTGCCGCAAGTAGAGCAGAGTCGGTGGTGTAAAGTTGACCATCGGCCATGCAGGGGGTGTAAGTGTTGGGTTGTTTTGTTTCCATGGTTTGATTATACGACACGCGCAATCAAAAAGCAAGTGCATTCTCTGATTTTGCGACAAGTCTGGCAAAATTACCAGGTCAAAAGGAATTCATGGACGATGCGGCAGCCAAGGATGGCAAGGAACTCCAAACCATCTCAGCGTTCGAGGGAACTTTATACCTTCCAACCAAGGCAGACGGTGAACTCATGAAGGCAATTTGGAAGGGTCAACACGGATTGTACGCAAGGGACGCGCAGAACGGGAAGAAATGCAAGGTTGCTCTGCCTATCGAAGCGACGAATTACTGTAGAGAGATGAAATTGCGCTGGGTCCACGTTTGGCGCAAGGATGAAAAGACTTTTGAGACCTTCGAGGCATGAGTACAGCACTTGATTTCATGAGCCAATGGGTGACTCAGGGTATCCACGAAACTCCAGACGGCTCCAACCGTGGCGTTGAGATCGACGCATGGTGTGAAGCGCTGGGATTCCAGAAGGGTCAGCCGTGGTGCGCAACCTCAGTCTCCGCAGCGTTCCGCAAGGCAAAGCTCGAATCGAGCCTACAGTCTCTCGCGGGGCTTGAATCGTTCCCCTACTCGCAGAGTTCCCAAGCAATCAAGAGATGGTTCCAGCAGAAGGGCTGGTGGACGCGGAACCCTGACGAGCTGCTAAAGTGGCGCGGCGCACTCGGGGGATGGACAAACGCGGACGGCGCACACGGGCATATTTTCATGATCGGTGAACGGTATTCCCATGACGGCGAGGTTCTACGAATTGGCACACGCGAAGGCAACTCCAACGATGCAGGAAGCAGGAACGGTAACAGGATGGTCAAGAACCGTCGAGCCGTGCCAACGGACGGGAAGCGTGAACTCTGGTTCTGCGACACGTCGCACATCATCGGCGGTTCGTGGTGGTCATAAGTTTCGCTACCCTTTCGCTCGCAGTTGGGCAAAGCCTTTTCTTGAGATAGCGCTATGAAGGTAGGCGACACAGACCAGTTGATGAAAGAGTTTGCACCCGAAACGGTGCTTCAGGAGGCTCAGGCGGCCGTCTACGGGCCACGGCAAGAGGCATACGGTTCCCCAAGGGTCAACCAGCAGAGAATTGCCGATATGTGGTCGGTCATCCTGGGGAAGAAAGTGACTCATCAGCAGGTTATTCAATGTATGATCGCAGTCAAGCTCTGCCGTCTGATTAACAGCCCGGATCATCGAGATTCTTGGAAGGATATTGCGGGGTATGTGGCGGTTTGGGACTCGGCAGACGGTGATCCCGGCTAATGCTTTTGTTCCTCATCGGGCTTGTGGCTGGCATCATGATCGGCGCGGGTGGCCTTGCGCTCATCTTCGCATACTCAGGCAGGTTCGTGAGGTGACCGACTTCCTCGACGCGTTCGCTAAGGTGTGGCCTGTCCTTGTGGGGGCTGCGCCACTTGCGTTCGTTTTCATGAAATGGGCAAAGGCGCTTGAGGCAAGGGTAGAGAGCAACGACAACTTTGGCGGCACTTTCGCCAGGGCTCATGTAGATACCCAGCTCGAACTCAACCAGCAGATTTTGCTATCGCTTCAACAGTTGAATGAACGGCACTTTTCAACCGACGGAAGGCTCCGGCGCGTTGAAGACAAAGTGTTTCCTACCGCATAGGGGGTAGCTTCTGAGTGGCAGGCCTTGGACAAAGTGGGAAGACGATCTCATCCGCGAGCTGTATCCGCAGGGCAAACCGCTCGCTGACATAATCGATAGGTTCCCCAGCAGGACAGTCAATGGACTCCGAATCCATGCTAAGGCGCTTGGCATCAAGTTCGGGGAGGGCTGGGAGAGAATCCCAACGGCGAACCGTTCTCTGCCAGACCTCATCCGCGATAGAGCGGCAGAGTTTGAGCGGAAAGCGGCGCATCACGAGGCCAAGAAGAATCTTACGCTGAAGGTCGAAGAAGATAAACCCTTCGGAATTCTATTCTTCGGAGATCCCCATGTGGACGATCCCGGTTGCGACATAGACGCACTCGTCTATTACCTGTCTTTGGCGAAGGCCACAGAGGGTGTCTACGCGGTCAACGTCGGAGACCTGACGAACAACTGGGTAGGCGGTTTACAACGGCTATACGCGCACCAGACGACGACGGACGACGAGGCCACAGAACTTCTGGAGTGGCTTGTGCAGGAAGTGCCCTGGCTTCTCATGATCCTCGGAAACCATGACCGATGGGGGCCACTCGCTGCGCATATCTGCCAGTCGAACGGCGTGACCTATGCGAGCCACGGCGCTACGGTTTCGGTGGAATCCTACGGCAGGCCAATCGTGATGGACGTTCGGCACAACCACCGGGGGAATTCGATGTATAACCCGAGCCACGGACAGCTCAAGAAAAGTTTTCGCGGTTCGGACGCGGACATCATCATCGGCGGCCATACGCATAGTTCGGCTTATACGATGGTGAAGAACGGTGTGACTGGAAAGATATCCCACTGCGTTCGGATCGGGGCATTCAAGCGTTTCGACGATTATGCCGACAGCCAAGGGTTCGAGGATGAAAACATCTCGCCAGTAGTTCTCGCCGTCTGTTGCCCCGATTCGGAACACAAGGTTCTTATGGATCACGACGTAGAACGCGGGCTGAAGGTGTTAGGGGCACTGCGGGCATGATCCTCCGGCTCCTCCACTGGCACGAACAGTTTTGCTACTACCGTTGGCGAAGGGCTCAAGACAGGCTCAAGAATTTCAGGACAAGGAAAGGACTTAGAACTTTATGAATTGGAAGGCACTTATCGCCGGAGCAGTCTCCGGTTTCGTATCGGCGGCAGTTATCGACATCAACGCATGGAGCAAAACGGACGGGGCATTTAGCTGGCTCCTGGCGTTCAAGCGCTGGGTAGCTGGCGCGGTCTCTGGCGCTACGGCGGCTGCCGGTTGGAGCCAACTTCCTCTGTGAAGAGCCGCGCATTCATCCTCACAGCAATCTTCGTGCTGGCTCAAGCAGTTGACGCTCAGCAAAAGAAAGTCCTCGGGTAGTGGGTCAATTTGAGTTTTGGGCATTTTTGAACAAAGTCTTGACAAGTGAACGTCATTAACGTAGGATTGTCAATACAGATTGGGTACCGATAATCCTAATGAGAGTGTCTCCCCGCCCGGACTTGAACCGGGAACCTTGGGCCTGCGAAGCCCCTGGTTCGTTGGCTACCTTGGCGCTGACCACGAATGAGTGGTCAGTTTGTGGGCCTGGTTGCTCAACTCGTTAACCCCTCGAATCCCTGCGAAGGATTCAGGGGTAAATCTTCTCTATTCGTTCCTGAACGTCTGGCGAAATAGCTATACATTAGGTGCCGCCTGTCTGTCGCGGCAGGCGTGGAATTGTGGGCAGTGTCCCATAACAAGAAACTCTTTCGGCAGGGATTCCCTGTCATCTATCTCAAGTTCAAGGTTTAACAAAATGGCATCTATCAAAGTTCACGTTGGAATCTTTTCAGACAATGGGGCGGAGTCCTGCGATTTTCGGGGGGACAACTTCATCGGTCACGAGGAAGGAGATGAGCACCGAACGATTCTCGAAAAAGACCCTGCAACAGAAGCAGAGATCGCGGCAGTTCTCGAATATGGGCCAAAGCTCAATGCGCTCTTGGACACCCTGACGCCATCCGAGGGGTTCGGCATCGAGGGCGGTCTCAGAATCGGCATATGGGACGAGTAGGGCTTGATTGAGTGACCTCACTCCTAAGCAATCCTTGTTCGTCAAGGAATACCTTGTGGACCTGAACTTGACAGCGGCGGCCCTGCGAGCTGGCTACAGCAAAAAGACCGCCTACTCGCAGGGCCAACGTCTGTTGAAAAATGTTGAAGTGGCTTCCGCAATCCAATCCGGTATGGACAAGCGGGCCCAAAAGACCGAGATAACCGCCGAGAAAGTCCTTGCCGAATTGGCTCTTTTAGCGTTCCAGAACCCACTCGATTACGTCAAGGTCAAAGCCGGCAGGCCATACATTGACCTTTCAATGCTTACGAGAGCACAGGCTGCTGCAATCTCTGAGATCAATGTCGAGGAATTGGGTGGTGCGTCCGATAAGCCTGGTTACCTTCCGATTGTCAAAACGAAACTAAAGTTCCACGACAAGCGCGGCGCCCTGGTAGACCTCGGCAAACACCTGAAACTCTTCACCGACGTGACTGAGCACCGATTTGACCTGTCCAACCTGAGTGACGACGAGCTGAAGCAACTTGGTAGCATCCTCTCAAAAGTTACCAACCCTTGAAGCGGTTCAGGAGGAGATGGCACGGCGCGGAATAGTCAGTACTGACGACTTTGAGGCACTCCCTGAGTTCATAGGTGAGCACATTGGACAGCAAAAGGCATGGAACTCTGTCGCTCGAATCCTTGCGATTATCGCAGGATGGCAATCAGGTAAGACGGTTATCGGACCACCCTTGCTCAGAAGGGAGATCCAGCGCAGGGGGCCTGGAGATTACGCGGCGCTCGCACCGACGTATCCTTTGCTCGCAAACAAGCTACTACCTGAGCTAAGACGCTGGCTTGATCCTTATTTCGAGCTCAAGAAAGCGGACAATGTTTTCGTTATTCGTCCCGGTGCTGACCTCAAGATTTGGGGGAAGGCGGCGGATGAGCCGACGAGGATACTTCTCAGGCATACCGACAACTCAGACGCCGTAGAAGCGTTCACCGCCAAGGCACTCCTCGCGGACGAGCCTGGCCAGATGGCTGACGAGATCTGGGAAGCAATGCAGGCGAGATGTGCCGTCAACCAGGGGCGGTTAATTCTCACATCCAGGCCTTACCGATCGAACTTCCTCGTCAAAGAGATTTGGGACAAGCGGTTCGAGGACCCGGATATCGAGGTTGTGAACTTTCGCTCCATCGATAATCCAGCCTTCCCTGAGTCTGAGTACGAGCGTCAGAAGAGGCTACTTCCCCCTTGGAAGTTCCTCATGAAGTACGACGGGATACCGACAAAGCCTGCTGGCGTCATCTACGACATTGTTGACCGTGAGCGTCACGGCGTGCCGAGATTCACCATTCCAGCCAATTGGACGCGGTATGCGTTTATCGACTTTGGAAACAATAACACTGCCGCACTGAAGGTAGCCGAGGAACTTCGTGAAGGGCTCAAGCCGAGATACTTCATTTACAGTGCCTATCATCCAGGCGACAGGCGATCCGCTTCGGGAGAAGACGGGCACGTTGCGCGGCTGAAGAAAGGCGAACCCATGACTCCCCTTGGGGTAGGTGGATCGCATCAAGAAGATGGCTGGCGTGATAGTTGGAGCGCTGCTGGAATGCCGGTCAAAGAGCCGCCAATCAATCGAATTGACGAGCAGATAGCGCAAGCCTACGAGCTTTTCGCAGACGACAGGCTCTTTATCTTCAGTGATCTTAGCGAAGTGTGGGACGAGATCGGCGACTACGCTTGGCCAGTTGACGAGAACGGCGAAGTGGTCAGGGACGACAGGCCTGAAAACGATGCAATCTTTCACCTTATGGCTGCGCTTAGATATGGTGCCGCGTTTGTGAATCCGCCAAAGGTACGCCGCACCGTAGAACTCAAATTTTACTAATGGTTTTCCTATTCTGTCTTGAAGCGGCTGGCGGACTATTCGCTATCGGTCTCGTTCTCATCATGCTTTACATTGCGTTCAAAATCGCTCACTACGCTTTGCTTGGCGCATTGTCAGAGGGCGACAAGCAGTAATGCGTCTTATCGAGGCTGCCAGAAAAGGGTTTAAGTCCATCGCAAGCGGCACGGGTTACACTGGGCTCGGTTGGGGCTTCCACACGATGGCAGGCGGTGGTGGTGCCGGATATGATTGGAACCGTGAAGCAGGGCTGAGATATGACAACTCGGTTGTCTACGCGGCGATCAATTACACCTGCCGCACGATGATCGAATGCGGGTTGCCGTATGTCCGCAAGGCCGGAGACCCAAACAGCGAGATCGAGGGGCATCCAGCAACGGAGCTGCTCGCGAATCCTAACCCGTGGTATGACTGGGCCACATGGCTGAGCGGGCAGGTTGTCAGCGAACTCGCCAGCAGAAGCGGCATGAGCTATGCGTTCATGCACAGAAGCGGAGGCGGGAAGCTCATAGGCTTTGAATACCTGCCGCATTTTGGTGTGACGCCGTATTCCGTGCCTGGGTCTGGAGAATTCATTGACAAGTATTTCCTAGCAGTCCGCAACGGGCGCATGGAAGTCGATCCAAAGAACATCCTTGCGCTTCGCTACGGGCCAATGAACCCGCTACGGCCGCAAATCTCCTACGGCCCGATCGAGGCGTGTTTGGTGGAGGTCTGCACCGATAAAGAGGCGCTTGCGTTCACTGCATCGCTGCTCAAGAACGCGGGCGTGACCCCTCACCTTGTCAGTCCTTCTGGAAAAGATGCCAGCGGCATGGATATCGTCTTCGGGGAAGCGCAGGCCAGACAGATCGAGTCAGTCATTTCAGAGAAGACGACTGGTGCGAATAGAGGCAGGGTGGTCGTGTCTCCAATTGGTCTGAATATAGACGACCTCTCGCTATCTCCTGCGGATATGAACGCCGAAAAGATTCACAATATCGCAGAAGAAAGAATCTGTGCGGCGCTTGGAATCTCTCCGCAAGTGCTCAATCTCGGCACTGGATTAGAGAACGGCAACAACCGCGCATCTGCCGATTCCGCGCTCAGGCAGGCCGCCAGGGATTACGTCAAGCCCTACCTTGTCAGGAAGGCCCAACAGCTTACAAGAGTGCTCATTCCAGAGCTTGGGAACCCCGGTGAGGAGGTCGCATTCCACTGGGAAAACATGGAGGCGTTGCAAGACGATAAGACTGAGGCCGCAAAGCGCGATGAACTCGCCTGTGGCGGCCCGTGGGAGACGGTCAACGAAGTCAGGAAACGGAAAGGCATGAGCCCCATCGAAGGCGGCGACGCAATTCGAGAGCGGTCGATCAGGCCACAAGATCAAGAGGAAAAGAATGCCAGACAAACTCAGTATACAGATCGTTAATCAGGTGCCTGAATCCAAGGTTGCTGACCTTCGGTACAACTCAGTGACCCAAGAGCTTGAGGTGTTCATCGAGCAGGGCGTCCCATGTAAAACGATCATCCTATCTGGCAAAAACCCAACGCTGGGAACGAAGATCACTTTCGCATCTGGCGCGTCTCTGAATTTTCTCGACACCGCCATCACCGAGAACTCGACGACGACGACGCTCGCGGCCGGTTCGATAGCGTTCACGACCCATGCAACAGGCAGGGGCAAGATTTTCTACAGCGACGGTTCCAAGTGGCAGCTCGTCACGGCTGTTGCCGCCTAAGAGACCTAACACAATGATTACACCATCAGCAAATTTCACAAGGCCCGCAGATACTACGGCGTACGCATCGGGTGATCTGATTGCCAACAGCACGACCGCCGCAAGCGTTTCACCGCTTACCTGGACAATTAGGGGATATAACGGCGGAACTTTAGGCATTCGGCGCGTGCGTGTTGCGAAATCTGGCGTGGGGATTACGAACTGTACAATCCGCGTTCACCTTTACACGACGAATCCATGCACGACCGCGCCAGCCAACGGCGATAACGGTGCATGGTCTACGAAGATCGCTGGCTACCTTGGGTACTGCGATGTAGTGGTAGGAACCGTGTTTTCCGATGGCGCGTTCGGGGTTATCGCTCCAGCGGCTGGCGCTGAGATCGGCATACCTGCTTTTTTGGATTTACCGATTTATGGACTTCTGGAAGCGCGCGGTGCTTACACACCTGCCAGCGAAGAAGTCTTCACAGTGACACTTGAAGGGTGGACTCAAACGCAATGAAAGATCAATCCTTACTCCCTAAAGCACTGCCTCATGGCGCTCAGTGGGCCATCGAGGAAACTGCGGCGATGCAACTGTTGACACTGCTCCAGTCAACGAACGCTGAGGCTCACGAAAAAGAGTTCGCAGCTCGTGGCGGCGCGTCGTCCATTGAGCGCGAGGGGTATGACATTGTTCAGGGCGTTGGGATCATCCGCATCAGCGGCGCGATGATGAAGTCGCCAAGCTCTCTGTCGAGCAGTGTTTCAACCGTTTACACTCGGCGGGCAGTAAGGGCGGCGATGAACGATAAGCAGGTGGATTCCATCTTGCTCGTGATCGATTCTCCGGGGGGCTCGGTGAGCGGCACGGCAGACCTGGCGTCCGATATCGCTATGGCGTCAACAAAGAAGCCATGTTTTTCCTACGTTGAGGATATGTGCTGCAGTGCGGCCTATTGGATCGCAAGCCAGACACAAGGCATTCTCGCAAACCAGACAGCCATGATCGGCTCCATCGGCACCTATATGGTGCTGGTAGACGGCTCGAGAATGCACGAGAATCTCGGCGTGTCCGTTCACGTACTCTCAACCGGAAGGCTCAAGGGCGCAGGGCAGTGGGGCTCGAAGATCACGGACGAACAGCTTGAATCCTTCCAGAAGACTGTTGACGATCTCAACCAGCACTTCCTTACCGCTGTATCGAGGGGTCGCAATATGCCGATCGACAGTCTTATGCAACTTGCAGACGGCTCGGTGTGGATCGGATCGGAGGCCGTCTCAAGGGGGCTTGTCGATGATATCTGCACATTCGATGAGGCTTTCTACTACGCTAAGCGCCAAGGCCAATCGTCTGGCGCAAAAGCAGAGGATCGGCGAACACTGGCGGCAGATGGAGCCACTTTAGTGCTAACTGACGAAGTGCGCCAAAACGGAGACGAGATTCTCATCGCAACCAAAGAAACAATTTCCCGCGAGGATGGCCCGCTTGCTGAGCTTACCCTTGCGGAAGAGACCGACTCGGCGCTTGCTGCCGTTCATGGTCTGACAGACCGCCTCGCAAATCTCAAGGCGACGCGGGACAAGGACAATCGTTCGCTGTCTGAAAAGGCACGCGGACACATCACTGATGCAATCGAATGTGTGACGGCTTGCGCCGCAACACTGAACGGATTGATTGCTGATGAAGACCCCGCAGCTATCGCGACTCTTTCAAACGCCATTGCAGGCGCAGAACTCGCCATAGCACTTTCCACTTAGGAGCAAGCACCGATATGGATGCAAAGTTAAGGGCCCTTCAAGCAGGGCTCCAATCTCTCATCGATGAAGGTAAGGCTTTGGAGGCCAAGGGCATTGAGACGGCAGAGGAAAGCGTGCGCGCTACCGAACTCGCTCAGGCAATTACCGATAAGCAAACCGAAATCGAAACGCACAAGTCACTCTTTAAGGCTGTCGCCAATGCCGATTCGTTCCTGAACTCCAAGGAGTTCGCGAGCATCGCAGCAGAAGTAGACGCCAAACGACCAGGCGGGCCAGACGAAGAGTTCAAGAAGGCCATCAGCGCCAAACTTCCTGGACGCGCGCAGTTCTTCCAGAAGGCTGGCCTGTCTCGGGATGTGGCTGTAAAGACTGCATACCGGTTTGGTATGTTCGCACTTGCCACGTCTGGCAGGCCCCAGGCGGTTCGCTATTGCCAGAGCAATGGCATTCCACTTGCAGGGCACACGGAAGGCGTCAACGAAGATGGTGGCTTCACGGTTCAGCCAGAACTCGACGAAGCGATCATCATCCTGCGCGAACTCTACGGGCTCTTCCGACAGTACGCACGGTACACGCCGATGGGCACCGAGGTCAAGGACCGACTACGCCGAACTGGAGGATTGACCGCGTACTTCGTGGATGAAGAGGATTCGATCACAGCTTCCAAAATGGGCTGGGATCGCGTCAAGCTCGTCGCGAAGAAGCTCGGTGTTCTCGCGTACGCATCCTCGGAACTGAACGAAGACTCGGTCATCGATCTTGGCGATACGCTCGCTGGTGAAATGGCCTATGCTTTCGCGCAGAAAGAGGACACCTGCGGCTTCGTTGGAACGGGCATCAGCACCCACGGCGGCATTGTTGGGGTGACTCAACGGCTGATCGATGTGTTCACCGTTGCTCCGTCTGCCGGGGATGGTTTGATTCTCGGCGCAGGCAACCTCTGGAGCGAGCTGACACTGGCGAACTTCCACTCCGTAAGCGCCGCGCTACCTCAGTACGCGGAAACCGGAAACGTTGCGTGGTATTGCCACAAGCAGTTCTGGGAGAACGTAATGTTCAAACTGGCACTTGCGGCTGGCGGCGTTCCCGCTGCTGAGATCGTACAGGGTGTCGAGCGAAGATTCCTCGGCTATCCGGTGCGAATCACGCAGGTCATGGCATCGGCAGAAGCTAACTCCCAGGTTCCGGTATTCCTCGGCGATCTTTCGCTGGCGGCAATGTTCGGAGATCGGAGACAGACGACTCTCGCAGTGAGCGAGCACGACCGGTTCTCGACGGATGAACTGGCATTCCGTGGCATTGAGCGATTCGACATCAACGTTCACGACGTTGGTGCCGCAAGCACTCCTGGCCCGGTTGTCGGACTCATCACGGCGGCATCGTAAGGAGGAACCACAAATGGTTGAAAGCAACAACAGCAAAATTGTCGCGATCACGCCTCCGGCTGCGATCATCGACAACGCTTCTGCGACAACTGCATCGATCGACACCAAGGGCTTTGACTGGTGCGATATCTATGTGCACTTCGGTGCAATGGACATTGCGGCCACAGCCTTCAAGCTCCAAGAGTCGGACACTGACGGATCATACGCTGACATCACTGGGGCCACGTTTGACGGCGGCACAAGCGTGTACGGGGTTACCCTTGCACTGCCAAGCGCAACCGCAGACAATGGCTTCTGGCGAATGCGCGTGAACCTCAAGGCTCGGAAGCGATACTTGGATCTCGTGCTCACTCTTGGCGACGGCTCTACGGGTACCTACGTGTGCGCATGGGCTGTGCTGTCGAGGGCTGGCCAGTCTCCAAACACGCTGACCGAATCGGGCCTCGCAGCGGACTTGATGGTCTAATGATAGTTCGCGTCATTGAGTCGTGGGATGGCTTTCCGTACGGAGCGATGGTCGATCTGCCTGACAAGCAGGCAATGTCGGCAATCATCCAGCGGAGAGCCGTATCCATTGGCCCCATACCAGAGGCCGCTAAGGAGACTCTTGCAGAAGAGAAAGCCGAAGAGCCTGTGGCAAAGAGGCGGCGAAAGTAGTTGGCAGCAGCCGCAACTTACACCGCTTACCCAACGGCGGCAGAAGCCCTCAACCTATTCACGGTTTTGGGCTTCTCCCTGCCTTCGGGGATGACTTCTGGAGAGCTTGACTATTACCGCTATGCGGCGATTGACGAGCTCGAGAACATCACCGGTTATCGTCCGTTCCTTGCGGGCGCAAGTGCCACTTATAAATTCGATCCTCCTGGGCCTAATTACCGTGGAAGGATGCTTGGTGGCGGGCGCAAGCTCTTGCTCTCACAGCCATTCGCAACCATCACCGCACTATCTGTAGGCGTGACTGCCACGGATGCGGGTACAGCATTGACGGCCGATACAGATTATTGGAAACTTCCGGCCAACGCATCGGCGAAAAACCAACCCATTACTGAGATTGTGTTCTCAACTCTCCAGTGGGGAATTGTGAATAGCGTTCGAATCACCGGAAAGCCGGGGTACAGCGAGAACATCCCTGCAGAGGTTTGGGAGGCGGTGCGCCGTCTTACTGCCTCACGAATCGCTATGGGGCTCAGGGAAAAGCTGTCGCAGAGTCCAGTTGAAGGCAAACTCGGCGATGAGAGCATTCGGTTCTCCATTGAACTCTTGCAGAAGGCGGGCGAGACGTGGAGTTCTGAGGCCAAGGCCGCTATCATGAGCTATACGTTCATGCACCCATGAGCATTTTTACGGAGCATTTCTTCACCGACACGGTGAATGTGTACCGAAAGGAGCGGCTTTCAAACAACGACTACGCGTGGCTGCCGACGCCGGTAATAACGGCGCTCGCTTGTGCCCTGCAGTCAACTGAGAATGTTGACCGCGCAATCGCCGCGATTGGAACTATCAAAGTGGACAACCTGCTGACCCTAGACGTGATGTACTGCGCTCCAGGAGTGGACGTAACCGGCGAAGACATCATCAAGATCACGACATCTGGCCACCCTGAACAAAACAGCTACTACGCCATCATGGGCGACCCAAACGAAAGGCCGTCGAAATTCAATTCTGCACTCGGCTACGCAAAGTTTTTCATCAACAAATTGGAAACTCCGCCGTTCCATGTGGCTGAATCCTAATGGCAAGAACTGACTGGTATCCAGACCTTTTTGATGATCTTCAGGCGACCCATGCCGCCACTTGGACGGATATTCCAACCAAGGCGTTCTTCACTTCCGCGCAGGCGCTCAGGGCGAAGATCCTCGACATCATCGGCGGGAGAGAGAAGGATTCCACAGGAGCCGCGATTAGCCCTCCGTATGCGGTTTACGAGATCGGCGCATTCGCAAACGAAATGGAGTGGGGCGCAAACAACAATATCAAGCGGATGCCGCTTAGGATTTGGCGCGTTGAGAAGATGCAAAACCTCTCTGCTCAGAACAAAGATATGCAGGAATACCTGCACGGCAAGCTCTACTCAATGGCTGAGGCAATAAACAGCGATGCCTCCAAGAATTGGAAGGTTGTAGAGGAAGCGAACATCAACACGTCGGCTGACAACTCGGCGAACACCCTCTTCTTCGATTCGCAGTTGCAGTGCTTTGCTGGGTATGTCGAGTGGGAGCCCGGGCTTCTCGTCGGCACGGGCTCCTAAGTGAGCGACGCATTCGGTATCGCAAGGGAGATGGACGAGCTGGCGCGAAACTTGCGCCGCAAGCCTATAGAGGCCGCGTATGGCTTCATGGCGTACCTGCGAGGATCGGTACTTGCGCAAAGCTCTGGGCCATTCAGTCTTAGATGGCTTGCAGGCAAGGGGCATCCATACCGCCACGGAGGAAGCCCGCCGATGGACCCTGCATTCATCAACCAGCAGCGCGGAGTGTTCAAGAGCGATTGGGTTTTTGAAGTGCAGCGCACAGCCGATTCGATCACCGTGCACGCCCACAACGCTTCGGATGTTGCCAAGTATCTCGAGCACGGCACGCCTTCGATGATCTCAAGACCATTTGCTGAGCGGCAATACCGCGTCAGCGGCCCAGTTTTCGAACAGATGATGGCTCAGGCCATAGGAACATAACCATGCCAAAAGACACGACAGAGACAACGCTGATCCGCGAGTTTTGCACAGGCGGCGGGCTTGCTAATGCGGGCCAGCAACTTGTACGGATTCGCGTCTTGGAGCCGGACGAGAAAGAACTTCCCATCGGTGCCGAGATTGCCCCATCGGGCGCAGAGCCCCACGACTGGAAACCTGTGGAGGAACCAGCATAAATGCCTACGAACTTTCCATTTACTCCCAACCTTGGCCGCAACTGGAATCTGCTTCAAGTGGCCCCAATTACCGAAAGTGAATCGGCCGGCACTTACACCGAAGGCACTTACGTTTCGATTCTCGCTACGATCATCGAGCACGGTGAAGAGGGCTTGCGTGAAGTTGAGAACATCTCTCCTGCAACGCAGTCTCAGCGTAATCCAGTTCAGATTGAAGTGGGATCGCGCGTGACCATCAGCGAGTACATGACGAATGCAATCGCTGGCTCTGCAACGACAAAGCAGTCGAAACTACGGGAACTGGATTACGCCAACTCATTGATCGGCTACAAGCACCAGGGGCTTACTGGAGGCACAACAGAGACTTTCATTGTCCGGCTCACTGGATCGAACTCTCGCCGCGTGAAAGGCGGGAACATCTACAGCGTCACGGGCGAGACCATCGCAGTCGTTAGCGGTGGCAACCCAAGCAGCGCATAGGAGGCTTATGAGTAAGAAGGTTGACACATCACGTTACGGAAGGCCAGAGCCCGCATGGCGGCGGCCCGTGAAGATCACTGGCACAGATCCAGAGTCTGGCGATGTTCTGGAATTATGGGTGGTCGCTCCCAATACGATTGAGCAAGGCCGGATTAAGGATCGCACGGATAGCCTAGTCGCTATGCTTGTCGGCTACCATGAGTTCGATATGCAACCATCTGGCCCCATTCCTGACCAATGGGTGGATAAGGGCTTGAACGCGACGACGCTTGGAACAGTTGCTGCACTTGAGGTCATGCAGCAGGTGGCAATCCCCAAGATGCAATCCCCCAGGCCTGTTTATGAGTGGATGGACCTCATCAACGCTGCGATCACTATGGACGAGGCGTTCGCGGAGTTGACAATCGAACTCCCAATGATTCGCAAAAAGGCCATTCAGGAGGGAAACTTAGAGGGGGCGAAGGGTACAGGCTCGCAGTCTTCGCCGCCCTCAGGAGAAAGCAGCCCCATCCAGAGTTAGTTGAGCACTTCGCGGCCATCGGAGCCGCTATCTGCCGGGGCCTTGGAGTGGAACCGCCGCCTGAATTGGGCTCGGAGTGGATTCAAGATTGCCTGGATTACTCAAGGCTCGAAGACGAACAAATCGAAGAAATGCTTGCCGATCAAGGCCAAGATGAGGACTTCGGCTAATATAGGTGTATGCAGCAAGGGTATAAGGTATGCCCAAATTGCGGGCTCCAAGCCGCGCCACGCCGCGCAATCACATCTACGCCGAAGTCTCCAGACGGCGGGGTGTGTTCGCCCTCATAGCCGAAGGCTTCCGCCAGCCCCGCGATCCCTCTTTCGAATTCAAGCCAAGTAGGTTCAGCCAACACCTTAGTTTACATGAATAAAGCCTATAACCTGGACTTTCGAGTGCGCGGCGTTTCCAGACTGAACAAGTCTGCCGACGCGCTCAACAACCACGCCGACGCCCTTCGCAACAATGCGAGGGCTATGGGGCAGTGGCAGGCGGCTAATGGTGGTTCCGCTGGTCCGGGAGGTGGTGGCCCAGGTGGTGGCGGTCCGCGACGCGCGCAGGCTCCGCCAATGAGCAACCCGGCCCAGGCGTTGCAGCACTACGCGCCAGGAACCCGGCAATACAACCAGGCCATCCGAATGATGAATAGAAGCGGAGCGCCCAATTTTGGGCAATCCCTTTCGAATCTCATCATGAGCACTCGGTTCGGGGCTGGTGGAGTAAGCCCGCTTGTTGGAAGGTCGATGCAACTTCTTGGATCGATGTTTGGCAAGACGGCATCCCAGATGATGATGCTTGCCGCTCCAATAACTGCGGCGGTCGCTGCGATTACAGCCCTTGCGGTGGCGGCGATGGCAGCTTCCCGCATGATGATGTCCTTTGCGAAGGATAGGGCTCGGGGCGGAGGAACGGCGGGTCAGACATTCGCTGGAATGCGGCTGAATGAAGCCTTTGGCGTAGATTCGTTTTCTGACGCGAGGCGACTCCAGGAAACGCTCGCTGGCGGAGGCGTCGGGGCGTCGATCATGCGCGGCATGGGCATTCGCGGAGCAGGTGGATTTGCGCGCGACCCAAATGCCATGAACACCTTGTTTGCAACACTCAAGGGGCTCAGGGGACAGAAAGACCCGACATTTGCCCTTCAGGAGCTTGGGCTGGAGGGGTATGCGCCTCTTGTCAAGTATGGATCCGATGCTCAAATGAAGCGGGCGCTCAATCAAAGCGGGGGAATGTCGAAGAGCGACATACGTTCAGGCATTGATCTTCAGCTTGCTATCGGAGATGTGCAGGTTGCGTTCAAGCGGCTCAGTACCATTCTCACGCCGATAATTGAGCGGCTTGCCATCTACATGAGGATAGTGGGCCAGATCAGCAGGGCCACAACTCTACTCATCAAGACAATCGAGTGGGCGTTCTACAAGCTCGTTTCTCTGTTTGGAGGGAAGGTGCCAAAAGCGGGGGGCGGTCCACACGACGCGCTCGACAAGATTGATGCGGCGCTCGACAAGTGGGACGACTGGCTGAATGGCGAGTTTGACAAGATGGGCGGCGGCTCAGACACAAAAGACAACACTCGAGCCCTTGACGCCAATACGCGTGGAATTCAGGCCAACACCCAGGCCATCCGCGCAATGTTTGGAGGGGATGCCGGTGCACGCGGTGCAGTGCCTGACGCATGGCGGTTCAGGATGCTCGGCGAGGCAAGGATGCAAAGACAGACGGCGGCGCTTGGCCCCTTCTACGAGTGGTAACCGATGCCAGGAGCAGGCTCTAAGGTAACTCCGAACCGGAAGACGCACGTTCGGCTCGACATTGAGCGAAAGGCGCTCATGGAGCCGCCATTTTCGTGCATCCGGCTCTACGATGAAATTGGCCGTGGCCCCGATTCGGTCATCTATCAGTGCGAATTGGGTACAGGCGGCTGGACGCTCGAATCCTACAGCGCAACTCAGATCCAAACACTCAGCGCGGCAGAGGCGGCGGTGCTCGGGATTGGAACAGGCCCGCTCGACGGATGGCAAGTAGCTTCCTCGAATGTCATTCAGTCGGTTGACAAGAATCGCAAGCGGACAGAGCTGACGGGCGCAAGCTACGCAAGCGGTGTCCATTCGAGCGGCGATAAGTTCCTCACCCCCAAGGTAGGCGCTTCTCAGAGTTTCGCTGACATGGAACTCACAGCGGATGCGGCGGCAACCGTTGGGGTCGGGCCAACCTCACACCCTGAACTGAACTGGGTTGCGACATCCTACCGGGCGGCGGTTTCGCTTCAGGTTCACGAGCAACAGAGCTTCAACATCCGCATCACCCTTCCAAGGGCGATTAGCGACCTGGGAGGCCACGTTTGCTCGATCATGTTCTGCGGCCCTGCGGGGTACGACGAGGACTTCGTTGGCTACGGACAGTACGAGCTGTGGCTTGCTGGAAATGGCACCGCGTGGCTCTTGGAGTACGGACTTCATAAGCTCGACGCCGGGGCAGATGGCGAACAGATTTTCAAGCACCGTGCGCAGTTCAAATGGGCAGACCGTGGGGCTCCAAGTGGAACGACGGTTGACGTAAGAGTTCGCATTTACAAGCGCGGCGAGTTGGTGCTATCATCCAGTGGGCTGATCATCATAGAGCCTTCTGTCAACGACCGGCCGCTCAGGAATTCGTCGCTCACTCAAGCCGCTCCAGTCGGGAAGAAGTCGCAGCTGACGCAAGGCGGGTACAAGCCTCCAAGCACACTCTCAGCGCAGGCAAATTCTGGAGGATGGGTTAGCTGGGGCTCGTTCATGGCACAGGCCGGAAAGACAAGGTCAACAAATCTTCGACTCAACCTGCCGAGTGATGCGCGGCCTGAAATACAACTCTCTTTCGTTTGCTACAAGCCAAGCGGATACATCAAAGACGGGTTTATCTCATTCCCATTCTTTGCATCCGATGTCGATTCTTGGCTGACGCTGAGTTGGTGGGGCCTTGCGGATTTCACAAAGCACACCATCGAGCCCATTCTTTACTTCTGTGATTCAACTGGCGAAGAGACAATTCTCACCGAAGAGACGACAGAGCGCACGGATTATAGCCGTACTTATAAGTGGCTCAGCGATGCTCCGGTAAACGAGCGCACAAGGCTCTTTGCTCGGTTCAACATAGCGACTTCAGACACCCTGGAAAGCCCGGTCATCTTCGGATACCAGCTTGTCAGGGGCGGTAAGGTTGCGACGATTGACCCGACAGAGTTCGAACCGAAGGACTTCCCTGCAACCGATCCGCCAATAGGAACTTCTGGCTGGCTGCTTCACGGCGGCCCGATGAATATTCAGATCACTGGGCAGGGCTCGAACCCGACGCTCGAGAACGCTTCGACGCAGATCGCGGATCTCGTGGCTCAGTGGGACAGGCTTTCATCGAGGGGCTATATCGGCGGAGTCATTGAGTCGGAATACGACGCGGGCGATGCAGCTAAGCGCGTCCCGATGTTCCGTGGGTTCATCCATAACCCGATTGGAAAGCTGATCGGAACAAAAGGTGGCCCTGGAAGAGCAACGGCTCACGCAGCCGCTGGTACAAACCGCTGGCCTAACCGCAACGCCAAGATGCACGAATGCACTTGGACGGGTATGTGGCAGCTCGTGAGAGAGGCTCTTTCTCCGTGCCGGTTCGATTGGAACGGCTTAGACCCTGAAAGTCCTAAGACTGAAGAGAATCCGAACGGCCTTCCCTACAAGGCAACCGACGCGCTCCTAACGATGCTCGGATGGTGCGGCTTCCCGTCATCGATGATCGCAACAGACGAGTTCGATCTTCCGCTAAGACTGTGGAGCAACGGCGGGCAAGAGCTTTTCGTCGAGCCATTCGCGCCGCTTGATGAATTCATAGAGCGCATTGCCCGCGACTGGCTTGGAATGCGGCTGATCTTCGATCCTGCGGTTGGAGATTATGGGAAGTGGCGATTGCTACCGGCTCCTACAGCGCCGTACACGAACCTTGCGACATTCACTACGAAGCCGCCAGTCACAACGCGCGGGCTTGTTCACAACGTCAACGCCTATGACAGCGGAGTGTTTGCGGGAACGCGCAAGACTTCGAACTATGGGTTCATTCTTAAGGGAACGCTTCAGTCCAATGTCAAGCGGCTTGAGGGAAACCTTGTCGTAGTCACTGGTACTGGGTTCGTCGGAGAGGTCCAAGGCGGACAGGTTGCGCTTCAGCAGTTTGCGATCAATGTTAGGAGTTACAACTTCCTAGACCTCGCGAGCGATCATGAGCACTATCCTGATCCAGACCATCCTGACTACATAGGCCACATGGTGCCCATCGTGGTCGTCGACCCAGGTCTGACGACGCAAGATGACGTCGATTGGGTTTGCAAGCGGGTGTTCGAAGTGGCTTGCTTCAGCCGAAAGAGAGTCACGTTCACAGCTCCGCTTCTATTCATCAACGATGCCAGCGATACAGAGCTTGGCACGGACTACAGAATGCTCAGATACTACGATCCGGTACTGCTCGAGGACGCTGACGGCAACACGACTCAATGGCTCGTCGTGAGCTGCAATCCTGGGTACAAGAAAGACGGGCAGCAGTGGGCAGAATATGAGCTCGAAGCGCCACGAGAGGCATTCCTTTAGATGGATATGTTCGATATGGCTCGCAAGGCCATCGACGCGCAGATCCACCGTCTGAACGGCACCAGGCCCAGGCTTCCGATCGGTCAGACAATCCAGGTGCAGGGACGCGGCGACATGAGCGCCATTCTGTCCCTTCCGGTGCTCAGGGCTAACGCCATTCAAGACTTAGACCCGGAAAGTGACACCTTTGGCGAATTCTTTTGGGCGCTCGACTTCGACGATCTCGGCACATGACCTCTTTCCGGTTTGTTCTGAAAGGAGCTGTCATCGAAGGCACGATTGAGGCTCCAAGAGAACTCGCTGACAGGCTGATAGAAGTGCTCGAGATGGACCTTGCTTATGAGGCCAAAAGAGCTGCTGCAAGCCTTCCGAGACAGACAAGATCGCGCAAGCCCTGCGGATGCCCTGAACACGCACTGAGACCATGATCTACCTGGGCGATCCCGCAACGGACTTCGAAGAGAAGGTACTGCTCGCATCCACCTATGTCCAGTCCGGCCAAGCGTTCGGAGTGGGCGACGCGGCGGAGATAACGTCCTGTTGGGGGAATGAGTATTTCGATGCAGGCGCTGGAAATGCAAGCGATCCGAGGAATCACGGGATTCTCGTTCAGCTTTCGCGCCAGAAGTTCGATAGGTTCGTAGCCGCGACTTCTTATGCAACGCTCAGGGTTCCACATCTCGACGTCACCGTTTCGCTAACCTTCGGCGGGTGGATCAACCTCGAATCCAAACTCCTTCTGAATGGGCAAGAACTCACCGGAGACTGCTCTAACTGGGCGTGGGCTGTCACATCTCTTGAGTGGTGGCTGAATGGTGTTCTCCAGTGGAGCTACGGCGCAACCTCCAAGAGCGGTACGAACTACGATCCAAGGCTGAACCAGCAGTTTCTATCTGTGGGGGGCGGGGCGAATATCCTCGTCGTTCCAACGTGGGCGGAATGCGACACAGCGATCCATGAGACGAGTGTTGCCGGGAGTCTTTCTGGAGGCTTCAGATACAAGCCCGCTGGAGTTTGGACAGAGCCGCTTATCAACCTCGACGCTCAGACGCCTCCGACGATCTCAGGATGCAACTGCGCGCTCGCCGTCCTGAACGTGACCAGCTCGGTCGATCCGCCTACGGTTTACCGGAATAACCTGAGCTTCGATGGTGGCGTGACGGTCTACGGAACCGATCTGGGAACAACGAACTGCACCTGCGAATTTGGCGGCGGCTCTGAGCCGTTCCTGCACTTCACTCGGACGCTGAGGGCTTACGGTAGGGCGGCAAGCCTCACAAACTGTCCAGAAGATGCTGAGATATTCAACACGCACAGAAAACGCGCGGCGAGGTGTTACGACTACGAGGACGTTCCTCCGATCCCCGATTGGACGGAAGTGGAATCGACGACGCTCGAGGTCACTACCTATGCGCCTTACTATGTGAGCGCGAACAACATGGTGGGAACTTCCCACTGCTGGGATCACGCGCAGCCGATACCGATTTGCCCGGGAGTGCACGAGGGCGATGACTGGATCTGCGACGGGCCTGCGCCGACGTGGTGCTTTGACGAAAGGTATGCGCAGCTCGACTGGCCGACGAAGCCTGATTGTGGTTCTGTTATCGGTAACCCTTGGACAGTTTGCGACGACAGGGGGCGCTACCACAAGCTGACAATCGAAGACGGCAACGCTGTCTACAGAAGGTCAAAAGACTCGCGCGGGGCATTCGAGATTGACCGGCAGATCACAAGCGACGGGATCGATGTTCGCGGCCGCATGGCGTGGGATTCGAACACGCAGCGAATCATGGCTCTCATTGAGCGGCCCGTGACCGGCACCGAAAAGATTTACGAAACGCACAGCGATGATGATGGTTATTCGTGGAGTTCTTTAGTCTTGGCATTCAATAGCGCCTATCAGCCAGATTGCGATTGGTCAAAGGGCCAAGGGGCGCAGGTGCGCGGCGCTTTTCGCTATGACAGTGGCACATCTGGGCCAGGCACGATTGTCGCGCAGTTCCGTGATGCTGGGGACACTTCATTCAGCGGCGAATTCACGCTTAAGGATGCCTCGAACGTGAATCTTTCGGTGACCGACAAGGGCTTTCATATCTGCCTCATGGATGACGGCGCACGGGTAGCGAACCTTTGCTGTGTGATTCAAGGGGAAACAGCATCCTCCGACTGGTATTCGACCGACGACTGCAGGACATGGAAACGGTACTCATAAATGGCAATTACTAAGCTCGCATCGCAAGTCCCCACTCCGCAGGTTTACAGTGGGTTCCTGCGTGTTTACGACGGTGAGAATACTACTGGAAACGCGCCGGTTTCGCGCAAGTTTCAGCCCGCGAACAATCTTGGAGTCTCATCTTCGAAGCTCAATGCCAACTTCACCATGCAGGCGCTTCTTGCCCGCTACGGAGGAGGCGGGTATGGCATCGCGTATGGGCTTGATCTTTCGGCCGGCAGCGGACTGACGCTAAATATAGCCGCTGGCCACAGTGTCATCGACGGGCTTGTCGAGAATCCCGCCGCAACGACGCTCGCGCTAACCGACAACGGCGTCAACTACATCTATCACAAGCAAAACGGCACGTTCACGAAGGTATTCAACTCCACAACTCCCGGAGACGAAACAGACAACTACATCGGCAACGTGACCACGTCAGGCGGAGCGATCACGGCGATCGATACGAGCGGCGTGTGCTATTTCAAGAATGGAGCGATCGAGCGCCAGACCGCAGACACCGGCGAGCCCGCAGATACCCCCAATGCGAGCTGGAGGGGATGGACGGTTACGAGCGGCGGCAGATATTGGTGGACTGGAACGGGATACGAAAGGCTCGGCCCCGGTGACAGCGTTAAGATTCTCATTCCGGCCGGTCGAAATGATGTCATTCCGGCAGGTTCTCAAAAGGCAATTATTGCGGACGCGCTGACGGTGCGTGGTTCGCTCGCAGTTCGAGGCCACTTAGTGGTCAGGGCTTAGGAGGCTCATTTCATGGCAGACGGCGATATCACCGCTTTACAGATTCTTGGAGACGGCGCGATGCTCAAGCATGGGTACGTCGCAAAGTCATTGGGCTCCGATGCGAACTACACGGCAACAACTTCTGAGTACATCTATCAGATTCAGAAGTACACCAGCTCGGTCTCGCTCACGGCAACGCGGAATATAGTGCTGCCACTTACGGCGGGCGCACTTATCTTTGTTTGGAATGCCACGACCGGGGCGCAGTCATTGCAGTTCCTTGGGGCCACAGGCACAGGAATCACGGTCGCAAACGCCAAGGGCGCATGGCTCTTCTGTGACGGCACGAACTGGAACCGTGCAAGCGCGGATGTGACCCCGTAATGTCTATCCCTCAAATCTTGCTCAGGCAGGACGGCGGGCTCGTCCCTGCGAGTATTTGGGACCCTGCGGCGGCGGAGCTCGGCACGCTTCGGCTTTGGCTTGAGATGACGGATATCTCAACGCTCTCGACGGACTCCGGCAAGACGACCAGGCCAACGACCACAGGCGATCTCATCTACGTAGTTGCAGACAAGAGCGGGAACGGGTCAGACATGGTTCAGGCCACTTCCGGGAACCGTCCCACTGCGGTCATCAATGCGATCGGCGACAAGCCTTCTGTAAGGTTCACGCGTGGGAGTTCTCAATACCTGAAGCTCGCAGCGGCGGTGAAGGTTGCAACTCCATTCACGGCGTACCTTCTGCATAAGTTGTCAAGTTCAGCCAACACACGTTGCGCCATGAGCGGCAATGCCACAGATTCGTTCTGTTGGTACTACTCATCTGGCCACGTTTTCGCAATGGATCAAACGGCAACAGCGGCTCTTGCTGGTCCAGGAACAGCCGGCCTCAACTTCCCAATAACGACGTCTGGATACCTCATCCATACGATCACATTCGATGGCACCTACTTCCGGGATATATGGGACGGTGTGCCCACCCAGTCCTACGCATCGGCATCAGCCGTCGCGTGGTCTGGAACAGCGTTCACGACGCTTGGAAGACGCGAGGACACGACGAACACCTACCACGACGGCGACATCGCTGGCGTGAGGCTTTACGACGGCAAGATCCACACCGGCAGGCAGATTCAGTACACGGTTTGGGATATGTATCACCGGGCGGGTCTTAGATTCCCGGCCTGGGCAGGAGCGAACTAATGGGCGCAAACGCAACTAACCCCTACAAGGCTTTGCACGGACAAGAAGTGCGTATGACTTACACTCGCGACGGCGAAGAGCTCGAAGGAACGGGAATCGCTGACTGCTCGCTCGCCAACATGGTTCGGGTGACCCGCTATGACCAGGCGACCGACTCAGAGACTGCGCACTGGGCGCTCACCAAAGATATCGTCGAGGTCGTGGCGCTATGACCTATCGACAACGCTTCCCACTCACCGGCATTGGAGTATGCGGACTCGGAGACGAGCAGCAGCAAAAGACTGCGTTCGGCTGGGTGCGGCAAGATTTTAGCTGGAAGTTCGTCGAACAGAAGAAAGGTGTCTATGACTTTTCTGCCTATCTCGCCATCGTGAAACGTTACGCAGCTGTTGGGATGCGCGTCTGCTTCCCGCTGGTTTATGGCAATCCGCTCTACACGGGGCAAACTGACGAAACGTATGGGCCCGTCACTCTGGAAGCGATCGATGCCTATGCAAAGTTCTGCGCTGCTGCCGTTCGTGCGCTGAAGGGCTACGGGATTCTTTGGGAGATTTGGAACGAACCAGACGACGAGACGTTCTGGAAGCCAGTCCCTTCGAATGTTTGCTATGCGCTCCTCGTCCAAAAGGCTGCAAGCGCCATGCGAGGAGCCTCTTCAACCGAGTGGATTGCATTCGGAGCGATCTCGAATCTCCTCAACCGAAAGGCATTCCTCGATCCGATTCTCGCCGCTCCAACGATCTGGAAGAACTGCGACGCCATCAGCATCCACGGCTACCGCTTCACGGAGCCAGAGACGTTACTTGCCGACCTCAAGAACCTTCCCCTGCCGGCTGTCATCACCGAATGGGGCTATTCGCCGTCTTGGGCTGCCCAATTGCCCTCAAAGCTCTCTTGGGACGAGCAGCACGCCGATCTGACAGTTCGCTCGATCAAGGCATGGAGGCTCGCAGGGATTCAGCTTGGGTTCATCTTCAACTGGATGGGTGACGAGTTTGGAATGCGCAAGGCGAACGGCGCTCCCACGCTGGCGCTTGCGAAGGTGCAGGAGCTGGTAGCGGCATGAAGGCAATACTCACCAAGGACCGCAGGCTCATGTTCTGGTGTCCAGGTTGTGAAGACCATCACGGCGTTCCGGTCGATGGCTCAAGGGGCTGGCAATGGAACGGTTCGCTCGAATCTCCTACGGTCACGCCAAGCATCCTCGTGACGCAAACACTCTATGGGACCGACAGGCTGACGTTTCCAAATTACGACGGCCCTGCAGAGTGCGAATCTTCGAAAGGCTCTTGCCATTCGTTCGTCACGGACGGGAAGATTCAGTTCCTAAGCGATTGCTTTCATAAGCTCGCGGGCCAGACGGTAGAGCTACCGGACGTCGATGCGATTCCAGATAGATTCGGGGAACGAGTCTGATGGCGAAGGCGCAGAAGATGGTAGCGGCATGAACTGGCCGGACGTAGAACACCGTCTCAAGTCAGCAGTCAAGCTCTGCGAGATTCAGGACACCAAGGCTATCATTCGGCTTCTACTTGAGGTTCTAATGGAGCTTTGGAAGGGACAGTAACCTGATGGGGCCCGTAGAGGTCGAACCCTCCGCTATCGTTTTCACGCATAAGCCATCCGACAGTTGCCCAGATGGGCGGCGTCGCAAAAGTCACGTCCATCCTGAGAACCTTAAAAGTGTGCATGTGCTCGTAGTATCGCTTTGCAAATGCAGAGGCGGTTTTCTCCGCGCAGGTGCATACCACCTCCTGCTTGCGGCTCTTTCTTGCCTCTACGGCGAACACCTTGCAGCCTGCATCTAGGGTTAGCGGCTCCCATGCTGTAATTGTCCAAAAGTCCTCCCACTCCGCTTCGTCGATTGCGTCCGTTTCCTTCATATCACTCCTTCCCCTCTGCTCCTATGTGAGTGGAGGGGCTTGTTTTTGCTTGTCATCCTCTTAGCTCTCTTGGTTGTTGGGAGTGCTCATAGCTAACTCTTCAGCGTCGCAATATGCGCCAACGTTCTCGGCCTTGATTCGGACAGGCTTGCCATGCCGGTCGATCCCCTCAAACCAGACCTCGCCCGGATTCATGGTCGAATCCTCAATTACCGGGCATCCCCACATAGTTCCAATTTGCTTGCGTGTCATCGTCTCAATTATCCTCCTGTGCGGGAGTGTCGCCGCCGAACACGCTGGATTCAGCCAGAGACATTCCACACGGTCGCGCGCGCCATCTTATGCTTCCAGCAACACCGGCTGATAGGACAGGCTTTTGAGGTTTTCGACCGCCTGCTTGAAGTAACTGGGCTTCAGCTCCACGCCGACGAAGTGGCGCCTCATTTGCAGGGCCACGTACCCTTCTGAGCCGATCCCAGCGAACGGCGAGAGAACCACGTCTCCCTCATTCGACCAGAGCCGAATGCCGCGGCGGATAACTTCGAGTTGAAGCGGGCAGATATGCCGTTCGTCGTCATTCTCCCTTGCGCTTTCCTTTTGCAGGGTTTCCGACGGGTTTATGTCCATCCAAACCGGCGAAGCATATTCTTGCCATTGGGATACCGGGAAGTCCTTTTCGTCGTTGCCAACCGGCTCTGTGTTGAGTCCGGGCTTTCGCATGGTCACGAGATAATCGGCGATCCCCTGGCGGCTCATGCAAGCGTCTTTCTTGAGCTGCTTCCAAAGGAGCCCGATCGCTTTGGTGCGCTGCATGGCGGTTACAGGGTCTTTCCAGATACAGACCTCAGAATGGAACACAAACCCTGCAGACTCGAACGCTCGAATCAGACCTCCTCGGAAATCCCGCAACCCAATGACGCCATCGCGCTCTTTTGTGAGAGGAAGGTTCATGCAATGGAACGACAGATTCCTGCCCGGTTTCAACACGCGGTACAGTTCCGGTATCAGATAACCCATGTGCGCGAAGAACTCGGAATCGTTTACGCAGTTCCCCATGTCCCTTTCGTCGCCTGAATAGACATATAGCGACGCAAACGGCGGCGAGAATATCGAATAGCCAATTGACTCATCTGGCATAGCTCCAACCTCCGTCACGCAATCGCCTAAGTGCATGTTCCAGCCCTGCCCTGTTTCGATCATCGTTGAATCTCCTGGGTGCAATACTTACTCATTTCCTGAGCCATAGTTTTGAAAGCCTCCTCTTTGGCTTTTAATGAAGCCTTGATTGATTCTTGGGCGTTGCAGGTCACGAAATGGATCTGAACCGGATGGCGTTGGCCGAATCTCCACGAACGGCGAATCGCTTGGTACACCTGCTCGAACGAATAGGTCACTCCGCAAAAGATCATCCTATGGCAATGTTGCCAGTTCATGCCATACCCTCCGATCTTCGGTTTGGTGATTAAGTGCTTCACCGCGCCGCCAGAAAAGTCCATGAGTCCTTTCTCCTTTTGCTCGATAGTTTGAGAACCGCGAACCGATGCAGCGTACGGAATGAGTCTTTCGAGAATGTTCTGCTCAGCGTCCGTGTTGCACCAGACAACAGTAGGCAGGAATTTGTCCTCGTTGATGATATTCGCGGCAACCTCGGCTCTTGCGTCCGCCGACTCCCGGAGAACTGCGTACACCTGCGACGCGTTCACTTTCGAATCCCCAAAGAGCCCACCGGCAACGGTGCTTGGAACGTCAACGGTATGATCGATGAACTCGATCGGCGGAAGGTCATACCCTTCGACGTCGAACCCAATATCTGAGGGGTGAGAGTAGACCGCAGCCCATGATGCAACCCACTTCCAGAAGTCAGCCTTGGCATGGCCCTTGAGTCTCCATTTCGACGTATCCCCTCCGTCATGCACAAAGAACGTAGCGAGCATCTCAGATCGGCTCATAGCGCCCATGAACTCAGCATGTGTTCCAAGCTCGATATGATCGTTGGGAGACGGCGTGGCGGTGCAGCAGAGCTTGAATGGCGTATCTGCGAATCGCTCCGTTAGGTACCGCCTGAACTCTCCATCATGGGACTTGATAATGCTCGATTCATCCAATACAATCGCGTCCCATTTGACATCCTCAAAGAGATGGATGCGGTCATAGTTCGTAACGTAAACCGCTGGGTCTGTTATGCTGCTTCGCTCTCTTGCAGGACGGAGCCGCATTTGCAGCGCGTCCTGGGCTTCGTTGATCGTCTGCTGTCCAACCGCAAGCGGCGCGACGATAAGACGGTAGCCCTCGATGTGCCGCGTGTACTCGCATTGCATCCTGGTCTTGCCGAGCCCCGTTCCTGCGAAGATGCAAGCCTTACCTTTTGCGAGTGACCACTTAACCGTAGCGGCTTGGAACTCGAAAAGATTCTCGTGAATGTTCGTCGCGTTGAATCCGCTTGGTTTGTGGCGCTTATGCTTTTGCTCGATGAATGATGCGTAGGGAATCGACGTCATGCCGCCACATCCTTCACTCCCTCAAGGAATGCTTCCCAAGCTATCTCTGACCATGAGCGGGGAAACTCAAAAGCATCCTTCAGGGCAATCGGATCGGAGGGCCACGGCTTCGGCGGGATATTTTTATGCTCCCTGCCGAGTTGCCGATATGTCGCTTTGTACTGCCGCGTCTTGCGGGTATTCTTCCTATCGAGTTGACGAGTCATTTTCGTTACCTCCATCCCCCGGCCTCCTACGGCGCGGGGACTTGAATACACCGTACCCCATGCGGTACTGGTCTGTCATCAAGATGCCTCCCCGGTGAGTTCCGAGAGGCGGGAGAGCCGGATGGGGATATCAGAGGGGAAGGTCACCTACGATATGCCCCGCTTGCCATGTACTTCCAAAGTTCTTCGCATCCACGCTTACTTGGTACCATCTCATCCTTGAAATGGTCGGCATAGGTGTCAAGCGCCTGGTCGAGCGCCCGCTTGAGGAATATGCACGTCTTGGCTAATGCCGCTTCGCCAAAGAAAGGCCAGCCTTGGTCGTAGCATCTTTTGGCGTGTCTTTCAAGTTGCTCCTCGGTCATTTCTGGCTGCGGAATGATGTGGTCAAATGTTATGTCAGAAGTTTTCATAAGACTCCTCTGGGTAGTAATTTTCGCAACTGGTACATTCGCCTCCGCCCCAACACATGTCGCAAACGAGCGTGTCACAGGACTTGCACCAATGACAGGACTGCAATTCACAATCCTCGTTGCAGTTAGGGCAAAAGACTGGCTCTTCCATTACCGATCCTCCGAATCACAAAGGAACACAGGCTTGCCCTCAAAGGCCATTCTTGCTCTGCCGACAAGTAAGAACGCATCATTCAAGAGCTTTTGCGCCCTTGGGTGAGGCGAGTGATTCGCCATGAGCCGAGCGCACCGTTCCATCTCAGTCTTGACAGCGTTGAACTGATCCACGACTAACTCTTTGCCTGCCACTTGCACTCCCAATTTACAATCCGCCAATGCAGTCCGTTAGCCTGCATATCCTCGTAAAGCTCAAACCAAGCTCGAAGCTCTGGTTTTACAAAATCATCCGCAGCATCGGATAAGTCAATCCCCTGTAGCTTGCAAACGTGAACAGCTTGCATTAGCGCAATATCGCGAAATGTCACACAGTCAATCAACTCCTCAACATTCCGCGTGATCCCTTCTTTCAGGCTCAGCTTTTCAAGTTCTTTGTTGCCGTCTTTCATGGCTTCCCCCAGTTAATCTCCCCGAGATCGGAGTGTTCGTAAGCCCTTCGCGTCCTCCATCCAATCGCCCTCGTATGTACGATTGCGCCCGGTGTACTTCCAATGTGGCAGGTACTTCTGATCGGAGCAAAACGGGCCTTGGCGAGATAGCTCTGCTCGTGCCAGATTCTTCAGATATTGAGGGTTATCGGCACACCGCTTCGCAAAGTCCCCGTCGAACATATTGCTCGAATTGTGGTTGCTGAGCATAGCTGAAACCACGTCGGTAATACACCACAGCGCATAGCGCAACCTGCGTATCTCATCTACAGCCGCCTCAGCTATCTCTTCCGGTTCAGCCATCACTTGTTCCGTGCCGGTTAGCTGATGCAAAACATCAAGGTTAGTCATCTAAACATTCCTCCATCATCATTCTATGAAGCCAAGTGGCTTGCCTGACTTCGGGCTTTTTACGTTTGCGCTGATAACAAGTACCTCCGTTGTCGGTCGTTGAGACGTAAAACATCTCGGCATGATTTACAAGCGTAGGCAGAAGCCAAATCTCGTCTGGCATCACGAAGTCATCTTTTTCACTCATAAACTACTCCAGGGTACGTCAGAGGGGAAGGTCAAGAAGCCTCCTTCGCAGTTCCCTCATCTCTGATTCCAATTCACTTATGCGCCTGCGAATGTCCCATTCCTCTTCTTCGAGGTCGTCGATCTCGTTTTGCATACACTCAAGTCTTTTGGCTAAGTCGCGGGCAGTTTCGTCCTCGTCGGGCACGAACTCACCCGGAGCGGAGTCGTAGACCTTCTTCCTTATGCGAACTCCTGTTGAATTATCAAATTCATAGACCGCAACCTCATTGCCGTCAAATTTCACGCCTATAATATCGCTGGTGGGGATTACCGGTCGATCAGGGTGCACATCGCCCCGCAACAACTGTGCAAACTCCACGTTCTTATGATAAGCGTACGGAATCGTCATTCGACCTCAACTCCTACTTTAGGCTCCAACCAAGTTGACGGAACCCATAAGACTATTCCTGTCTTGGGCCAATCGGAATCGAACTCCGCTATCGTCATAGCGTCGGTTATGAATGAGACTTCAACGTGACCATTGGCGCGTACCTTGGCCTTACTGAACGCCTCGTGTAGCATCTGCCAGTTGAACGCTTCGCAACCCGGATCGCCTTCGAAACGGATCGTCGTATCTGTGAGCACGTCAAGGCATTTCTGAAGCACGTCTTGAATCGTCATCAGTCCTCCACTCCTACTGTTCTTAAGGCGGCCTGGGTTGAGATCATGCGATCATGCTCCAATCGCACGACTCGCACTTGGCCCGTGCAGATGTCGGTCCTTCATACGCAAACATGATCGTTCCTCCACAATGACAAATGATGCTTCCGCTTTTTATCCCAGAAGTTACGGCTTCCATAACACGCATCACGGTTTCGATTGAGGCGAGGTCCTCCATTTCCATCGTTTTCAATTCCTGTTCGTCCCAAAGTTCCCGCTTTTCACATGGTTGATTGTTTCGTAGAAAACAGGGCAGGATACTGAGCATATTGCCACGACCCTTGAATTGTTCATAGTTGATTCCAGCCTCGCACGATCCGTGCTGGACGCCATTAAAGTGCTTGCAAACGTCTGAACGGTTCATCCTTCCAATACCTCCTCTGGTGGCAATTCCTCGAAAACGACTATGCGCTTGTAGCCAAAGGCTGAAGCGATCTTTTGGGATGGTTCGCGCCGACCACGTATCAGATCATTGATATATTGAGGGCTGACTCCGATCCTCTCTGCGGTTTTGTTTTGCGCACTCAAGTTGACTTCTTCGCGCACCAAGGCAACAAGGTCGCGTTCAGTTATCCATCTTCTCATCCTTCCCTCGCCTCCCATAAGCTCTTTCGCGGCGGCTTCACTCATCTCTACCTGCCCTCCACTGTGATCGTGACGGGTGTCCCTGGGGTTTGCTTGGGGTTGAGGTCGAGATAGGACACACATCCATTGACGTCCTTATAGCGCACGTCACCATCCTTGTCGATTTCCCCCTCTAACACGACCCGGAGTGGCTTAGGGGCAGGCGCTATTGCCCCGTGCTTGAGGAGGTTTTCGATTTCTGAGTCGTACCAAGGGCGCCCATCATCATCTTCCCAAAGATTACCGAGGTACTTTAGTAACGAGCCGTCCGGCCATTTGTAATCTATTTGTTCTACTGTCATAACGCACCCTCAGGCACCTGTAAGAATGCCTCTTTCTCGCGCTCCTGCTTCACCGCTTCCTCTATCTGCCTCTGAACGAGGTCTGAACGGACGTAACGAATAGCCTCTTTGCCAGCGTTGCCGATTTCGATTAACTCGTCAGGTTCCACGTCGAAATAGTCAGGCCCAAACAATGCAACGGGCTTAGCATTTGAACATCGCACACAAAGTCCATCCTCCCAGTTGTCACCTTCTATGATGCTCCCACAATCTCCACACAATCTCATCCTACTTGCCCTCCATCCCCTCATTCGGAAACTCCCGCACTCTCAAGTCTTCAGGCCATTCATCCATGTTGGCGCCCTTGTGGTCCTTCAATTCAGGCCACTTCATAGCGGCAAGGGCTCTGCATTTTGCTTCGAGGTTCATGTGCCCACCTTTGGGCCCTCGGTTCCATCCATCTCGTACCATGCGAACTCTCCTTCTGCCCCTACCGGAAAGTGTCCCTTGCAGTGCTGGCAGAAAGTCCGGCCGTAGAAGCCCGGATCACGCGCATACGTCTGAGCGAGCGCGCGGCCCATCACTGTGATGTGTCCGCACTTCAAATGCCGATATGCGTCTCGGTAAGGCCGAACGAACCCCATCGCGCGTTCGTCCTCGCACAGCACTTTGTAGTTCTTGTGCTGTCCGTCAGGTAAGTCGGTTTCTGGCCGTTGGTCCAATGGCTGCCCGTCCGTTGTGCAAACATTGGTTCGGTCAACAGGCGGAGGTTCGGGTGGAAGTGATCTGTACTGATCTTCGAACTTTGCGTTCTCGATCTCTGGCCCGACGATGCAATAGACCTCCGAGTTATCGCCACCATAGACTGCATGGGCGGGCATAATCATCATGTCCACTAGGTTCATTTGCTGCCGGACAGTGGGAGTAGTTTCAAACATGAAGACGAGTACCGAATCATCGGGCGCTCTGTCGAGCAGCTTCCGAACTGCGCTAACCGTGAGTCCCTCTATTGTTTGAGGCCCTGCGATTGTTTCGATAACCACTTTTCTTCTCATAACTCTTCACCTACTTGCACGCACTCTGGCCACTTGGCAACGAAAGGAACCGCGCAAATCGCAAGGGCAATCAGGATTCGACTTACTGACCAAAACCGCAAGTGTTTTCTGTCGCCCCTGCGAATTGAGTGACCGAGGTATTTCATCTCTTTTCACACTCCGTTTTCCATACTGAATGGGCGCTATCAAGGCATTCATCCCGGCTGCGCCCACTGCCTTGCTCGATAACTATCTTAGAGGACCCTCCAGTGCCGGGAAATATGTAAACAGTCCATACCCAGGTAACAGCGTCAACTCGTTTGCAGACTGCTCCGACGTTCTGCTTGCCGTTGCTGCCAATCTGATGGAAGTATTCGACTGACTCCCAAATCCCGCCTGTGTCATGACTGAATGGGACGCTCGTGATTGATTCTGTTCCGGCTCCTTCGCCTGTTTCGACTACGGGCCAAGCCTGTCCGGTGAGCTTGGCTTTCAGGTCCAGCTGTTCTCGTAGGAGTTTGAGTGTGCGTTTCGTCTCGCGTTCAAGTGCCGGGAGATCGACCCCAGCGGCCTCCAATTCTGCATTAATGTTCTTAATACGCCGCGATTCTAACGGGCACGAGCATCCAATCTGTTTGCAAGGATCGTAACCTCTAGGACACCTCATGCATCTTCTCCGTTTCTGATGGCGCTGATTGCGTCTGCCAGGGCGTTGCCCTTTGCTTGCAGGGTCTTGGATGTGGCTCTGTCATAACGGGCAATTTGGGCGCAGTCGCTCTGAAGCGAAAAGGCAAGGCTATGGGCCGCCTGTACTAAAGGCCTGAACTTCAGTTGTTCCTGATCTTCGGAGAATGCTGGGCCACCGTTATATGTGTGAAAATACTCCGCCATGCGCTCCGGTCTTTTCGTGAGAATCTGGAACGTATGCTGAGGGCAGAGCGCCATCACAGCAAACACTTTGTCGATGAACTCGAACGGTACTTCTTTGTGGAATAGGTCGGACATGATCCGAACCATCCGCTTTTTCTTGAAGGTTATCGGTTTAGTCAGGGCGTCCTCTGCAGGTTCCCATTTGGTACAATATTCGTGTTGTGTTGAGTTCATTAGATAAAATCCCATCCACTTCCAGGCAGATCTATGATCGCGCTCATGATGCCTCCGCCAATCGCTTCATGTCGGCGAGCGCAACTTCATCGGTTTCGAAAAAGCGAACGGGCGAAATCGGGGAACCGCTCGCCTTGTAAATCTGCATCGCGGCGAACAAGGTCGACGTTTCCGCCTCAAGCGCGTAGCCCTCCTTTCCCGCAAGATGAACGGCCCACCCGGCCCGGCAATGCGTCGTATCGCATTTGTGCCAACTGCCCATATTTAGAGCGCCCGGTTCCGTTGCTGCCGCATAGATTGTTTTGTGGATATTAGGGATAGCTGGCACTGGCGGTAACTCCCTCTTTTCTCCTGTCAAGTCGGAGCAGCCGGAGCAGCGGTAGCAGCCGGAGCAGCCGGAGCAGTCGGAGCAGTCGTAGCAGCTTGCAAGGCTCGCTAACGCTTGCCTTGCGCCGTCCTCTGAGCCAGCATGAGAAATGCTGTACCGGTTATTCCGATCGTCAATGAGCCAATCGCCGTCGCGTCGTGTTGTCATCGGTCCTGCCCCTCCATGCAGAATGAGGATTGCTTCGCATCGAAGTCGCGAGCGCCCCAGCCGATAGAATCGGCGAGCCATAGGGCCGCAAAGATAATCGCGTAGACCACTATGCGGGCCTTGATTTCTTCGCGGTGCCGCCCGCGCCGAAGTGCCATGAGTTGTCGGCGATAGCGGTCGGTAACGTCGCCGCCATCCTTAGTTCGGTAGTTTCGTCGCATTTTTCTCCTTGCCGGTGTCGGGCCGGTTGTTGGATTCCAGGTCATATCCGTCCACCTCTTAATTTCTATGGTCATGCCGATACCCCCATCTCCGATCCGTACCTTTGCAGGAACATCTTTGCAAGCTCCTCTTTGCCGTAGTCGACCATATCCCGCTCCGAGCAGGACCAGCCGCAATTACCGCCGTCCGCCTTGTCCTCGTCCCACCACCAGACAGTTAGGTCGTCGTTGAATCCGGTTTCGTAAACTGCCTTGAATTTGCCCCAGTCCTCACTCTCCCATTCCATCGTGTAGATGGGTCTGTTGACGATGGTGATATTTGCCTGCGCGGGTTTCATGCCGTCCCCTCAATCTTCTTGCCGTTCCACTTGGAATTAGGTCGCTCGCGTTGGATGGTCTTGTTGAGTTCTGGTGTGGCGGCGTCCCACGCCTTGTTGTAGGCGTCCCACGCCTTGTTGTAGGCGTCCCGCGCCTTGTTGTAGGCGTCCCGCGCCTTGTTGTAGGCGTCCCGCGCCTTGTCGTAGGCGTCCCACGCCTTGTCGTAGGCGCCCCACGCCTTGCTGTAGGCGTCCCGCGCCTTGCTGTAGGCGTCCAACGCCTTGTCGTAGGCGTCCAACGCCTTGCTGTAGGCGTCCCGCGCCTTAGCCAAGCGCTCGGGTATCTCCCAAACCCAAGGCTCCATTTCGGCAAGCCTGACTTCTATTTCCTCAAGAGGCTTATGGAGTAAGACATACTCAACTCTATTCACTACAGGTTCGGTCGTGTACTCCAGTAAGATTTCATGATGCAGGAGCTTCCAGGGTTCACCGGCTTTCCCCTTGAAACACGTGCCCCTGACCTTCTCTTTGACCCACTTCGTAGCGTAGGCTTTTGCTTCTGTTTCTGTCATCCGCTTCATGCCGATACCTCGAACGGACAATAATCCGCGATTGCTTGTGCTACAGCCTTAGTCACGGTGTCATCCACTTTTGTGTCCCCTGCGATCCTCGCCTCAAGTTCTTCGATGCAATGAGATATCGCTGAGTCTTTAGCGTAGTATCGCCCTGGATGTTCGACTGTTTCGCAGTCAGGATCGGCGTGCTTGTTTCCCGGAAAGGTGGTTTCTGTTATCGTCCACATCCACTTGCCTTCTTTCCTGGGGTCTATCTGTACTTCCCCAACAAACCTTCCTTCTTTTATGGTGATGGTCATGCCGCTTCCTCCTCCAGCCGCTTCCTGAGCAGTTCGGTTTGCCACTTTCGTTCCGCCGCATCCGCAGTCGCATCTCGCGCCGCCGCCTCCGCCGCCGCCGCCGCCCACGCCCGCGCCGCCGCATCCGCAGTCGCAGCCGCCGCCGACCAAGCCGCCGACAATTCTTCCGCTGTTGCTTTCCCGTTTGCGAAAGCGCGAGCCACCCTGATAGCGTTCAGAGACCTTGGATCGGCGTCCGCTGGCTGGAAGTGCTCTGCAATGTCACACGCGAGGAGCCGCCAGAATGTGGCAGCGTCGGGCGAATCGTCCGCCCGTGCAGCCCATAGACAATCGGCTACTCCGTTGATTTCCAGAATAGTTAGGTAGCTCAACGGTTCGTCGTCGGCCTCAGTTTTGCCGAGACCGGCAAGGAGAATTTGCCAGCCATCGGCGCACGGGCCATAATGCTTGATTTTGTTGAGCGTGGTAGCTCTCATCTCGCCACCGCCTTGTACGCTCTGGAAAGGTTCTTGAGGATGCGGATGATTTCCCGCCGCTCCCGCCTGTGCCATTTGCGGACAACGCTATTTCGGCATTCCGCCTTGGTGACTGTGGTTCTCATTCTGTTCTCCTGTGCCCCGTTTCAGAGGGCATGAGAGAATCTTTGCACACCGCGTGCATACGAGTCAATAGGGCGTGTACGGATTGAGCGACTTTTTTTGAAAAAAGTCTGGCTTGCACCTGAAATTAGGGGCGAAGACGCGCTTCCTGCAAGCGTTCGCCCAAAGTCTCCACATCTCCATTCTAAAGAAAGTTCTTTTCACAACGCTTGCATTTTACTGACATCGTGTGTAAAATGATACTCACATGGCGTCAATCGCAAGTATTCAAGTGGAAATGCGGGGGAGGGGAGGCAAACGCAAGCTCTCTCCCGAGCAAGACGCAGAGTTGCTCAGGCTCTATGCCGTCACCAAGGTCCCCGTTGGACTATTGGCGGCGCAGTTCGGCATATCGCGCAGAACGGTTTACAACGTCATTGACAGATCAACAAAAAACCCGCCCGCCCCTGAAACGAGCGAAGCGGGCACAACCACGGTACCTAACGGCACAAGCCGGAGTGTACCCCAGGAGAAGAACACATGAACCACGAACTGAGTGCCCTTCGGCATATCGCCAAGGGAGACTACATTTCCGCCATGCGGGACTACGACGCGGCAATAGACGAAGCGAACCATCCGGCTGTCATCCAGGTGTTGAAGGCCGAACGCATCCGCTGCGCTGAAAAAGCCTTTCCGTCTCGGTGGCAGAAGTTTTGGAAGCAGTTGGGGATGACGGCATGACATCCCGCGCTCTGAAGCTCTTGGAGTATTGGGGCACAGCTGAAAAAGCCGTTGCTATGGCGCAGGCACAGCAAAAGCGGAATGCCCTACTCGACAAAGATTTGGCAATAGCCATAAGGGAACTGAAGAGCCTTTCAAGGAAGGCGGCGAAGGAGAATTCAAATGAACGAATCTAACTGGAACGACAGAGAAGAGTCTGCTGGTGGGCTCTTTCTAAAGATCAATCCCGACACATCGGTGAGGGTGCGCTTTGTAGGTAACCCAATCCGCACAATGGAGAGCTTCAAGGGTGGCGAGCCAAGGCCGCGTTACACATCGAAGGTGTTAGTGCGCGAACCTGCCGGGGTGCGGGCTTGCGCCTACCAGTTCGGAACTGTGGTCAAGAACCTGCTTGCCGATCTTGCGGATGAGGAGGACTGGGGTTCACCCGAAACATTCGATGTTGTCATCAAACGAAATGGGTCAGGGCTCGATACCGAATACTCCGTCATCCCAAAAGCGAAGTCTGGCATTACGGCTGAAGAAATGGTGTTGGCCAATAAGATCGACCTTGTGGCGATTCTCTCCAAGAGCAAGTCGGCTAAGAGCCGGGACGACGAATACGACCCGTTTAAGGAGGACTAATGGGCGACCTTCCAAAACTCGCCATGTCTATGTCCTGGACCGTTCAGGTTCAGGACTTTTCGCCCCTTAACTTATTCATGTCCATCTCGGACGTTGACGTAGACACGCCTTCTGAGTCCATTGAGGCTCTTATGGAGTCAAGGGTTCCCGAAATAGCTGAACATTTGCAGAGGGGCCTTGTGGCGCAAATGAACGCCAAACTCGCGGCATTGCGCGGGGAAGAACCACCGCCGAAACCTCTTGAACGAAAGTTCACGATCTTCGGGCACACACTCGAAGCGGAGTTTCCCAAGAGTGTCAACTGGCGTTCTCCGATGACACAGAGCTTAAAAACCTCTCTACAGACCGAATGGAAAAGGTTTGGTTTGACTATGACCCAGGTAGACGCCTGTGAGAAAGCGATTCTCAAGGAAGCGGGGGAGACAATTCCCGATACGGGGCTCTTGGCGGGTCAGGCATGGATCATCACCAAGTTCCTCAAAGAGACTCAGAGTAAGCGCGATCCTGTCAATGCTATGCTCGTGGCCGCTGACGTTTCGGAACTGGAGAAACCAATCGAGGGTGAAGAGCTTGCCAAAGAAGCAGCCGACATCTTCGCCTGAGCCTGAGAAGCAGCCGATCATATGGCTCTTTGGGATCGACATCACGGAGGAAGGCGCAACGGCCTATTGCACTTCCTCCAGGGATCACGACGTGGCTTGGAAGTTAGAGTTTTCGGGGGAGACGACAGAGATTCAATGCACGTGCGAATTTGGCAGGATGGTCATGGCAAAAAACGAACCAACGATCAGAGAAATCATAAAAGGATACAAGGACAAGGACAACAATCCTATGGGCTGTCGTCACGCAATATTGTTCGCAGAAAACCTTATCGCGCGGTGGCAGAATGCCTAAGTTTTCTTGGGAGTTGATCCACGACAAATATGAACGACTTTACGGTCTGGAAAGAGGGTTGCACTTTATGAAAGCAGCCCTTGCTTCCATTCCACTACGGCCTAACAAAACCGAGCAAGAGCGCAAGAACGCTTTAGTATCGGGCATCGAAATACTCGAAGGCCGTCTCTTGAAACAAAGCCTTGGTTCTCGCTTAGAGGATCAGGCAATTCAACACGCCAGAAAGGATACAGACCACGGAGGGTCTATAGGTGAAGACGACTAACAGGAAGGCTCTAACCAAGAAGCTCCTTGTCCTTTGGTCCACAGTAGTAAGAGAGAGCGCGAGTCATAAGTGCGAATGGTGCGGCAAACCCGCGACCCAGGCGCATCACATGATCGCCAAAGCTCAGGGCAATACCCTGAAGTTCTCTACAGAAAACGGCGTGGCGCTTTGCTGCGCTTGTCACATGAAGTTCCACAATAGGGACTCTTCAGACGGATGGGTTCTTTTCAAAGAGCAACGTCCTTATTCCTATGAGTTCGTCCAAGAGCGGAAACACCAGCTGACGAAACTGTCCATAGACGATCTTCGGGGCATCGAGGCCGACTTGCTGTCTCAACTGGAGGCACTAACATGAGCTGGTACAGGGTTGACGACCAGGCCACATTCCATCCGAAGGTCGTGCGGGCAGGTAATGAGGGCTTTGGAGCCATCACACGTTTCGGCACTTACTGCTCGGCCTACCTGACTGACGGGTTCGTTCCCGAAGCCATAGCCCTGTCAATCTGTTCGCAGCCCGTGATTGATTCGCTGGTTGCCTGCGACTTGCTTCTCATTGCAGACGGGGGGTACGAGATTCATGACTACCTTGATTACAATCCATCAAAAGAAGAGGCCATAGCAAAGCGGGAAGCAAGATCGCAAGCAGGTGCTATCGGTGGATCAAAGTCAGGTGAAAGCAAAAGGCATAGCAAAGCGATAGCAAATGGTATAGCAAATGCTGAAGCAAAAGGTGTAGCAAAAAGAAAGCAAAACTGTACCCCGTCCCCGTCCCCGTCCCCGTCCCCTATTCCCGTACCTTCTGCTTCTGAAGAAGCGAATATATTGGCTTCGCCGCCAAAAACGGAAATCGCTGAGTGCTTCCAACAATTCAGATCGCTCTACCCAAAGAGAAGCGGGTCTCTGGAGTGGGCTAAGGGCGAGCAGAAGTTTGCAGCTCTCGTTAAAGCTGGTACCGACCCCAATACCATCATCGAAGGTTGCAGGCGATA
>OFQX01000023.1_pt1 | contig 43220 bp, 61 predicted proteins | sample 1542951 | NCBI WGS metagenome assembly OFQX01 (sample SAMN07774215, study PRJEB24372) | wastewater metagenome | isolation source: WWTP Novara (Effluent) | place: Italy: Novara | collected 2015-12
TTAGAAATAATTAAACAACTACATATACAAACAACAGGAGATGTTACATTCCACGACTTTAAGGCTACAATGCTGTTACAAGATGAGAAACAGCAAGACTGGCTTAATGTTGTTGAACAAACAGAAGTGAGTCCAACTATTGCTGACAATGTTGTCAAGCAATATGTAACAAAAGAATGGGCAAATGACTTAGCCATTGCTGCTATAAATCTGTCGGAAGGTAGAGGAACTATTGAGGAAGTTGTAAGTCACTATGATAGCTATGCTTCTCTGTTAGAAAACACAGATTGTAATGATTTGTTTGTTACAAGTGATTTTGAGAAGCTTTGGGAAAAGAACAGGAGAGACGGCGGGATTACTTGGAGACTTCCATTTTTAAACAAATATATTGGAGGATTGCGAAAGGGAGATTTTGGGTTCATATTTGCTCGTACAAATATTGGTAAAACCAGCTTCATTGCCAGTGAAATATCTCACATGATTAAGCAAGTTGAGAGTCCTGTTTTATGGGTTAATTATTAGCCCCTTTGTAATGTAAATTACATCGAATAATTTTGTGAATTCGGTGAAACCCCTAACGTAAAGACGAGGGCAATACCGAACTAAGTATACATAACCCCTACTACCATATAGGAAGTCCACCATGACTAAAGAAATATTTAAAACCATTATAGCTTACCCAAATTATGAAGTTTCTAATTTAGGAAGAGTTAGAAATAAAAACAAAGGTAATATACTTAAATGGATTGATAACGGAAAAGGTTACCAATCTGTTAAAATTTACAATAGTAGCAGACCACAAGGACGTAGATGTCTAGTACATAGATTAGTGCTGTCTACATTCAATAGAATTGATATTGAAATGGATGTCAATCATATTGACGGAAACAAAACTAATAATAGGCTAGATAACTTAGAGTGGGTAACAAAGTCTGATAACACACGACATGCACATCTCACTGGTTTGTTTACATCAAGGAACAAACTAAGTATTGAAGATGTAAAAGAGATCAAAAAACTTGTGGCAGAGGAAAACAGAGAGAGCTACAGGAAGATAGCTGAAAAATTTGGTGTTAAGGACTCTATTGTAAATAAGATTGCATTGGGACAGTTATATGGTTATGTATAAAAGTGTAGAGACTATCCCGAAAGGGAGTAGGGAACGATGTTCCCGAAGTGCAAAATAACCTAATAGGTTAATGATATAGTCCGTTCTATATGGAAACATATAGTTAACATAAAGTAATAACGAAGAGGGTGGAGAACGTATTTATTTTCGTGTTGCAGAAGCTTATTTTGGTGTTGATAGAGACAAGCTAGGGGAGAATCTAAAGAAAGCAGAGACAAGATTTAAAACCGAAACAAAAGATCTGTTAAAAATATATGATGGTGCTACAATATCAAAATGGGATGTCGAAAGAGTTGTTAAGTCGATAGAACCTTCTCTAATTATTGTAGACAATCTAGATAAGCTGTATGGATTTAAGGGGGATAGGCACGATTTAATCCTTGGCAAAACTTATCAGTGGGCTAGAGAACTCGCCAAAACACATGCCCCTGTTATTGGAGTATGCCAAGCAGGGGGTACGGCGGACGGTAAAAAATGGTTACAGCTTAATGATGTGGCTGACGCCCATGTAGCAAAACAAAAAGAGGCAGATTTTATTATTGGAATTGGTGCTTCCAATGAAATAGGTGCTGAAGATATCAGATATATTCATATTGTTAAGAATAAATTTGATAGCACATGTGACAAGTTTACATGTATTTTTGATAAGAAAACATCACGTTATAAGGAAATGGTATGAAAAAGATTGTTTTAACTATTGCATTATTTATACTGTTACAGTATAATGCTCATGCACAAGTAAATTGTATAACCACTGCTGGTGTCACACAATGTAGTGGTGGTGGAACTATTATTAATTGTATCACTGTGAATGGTGTAGTAACTTGTCGATAGGAGTAATTATGAACGGTACTGTAAGAAAATTAATATTATTATTCGCTGTTATGTTCTTTTTGTTCGCAGCAGAGGAAACTCTAGCAGCTAGAAAGTGCTGGATAGAAAAAGGGATAGTGGAATGTATACAAGAAGAGGAGGTCGGTCATGTGGCAAATTAGACGCGTACGTATGGAAAAAGAGATATTTCTAGGGCTTGTATATCATGTTGAAGGAGTTCCATCCCAGGCAATAAGAAATGTCATAACTTGGTATCACGACATTGATACGACGGAATTAGAGCAGCAGATAATGGACGCATTTAAACTACCTGTTGTTGATAGTGATGTATTGATGGAAAAGGTGTTCTGATGAGATCAAGAATAGTATTATTCTTTTTGTTGTCTATGCTTATTCTTGGGGTGGACTGGTTTATGTCACGTCCAATTTATGTAGAATATGTACCAGATCCACCTAGTCGTATTTGGGTATGAGAATATTAACATTCGATTGTGAAACAACAACTAAGAACAAAGGTCATCCATTCACTCCAGAAAACAAGCTTGTTTGTTTGGGGTATAAGTGGCTTGGAGAAAAAACAATTATAGAGGAATATGACGATGAATTATCTAGTAGGTTTGATGATGTTTTGGCTAGTTCTAGCCTTGTTGTGGGGTTTAATCTAAAGTTTGATTTGCACTGGATTCGCCGTATTGGATGTAATTTAGATAATATTAGGGCAATCTGGGATGTACAACTAGCTTATTTTATGCTAAAATGCCAAAACTTTCCATATCCAAGTTTGAATGAAGTAGCTGAAGAGTATGGATTTAGGCAGAAAATTGATGTTATTCAAAATGAATATTGGGATAAAGGCATCGACACAGATGCCATACCAAAGGATGTTTTACATGAATATCAAGCGGTGGATGTAGAACTAACAGAAGATTGTCTTAGATATCAATACAAATTATTTACAGGGAAAGACATATGACATTCAAGGAACTAAGAGAACAAAGTAAGAAGGCAGTGATTGCTCGCTTACAAGATGACAACGTGAGACTGGAGTTTAGATTTCACTATATGGATAACACTTGGGATGATTATGATGACATGAATTTTGATCTAGGAGTATTTCACTATAGGGTCAAGAAGCCAAAAAGTAAATTTAGAGTGGGGATAACTGGTGGTGGTACGTATGCTGTTGACAATGAGGCTCAAGCTAGCATGGTTGAAAATTTTGTAACATTTGAAAGATGGTTGACTGATTGGGTGGAATATGAAACATGAAATAGCAATTGAAGGACTACCGGAAGGGCGGAGAGCCGTGGCTTATAGAATAGCTTTGTGCGGAGTCGACCACGTATTGAGAAATGGGAAGGTAACTATTTATAACGGGTTTTCGGATGATGAAAATTTACTAATCGTCGAAAAAATCCCGCCGCGCAGGATAGTGCTGGAAGAGACCGAAAAAAATAACTTTAAGTATACGAACGGATTTTACGCCAACCAAGTTTTGGGCGGGGGTATACATATTGTTGATCAGCCCAGAATCTGGCGAGTAGTCGACGGTAACGAGGCTACTTTCCGTGATAGGGTACGTGAAGACCTTATAAAAAACAAGGTGATAGTCAAGTGATGGTGAATGATGGCTACTAAAATGACAAAACAAACAATTGAAATAGAAGGATTGCCGGAGGGTTGGAGAGCGGTAGCGTTTAGAGTACCCAAAGAAGGTGAGTACGCTATTGTTTCCGGTGAAGCACAATTATGCCACACATATCATTGTATTTTTCCAAGGTTAGTCGTACAAAAAACCAAGACGCGTCGGATAGTGCTGGAAGAGACCGATAGAGATAGGGATCATATGAAGGATGAGATGATTACTATAGACGATAAGACATGTGTTGAGGTTTATGGTGATAAAATATGGAGAATAGTCGAGGAGGAATGATGGATCAATGGATGTGGATGATGAACTATTGCCAGAAACGGAGAATTCCTCCGGCACAAGCTTGGGCTTGGGAACAAGCAAAGAAAGCATATGAAGAAATGATGAAAGCAGAGGTGGTTAAACCATGACTTGGGAGGAACGGAAATGAACGAATGGAAAAATATACCGGATAAAAAGGTGGATATATGAAATACATATCTGAAGAAAGGTTGAAAACTCTATTGAATAATACTAGCTATATTACGGCTAATGACTTACTTAGGGTACTGATAAACGAATGTAAGGAGTTAAACCAGTGGCAAACAATTGAAAGCGCGCCGAAGGATAGGGAAATACTTGTATACGCTCCGGCCTATCAGGATTTAAGATTTTTAATCTCTGTATGTAAGTGGCACGAATCAGCCGGGTTCTGTATTGATGAATTGAGACAACCCACCCATTGGATGGAACTACCTAAACCTCCTAGGGAGGACTAATTATGAAAGCGCACAATAGAGTGGATATATTAGGGAATGTATACCGGAGCCGCCAAAATGAATAATGTAGAAAAAGTATTAAGGGCTAAGGGGATGTACTTGCAATCCCAAGAAAATTCTGATATAATGCTGGATACATTATATGTTGCCTTAATGATTGATAACCAATTTTCAGAGAATCTAGAGAGAGTATTGCAAGAATATACGACAGCTACAGCAAACTTGAAGGGCTATTTGGAGCAAGTATATGGGACAATTGACGAACCTGGAGAAGCTATATAAGCTATTTAGAATAGCTTGTGCTGATCTTCTTGTATTACAGGAGATGGAATGGAATGGACTTCTTTTCGATAGAGAGAACGCAGAACAATATGCGTCTGAGCTTCAAACACAAATTGATGAACTTACTAGAAAGTGGAGTGTTCTTATTGGTAAAGACTGTGTGTCTATTAGTTCTGGTAAGCATGTTTCTGCTATTCTTTATGGGGGCACTCTTACTGAAGAGCACAGAATTCCTGCTGGATATTATAAGTCTGGTGCTAAAAAAGGACAAGTGAAATATGCTAGGGCGGACATAGAGCATGTCTTTCCTAGGTTGGTTGATCCGATGAAAAACTCAGAATCCGCCAGAGGTAAACAAGATGATGGTAGTTGCACTGAGTGGAGTGTGTCAGAAGACAATCTGAAACAGCTCAAAGCTAAAGGAAAAGCTAAAGAACTAATCAAGATAGTTTTGGAATACAGAAAACTAGAGAAACTTAGGGGAACTTATTTAGTTGGCTATCCAAAGCTCATTGACGAAAAAGGTTGGAAAGGTAATATGCTACATGGACAGTTTAATCAAACTGTAGCTATTACTGGAAGACTATCAAGTAGTTCGCCTAATTTACAGAACATGGACAAAGAAACTAAACAATTTATTGTGAGTAGATATTATGTGTAGTGAAGGATGGAGTCATCCAGACTCAGAAATAAATGGAGAATGCCCTGAATGTGGCACTCCTACTGTTGATGGAGTAGCAGTAGAGGGATGTTGTCATTCACCAGTATGTTGTGAACTTTGTGGGGATGCCCCATGTGACGGGAGTTGTTAAATGATTTTAATTAAACTTTCTTATATGAAGAGGATCCAAACTTCTAAGGAAAGGTTATGTTTATCAATATTGATGTAAAATCTTTAGAGGTGGTTGTAGCTGCTTTCCTATCTCAAGATCAAGTGTTATATAAAGAACTAAGGGATGGATTAGACTTACATGCGGACAACCAAAAGAAGTTCGGACTTCCAGACAGAGTTACTGCCAAGGTGTTTATCTTTAAGCTATTATATGGGGCGCAGGAATATGGCTTTGCACAGGACAGTGACTTCACATTTATATCAACAAATCCAAAGTTTTGGAGAGGAGTAATTGATAAGTTCTACACAAAATATCCCGGTATCAAAGCTTGGCATGAGAGGATATTGACACAGGTGGGGAAACATGGTAAAATGCTCACTCCATTTGGCCGTAGATTTGAATGGGATTTGATGTCAACAGGGGAATGGAAACTCCCATCCACACAGATAAAGAACTACTGTGTTCAAGGAAGTGGTGCAGATGTTGTTATGATAGCACGAGTGTCTTTGTGGAAGAGATTAAAGCAAGCATGTATTCCATGTGAGTTAGTTTCAACAGTACATGATTCGATAGTCATAGACTGTGAAAGCAAGTGGGTAGATGAGATAGTAGAAATTGTTAGGCAGGTATTTAAGGATTTACCTGACCAAATCAATAATATATTTGACATTGGTTGGGATTTAGAAGTGAAGGTAGAAATACAAGTCGGTCATGATTTATTTAATATGAGGGAAATATAATGGCACTAACAAAAACACAAGAATTATTACAAATGAAAGGTCAAATTGCACAAATGACAGCAGTTAATAATGAACAAGCAGTGCGCATTCTTAAGCTGGAAGCAGACCTAAAGTCTGCAAATTCAACCAAGGACATGTGGTATAGCACTCATACTCAGAGTGAAAAGAAATTTAATGAGCTACTTGAGTTTGTTAACCACCTTCCTGGTATCATTCCAGAATTGAAAGAAGATGGGTACACAAAAGTACCCTTAATTACACGTTTAGCTTTGTGGATTGCAACTCACAATTTAAAACAGGAAACAGTATGAGACAATTAGTTGGAACAGTAGTAGCAGTAGATATGGAAGCAACTATCACTAAGAAAGGTGGTGGTACTTATGAGGGTGTTGAGTTTGTGTTTAAAGACGAAGAAGGAAAAACACAAACAAAAGCTTTTCACAATAATACATTTAAATTTAACCCAGCTCTTAAGAATACATTAGCTGATTTAAATAAAGGTGATAAGTTCACAGCAGAGATGGAGAAAGACGGCGACTTTTGGAATTGGAAGAAACTGTCTAAAGGCGCGGTAGAAGATACAGAAACTAAACAGACTAGTTCGCAGGCCCCCGCGGCTAAACAGTCCTATCAACCCCGCCCTAACGACACATACGAAAATAAAGAGGAACGGGCCGCTAGACAAGTGCTAATTGTACGGCAGAGCAGTATTAGTTCCGCTATAGCATTTTGTGCTCAACAAAAAGACTTCTTTAAAGGAACTGATGATGCTGTAGGTGAAGTGTTGAATGTTGCTGCTAGATTTGAAGCTTGGGTGTTGGGTCAGACAAAACCTAAAAATCCAGTAGTTCAAGAGTCAGAAGACAGTACATTTGAGGATGGTGTGGTGTAATGCATGCCCTTGTGGACTCCGATACCATCTTACCAAGTGCCATTGGGTTTACTGCTACTGGATATGCAAGCATAAGACTTAATGGTAAGGAAATATTACTACATAGATGGATAGCAGGACTAGCTTTGGGGAGGAGTTTAAAATCTAATGAGTTGGTACATCATGTGAACTACAACAAACTAGATAATCGTAAAAAGAATCTAGTTATTTGTAAAGAGGACTCTTATCATATGATACTCCATGCTAGAACTGATATTATTTTAGCTGGCGGTCATCCAGATAAACACTATGTTTGTAATAAATGTCGTGAACTTAAAGAGTTAACAGATTTCCCAAAGAATAAGTCTCATTGGAATGGTTATAGTCACTACTGTAAAATATGTGCCAATAGCGTCAGAAGAGAGAAGCAATATTCAAAAGGAAAGTTTGGATGGTTATGTAGATTACAACAACAATATAGGAGACTAAAAAACTCTTATACAAAACGTGATATTTGTTGGATCACGAAGGAGGATACCTGTCTATGAGCAAACTACATGCGCTTATAGACTCCTAGCTGACACCATCGCTTTCGCATCTGCTGTATCGGCTAATGATGCTCCCGAATGGGTGGCCTTGTCTAGATGTAGAACTATGCTGGAGGGTATTTTAGAAAATGTAAAACCCACAACATATACTCTCTATGTGTCTGCTGGTAATAATTTTAGGAAGGAGATTGATCCTTCCTATAAGGCCAACAGAAAAGACATGCCAGTTCCAGTACATAGACAAGCATGCCATGATTATTTAGTCAGAGAGTGGAAAGCTATAGAATGTATTGACTATGAAGCTGATGATGCATGTGGTGTTAATCAGTATTATGATGGTTCCACAGTTATTGTTGGTATAGACAAGGACTTATTACAGATTCCCGGGGTACATTACCAGTGGCCTATAGTTCGGAAAGGAGTGGTAGTTCGTGAGGGTAGATTCCTAAAAATATCAGAGGAAGATGGATGGAGGAATTTCTTTACCCAGGTATTAACTGGGGATACATCTGACAACATAAGAGGATTGGAGGGCATAGGCCCTAAAAAGGCAGCTAAACTACTCACGGATTGTCATTCTGAGGAAGAGATGTACACGCAATGCAAAATATTGTATGAGGGTAATGACGCAGAAAGCGGGCTATCTAGATTTGAAAGAAATTGTGATCTTCTGTGGATATGGAGAGAACTAGGTGTAACATATAGTATTAGGAGAGAAACAAATGTTAAATAAACCATTAAAAGAAGAGATATTAGATCAAGCATTACATGTATTAAGTAATTTCTTTATTGTTGTATTTCTAGTATTTTTAGGAGCCTCCCTATACACTGCTGTTCTCATCTCTATTGCTTATACTCTTGGTAGAGAGGTTTATCAGCGCTTGCGTGGGGGGAATAACTGGTACGATTGTAAGGAAGGATGTCAAAGAGACATTTTATTTTCATTATTAGGAACTATATTAGGAATAATCTATGTATCAGTTTAATGAAATATGGTTAAAGTTTTATCTTTTGTTTTTAGACAAAAATGAGGGTAGTGTCTATGGAGCAGCAAAGGCTGCTGATGAGGCATTATACGAATACAAAAAGAGATGGGGAGTATAAAATTGGCAGCTTTAGCCTCCATTGTACCTGGATGGACAGCAGCTAAAATGAAGTCTTTCATCATTTCTGCTTTAAGGGGGAGCTTCCGAAGGTTTCCCCCGAAACAGCAATGTATTAATGATGCTTACATTGAGACCAAGATAAATGAGACTACTGGTAGAATGGCAAAGCATTATGAATGTGATGAATGTAAGGGAAGCTTCCCTAGAACAATGGTGGAAGCTGACCACATCATTTCAATAGTTGACCCATCGACAGGCTTTATAGATTGGAATACATGGATAGAAAGGGCGTTTGTTCCTGTTGGGGGATTCAGGTGTCTCTGCAAACCCTGTCACAAACGGAAAACTTCTGAAGAGAGAAAGAAGAAATGAAAAACTCAAATAAAAACATTTATCAGAGGGCCTATAGACGACGTACCGGTAATGCATCTACCCTCAAATACGAAAAAACTAAAAAAGGATTTCTTATGAGGCTGTACAGGAATATGAAATCTAGAGTTGAGGGTGTCCATAAGGAAAAATTTCATCTATATGCTGGATGTTCACTGTTACCTAAGGAAATATTTTATGAATGGAGTTTAGCCTCTGAAGTATTTCATCAATTGTTTGAGGAGTGGGAACAAAGCGGGTATGAAAGAAAACTAGCCCCCTCTGTGGATAGGGTAGACTCATTCCGTGGCTATGAACTAGGCAATATGGAATGGGTTACTATGTCAGAAAATAGTAGGCGCGGTGTATTAAATAAATATTATGGTGATTGGAGGTCAAATGAAGCTAGCTCAAGGTAGGGAGACAGTATTAGTAATACCAGACTTGCAGATTCCTTTTCACCATCCGGATGCATTTAAATTCTTAGACTACATAAGGTCTAAGGTGGAACCAACCAAAATAGTATGTATTGGGGATAGCATTGATAGTCATGCATTAAGTGATTATATACACAATCCAGACGGTTATTCTGCTGGGCATGAGCATGAATCTGCCCTAGACTACTTAAAGGATTTATACAGAATATTCCCAGAGGGGATTGAATTAGATTCTAATCATAACAATCGAGTCTTTCGTAGAGCATGTGCGGCTGGTATTCCAAAAGTTTTTCTTAAGAGTTACAAGGAATTTATGAAAGCCCCTGAAGGGTGGGAATTTGAGCAATACATAATTATTGATGGTGTCATGTACGAACATGGGGATAGTCATTCAGGAGGTCAAGCAGCTAGAAGTGCAGCACTTGCTAACATGAGGAGTACAGTTATAGGTCATCATCATAATACGGCTGGAATATCTTATGTTGCGAACAAAGAAGTTATGCTTTTTGGAATGAATGTTGGATGTCTTATTGACAATGAAGCTTATGCATTTGAATACAACAAAAAGAATAAGACACAGCCAACACTAGCATGTGGAGTGGTGGACAAAGGTGTACCAATATTATATCCACTTATTATTAATTCTAAGGGTCGATGGGTCGGTCATTAAGGGAGATAAAATGAAATTAAAAGACTTATACATAGAATCTCGTATGGTTAGTATACTAGGAGACATGGCTAGGATTGTTAGAGAAGACTCTGATGGTCAATGGGATGAGGGTAACTGTAGGCTGTCTGTAAATCTATGTATAGCTGCTGAAATATTGGCGGTTGTTGCAGAAAATTTAGATATTAATTACAACACTATTAGTAATGAAGAATGGAAGGATGTTATGGACAATATAATTGTGGGACTAGAAGACATAATATTATGACAAAACAACAACAGTCTTTAAAAATAAGAATAGAGGATTTATACACAATAGATCCTATAACTGACACACAGTCATTGATGTTCCAAAATTGGGGGAAATATATAATCCAAGTGCTGTCTGGCTATGCAGGTACTGGTAAAACGTTTATATCGATCTACAAGGCACTGGAAGAGGTGTTGGGTGGTAGACAGTACAAGCAACTAATTATTCTTCGTTCTGCTGTCTCTACACGTGATATAGGAGCATTACCTGGAGACTTAGAAGAAAAAGGAAGCGTGTTTGAACTCCCATATTATGAAATATGTGACAGTTTGTTTAATAAGCCCAACGCATATGAAAGACTTAAAGAGCAGGGGAGGATTAGATTTTCTTTAACGAGCTATGTTCGGGGGATTACATTTGACAATTCAATAATAGTAGTTGACGAAATACAAAATTTGAGTTATCATGAGCTTTATTCTGTTATGACCAGAGTTGGAGAGAATAGTAAAATAGTTTTCTGTGGGGACTTCAGACAGACTGACACAAAGGACAGCGGAATACATAAGTTCTTAGATGTTCTACATAGGATGAGTGGAAGGGCTGCTTTCTATACATTTGAGAGAGACGATATTGTGCGAAGTGGGATTGTTAAAGACTTCATAATTGCAGAGGAAGAGTATGAAATTAATAATAGCCGGAAGTAGGGAAGGGTTTACCTATGATGATGTTGTTTCTGCTATAACAGATTTTTCTGAACATTTAAATACTGTAACAGAAATTGTTTCGGGAACAGCAAGGGGAGTAGATAGGATGGGAGAGCAGTTTGCTAATGAAACTAATATACCAATTAAAAGATTCCCTGCTGATTGGGAGACAAAAGGTAAGTCAGCAGGTGCTATACGAAATAGACAAATGGGGGATTATGCTGATGCACTCTTAGCTCTATGGGATGGGAAATCATCTGGTACTAGACACATGATAAATTATATGAGAAGTTTGAATAAACCTGTATATATTTATGGTGGAAGAATATGAATGCAAAGCTATTAAAGAGAAACAGGAAATTTTTAGGGAAGTTTTTGGGGGATCAATGGAGAGTAATGGAGAAGCTTTTTAGAAAGCAATACAAAAAGAATAATATTGCTAGAAGGATGGGGGTGGTGTAATGAGCATATCAGCTAAAATAGTTGCTGACTCTATCAGCAAACATGGAATAAGACTAACCACTATGGAGTTAAACTATCCTAGATTTATTCATAGTGAGTTTCTTACCCACAGGATGTTCTGTTTAGATGGGGATTCATTATTAGAATTTGATTTGCCTAAAGGACAAGGAGAATATAAAAGAGTATTTACTATGACTCTTCGGGAATTTGCCTATAAATGGTTTAATGGTGACTCCAAAGGAAGATCATTAAGACATAGGTTGTCTAATATGAGGATCAGACAACTAAATGAGTCTACTCAAAAAATAGAAACCTGTACGGTGCGAGATTGTTTTATTTCAGGGGAAAAAGAAGTTTTTGAAATAACTGCTGGTGGTATGAAAGTGGCAGGAAGTAAAGACCATCGCATATTAACTGTTGATGGTTGGAAAAGAATTGAAGATTTAGAAATAGATAAAGATTTTATAATTACTAGGGCTTTTGGGAAATTGGATGAAGATTTAGTTGATCCTATAAGACTAAAGAAATTTGGAGATACTTGGAAGAGTACTTGGCTAAACCAAATAAGGCAAGAAAAATTAGAAGAACAGAATTTTAGTTGCTTTGATTGTGGAACTGAGCTGCTAATTGCACCTCACGATCTACATCATGTGGTTCCTGTTTATGAGGAGGAGTCAAAGGCATTTGACATTAATAATATTGTGGCCTTATGTAAGGATTGTCATAAAGAAAGGCATAGAATCCAAGGGTGGCAAGGTAATACATATTTATATGGTAAACCAGAAAAGCTGGTCTCCATCAAATCATTGGGGGTCAAAATGACTTATGATTTAGAAATGGATAGTGAGTATGAAAATTTTGTGGCCAATGGTATTATTGTACATAATAGTAGGAATGCAGCAAGCAGTAGAGCAATACCTATTGAAAAAATGTTGAAACAAGTGCAGGAAAATCCTGCTATGCCTATTCATTGGGGAAAGAATCAATCAGGAATGCAAGCAAGTGAAGAATGCAATAATTTGGTGGGTATGGATTGGGATTATTATAATGATTGTGATGTTAAAGGTTCTAGAGAGGCAGCTTGGATAGAAGCATCTAATAATGCTAGGAATAAAGCATTAGCTTTTAGTTTTTCTGGTTACCATAAACAGATAGTAAATAGATTATTAGAACCATTCCAATGGATGAAAGTTATTGTTACAGCTACAGAGTGGGATAATTTTTTCAAGCTGCGTTTGCATCCAGATGCACAGCCGGAAATAGCTCAGTTAGCACTTCACATGAAAGAAGCAATGGAGGCTAGTAGCCCTGTCACTTTGCTTCTAGGGCAATGGCATTTGCCTTATATACAAGTGGAGGATTGTACTAAAACAACAACAGACAATTTCGTAAAACTTTCTGTTGCTAGATGTGCTAGAGTAAGTTATTTAAATCATGATAATAGCTATCCTGACATTAAGAAAGACATTGCTTTATATGATCGGCTACTAGAAGCAGGACACATGAGTCCATTTGAACATGTTGCTACACCTATGAGAGTCTTAGATTGTACAGAGAGTGACTATTTCTGGAATTGGGAACATGGTGTCACACATTGCGACATAGACAGCAATTTGTGGAGTGGGAATTTTAGGGGGTGGATAATGCACAGGGCACTAATAGATGGTTGAGATATGGTTTATATGAGGGACTTTGGAATGACTTATCAAAAGATCGCTAAAATTTTTGGATGTAGTCATAGCACAGTACAAAGATTAACATTGCAATATCGTCAGCTTCTACAATCTAACTAATACAGGTAATTATTATGATATGTTATAGAGATATGAGTTTTTGTATTTGGAGCAATGTGTGTCAAGACAAAACATGTGAGCGCAATTTTAATGACCAAGAGATAGAGAATGCTATTAAATGGTGGGGGAATGACAGTCCCCCTATTATGTTTGCTGATTTACAAACTAAAGATTGTGGTGCTAGATTATGAAATATTATGGAATAGAATATTATAGTGAGGAACTACAAGCCTATGTTATGCAGCCATACATATTTAGTGAGAGAAATGTTAGTGTGGCTGAGAAGATGGTAGTTAGTAATCCAAGACATCATGGGCGTATTATAGAATTACATTTATATCAAGAATATTCACAGGATTAATATGAACGACAATTTTATTACAATAACAAAAGAAAGGTATTACCAATTAGTAAAAGCAGATGTATTCTTGCGTGTGTTACATGTGCATGGAGTTGATGAGTGGGACGGATATGAAATAGCTTTGGACAGCTATAATGAAATGACTGAGGCTTTGACAAATGTTGACTAAACAATCTGATGTATTTCTTCCTGAGTATTCTCAGATAGTAGACTTCACTGAAACACAGATAGGAAAATGTCACTGGACAGCTACCGAAATAAAGGTGGAGAAAGACATACACGATGTGTTAGTAAATCTCACTGGGGCCGAGAGACACGGGGTTTTCACTACACTAAAGCTGTTCACCCTGTATGAAATGAAAGCAGGAGCTGAATATTGGACTGGTAGGTTTATGAAAGAGTTTAAGCAGCATGAATGTCAGGCTATGGCTGCTGCCTTCGGTATGATGGAACTAGCTGTACATAAGCCTTTTTATAACAAGATAAATGAATTGCTTAATGCTGCCAATGCTTCTTTCTATACAGACTATGTTAATGACCCTGTGTTAAAAGCAAGAATGGAATGTATAGACTCCATTATAAACCATAAAGATCCGTATGTGAGTCTTGGGACCTTTACATTGGTAGAGGGTGTAATATTGTATAGCAATTTTGCTTTCCTTAAACATTTCCAAAGCTTAGGAAAGAACAAGCTTATGAATATTGTACGTGGAATAAATTTCTCTGTTAGGGATGAGAACTTACATGCTATTGCTGGTGCATGGGTGTTCAGACAACTTATAAAGGAATCTCCTCCTAAAGATTGGGAAAAACTGGAAAGAGAAATATTAGCAACAGCAGAAACGATATTGCAACATGAATATAAGATAATAGACATGATATTTGATAAGGGAGACATTTCTGGAATAACTAGAACTGATTTGGTTCTGTTTGTTCATAATAGAACTTTACAATGTTTAAGACAATTAGGTATTAAACTTAATGTAGAAGAAGCAAACTCTTCAATAAATACATGGTTTTACTCAGGGATAAACAACTATCAATTTAATGATTTCTTTACAGCCCAAGGACGTGAGTATGTAAGGGAGTGGAATGAAGCGGGGTTTGTATGGTAATGAATAAATATTCAGAAGAAAGAAAACTGCTACAAGCAGATGGATTAGTTCCAATGTGGTGGACTACAGCGGGCTACCAACTATTTGCAGAGAAATATCAATGGGCAGAAACACCATTACTACAATATAGGAAGATAGCTCAAACTGCTGCAAAACATGTTGAGCATGTGTGGCCAGAGGCAGAAAGCAAGTTCTTTGAATTATTATGGAAAGGATGGCTTAGCCCTTCTACTCCTATTTTGGCTAACATGGGGGCCGAGCATGGACTTCCTGTAAGTTGCTCAGGAAACTATGTTGATGACAGTATCGACGGGTTTTACACAGCAAGACGAGAAACAGCCATACTAACAAAGCATGGGTTTGGTACATCCAGCTATTTAGGAGATGTCAGATCTAGAGGAACGCCTTACAAAGGTGGAAAAGCTAGTGGTGTACAGCCTCTATACAACGGATTTACTAGAGACATGTTTGAGGTGGCACAAGCTAGTGCTAGACGTGGAGCTTGGGCTGGTTATATTTCTATTAAGCATGGAGATTTTGATGAAATAGCAGACTTGTTGTTAACTTCACCAGATGGTTTAAATGTCGGTTGGGTGATTGATGATAGATTTATTTCGGGATTAAATGGAGAAGTAGCACCAAGGGGTAAACTATCTCTGAATCAATCTGAATGTTTAAGGCGCTATCAGAAGGCTTTAAAAGTAAAGATGATTACTGGTAAGGGGTATTTTTTCTTTGTTGATAAAGCTAATCGTGCTAGACCAAAATGTTATAAAGAAAATGATCTTGACATAAAAGCAAGTAATCTTTGTACAGAAATTATGCTCCATAGTAGTGAGGAATATACATTTACATGTGTTCTGTCGAGTATGAACGTTTCTAAGTTTGATGAATGGAAAGACACTGATGCTGTATATTGGGCAACAATATTCCTTGATTGTGTTGCTGAGGAATTCATACAGAAAGCTAAGAATATTCCTGGTTTAGAGAAAGCTGTAGCCTTTACAGAGAAAGGCAGGGCCCTAGGTTTAGGTCAATGTGGATTGCACACATATTTACAAAGAAATATGATTGCAATGGAATCTCTAGACGCTTTGTGGATTAGTAATGATATCTCTAAACACATTATGAGAAATAGTAATAGATCCTCTATTGATATGGGACTTAGACTAGGCTTGCCCGAATGGAGTCAAGGTAGAAGAAATACACACACAACAGCTATAGCCCCAACTAAATCCACTGCTCTTATTATAGGAGGGGTTTCCGAAGGAATAAACCCCGATCCTGCTATGGTGTATACACAAACTACAGCAGCAGGAGAACTACTAAGGATTAATCCTGTGCTGTTAGAGTTGATGAAAGAACGAGATGTATATGATGAGAAACATATACAAGAAATAGAGGACGCATTCGGAAGTGTTCAAGGTGTAGACTGGTTAACAGAGACAGAGAAGCAGGTGTTTAAAACAGCTTTTGAAATGGATCAGCATGCTTTGGTAAGACTTGTAGCAGCACGCCAGCAATATGTAGACCAAGGACAAAGCTTAAATTTGTTTTTCTCTGCAGATACATCAGAAGAATATATTTCTGAAGTTCATAAACGAGCATTTGAAAATGAAAATATATTAAGTTTATACTACTGTTATTCAAAGACGAATGTCGCTGGTAGTAAAGGAGAATGTTCGTCATGCCAGTAAAAGATAATTGGAAGCCATTGTTTGATGAGCTTCTCGATTTAGCACAACAAGAAGGTTTAGATTTAACAGTGGATAGTATCCAACGTACTATTGTATATCCAGAACATCCAGAAATACCATTAACCATAGAAATAGGGGGATTGTTCTATCAAGACCTAGAGGTAGACTTAGAAGAGGAGGAAGTACACTGATGTTAGGTAAACCATTATATAGAGAGACAGCTGCTTGTCCACCACATTATAATAATACTATTCAACCTTGGGAATATATGCAGAGTTGTATGAGCCCCGGGGAATTTAGAGGATATTTACGCGGAAATGTCATCAAGTACATATCCCGCTATACTAAGAAGGGGGGTATTACAGATTTGAATAAAGCCCAAGACTATTTAGAAGAGCTTATTAAACATGAAAAAAGGATGTTAGATGGAAGGTGATTTTTATGAAAGACTGTACAAACTATACAGCAATGACTATGTTGTTAAAGCTGCTGTATCAGTAGACTATGATGATCCACATTTGTGGACAGATCCAGTCAACGGTTATTGGATTGAACACGAACCAAAAAGAGTAAGAGCCGGTAGTAAACATATTTTGGAGGAAACTAAATGAGAAAAGAAAAGTATCTAAATTTTGTAGATAGTCTTTTTAAAACCAAAGGATTTGATAGCACCCTAGATGCTACTATGCATGCGGCTGTTGGTATAGCTAGTGAAGCAGGAGAGCTATTAGATGCTGTCAAAAAATCATGGGCATACAGAAAAGACTTAGACTATGAAAATGTCATTGAAGAGCTTGGGGATATAGAATTCTATTTACAAGCACTGCGTTCTCAATTATGTATTAGACGTAAGGAAACACTTGAATCCAATTACAATAAGCTGATGGAACGCTATCCATCAGGACAATATTCTGATGAAGCAGCTCAAGCAAGAGCTGACAAATATGATTTTGAAAATGGAAACTAATATGTTAGAGTTATATTTATTTGTAACTGGCATCCTAATAGGGGCTCTTGCCTCAAGAGAGGATTTGTCTGATGTTGTGAAAGAATCCTGGACAAATGATAATGTAGACAGGTATTATACTATTATTTTAGTATTAGGTATTATAACCATTGTGTTGGCTTGGCCTATTGTTCTTAGCGGAGGGCTGATATTTTGGCTAGGTGAAAAAGTGGCTAAGAAATGGAGATAGTCTGATTATGTGTTTTAAACGCTTATAGAGAGCCTACAATCAAAAGAGAGGGCTAGGCAATACTAACCCCTAGCCCTCTTCAATATAATTCAATATAGAGCGTTTAGGAAGGTCTATTCCTTAAATACTCTTCAATACTTTGGAGTTGTTTCAGCATCGGTTGGACAATTGCTTGAACATCACTCCTTATTCTATCTGCAAACTCATTCATCTCTGCCCTTGGTATGTATTTCGCCGCATCTTCCACCAAGTGAGTCTGAAGATGACTCTCCAATTTATCTAGTCTCCCATAAAGTTGTTTTACATAGAATCCTAGGGCCGATGCCATTAGGCCCACAACTGCTAATATAATTTCCATATTATTCCGCCTTTGATAACATTGTTGCCTCCCTCATCCGTCTTGCGGATAACCCTGGAATAGCTTTTAATTTACCAGACTTAGGATCTTTTGCCTTATCATATTGAAGCATTTGCTTCATAGCAAAGTCAAAGTCTCCTGCTTGTACTGCATATAAAATGCTCTTTGCTCCTTTGTCCCAAATACCACTCCCTAAGTTATACTCAAAGCTGGTTAGAGCAGCCTCTTGATCCTCAGACAATGACACTCCAGATAGTTTGTTTTTGAACGTTTGATATTTTGGAAGTTGTTTCTCTAGCTGAGTTAGGGCTTCTTCACGTGTAATGGTGTCTCCCATTTTGACGGGTTTTCCGTCAATAGTGGTAAATCCAAAACCGATAGTAGGAACACCAGCACTATCCAAATATGCTTTAGTCCTGAAGCCCTCCTCCTTTTTTACTAAATCCCTCGCTGTAGTTTTAGGAAGTTCTTCATCAGGAATATTTAACATCCTTCCAAATCTAGACAGAATAAGATCACTTGCTTCTTTATATGTAACATTAGAAACATTTGCATAGGTTTTTATTACATCATTATATCTGTCTACAATGTCCCTTCTCCATGTGTTAGCATGTCTACCATCTGGGTCATTAGAAGTTTCTATGTCTAATAAACCATTAGAGAGGGCATAGGCTCTAGCTCCAACTTCCTGCTCTTCAGCAATACCTGCTGTTTTTTCGACAGCTGGAAATTGGAATCTTAATGATTCATTTGTCATTCCTAATGTACTATTAGCATCCCTAATAGCTTGTTGAAACATTCCCCCAACATCATTCAAATAGAGTTCTGCTGCTTTAAGAAAGCTTCTCTCTACCATAGGATCTGGAGTCTTTATTTTATTTCTATAAGTATCTTTCCCAAGTTCTTTGAAATGTTCAGTTAGCTTGGTGATACGCTCGCTTTTGGTGAAGCCCAGGCTCATACTTCTTGCTACAGACTCAAAGCTAGATGTTAACGCCTCGGTCTGATTTGATAACAGTAATCCACCAGTCAGCAACGTAACATCTGGAACTCCATCTTTCAATCTAGAACTATCCCAGGAATCTTTTGTTAGGGCCTGTTGTACCAAACCATCAATAAGTACTTGAACTTGCCCTGCATTAGCTTTAATAGCCATTGATGTGGCAATGCTTGATACTTTAGAGGCAGCCTCAATAGCTGTTAAGCTCATCCTACTTCTGATATTGGCCTCATCAATAGCGGCCATAATATTAGCTTTGTTCTGAATAGCTTTAAGAGCATCTGCCCCATTCTCGAAACTATCTACAGTTTTGACAAGATTGTCAATATAGTCTGTAGTTGATTTGTGAGCAGCTCTACCAGCAGGGTCGCTTAAACCACCACTTCTTTGCATGCTATCAAGAAGACTTTGTTTTAAGTTCTCAGCTACATTTCTAAAAGCTAATACTTGATCTTGATAATTTCCCCCAGGCTGAAATATTTCAACAGCAGCATTCCTAACATTATTATAAGCATTTTGAGAAATGTCTGGATAGTCTTGTCTAAGAAATGTCTTAACTTCCTCTTTAGACATTTGTTCCTCCGCATCAGCCAATTCCTTCAATTGTAATGCCTTTTGCCTTTGTCTTAGATGAGCCTGATAGGTGGAAGCCATATCATTAACATCAGGATTTAGAGGATCATAAGGAAGACCATTAGCTTCATGATAGTTCATAAGTCTCTTCTTTATCTCTGCTTCCTGTTTAGCTTGCATTTTGTTGGCTTGCTCAAAAGGATTTACCATTCCACGAACACCGGATAAGTGCATCACTTGTTGAGTTTGTTGCATTATCTCATTAGCCATTCCTGGTGTACGATTTACAGCTTCCCTGGTAACCTTCAACACCCTAGCTTCTAAATCAGCTAATGAAGTTATGGCCCCTTGCTTATAAGCCTTGTCGAGCTTCTTAAGAGTTTCAGCATGTTTTTCTTGTACAGTGTTTAAATCTTCTATTCTAGTGGGCTTGGACTTATCTCCAATGTTAGCCCACATAGATTCTCCCATAGCCTCTAGACCAGCAGCCTCAATAGGGCCATTGACAGAAACACTGTAATTATCTACAAGGTCTTGTACGTCTTTATTAACTCCATGTAGGACAGCCCCTTGACCAAGAAACATAGCAGTTTGACCTGCTGCTTGTATTCCTTGGTTAATAAGGTTGATATCAACTATATCCCCATGTATCCTTTGGGCAGCAGCCTGACCGGCATAGTAGCCAGACTGATCCACCACCCCAGGTTGTACATAATCCGTCCCAGCTAATCCCACTCCCCCTATCCCACTTGTTCTTGTGAAAGCACCTCTCGGTGTGGTATTTGTCGCCATTATTTAATTCCTAATTGTTCAGTGATACGTTTATATTCTTCTGGATCATTCTGTTTCAAATAACCAAGTGATCTATTAACATACTTATCATTCTCTTGTTTGATAGCTTCCATTATAGCTGTGTAGGCACTGTCTTTCCTACTACCCCAATCCTTAAGTTGTAATTGATCTACCCTAGCTTCCACTTCCATTCTGAGTTCTTCAGGAGTATAGGTGTTTAGTATTTGCTGTACTCTCACCCACTCTTTAAACTCAGGGGTGCCCCAACGTTGCTTAAAGTTGTTTAAGGCAGTGTGTATTTCCTGTGCCCGGGTTTCTATGAAGTCTTTTCTGTCTCTCAGGCTTTCATTAATTTTGTAGAGATATTCCTCTTCTTTACTAATGATACCAAACATTTGAGCTACTACTTGTGCTCTGGTAGTAGTCAACCCCATAGGATTACCAAACTTATCTATCTTATCATCCATCTCTTGTAACATCCGCATTTTCATATAATTACTATATCCAGATGTTATCTTCGCAAGTTCTATTGCACTCTTTTGGAATGAAGCAGCATCTCCGTGTTCGTTAACACGATAGATGTTCTTAATTTCCTCAGCAGCTTTCATTGCACTTCCAATAGCTCCTGTGAAAGCAAACCTTGGCATTGATGGATTGTCATCGAATAGTTTCTTAGCATTAATAATAAAATCAACATAAGGAAGAAACTCAGGCATTGGTGACATACTGGCAGAGATGGACAGATCACTCTCTTTCTCACCAGGTTTACGCAACCACATATCTATTTGTTTATTTGCTATCCAGTCTACTAGACCACCTTCCAATTCATGATAGGCAGCTTGAGTGTCAGGATCTGTGTGTTCTCCTATCATCCATGATACTAGACCACCAAGGGCAGCTCCTTTTGCCCCCCATAGCAAAGTACGAACAGCAGCTAGTTTGGCTCGTTCAGCAGCAGTAAATGTCTTACTGGAAAATATTTCCATAAAAGCTTTATGTTGAACAGCAGTGAATTGAAAGAACAAGGACAAAGCCCCATCTTGATAGGGCATAGCACCAGCCCTTGTGGACATAGCTTTTCCTATCTCCCATGCGTCAGCAGATATTCTTGACACATTCTCAGGAGTATTCCATTCTTTCCCTGGATTTAATTTCTTCCAGCGTTCCCTAGTGAACAACCAAGTACCAATAGTGTTTGCCAATTCTGCAGGAGTATATCCGACAGTCTTCCCAATCTGTCCTGGATATTTTACAGCCTGGGCTATACCTTGACCAATTACATGAGCAGCAGATGGATCTAACAATTGTTTAGCTTCACCAAAAGCTCCGTGTAACATCATGTTTAAATCCACACCCTGGGGAATACCCTCAGTGTACAGAGCCTTGAATGTAGCGTCAAACTCTTTCTTAGACATACCTGATAGTTTATGCGCCACAGCATAAAGAGTGTCTCCGTGCTTACCAGCAGCGGTTGCTTTGCTAACAAGAGCTAGTTGTATTGCTGGTATAACTGTAGGAGCTATTTTCAAGTAGCCCCTATCCAATACACTCCATTCCAATAATTGCTGTGTTTGTACAGCCCATTGTCTAGGAGGATTTAAATATAGAAATATATTAGAAGCTAAGCTCTTAGGAAGTCTTGTAAGTAGGTTCCCTTTCCCTGCTGTATCTCTTAATGCTTGTGAGACATATTTAGGAACTACATTTTCAATGCTATCTGCTAACATATGAAAACCAGCCTTCCATAACTCATCTCCATGTGTCACTTTATAACGTTGATTGGTATATTGTTCAAACAATCTCTGTGCTGATTTAAATTGTTTTAAATCCTCAGCAGACATATTACCATGAGCTTTTATGTCAGTTAATACTTGTGGAAATTCTCCCTTAGTGAATTCTCCATATTGCCTTAACCAATTCTTACGGAACACTGTGTCATAGTCTTTCCACACATCCAGCCTCACTGATGTCTGAATAGTTTTCCACAAACTCTCTAAAGGATCTTCGAGTCTTGCCTTTCCATATAATGTAGGAAGTCGTTCCCCACGTTTCTTGGAATGCTCCAATACTTCTTTAAACACTTTGTAGTCAGTTAAAATACTATCGCCTACGTCAGCCCTTTCTGCCTTAACATCTACAACATGATTGGGAAATTCCTTAGATAGTCGTCTTGCAAGTTCTTTGGCTTCTTTTCTTGTAGCCGCAGCTCCTATAGTATGTGTATAGCTGTCCTTAAGGGTTTTGATATCGCTAATAGTTTCACCATCTACTTTCACACTTCTGGGCATACGTGTTACATAGAAGTTTTCAATATTGTGTCGTGGGACATAGCCTTCTATTTTAGGAATGACATTCTCTGGAAGACTTCCTAGTTTTGTCTTACTACCAAGAATAGCATGAGCAAACATCTCCCCTTGATACTGGATAGGCTCCTCTAACCTTACTACAGATCGCCCCTGCAATTCTGTAGGTGTTCTTATAGGCATACCATTGTCTAAATCAAAAACCTGTTTAGGCTGCTTTGTGAGCTTTGTAGTGGCATTCCCTATGTGCATACCTGTTTCATCATATACACCATGAAAATCTTCAGACTCTAATATCCTTCTTTGTGTACGATTAGCAAAAGCATGTTGGTAGTCGGTCATCCTTTTGTACACTTGGTAGCCCTTCCATGTAGACTCTATGTCCTTAGTGGAATGACCCGCAGCATACATGCGTGTAGAAAAGTCTTTCCAGTTTTCCCACACTTGATTTTCCTGGACTCTCCTAAGGGCATCTCCTAGAAATCTAGGCTGAGCAGAATGTTTGATATGTTTTTCAATCTCTCCCATGAAGTCGGCATTAACTTTAGCCGTAACTCTATGTGCTCTATTAGCTCCCTTAGCCACCCATTCAGGAAGGCGTTGTGTTGGATGCCATATCCATTTTCCTATAACACTATTAGCTGCTGTTGAGGCATCAATACCAAGGAACTTGGCAGACACAGCATCATTGCCAAACATGAATTGTTCGTAAGGATCGTAGTCGAGCCTATATGGTCTATGTACAAACCACTGACCATTCTTTTGCTCTGTATATAAACCATCAGCATCCTTGGTAGGGATTTGACTCTTCATAGATTGTATGGCTTGTTCTGCTTCCTCGGCATTACTAAACCCATAAGAATCATTTCTACCATAGACAGCTACACCCTCAATACTATCTATCTTTTCTCTAACAACACTGTTGGCTTGACTATATGCAGCACCTTCAACTTCTTTCAGTGTTTTGAATATCTTCTCTTTATCTATCTCCCTTTGTGTCACTGGAACAAAGAAAGGATCAAACTCTGTTTCTCTGTATACACCGGTGAAATAATCATCCATCTTTTTGATATCATTATAAATATCTGCATGATGAATGACATCCATATCCAGCTTTGGAAATACATTGTCTGCAATCAAACTACCTTTGTCAGTACCAAGAGCTTTAGCCAACTCCCCGCTTTCTTCCACAACAGCCTGACTAAATGTCTCTTTTGCTTTTCTTATGTTATTAGCATTAAGAGTACCAGCAGGACTATTAGGACTGACTTTAAGGCGTTGTAAGTTTGTGTAATCAGCTTCCGATAGTGGGCTTCCTGTACGATTGCTCTTGAATACAGAAGGTTGTTCTATGTCTTCTCTACCAGTTCTTGGATTAGAATCTCCATCTACTGTATCTCTTTTTAACACAGGATCTATTCTAGTTGCTTCATTGACAGGGCGAGGTTTAGGAGTAGGTAGATCAACAGTAGTCCAATTCCTTAAGACATTCTTACCTGCCCTTAAGAATCCCCCTGCAAACCCAGCAGCCAAGAATCCCTTAGCTGTCATAACATCTAGTACACCAGCTAAGTTCTCAATATGTCGGAATGCAGGATGTAAGCCCTCTGGGGTGTCCAACACATCCCTAAATGTATTCCATTTATTCCAATCGAATCCAGGAGTGTATGAGAGAGCATCTCCCATGTCTTTAATAAATAGAGCCTTGTCACTATCATTAAGACTATTATACCACTGGTTCATTTTGTAATTGGCTTCACCAGGGAAGACAACAGACTTAATAAATTCCCATCCACGTTGGATAGGACTCTTGTCCTTATGCATTGTCATGAATTCAGGAATGGCTGTAGACACTCCATATCGTAAAGCCACCATATCAGCAGCAATACCACCAGCCATCTCAAATGCATTGTAGTCGAGACTTCTAGCTAAGTCTAGCTTAGCTTGCTCAACATCTAATGTATCCTGATCTTGTTCTAGTCTTATTTGATGCAAACTGTCTAGCCATTGGTCTCTATGGTCAATGTCGGCTTGTGTTACATCATTGTTCTCAGTCTGTACCTTTTGGACATATCTATCCCTTAAATTCTGAGAGAGATTTACACCCAAAGCATGCTGTAGCACTGCATGTTTCTTAATATCATTCGGTACTGAAGAGTCTTGAATTAAATCCTTTAATATGTCTTCATCTCTTAGAGATTGTTCCTGCTTCCAAGACTCGTTCGCCCTATCCACCAACTCACTACTACCATTGCTGCTCATTTCCTGTTGAGCTGTATAATAGTCTTCAACCGGATTATTTGAATATTGTGAAGCCGCATAAAAAGCTTGTTCATTTATAACTGTAGGGGGTTTAGGGTTCTTTGGACTAGTCCATCTAGGAATAAGCCCAATATCTTCCTCACCATTATTATCATAAGAGATGTATTCATTCATTATCGATTAACACCAAAAGGATTGACATTATTATAATTACCTTGTTGGAAGTTGCTAAAATTAGCTAGTACATTTCCAGCCGTTTTAACAGCACTGGAGAACCCACTGGCAATACTACCAACTGAAGAGGCCATCCCACTAGCCACCCCCGCAGTAGCTCCAAAAGCCCCGATAGGCCCAGCAAAAGCGGCCACAGCCCCTAGGCCTAAGTCAATAGCCCCTCCTATTAATTGGGCCTTAGCTTGCTGTTTGCCAATACGAGCTTGAAACTCATTCTGTCTTCCTTGTGAGCGAATAATTTCAGAATTATTTTTAGCTATTAGCTTGTTTAATTGGGATTGATGCTCAGAGAATCCAGCAAACACATTCTGTAATCCAACACCAGCTACTAGCTGAGTGTATACACTATCAGCAGCTCCTTGAGCGACACTAGATGTAAGACCTCCGGCATTGGAGGCAGCAGCAATTACTTCTGCTCTTCTTATTCTAGCTTCCCGCATAGCCTGTATCCTCTCTTGAGTCATCTGAAGATTAGCCTGAACTTTAGCTGTGTCCTGGGCATTGGTCTGAATGTCCATATTGTTAATGGCTAGATCCTGTTGCCAGTGGCTCTCGTTAGCTATAGCTTTAGTTAATTTTTTTACCTTACCACGTGTAACTAACCCACCAATAAAACTACCCATTCTAGCCTCCTAAATACTTCATTATCTTTTGACCTTCATACTGTACACCTGTATCCACAAATCCAAATTTGGTTTCCCACTTCTCGGCTTTTGTATCTGTAGGAAGAGCATAGATGTTATATATATTATTAGAGTGCAAATATTCTACAAGTCTATTCCATACATACTTATACTTTTTGTATCGTTCTTTAGAAAATGCTCTAACATTAGTATGTATAAAAGCCCCTCTCATAAAAGAGGGGGCTTGCTCCATAAAAAAAGTTATATCCTCATCTTCATATAGGAGTTGGAATTTACTCACTTCATCATCTTCATACATGTTATGGTTCTCCCGCTTTTGTTTGTAGTATACCCCAACCTAATAGCCTTAAGTCCTTACCAGTGTCACTCTGAATGAACAATGACATTGCTCTTCCCTTCCCTCTTACCTTGTTCTTGGTGACAATAACTGTTTCCCCATAGTCGAAAGGATCACCGTCTTGTGGATTGGAAGCTAGTGGCCTTAACAATCTATAAGCTTGAAACTTAGTCCCCCATTGACCCTGGGCAGGGCTATTATTCCAATCCCATTGTACTTGTACTATACAACTACTTGGTAAATCTGGGACTACACCAGCCCCAGTAAGAATATAGTTCTGCTCTGTTCTACGACAATAGACAAGTAAATAGGGGGCTTGTTTATTACGCATAAAGTCCCCACCTAGATCGTACCCAGTAATTAGATAGGAGAAGAAGTCAACTCCTAGATCATCAACGGAGAACCAGTCTCTAAAGCCATAGTCTCTATATTCGGCTAGAGTCCACCCAGTTCCATAAGTAGTGAGATATTTAATACGTTCCTTGCGTGAATCTAGATTTCTATTTGAAGCTCCAACAATAGAAGCAGCTACTGTATTTCCACTTTCATCCTGTACATTATCACCAGCGTCATTTAAGACATCCAAATCAGATGGTAGCAAGTAGAAGTCAGGGACAGGGACATAGTCATTAAGAATTGGGTAGTTATTATGCCCCATGTCATATAATGAAAATGCCCCTAAAGTTAGATCAAAAATGAGTTCTCGATTATAGGAGTCAGACGCTGTAGGAATTATACTCCCAACACTAGCATTACCACTATCACTCCCTATAATTTCTCCCATTTTATTCTCCCTGTTTTGGTGGTTCTGTGTGTTCTTGAATAACTGGTATTAGCTTCAGCACAGCATCAAGCATACCATTAGCCAATTCTACTGTAATTCTATTCCCTAAGTTGTTTTGAAAAATTTGTTGTAAGTCTTTAAATGTATCCATATTAACTCCATACTGGTATATATCTTGTACTACCATTACAAGATATACTTATCCATGCGTTAGTGGAAGTCCCACCAGGTTTATTAAGAGAAGTGAAATTAGCAGTCCCAGACCCAGTTGTAGGAGTCTGATCAATCCTAAGAGTGTTACACTGAAGCTGACCAACAACATCAACATCACCGGAAGTAACTAAAGCTTTAGTAGAGGTTACAAGTGTTACAGAGTTGCTATTACTTCCACCATCATTACTAAATGACCCAGCAGGGGCTGTAGTCGAGGACACGGCATTTAAGGCAGCTCCGCTAGTTCCTATTTGTCTTCGAAAGAATCCACCATATCCAGTTCCAGATGAATTATTTGCATTCCCGTAGACACCATTACCCCCAGAAGAGCCTGCATACGCCCTTATGCCACTTGCCTGGTTCTTCGAGTTGTTGGCTAATATGGCAGTAATACTGCCAGCATCAGACGTATTACCATTGAATCTGGCTATACCTGTAATATCAATGTCCCCACCACCAGTAATATTCCCAGAGAAACTAGGATCACCAGAAACAGGTATATTAACTTTTAATGATCCTCCTTGGTAGAGTCTGATCCCACTACCATCACCTACCCAGCCGGTAGTTGGATTTGGGGCAGAAACTACAATCTTGGTACTTCTTAAAGATCTAATGTAGTCACCGGCAGAATCTAGAGCATTAGCTGCTCTACCCGCTCCTGCTTTTTCGTCACTATTGGTGCGGAAATATGTAGCACCATCAGCAATATCGTCTAAATCACCACTTATCTGGGCTAAGTCTACGTTGTGGACATTACCAGTTAAAGCCATGTGGGTCTCCGCGGCGGAAGCATTAGCCTGTATGGCTCCTACAGTTACCCCATTGATAGTTGCTGTATTAGCTATGATGCTATTAGCTGCAATAGTTCCTGCGAATACAGCATTACCCCCTGCATCAATAACAACAGAGTTCCTCCACACTCCACCCGCATCATTAAACCCCATTGCCATACCTGCTGAGCTAATACCTAAGGCAGGTCTAATTCCACTACCTGTTATAGCATTACCTTGGTATACAGCGTCTTTGTGATGAAATGCAACAAAAGCCCCAGCTGTATCCACAGTCATACGATAGTTAGCGCCAACACCAGCCAGTATATTAGTTACACCAGCATCCAAAGCTGGTTGTAAGTTGAAACTACCATCAACAAATGTAGAGATGTCATCTGCCATTTTGCCTAATGTTGTTGCCTTCCCAACTACAGCAACGTTATTTGCTATAACAGAGTCAGCAGCAATAGTTCCTTTAAATGTAGCATCACCTGCTGCTGTAATTGATACCGAATTTGTCCAAGCACCAGTTACAGGATCATTATATCCCATACCAATACCATTGGCAGATATACCTAATGCTGTATGCCCGGCTCCAGCAGCAGCTACCCCATCGTAAACAGCATCTTTATGGTGAAATGCTACAAAAGCATTTGTGGGGTCTACAGTCATTCTATAGTTACCACCAGTACCTGCTAGAATATATCCTACACCAGCATCCAAGGCCCCTTGTAAATCAAATGTACCTGGGCTACTTCCTATTAAATCAATGATGTCTTGAACAGTGTAGGCACTCCCACCTAGTTGAATAGTATTTGTTAAAATACTGTTAGCGGCTACAGTTCCAGCAAATGAGGCATCGCCATCAGCTTCTATGGCCACAGCATTATGCCATACCCCTGCTGCATCATTATAACCCATAGCAATACCAGCACTAGACAATCCAATGGCAGGACGTATACCACCAGCCCCTGCATTACCATTATACACTGCATCTTTATGTTGAAAAGCTACAAACGCATTGGATACATCTACATTTAGACGGTAGTCACTCCCTACACCAGCCAGTATATTAGCGACCCCTGCGTCAAGCAATGCCTGTAGATCAAATGGTTCAGTCACTATGTTCCCCCCTCCTGGAATCGGTGTTGGATTACCTGTATAATCAGCTTCTTCTGAATAGTATAACCAACGTATTTTATTGTTTGCTGCATCATAATAGCCTTTAGCAGTCCTTCTAGCACTATCAGGCAGACTACTATAAAGTCGTTGAATAGTAGGCAGTGTAATGCTTTGAGTATCGTACTCACCATTCTGATTTTGTACTAGAGTATAGATACCATCATAACTCCAAAAGAATAATTGCCCTGATACTTCTACAATACTACGATAACTCGATACTCCCATACCAGATATCTTAGATACCTGCCAAGTTCCGTATCTAAACCCTGTGTCATCCCCTCGAATTTCCCATATACCATTCTGAGCGAATACAAACAGCGATGATTTTATTGGTAATAGCTTAACAATAACTGTAGCATCTGGAATTAAAATGACACCACCATCAGTATCTATTGGATCATTAATGTCTGGATTAGTAGGGTCTGCTTCTGTGTAGCATTTGACCAAATCTATTGGACTTTGCATTGTCTGTGAAAAGAATATGCTACCGTTGAAATTGGGACTTCTACTGTCACCACTTTCTACACTTGAATGTACACCCGCATACCACGCTCTGCCAGCATAAACAGCAACACTCTGAATTCTTCCACGCTCTCTATCTAAAGGAAGTTCAGGAATCCCTGAAGCTTCTTTCCTAGAAGCTCCTCTATCAAAAGCATTAATTATATAATGCCCTCGTGGAACTTGACCTGCGTTTAATAGATTTCTAGCCGCAATAACAGGATCATATTTCTTAACATCTGGATCAGTAACATCTTCTTTACGTCCAATCACCCATGTGTCACTATTTGATGGGTATACACCATACAATTGAGCAGTACAGTCTATAGGGCTGACACCCGCTCCACAGGTGGTCTCTACACCGTCAGGCAGCCACCCTTGATTGTATAAATTATATCTATGTGTTGGTGACAGGCTAGTGGGCCTTTCCCCCACTTCTAAGCCATCATCCACCCCCACAATATCCCTAACCATAATGTGATGAGTTGCGTAGGATATTTGATCTGTTACCCCATTATAAGATACTAATACTGGCGTTGGAAGTTCTGCACTGACTACAATTAAATTAGTACCAATAATAGCATATTCAAATGTAGCTGTATTACTAGCTCCAGTATTAATTGGCTGACCCCCATTAAGTAGAGCTGCTGAAGGTGAGGCTGCAAATAGGTTACAAAAATACACATAACCACCAATCTGTATAACCCCAATATCTACTGTCCTATTTCCAGATGGATTAGGCCATCTGAAGAAACTTCTAGTGGAGGATAATAATTGATTTGCCGTATAGCCTGTTGTATTAAGAACAAAGCCATCCTCAAAATCTATCCCGAGCCTACGGTCTCTAGTACCATCTCTATTAAGTTTAAAATTCACTTCGTCTAAAGAGGCATTAGGAGGGAATGAAAGAGGACTAGCTTCAGTTACAATTCCATTGACAAAATTATTCTGAGGAGAGTCTTGTTTACTTATCGTCATTTTTCTCTTTCTTCGCTAAATATTTTAAAACCGAATGCTCCATAGCCCTTTCATCTGTCCATATTCCTGATAGTTCCTCGGGTAACTCACCACCACCCTTAAACCTAACAGCTAAATTACGACCAGAATAATATACTTCAATTTCCTTGCCTTTCTCAGTTTTGTATGTCTTCATTATTTCATTCCCTTTCCCTTCCTGCCATAGTCAGGATATTTAATGCCATTACGTATAGTCCAAGCTTGCTGTGACATTCTACGACGTTGCGTTACAGCATGTTGCTCTGCTTTTTGATTTGGCATTTGTTTCAATGTTAAAAATGCTGTGCTCTTGGCCTCTTCTAGAAGCATTTGGTAAGCTTCCAGGGGTAACGGAAAATAGAGTGAATTTGACATAATAATATTAGGCCATAGCCTTCCATAACATTGTGTATTGTTTGTAGTTAGACGAGGGCCTGCCTCAACATCTCCATAATAACCATCAAATGTTAAAGCAGACTCTGAGAATGAGGTATACATAGTCGGATGTCTATCCGTGTATATATTCAATGGTACTTGGCTATCAGGATCTGTTACAATAGCAATAGCATCATCGCTATCATCACGATCATCCAATATTCTCATAAAATCTCTTGGCTCAACAAATGGTATCTCAGTAAATCTATCTCTTGCTTCGCCCAGCCGTTTCTTATTATATTTAACGTAGTCTAAACTCATTATTGTGTCGGGGAGAGTCATTCTAGTTGGAGTTCCATTCCCAGTAGTAGTTAATTTAAATAACTTATACAAATGTGGCCAATCTCTACCAGAAATTATATTATCATAAGTATTCTTGATTATTTCCGCAACTGCTTGACTTGACACTGTATCTGTATATGATGTTACAACATCCTCTTCCATGTCAGACAGAATGTTTTTTACCATTTCTAATAGAGTCATTTTAGCCATAGTTAACTCCTAGTTGATACTAGACCTAGAAAATAGGTATAAACATTTATGTCCCCTGAAGCCCCATTATTCTTAATAAAAGCCTCTACATAGTCATTTGGTGCTAGTGTAGTGTCAATAATCGATGTTATAAGTTGTTTCATTCCTGATGGAGCGGTTGTCACAATATTACTTCCTGCCACAATAGTTCCATTTTTGTATATAACCAATTCTAAGTCCCTATTAGCCCCAACAGATTGATCTATAGACAGATTGGCTAGGATACGTGCCTGTACATTTCCAGCTCCTGTATATGTTAGTCTTCCATTAGAGGCTTCAGTACATTCAATTGCAGTTCCTGAGGCTATAGTGGTAGGAGCTATTTTAGTATAAGTGGCTGGATATGTAAGTATATAAGGGGATGCTATGTTTACAAAATGAATTGCACCTCTTGGGTTTAAATACCGAAACGTAGCGGCACCCGCTCCTGTTGCAATAGGAACTTTTCCTGATGATGCTCCCGCTGCCCCTTTACATTCGTGTAACTGTGCGTCTGGTAGATTTTTGTGTAAAATTATAGCCATACTAGTCCTCAAAAAAGGGGGCAAATATGCCCCCTTAAATTATGCTTGTTTAGAAGGGAATGGTAGGAGGTACTCTACAATAACTTCCCCACGTCCTGTTAATAAGTCACTAACTGATGGGGCAACTACTAATTCCCCATTTACAGTTCCAATTGTAGTATTGATTAAAGCCGCAGGGGTAACACCTAGACCCCCATCCATAATTTGGCCAACTATTGCAATATTAGTTTGATTTGCATGTGCAGCCGTGATCAAACCATCTGCATCAATTTCATTACCAGCACTATCATATAAACCAACTACCAAATCGGTAGTTGTTGAAGTTGAAGTGAAAGCCGTGATAATTCTAAATTTTGCAGACAAAATTGTTGAATTCGCGGGGATGATTAATTCCATTTTAGATGTACCATAAGTAGGTAAATCATTGTAATCAAATACCCACACTGCTGTACGCTTGAAATCGGCACTAACAGCACCACCATATTTCTGATTAGTTTTGCGCTGTCCGTAATGTTGTAACACACCACGTTTTGTCATAAGTTCCAAAGTCATATTAGTCTCCTATTAGTATGTAGCAGAATCGGTAATTATAGTGATCAACGAGTCAACACGTTGAGCACCTAAACCAAATCGGCTAGTCGTTTTGTACATATCACGCTCTAAAGCTTGCACACGCCATGTTTCCGTTTTTACAGGACGGCGCATTGCGTGCATTAAAGGCTTAACGTTGTCGTCAGCTACACACATAAATAGATTAGCTACGTCACCAATCTGTGCCGTTGTGTTTGCTAAACCATAGCTTGAGGCATTAATAGCTTCAGTAGCTGTTTTCTTAGGCAAGAGGTTAGAAGTATATACGTCAAAGCCGTAGATATTTTTAACAAAGCGATTTGCACGAGCAAAACCACCTTGAACAATACCCTCAAAATGTGGGTTGTTAGAAACGTTTACCAAATTCGATAAGCTGTTCAAAGAAGCTTCAACTACAGGGTCAACAATAGCGATACGACCTTCTGCTGGAATGTTTGCTTTGTCAAAAGAAAATTTAGCAGCAATAAAGTCAGCTAATGACATACGACGAGTTGTAACTCCAGATCCACCAGCAATCCAACGATGTGGGCGACCGTTAACCAAGTTAACGTTAGCATTAGTTTGAGCTAAATTAGCTACCGTCAAGAAACGTGATTCGTGATATTCAGCCAATGCACGGGTGGTAGCTAAAGCTCTTGCAGAAATAAGAGCATCAACTTGTGAACCATCTTCACGCAGTTTGTCAGTGATATACCATGTATCTCCTGGCCAATCAGTGATTGTCAGGGTTAACGTGTTGGTATCAATTGGTGTTGCTTGCATTTCTTGATCTTCATCCATATCTTGAAGAACAACATCACCAATAGTTTTTACATTAAGAGTGGTTCCACTACCGAACATGCTAACATCACGCCACATACCTTCAGGAAGCATGAACGTAGGTAAGTTAGCTAAGACAAACGTGTCGTATACCTGTGCATTAATAAATGCAGGTGTATTAACTGTATTTTGCATTTTCTATTCCTATTTTTGTTGTTGATTAAGCACCATCTGTTTAGCATTATTCCATGCTTCCATAACACTCTTAGAATTTGATGTGTTACCAACGAAGCATGATAGTTTGTTATCAGGTGGGTTTATATTTAGTGCTTGAGAATTAATACTTCCCTCAGTTTTTCCTAATGGAACTGATGAGGACTTCTTAATTCCAGCTAGTTTTAAAACTACATCCGGAGAAACAGCAGCAAGATTATTTAACTGCCCAACACTAAGGCCATTTTCTAATGCTAATTTTTCATACTCAGCCTCGGCTTTTGCTTTATCTCCGAAAGTTGATATAAAGGAATTAACAACAGAACCTATATTGTTGTTTTGTTTTTCTTGCTCTTTTTCCTGATGAATTACATTTCTAACTATTTCAGATACTACATCCTGGCTTAAATCAACTTTGGGATTGGTATTCCCTGGTTGCGTTACACCTTGCTTAATATCTTGCAAAAGTTCTTCAGCGGTACGACGTTTCTCTAACTCTGCCTGTACTTCAGCTAATTTCTGCTCCAATGTCTGAATATGATTCTGAGCATGTGGAACTGATTTTAAAGCGTCTTCTACTGATTTATATTTCTTCCCCTCCCCTACAAATTCTACTACTTCTGGTGGAAGTACTGGGGTTTGAGGAACTACTGGCGCTGCTTGGGCTTCAGGCTGGTGGCCATCGCCAAATATTGTTGTTTCAGTCATTTATATTCTCTGGTAGATAACTTAATAATTTTAGGTAAGCTTTCTGCTGCCCTAGCTTCTTAGCTTGGTAGTAAGGCCAAGCAGCTTTACTGAAAGCTTCATCATCTTGTAATTCTCTAGTTACTAAATCAATTTGCTCATTCAGAAATTTTTTAATTTCATCAATAATTTCTTTCTTACTTAAATCGATATATTGAGTTTTTAATTTGTTCATTGTTGTAGCATTTGCTCTTCCATTGGAACTGTAGCTTCTGCTTGCAATCTATTAGAATGCTCGTTAATCAATCCTTGTGTTTCAGCTTGTTCAGCAACAGCGATATTAGGTTGGAATAAACCATACTTCTCCAATCCCATAACATCTTCGATAAGATCGGATAGTTTCTTGCGGGACAAATCTGGAGATACAATTTGGCCAAGTGGGCTATTAAATATGGTTGTCAGATTCTGCATAAGTTGGGCTTTTGCAGCATAATGTCTAGCCCCGACAGGTCTTAATTTACCCTTGGCCGTTATGTCATCTTTAGTAATCTTAATGAATTCAGCCACACCTAAATCATCATCCATTACCTTTACTGTGTCAGCCACATCGATGTTACGGCGAGATACTTCTAAGAATAGATTGAGAATAGGTTCTAAAAACTGGATTGAGAACTTATTTATTTTATTATTGAATATTCGAGCAGCAGCATTCTGTAAACTCTGTACCTCAAACATAGTTTTCTCACCAGGAGTTCGCATACCCATAGCTTCTTTTGGAGCACCTGCCATTTCCTCCATCACCTGCATGATAAAGGCTACCTCATTATTAGCCTGGAATACAGCAGGATTAGGCGGGAGAGTGGTTATATCCCCATCTTCAGCAATATGAATATTAGCATTAGGCCCCCATTCAAATGGTTCTACATCACCTCGAATAACTTTGGGTGGTAGGATAGTTTGATCCCAGGCATCTGCTTTAGCATTTTCAAGATGATCCAGTCTATACTGCATGCCAACTAAATTGTCTAATGGCCCCATAGCATATAGGTTGTCGGGTCTATCTCTCCATCCAACATGTACTTTGCTATCACGTCCTAACCATGAAGGATTGGGGATATTACGTAGAACATGTGTCCTATCCATAATAGTGATGATTACATTCTCGTGTAAAACGTCCTGATTCTCATCATACCAGTCTCCCTCAAACTCAATGAGTTCAACCAGGCCACTGTCTAGATATTGTGCCCAACTACCAAAACCATCTGCTACATAGGAAGTAATCTTATGAATATCTTCTTTACCATAAGCTGAAATACTTCTGCGCATGTCAATGGCTTTTTGAAACACTGCTTCATCATATTTTAAATCTGGTCTAGTTAATAGATCCTTCTTTAACTCAGCAATTGTTTTTAAATAGCGGACAAACTTTGGGGTTTTATTGAAATGAGAGGCTTGTGGATTGAATGTAATGTCATAAGGAGAAATACGGACTGCCCTAGCTCCTTTGTAAACACTAACAACCTCATTGGTTATTGGATCAGTATAATGCTCATCAACATAAATAACATCCCCAAAAGAATTTCCATAGTCAATAAAATCATAAAGAGCTTGACTTATTGTCTCTCTCAATCCTGATTGTAAGGCTTTATTCTTTACATACTGAACAATTATTTTCCGTTTTTCTTTCTCACTATCAGCCTCGCTGTCACCATCCCAATCTAACCAATTGTCATTTGGAAACAAGGCATCCATATAATTGGCATGAAGATTGTCCCTGATCTGTGTCAGTTTTGGTATTGTTGTTCTATTCTTCCAAGGAAGCGTACTATTGCTTGTAGTGCTTGTGTCAGTAGCAAATAAATAGTCCCTTACTTCAGCCCATTCACTCTCTTTGACTAATCTCTGTGGTTTCCATCGTTCATACGTACCAACTAGACCATCTACAAGTTCGTCACGGTTGGCGTTTATGAGTCCTTCAATTGTGACTACTTTGTTAGTCATTAATAAATTCCTCCAAATCGAGAATGAAATTTAACTACATTGTTGATATTTTGACCACTCATATATTTCTTAGGAGGCACGGATATTGATATAGCATTTGCTAATGAGTCCTTAATGTCGTCATGTGGTGGTCTTCTTAATGTGAGTTCCTCTTCTAATGACTGACAATTTCCACCCCTATAGTGCCATATTTGCATATTGTTGTATTTGGGCTCTAACACAGCAGCAATACGCTCCTCCTTATCCCCCTCTGCTCTTGATGGCCTGTATTCATCAATAGATAATACTAACCCATTGGGCTTGATATAATTTTCTTTTAAGGATCTTACGATAGCTTGTTGTGCCACTGTAACCTCAGCTCGTAATTTTCTAAATCCCCATTTTGTATGGGCAGCTAGAATATGATCGAAGTATGTGGATATGCTATCTGTCTTAAATCTATCTATTTCAAGAACAAAATAGTTATTGTCAGAATCCACACCAATAGTTACTACCGCCGTATAGTCTGCTTCTTTTTTCAATGAAAAAGCGAAGTCGATTGCTGCATAAACATTTAGTTTTGAGTCCTTGAAATACCAGAATCCCTCCTCTTGTTTTAGAAACTTCCTTTCATAATATTGAAATTTAGTGACATCAATGACAGCATCATCAGAATTATTGGGGTTATTGTAATATTGAGCATAGAATTGAGTGTAGTCAACATACTTAGCTTTAATTCTTGCCAACACCTTAGCATCAAATCCAAAATATTTACCATCATTCCGTTGCACTCTTGGCCAAAGAAATTCTCCATTTGTTTCAACCACTCGCTGAAATACTTCGTATACATTGTCCTCTTCCTCACCATCGTCTTCAGAGTGTCGCTCTGTCATTGTAATTAGTGTGTTGTATAAATCTTTTGGATGATACCTAGTTCCAACAACCACTTCCTGTGCACCAGGATTTTCAATAGAGGCTAATTGTGAATAAAGATCTGATACTTTCTTTCTTCCGTCTTCGGTGTAGGCGTTTGATGGTGTCACCAAGTCGTCTAGAATCACTTTGGAGGCATGAAAACCAGTTGTACTACCAGTTATCCCTACTGCCCTGACTGTAGCGTCTCTAACACCCTCTATTTTCCTTCTAGGATGATCTACACATATCTCAGAAACTGTCCATCTCTCTCTTTTACCCTCATCTTTATCAATCATGTCAGGCCAGAATCTTCTGTATACAGGACTGTCAATGATTTGTTTTATTTGATATAGCTGGCTTTCTGCAAGAGCAGCCGTAGCTGACACATAAAGGATAGTTTCTTCAGGATTTCTAGTGATCCACCAAGCGGCCAGAAAAGCCACTATCTTGCTTTTCATGTGGCCACGAGGCAGAAGGACTAATTGATTGTCTTTCTTGTCTTCCCTAGTCAACCAGGAAATAAGTTCTAGATGAATGTCCCCAAGACAAATATAAGGAGCCACAATACCTATGAATGCAACTAAATCATCTTCAGCGAGCTTCTTCAGCTCATTATTCATTAGTTAGATTTTTTAAAAATACCGACACTATTGAACAATTTTACAACACTCTCAACCGTACCCTTAATCATAGGCCACACTTGTTCAAATGTTCCATATGCCTGGTTAGATGCTTCATAAGACTTGCTTAACATCTCTTGCAGCAAAGCTAGTTTTTCAGCACCTTTACCAGATTGTGGAAGTACAGCTTCAATAGTTTTTACTGCGTTGATAATCAGTGGGAATAAACTTAAAATTAGTCTAAAAACTTCGATAAAATTCATAATAGTTCCTAAAAGTTATATTGTATTGTAAAACCTATATTATTTTGACTTGGGTATTCCAATTTTGTCTGTGGTGGCAATGGTAACAGCAGGAGTCCAGAACAACCCTGTAACTGTAACAACAGCACTGCCAATAGTAAGAATTTCTTCATCAGTGAGAGGTAAGTCATAACCAAAAGCTCTAGCAGCCGTTACTATTGCACCAATAAAACCTGCTAACACACCAGCAGTTATCTGCCCCTTTTTCCAGGATTCTGGATTCGATACCATCTTACCCTGTCTAAATATTTCAGGTAGATTGATAATTGCTTTGATTCGATTAAACATTACTTCTTAGCCTCCCTTTTCTTTCTAGCTACTTCCTTATCGGCATTAGTTTTAGCAGATACAACTCTGATATTACTCTTAGAGTTACTCCCACCCTCAGAGAGAGGTTTCTTGTGGTCAGCCTCACGGGGATCACCCACTTTTAATCCGGCTTCTCTACGAGCTTTATTACGCATCGCACGCTCCTTCCCTCTCTTGTCTCCATTCTTTTTCTCTTGCAAGCGCTCCTTTTTATAGTCACGCTTTCCATTTGTCATATATGGCATAGTCTAACCTTTAATTAGGGTAAATTAGCTGGTCTGGTAGTGTTAAGCTGTATCTGTGCGAGAGGTTGCTCTAAGAATGTTTTCCAATCCACCTCATCACAACCATTAGAATTCCATTTACCATACCTACCTGTTGGCCCCTCTTGTGGAGCTTTAGTAATAAAACAGTAATTAGCATTGATACTTCTAACAAAATCCGCTAATTCATTAGCACCAGCTACTCCTGGTGATGGTGCTACCCCAAGACCGTCAGGGCCATTCACACGATCACCCCCTGATAAATTGGAATAATAACATTCTGGTTTCTGGATGTGAGGACAAATAACAGTCACATTCTGTAATTTATCAGCCCCTGTTTTACTATACCACCACCATATTCCGTTAGTAACCCAAATACCAGGGTGGTCTTTAATACTATTTGGTGTGCTAACACCGATGCCTAAATCACGCATTTGTGGGATGTAGACACCATTACTTGATTGTGGGAAATTACATAGTTGTGATACTATAGTCTTAGTAAATACAGAATTAGTATATGTCACCCACTCGAATAATCCAGCCGGATAGGCTGTTTGATAGTTGGAAGGTATACCTTGAGCAGCAGCTCCACCTGTGGCCGACCCAACTATGTATTCAGAAAACTGCAACATCTCAAAATATTCTAAATCATTTAAATGAGCTTTTAATGCGTCAGAGAAAGCCTTCAGTCTTATAAGTAAGTTAGAGTTGAAGGTGTTCATATACCTTACATTACCAGCCAAACTTGATCCAGAATTCCATGTGCCACCATTATCAGTGATACCCCCATAAGTAGCAGGATTATTAACTACATAATTTGGAACTATATGAGCTGGTACACCTGTGCTTGTACTTCTTAATTCTATTAATAGGCACAGACGTTTTGGTGTTGGTAGACTTATTACATCATTATATAATTGGTCTATAACAGTAAAATCATACACCCCAAAAGAAGTCTCTATTTCCCTCCAATTTATCCTATGCAGAAACCCTAATGCATTGGGAAGAACTGTAAGATAGTTTATAAGTCCTGAATAATTAGAAATACCACCATTGGCTGTGCCACCATATAATGGTGCTAGATAGTATCCAGGATTATATTTTTTAATAAACCCAGGTGGAATTACTGGAGGCCCTCTTCGGGTAATACATTTAGAAAATGCAGATATAATGGCCATATAATTAGCCCTCAATAGTTAGTGTATACCAAGCCACTCTAGCAGTTATGCCTGGGACAGCGGTCATGAATCTAAGAGACAACACAGTACCATCTACACTTGTATCTAGTGTAGTAGTAGCTGGAGCATTAGCTCCATTACTGAAACCATTACTATTGGCCGCGTATAGCCCCCTTTGTGAATTAGTTGCCCCTTGATTTTTAAATCCCCAAGTAAATGGTATACTCACCACATTAGTAGCTGTCACATTAAAATTATAATACTGAGTAGTTCCAAGATACATCATACACCTTCTCTGCGTGGCCTCAGACTTGGCATTAAACTCATAACCACATTCAATTTTAACTCTGGTATATTGACGTAGGCGTGGTAAAGTTATATCTAGTAAAGGAGCTTCACATACAGCTTCAGTTACAGTATTAGAAGCCTTAGCAAATACAGGTATACCCATGCCAGCTGTGTAGTTCGTGTCTAAATCCAGTTGAGTGGTAGATACATAACCAGTAGTGGCATTTATTCTATGCTTAGTACCGGCTGTCCAGCCTGTCCCGCCACTGATTAGATATAAGTCGGATCCCTCGGCATCAACTTCAGCTATCCCATGTGCCGCATTAGATGTAATTCTCACTTTACCGGAGCCATTATTACTAGCTGTCCAAGTTACATCCGCAGGCCATACAACTCTGTTACTAGGTGCTATAGATACACCAGCTATATATTGTCCATTTAGTGGGCCGAATGCTGATCCATTAGATGACCAAAAAGAATTAAAAGCCCCTGACTGGACATTAATCGCAAATCCATCGTAGTCTACGGGTATTAAAGCAAATAGGGCATCAAAATCAGCTACTGTTGGTGAACCAGATATAATATTATCTAAATGGTCTATCAAAAATCCATCAACGTCTTGTCTAACAACTAGCATGTCTAGGACATCTTGCTCAGATAGACCCGCGCCAGAGGCTCCTTGAGATAATTTAAACAATATGTTTTCATTATTAGCAGGCAGTACACCTGCTCCTGGTGTCACCGCATATGTCCAATAAGTGGTATTGTCTGTAGCACCGGTAATTGTGAAAGTAGCGTAGGCATTCGAAGAATCATTGTTGGACATCATCTCTATCTGTTTTCCAACAGCCGAGGTTAGATAGGCTGCTATGCTAGTAGATTTGGCATTAGTCTTGCTTATATTAATCGATGTAATTGAGGCAAAGGTCGCATGATTTGCAGCCATTTTAGTGTTTCCAGGATCACCACCAGCTACACTAGTATTCCAAATATAAGGGAATGCTATACTCCCCTTGGATTGCAAAACTCCTGGGTTACCAGCAACTACAGAAAGTCCTCCAGACAAGGTTGAGTCTTTAGCTACCCCTGAGCTACTCTCAGGATTACATTTTACTGTGGCCGCAGCCATATTAGCCATCTTAGCATTTGTAATTGCTGAATTAACCACCTTAGCACTTGTTACAGCATTGTCCTGTAACATTGCTGTTGTTATTTTATCATTAGGAATTGTTGCTGTGGTGGAGTTTGCGGCAATAGTCACATCTCCAGTAATTGCAGCACTTTTTGGAATTATCTGACCTGCTGTGGCCGTATCAAGTGTAATTGATGTTGAGGCCGTTAATACCCTTTCACCAGTTAATGTTGCATTTGTCGAATATGTTATAAACTCAGCCGATTTTGGAGCAGCATTTACTACTGTAAGCTGGTTATCATCAGAGTCCATTAAATAGTCAGGGACACCCCCTGTTCTATGCACTTTTACTAAATCTAGGTTGGCTACCATTGTGTCAACAGGAACTCTAACATTAGCTCCTGCTTTAATACCGGCTAGGTCTTCTGACCCATCTACAGTGACTACTGCGGGGAACGTTGATATCTTTGAATCCGCCATTATGTTTGATCCTCAAGTAATATAAATGAATTGTCTTCCATTAGAATATAAGAAACACCATCTTCCATCCAGAGTCTGTTTCCAGGTGGATCAGGAGGCAGAGGGTCTTCTAATGAGAGTCCCACCTCAGTGACATACCTTACAAATAAATCGGGGAGCGTAGCATCTGGTAAACTGTAATAGATTCGCAGAAACGCTCTCAACCCATCGTTATATTGATCGGGATAGCCATTAGCTATCAGGAATGCTATCACCTCATCGGGAATTAGTATATTAGCCATTGGTTCCTTTTTTCCGTTCTAACAAACTATGCACACGACTACCTATTGAAGAAATCTCTAGTTCCTCAGCTTTCATCTGTTTGATGATTCCTTCTTTCTCTGCTTTAGAAGGTCTTCCCCTCTTTGGTAGGTCTTCATACTTGCCATCAACTAAATATTTACTAGCTGTAGCATCCCCCTCTTTCGCAGCCTTCATTATTTCTTTTAAATATTTAGCTTTATTCACTACCTCTAATTCAGCTCTCCATGCTGTGACATAGGGCTTAAACCTGCTACTTTCACACATCTTTTCCCAATGTTTCCACAAACGGAATTGGTCTATAGCAAAGTCATATTCATGACCAGGGATGTGATCATAGCTCATGTATATACGAGACAAGGAGGGAATAGTTATTCCGTCTTTAACAATGTCTACGTCTTCAAGAGTCCAATAGAAAGGATAGTCAGGGGAGCGGTATTCCCAAAACAGGGACATTATGCGGGGTCTCCCCAAACTATCATAGAGAGGATTTTGTGTTTTGTTAGAGCCATAAGGCGAGGGAGACACAGGGAGACTTGCATCAGTGTCTTTTTGGACAGCATTGTCTGTCCCTTGTTTTTTCTTAGCCATATTATTCTCTTATATATTATTATAGAGAACGAGCTTATCTGTATATTTAGCTCGTTCTCTTTCTTATAGGACGTTGCTATCAAACAACGTCCTTAATAAAAATCTAGCGACTGATGTCGCTGGAACAAGAGAGGGAACTATGTTCCCCTTGTTCACAACACCGCGAGGTGTTGTTCTCTTCGTAATGTTGTTCTAGACAAGAAAGCTCACAAAAGCTTCCCTTGTTTAACAACAAATAAATATATTATAACAAAGCTTGTCTTGTATCGCTTTGCTAACAAGCTTTGTTTATTATTTATATATATATATATATTAAAAGAAAAGCTATATTTTATTATATAGCTTTTCTTAATATATTATTATTATATTT
>OFQX01000024.1_pt1 | contig 43134 bp, 47 predicted proteins | sample 1542951 | NCBI WGS metagenome assembly OFQX01 (sample SAMN07774215, study PRJEB24372) | wastewater metagenome | isolation source: WWTP Novara (Effluent) | place: Italy: Novara | collected 2015-12
AGTCCAACAGGCTCACCGTCGATCTTGTCGAGGAGAAACGCCCGGTTATACGGTAAGAGCAACTGCAACAGGATGATCCCGCCACGATCATCCCCGTCCATTTCCAGACACGCGGCGCACGAATCACGCCAACAACGTGGCGGATGATATAGTTTACTCCGTGCTTACGCTTATTCACTCCCTATAGTATACCAAGTCCGTTGGAGACTCCTACGCGCTGCGCTGTAACAGATAAAAGCGCTCCTGATTCCCGCCCGCTCCATGGACATCACTGTCGGCTTTGGCACGAATAAGCCATTGCGCCTTCGCCCAGACTTCAAACTCTTTCAAAATATCACGTCGGTAACTATCGTTTTTGACGATACCCCCGCTGCCCAGTTGGCTCCGCGTGGCCTCAAACTGAGGCTTGACCATAGCGACAACGCTCGAGGCTTGAGTGACGAGGCTTGAGATATGAGGCAGAATCTGACGAAGAGAGATGAAACTGACGTCGATCACGACAATATCAGGCGCAGAGGCAAGGGTCTTGAGGTTTGGGTCATGCGTCATTTGCCTGATTTCGCTTTCCAGCTTCAAGCCTCGAGCCTCCAGCCTCACATTGCGTATATCGGTTTTCTCATGCAGCTCAACTTTGGGATTTTTGCGCAAGCTGGGGTGCAGTTGGTCGGTGCCGACGTCAACCGCGTAGACTTTGCGGGCTCCATGCTGGAGCGCATAGTCCGTAAACCCACCAGTCGACGAGCCAACGTCGAGGACGATCGCGTTGGTGAAATCTAGGCCGAGCACACGAGCGACGCTGGCAAGTTTCAGCCCAGCACGCGAGACGTATCGCTCTGCTGCGGTCAGTTCGATGTCTGCGGTATCTGCCACAAACGTGCCTGATTTGCTGACAACTCGGCCATCGACCGTCACCTTGCCGAGCTTGATCCAACTCTCGGCCTGCGAGCGCGTCGCAACCAGTTTGCGAGCGACCAGGGCTTGATCCAATCGCTGCTTCATGACGCTTGACCCTTGAGGCTAGAGGCTTGAAATGTCGCACGATGAGTTCGGAGCAAGGCCTGGAGCTGTTGCGCAGCGGCGGTTTGAACGTCTATTAGAGATTCGAGGGTCTCGTCTTCGAAATATTGAAGCTCACGAGCAAGCAATGCATGACTTTTTAGTTCGGTAAGTGAACCCAGTGCCATGACATAGAAATGTTCTCGATCAGCTTTTGAGGATCTTCCGAAACCTTCAGCAATATTTGCTGCTGCTGATGTCGCCGCACGTCGCATCTGAGAAGTCAGCGCATAGAGCTCATCTCGTGGGAAACGAGCCGTGATCTGGTATACCTGTACCGTGAGATCACGACATGACAGCCACGTGCGAAGATCTGTAAACTCTTTTATCATTCTGTGATTATGTGCTTTCTTTTCTCAAGCCTCAAGGCTCCAGCCTCGAGCCTCTATTTTTGCCGTTCGATGTAGCTACCATCGCGGGTGTCGATCTTCAGGAAATCGCCCTCTTTAATAAACGCTGGCACTTTGATCACTTTGCCGGTTTCGAGTGTCGCGTCTTTTTGAATTGAGCTCGTCGTGTCGCCTTTGACAGCGGTTTCGGTATAGGTCACTTTGAGACTCACGGCAGTTGGCAGCTCAACGTTGATGACCTTTTCGCCAAAGAATTGCAGCGTGACTTCATCGCCTTCTTTCAGAAATCCCTCTGCTTCTGACATGTCTTCGCCAGACAGCTGAAATTGCTCAAAACTACTCGGATCCATGAAATGGTAATCTGTTCCGTCTGAATACAAATATTGTACAGTCCGTCCACTCACCTCGGCTGGCTCGATTTTGTCTGCGCCCTTGAACGTCTTCGGGATGACCGCACCGGTAATCAAATTCTTGAGTTTCACGTTGACGATAGAGCCGCCACGTCCCATCACTTTCTGATTGTAATCAATCACACGAAATGGCTGGCCGTCGATCTGGATGACGGTTCCCTTTTTGAGATCAGTTGGTTGATACATAAAATAAATCTCCGATTTATAGTTTCAGTGATCAGTTGTCAGTATTCAGTAAAACGCAATGAGCTGACTACTGAATACTGTGAACTGACTACTTTTCTTAACCCTGGGCGACGAAAGGCATCAGCGCAAGATGCCGCGCCCGCTTGATAGCGATGCTGAGTCGGCGCTGTTGGCGAGAATTGAGGCCAGTTTTGGTAGCTGGTTCAATCTGCCCGTACATGTTGATGAAACGCTGGAGCGTCTTCACGTCTTTGTAATCAAAGTAATCTGGGATGTCTTTCTTAAATCTTCGTGCCATAAATTTCCTTAAAATGGTATCTCTGAGAGATCAATGGGTTTATCGTTTATATCTTCAATTTGTGGTTCTTCTTTTTTACTTGGAGCGCTGGAATTGGATGGGCTTGATGAGCTGTGTCCGCCACCGCTACTTGCACCACCGCCTTGGCCGTCACCGACGAAATTGAAATCTTCGACGACGACTTCGACTTTGGATCGTTTGCCACCGGTTTCCTTGTCTTCCCATGAACGCTGGTCAAGTCGACCGCTGACGAGTACTGCGCGGCCTTTGCCGAGGTACTGCGCGATGATCTCACCTGGTTTTCCCCAAGCGACACAGTCGATATAGCTGACTGCTTCCTGTTGAGAGCCGTCGGCTCCCTTCCAGCTGCGGTTGACGGCAAGTGAGAAATTGGTGACACTCTGTCCGCTTGGCGTTGCCCGCGTCTCTGGATCACGTGTCAGATTTCCCATCAAGATGACCTTATTGAACCCCTTTGCCATAGTTTCTACTCCTCTTCAGATTCAGTTTTGCTGTGAGCGGCGGCAAGCGCGGCTTTTGCTTTTGGATCAACACTCACCAGCAAGTGGCGGAGCACTTCGTCGGTGATGTTGAGCGTTGACGCGATCTTGGCGGCAGCTTCGGCTGGTAATTCTAGCTCAAAATAGACATAGATCGCGAAGTCCTCGCGCCCAATCCGATAGGCTAGTTTTTTCTTACCCCAGTTGTCCTCGCGGACAATTTTGCCTTTGTTTCCCGTGACAATATCACGGACTTTTTTGAGCGCTGGTTCGAGGTTGACCTCGAGATCAGGCTGGAATAGTACGGTTAATTCGTACTCTCGCATATGTTCCTCCTATGGACTCCGTACGTTTGCGTACACACGGGGCGACTGATGACAACGATATGTCGGTCGCAGGTTAGTTTTTAACAGGAGTAATTATAGCATAATTTTTCATGACAGGCCAGTCTCTCATGGTTTGATAGGTAAAGATTTTATCAATCGTATTGCTATTCCCTATGCCTCCGCATATTATATGAGTCAGAGACACCAGAAAAACAAACATGGCGCGAAAATTTAAACTGCATCACCGCAAACACACGGGCAAACTCCTGCATCATCGGCATACCCACTATCCGGCTCTGTTAGCGTTGGTGGTCATAGCCGGCATACTGGTGTTTTGTTCGGGACGCATCGCCCGCGCTGACGACTTGCTCCTGACCGCCACGGTGCCAGCGCCAATCCCGACTGGAGCCCCGGCATTCACTTCCCCGAGCGACAATACAGTGACTCACGACCCGACGGTTCAGTTCAAGGGCACCTGCCCGGTCATCACGCCAGCCATCATCGTCGTGCTCTACGAAGGAACAACCCAGCTCGGCTCTGGTATATGTAGTCCAGAGGGCACGTTCCAGGTGACGGCCTCGCTTACCACCGGATTACATACAATTGTTGCGACTGTCGTCACGATCACGAACGGCGTCGGCGAAAGCAGTCCGCCATTTCATATCACCTATCAACCAGCCTCCACCCCCTCGGGCTCACCCACGACACCGCGAGCCGACGCTATCGCGCCGCTCGATATCATCAGCGAAAAACCATTCCTGAGCTTTTCACGCCAGCTGCCGGCAGAATGGAGCGGACGGTTTGCTGGCGGCGTACCGCCCTATACCGTCACGGTTGACTGGGGTGATGGCACGATCGAACACCATAACATCAGCGGCAACGACCTGCAGACGTTCACCCACCGCTATAGCCGCCTGCGTACCTATACTGTCCGCATCACCGTCAGCGACCACAGCAACCTGTCGCTCACCAGACAGTACGTTGCTGTTTCACCAGCCAGCTTTTCGGTTGGCCGGGCAGACGCCCCCAGTATCGGCACAATACTCGATATCATCCAGGTTGACCCCTATATCGCCAGCTACATCATCTATCTCTGCATCCTGTTGTTGATGCTCCTGATGTGGCGCTTTGAGCACCTCCGGCACCTGCAGCGGCCTGCGCTCGCCCCCCTGCACTATGCGTGGCAGCTGCCGCCCTCTAGGCGTACTCAGGCTCGTAAGCGCCGTCACTAAAAAGCTATTGCTTTTTCAAAATTCTGGCGCACAATAGACGGTAAGTAATTAAGTAATCTAATAGAAAGCGATGACAATCGTGAAAACTAAAACGAACGGTCAACAAATCAGCTTACCCTCAATGGTCGCACTGCTGCTCTTCAGTGTCGCTCTACCTATCTTTTCGAGCACCTTAGCAAACGCGGCAACCCTGACACAAGTTGAGGTACGCTTCGATCGTATGAAAATCAGCACCGCTACTACTGGTACTGTCTGCGCCAAGCCTGCAACCACCGCCACCGAAGCTGACGTACAAGTCACCTTCCCAACCGGCTATACACTTGGCAGTGCCGCAAGCTTTACTGTCAACACCACCAACACCGCCTGGCCATCTGGCGGCACCGCGTGGCCGAGCATTGCAACTTCAACAGACGTGACTGGCCAAGTCGTTACCTTCCCTAGCGGCGATCTGACACCTGGAACACTGTATTGCTTCAACTGGGCCAACTCAGCTGCGGTGACAGTCAAGTCATCGGCGACCTCTTCGAACACCGGCACCGTCACCACCCGCGATAGCGGACCGGCGACTATCGATACTGCCGATTACAACACGGCGAGCATCTCAGACGACCAAATCGTCGTCACTGCGACCGTCCCATCGGTCTTCTCGTTTGCCCTCAGCGCCAACACTGACGCACTCAGCACCCTCGGTACCGGCTCTGTCACCACCAGCCCAACACCGCGCACAGCCACCGTCAACACCAACGCCAAAAACGGTTGGCAAGTCTGGGCGCGCGACTCCTCAACAGGTCTTAGTTCTGCCTCTGCTTCCAGCACGATCTCTTCGACCACGCCAGGCACCAACAGCACACTTGTCGCCGGCACCACTGGCTACAACACCGGCCTCACGACGTCGCAAGTCGGCGGCACCGGTACGATCACCGTCGCGGCCCCGTTCGTTGGTACTGCCGCTGGCCAAGGTGGTGGCCTGGACACGTCTCTCCGTAGCCTGGCAACCAGTACTGGTACTGCTGACACGGCCGTGTTGACCATCAAAAACAACGTCGCCATCAGCCCAACCGTCCCTGCAGCCTCTGACTACACCGACACGATCACGATCATCGGCGCAGGTTTGTTCTAGGCGAAGCCTAGAACAAACTATCTAAAACGCTCCTACGGGAGCGTTTTAGATACGAGGCGATAGCCGAGCTTTAGGGGGTGGAAGCTTTTCTCGAATTTACTTCGAGAAAAGTGAGGAGGGGCTGGCTCCTCCTTTGACAGGAAAGGGGTGGGAGATCTATTTTGGATTTATTCCAAAATAGAAAGGGAGGGTGAGAACTGCCAGAGGCAGTTTGCAAGGGAACCTTCCGACGAAAACTTGTTTTCGATCGTGAAGTTCCGGGATCGCGGGACGTGGTCTTCCCCTCCCCAGGAGCCTTGGAGCTCGCCTTCGGCTCTAATGCTATACTTGTCATACATGACAGGGGCAAAGCGTTATATGAGGGTGTTTTCGCCCGCACTTATGTTTATAAGTACGTTCTTTTTCGCGGCGATCGTCCCATTACAGGCGTATGCGGTTGGCGAAGGCAACTTCTCCCTCCAAGTCAGCCCCTCCCCACTCGTCACGACGATCAAGCCAGCCGAGCCCAAAGAACTCGAGCTCAAGATCCGCAACGCCTCAACGAGCCCCGAGGAGCTCAAGATAGAGGCGCAAAGCTTCAAGTTCGATAGCCTCACTGGTCAAATCAAACTCGACGACACAGTGCCGCCCGAGGCCAAACAATGGGTGAGGTTTTCGCACCCAACCTTTTCGGTACGTCCCGGCGAATGGTTTACTCAGAAAATCTCTATCGAGCTGCCCAAAGAGACCGGTTTTAGCTATTCCTTTGCGCTGGTTATCAGCCGCACCAGTCTGCCGTCGTCAAATAGTGCCGGTCAGCTACTCAACGGCTCTGTAGCGGTCTTTACGCTGATCAACGTCGATCGACCGGGTGCAACTCGAGGCCTCGACCTGACGTCTTTCACGACGTCTCAGACAGTCTATGAGTATCTACCTGTGACCTTCGGCATCAAGCTCAAGAACACCGGCAACACTATCGTCCAACCGTACGGCAACCTCTTCGTCGGGCGTGGCGGCGACACTTCCAACACTCCGGCAGCCACCCTCTCGGTCAACAGTAACAACTCTTACCTGCTGCCTGGTACCGAGCGTACGCTTGAGGCGACGTGGTCAGACGGCTTCCCTGTCTACAAATCAACGACCGGCAAAGATGGCAAATCCCAGACCTCGCTCCAGTGGAACTGGGAAAATATCAGCCATTTCAAATTTGGACGCTACACCGCCAAAGTCGTGGCAGTCTACAACGACGGTACTCGGGACGTACCTGTCCAACGCGAAGTCATCTTCTGGGTGATCCCGTGGAAAGCTCTCTTGCTCATCTTTATCGTCATCACCGCGATTGTTTTGCTGCTGCGTTTCTCTATCAAAAAGCACACCGAAAAAGCCGTCAGACGTGCTCTGTCGTCCCGAGCGAAAGACGAGCCGTGAAACTGAACCGCTCCTCTTTCCTGAGCCGCATACTCCTCGTACTCGCCAGCCTCTCGTGCCTGGCGGCTGTCCCCGTCGGCGCTGCACCAGTCCCCAAAGGTGATTTCTCCCTCGAAGTCAGCCCGAGCCCACTCGTGACAGACGTCAAACCGGGTGAGTCAAAAACTCTCGAGCTCAAGATCCACAACGCCAGCCGAGCGACCGAACAACTCAAGATCCAAGCCCGCGGCTTTACCACTGCCCACCCCAGTGAATCGATCACCATCACCCCCACCACCCCGCCCGACCTCGCCAAGTGGATCAGTTTTTCGCAGCCGACATTTTCCGTACGTCCCGGTGAATGGTTCACCCAAAAGATTTCTATCAACCTGCCTGACGACGCAGGGTTTAGCTATCCGTTTATCACCGTGATCAGCCGCGCCGAAACACCAGAACAAACCGACGGCGGCGCATCTATCCAGGGCTCCATCGCGGTCTTCACCCTCGTCAACATCGACAAACCTGGTGCAACCCGACGCGTCGAACTCGAGAGCTTCACCCCCGATCAATCTTTCTACGAGTTTTTGCCAGCGTCGTTCAAACTCAAATTCAAAAATACCGGCAACAGTATCGTCCAACCGTACGGCAATATCTACGTACAACGTCCCGGCAAAGAATCAAGTCCTCTGGCAGTGCTCCCGGTCAACGAAACCGGCAACTACCTCCTCCCGGGAGGCAGCAAGGAAATCAACGCCACCTGGGCAGACGGCTTCCCCTATTACCAGACATCGCAGCCCGACAAAGACGGCAAAACCACCCAAAACCTCATATGGAACTGGGAAAACATCTCTCATTTCCGGATCGGCCGCTACACCGCCCAAGTCGTTGCGGTCTACAACGACGGTACTCGGGACGTACCGGTGATAGGTGCGGTGAGTTTTTGGGTCATCCCGTGGCGAATCCTGCTCGGAGTCCTCGTCGTGCTCCTCGTCATCGGCATCGGTATCTGGTCGACCCTCAAGCGCCTCGTGCGCCAAGTCAAGCGCCTCGCTCGACCACGGACACCTCCGGAGAATTCTTGAGTTATCGCTTATGCTTGTGTATACTGACACCAAACGTCGAGTACGAAAATAAAGCGTTATGAATCAGAAATACCAGGAGTTGATCACAAAGGAACTGTCCCGCAAGGATTTTTTGAAATTCATTGGCGGTGGGGTTATCATGCTGCTCGGTCTGCATAATTTCATCAATTATCTCACGCAGTATCAACGCACCGGCTCTCCCAAAATAGCAACCGAAGCCAACACGGGCTTCGGTTCACGAAAATTCGGGGGGTAGCTTTCAGGGGAGAGCTCGCTCTCCCCGCTTGCATAGCTGGAATAAATCCGGACAATGCAAGCTCCCCTCACCTAAAGACTTCGCTGTCGCTCGCTGAGAATAGAACCTCCTTTCGTTAATTCCTCTTATGCTATACTTCTATCAGATATAAACTCTCAAATCTTGGGTGTATCAATTGGGTCACAAAGGTAAAACATAACATATGCCAACTCCCCAACGCTTGCCAATAGTCAACGCCGACGATGCTGTCTGGGGCGATATTCTTCGTCAGTATTTGATGAAGGAGCACTACAACGACGACCTGGATAATTCCGCCAACGGCGGCCACCAAAAGATCACTGTCCGCGCTGGCACCGCGACTGCTGGCACCGCCCCTCTCAAGTTCACCTCCGGCGCTCTCCTCTCTACTCCTGAAGCCGGTGCGGTCGAATTCCTGACCGACCAACTGTATTTCACGATCACGACAGGAACTGTCCGCAAAAAAATCGCCATGTACGACGACGCGAGCGGCGCCACGGGCGACCTCTATTACCGCGACTCTGGCGGCGCGCTGACTCGCCTCGGTGTCGGCTCCACGGGGCAGGCTCTGCGCGTCTCTGGCGGTGTCCCTGCGTGGGGCGCTGTCGACGAGCAGTTCGCGACCAGCACCAAGACATCGAACTACACGATCGGCGGCAGTGACACCGTCATCTTCGCCGACGCCACCAGCGGCAACGTCACGATCACCCTCCCTGTTGCTTCTGGGCTAACAGGCTACAAATTCTTCATCAAGAGAATAGATAATACAGCAAATACTTGTACGGTTGCCCGATCCAGCTCTGATACCATCGACGGCCAGACGAGTCTCACAATCGACCAGCAATACACATCTCTCATGGTGGTCTCCAATGGCTCTGCTTGGTATATACTGTAGCGTAAGGATAATTTATTTAGATGGCATACCAATTTCCTCTCAACGGAGGTAGGATCAACGCAAGTATCAATACCAACGGCAACACCGCTGGTGTGCCTGCTCTCATTTCCACCGGCACGCTTCATCTTGCCGGCGGCAACAACATCACCCTGAGCCAAAACGGTCAAAGTGTCACTATTTCCGGAGGCGCAGGCGGTGGTGGTGCGGCTCTAAGCGCTGGCACGCAGTCCGTGAGTACCGGCACCGTTAACTTCGCCAATTCCAACGGTATCAGTTTTGGCATGAGTGGCAGCAACCAGATCACTGCCAGTCACAACGGCATCACCAGCCAATCCGCCCAGACCATCGGCGGCTATATCACCGGCAACACGACCGGCCAGTCATCCGCCAGTGCTATCGATGCCCGCTCGCTCTCTATCAGCGCCATGGGTGGTGCCAGCGCAGGATTTAGTGGCGGCATGCTCCAGGTCGCAGCGCCAGCCGTCTCCAGTCTCTCAAATACGGGTATCGTCAGTCTGTCCACCAATGGCAACACCATCCTGATCGGTGCCCCGGCCTTCTCCGCTGGCATCAGCAGCAACAGTACCGTGACCAACCAACTCATCTTGGCGGCAGGCAATAACATTACTCTCAGCCAGTCCACCGATGCCGGAGGCGCAACTGTCAGCATTTCCGGCGCAAATGCCCTCACCAGCCAGAGCAACCAAGCCATGAGTGCGGGTAACGGCTCATTCGCCTTCCAAACCGCTTCATTCAGCAACGCCAACGGCATCAGTTTCAGTACTAGCGCCGGTAGCGCCATCGTCGCCTCGCACAACGCCCTGACGAGCCAGAGCAACCAAGCGCTCAGTGCGAGCAACGGCTCATTTGCCTTCCAAACGGCCGGCTTCAGCAACGCCAATGGCGTCACGTTCGGCACGAGCGCCGGCAGTATCATATCAGCGAGCGTCAATACCTCCTACGCCGCCAGCAACCACTCCCACGGCAACCCGACACTCGCCCTCACCAACCTGAGCGGCACGACAGCCAGCGCCAGCAACGGCCTGACGCTGTCGCTGTCCGGCAACGCGGCGCAGACCAACCAAACCCTTGGTGCGTATATGCTCGGTAACACCACTGGCCAATCTTCGTCGAATACTTTCGACGCCCGCAGCATGAGTATTAGTGGTGCCGGCAATGTTTCGGTGGGCTATTCCGGCGCCTCGATGATTATCTCCGGTGGTGGTGGAGGTGGTGGCGTGAACATTGCGGCATCCAACACCACGTTCACATCCGGCACAGTCGTCATGTCCAATAACGGCGGTGCACTTACAATCAGCTCAGGGGCTCAATCGGTGCTGTTCTCGGTTCCGGCCACCTCCAGCCTGGCGATTACCGGCGGTCTGAGTGCCTCCACTAACGGCAGCACCATCAGCCTTGGCGTACCGGGCCCCATGTCTCATTGGATACACAACAGCGCCGCTATGTACTCTTCGTCAACCGCTTCGGCCGGGATTGGCAACGGTTCAGTATCGTTTGTCCGTATGCTTATCCCCCAGAATCTTTCGTTCACACGGGTTGATATACCGATGTCAGTTTCCGGCGCGACTTCTGCCGCTGCCAACACAGCCGCGATGGCACTTTCGGCGGTTGGTGTTATTTATAGCCGAAGCGGTGCCACGCTCAACCCGATCTTCGGACAATCTTCGACGACTACCTATTCATACGCCTCAAATACAGGCGTGTATTCATCTATCAGAGGGGCGAGAATGTTCAGCTTTAACCTTGCCACAAACCTCAGCGCCGGTGAATACTATTTGGGTATTCAAATGTCGAGCGCCACATCTTCAGTTGGAACCGCCACTACAAGCCTTGGCTGGACAGTGGCGCCGATCATCGGTACATCATATTCAGTCCTGCCATGGCAGGAAATGAGTGCGGCAACCAATGCGAGCATCAACCTATACCAGCCTCTGCAGGGCATGGGAACGGTCAGCATCAGCAACACCACACAAACCTTCCAGCAAAGCCAGATCACCCAGTCCGGCGGCACAAGCGTTTCCAACGCCATGCGGGCAAACCTAATAGTTATGTTCAGGAACAACTAGCTAGGGCACTATGGCAGCTCCAACTTTTGTCGCATCGTACAGCTCGGTTTACAACACCACTACAAGCCCGAAAACTGTTTCAGTCACCACGCAGGCCGGAGATTTAGTGGTCGTCTGTGCCGGCGACTGCCAGGGCGATGGCACCTATACGGCTCCGTCAGGGAACAGCATATCTTTCACCAACCAGCAGTCAATCGGTGTCGGCGTCAACTATGGAGGCGCCAATATCTGGACCGGCACCGACGCGACGGGTGGTACCAGCTGGACGTTTTCACTCAGTTACAGCATCACGCGCGAATGGGGTATGACCGTCATCATTTTCCGTAATGCCGGTGGCGTTGGCGCATCCAACCAGAGCAACGTCGACAACGCGGCACCGACGCTCGACGTAGCTACGACACGGAATAATAGCGCAGTCGTGACCTGGAGTGCCGACTGGAATGCCCTCGACGGGGCGAGCCGTATCTGGAGGACGGTCAACGGCATCACTCCTACGGCGGGCAACGGATTTGAGCTGGCATATGGCGGTACCCCAGCCAATACCTACCTCGGCTACTGCGCCTACTATAACGATGTCGGCGTGGTGGGCGCAAAAACAGTCGGGCTTTCGGTGCCGGGTGGACAAAGGTACTCCATAGTCGGCCTGGAAGTTTTGGGCTTTGCCGCACCTACCCTTACAACCAGCGCTGTCACTGCCATCACTCCTACGACCGCCACCGGCAATGGTAATGTTTTATCAGATGGTGGTAGCACTATTACCGAGCGCGGCTTCTGCTGGAGCACATCGTTCAATCCAACCACCGCCAGCAGCAAGGTTACGGCTGCTGGTACCACCGGCAGCTATTCGGCTGATCTGACCAGTCTCTCCGACGCCACCCGCTACTACGTGCGGGCTTATGCTATTAACTCGATCGGCACTTCATACGGCGAAAACGTGACCTTTATAAATTTAGGGGCCGCCCTCTCCTGGTTCCAGGCGTGATATACTCGTACTTACAGATGAGGGACGATACATGACAAAGCCGCAAATCCTTGTTCCCGACAATGCCGGCGTCCACAACGCCAGTGACTATTCGACGCGCCTCGAAAAAGAAAAAACCTACCGCGATCTCTCGACTATCATCGTCTGCCCGACCCGTGGGTTTATCAGCGCGCGTATCGTGCAGTCATGGCAAGGCTTGATCCGCCCGATGAACCAAAAAGTCATCGGACCGCTGTTCATGGAGGGCATGGAAGTCGGTGAAGCCTACAACCAAGTGCTCAAAATGATACTCGAAAACAAAGACCTCGCAGAATTCAAATTCGTCCTCACTCTCGAGGAAGATAACGCTCCCCCGGCCGACGGACTCATGAAACTCTACGAACATATCGACGAGTACGATGCTATCGGGGCGCTCTACTGGACCAAAGGCGAGATGGGGCAACCGATGTGCTACGGCGACCCACGCGTCATGCCGCTCAATTTCATCCCACAAGTTCCCCCACCAGATTCGGTCACGCCGTGCAACGGCCTCGGCATGGGCTTCACACTGTTCCGTATGGAGATGTTCAAAGACAAACGGTTCGAATACGGCAATTGGTTCAAGACCAAACAAGAAATCGTCCCTGGCGCTGGCGCACAGATGATGACCCAAGACCTCTACTTTTTCCAAAAAGCTCGCGAAATGGGGTATAAATTTGCTTGTGACTCTAGGGTCAAGGTCGGCCACTACGATGCAGCTGCCCAAATTATGTGGTAAATGGACGATAGACATTAGACAATAGACATTAGATGAGAGGAAACACCATGGCCGACAAGAAAAAACCCCAGAAGAAAACTCAAACACCTGACGAACCGCTGAAGCTGTCCCTTGCCTGCGGTGACCGCGTCCCCGAAGGTTTCAAGGGTGTCGACATTGCGCCTGGCTCGAACGTCACCTACGTACAAGACCTCCTGAGTTTTCCCTGGAGCCAGTTTGCCGATAATTCCGTCGACGAGATCGAGTGCACCTGTTTCGTCGAGCATATTCCGCACGGCGACAGTCAGCACGATCCATTTTTCCAGTTTTTCGACGAGCTCTACCGTATCCTGAAACCAGCCGAATTTGACCCCAACAACCCCAATATCCCGCTCCGAGGTCTCGCCCACATCTCCTGTCCGTACTACTCGAGCTCACGTGCCTGGTGGGATCCGACCCATCACCGCGCCATCTCCGAGCAGAGCTTCCTCTACCTCAATAAACAGTGGCGCATCGACAACAAACTTGACCACTATCCTGTCAGCTGTGACTTTGACTTCACCTATGGCTACGTCCTCGACACCGAATGGCAGAACCGCTCACAAGAGGCTCAAGCTTTCGCCATCAAACACTACAACAACGTCGTGACTGATATCCAAGTTCAGCTCGTCAAGCGTTCGTAGGGTGCCCATGCGAAGAATTCTCCTCGCACTCCTCACTCTCGGACTTCTCCTGGGGGTTGTTTCACCGGTGGCAAACGCGACCACCACGCTCCCGCAGCCCAAAAACAAAGGCCTCTACATCTCACCACTTCGTACCTACCTGACGCTGAGCGCGGGCGAGAGTGCTACCAGAGCCTTCACTGTCGCCAATCTGACCGACCAGCCGATCACCGTCACTGCTCATATCGAGCAATTTTCGGTCGCCGACTACACCTATGACTATACATTTCAGCGAGTCGACAACGACTGGGTCACACTGAATGAGACGAGCGTGAGCCTGCAACCAAACGAAAGCCATGCACTGGCCTACCGTATCACCTTACCCAAAAATGCCGCCCCAGGCGGACACTACTACACCCTCTACGCCTCGTCGACGGTCGAGAGCGGCAGCTCCAAGAGCATCGTCCAGGCCGCCACACTGCTGTATCTCACGGTCGGCGGTGAGCTCACACGTACCTCGGCTATCATGCACCGATCGCTGCCGAGCATCGTCGTCACCCCCCAGATCACCTACTCGCTCGACGTGCGCAACACCGGCAACACTCATTATTTTGCCTACTTTGCCGCCACGGTCGACGGCCTGTTTTACCACAACGCACCCAACGGCAACAGCCAACTACTCATGCCCGACACCACCCGCCGGATCGAAAACACCATCTCCTCCCCGCTCATACCCGGCATCTACAAACTCGGCTACACCTACACCCCCGACCAAGGCAGCACCATCACCGGCTCACAGTATTTTCTCTTCCTGCCCCCCTGGTCAATCGCGCTACTTATCATTCTCCTCGCGGTTTTGGCTCATTACCTCACTCGTCGTTACAAACGGAAAAAATAAAAGACCCTCCAATGACTCGCTAGCCGATCAAGAGGCAACCGCTACTGAAGAGGCTAAAAAGCGCGGAGAGCAGCCCGAGACGACTACGTCGTCACGGCGCGGATCGTACTCTGAAGGAGCGTGTTGCCACTTGATCGGATCTCAAATATTATTGCGATTTACACACCGCCGTATACACCACCGCCGAAGCATACGCCCCCGCACCCTTCGTCGCAGCCACCTTCACCCCATACGTCACCGTCGTATTATCACCATTTTTATACGGCCCATTCGCATCCTTGAGCACCACCGGCACAGTCGTCAATCCGATAAAGTTCGCCGTCGAACCCGTCGTATTGTAGCCCCACGTATTAGTTGCCAGCGCGGCGGCCGACGTGTTCCCACTGGCCGCAATCACCTCAGACCCGTTGACCATATCCGTCGTTGTCGGACTATAAATATACAGCCGATAGCCAACCACATCAGTCGTCGTCACCGTCAGCACATGCGAACCTGTCCCCTCAAAATTACCGCCGCTAGGAGTCAAATTCAGCAAGACATTCCCGCCCAGCGCCACCGTCAAGCTCGTCCCCGAACCAAACGGCACATCCGCCCCGAACACCCCTTGGCCGAAGGGTGAAGCATACGACACGCTCGGAATAACCGCCGTACACAACACCAGTGCTGTCATCACAACCGTACGGATACGTGTTACAAAGCTTCTCGTCATAGACCTATTGCACTTGGCTTTCGCCTTCGTACATCTCATCGAGGCTGGTGATCAAGACATCGCGTGGACGGGCGCCGTCGGCCGGTCCGATCACGCCTTGCTCTTCCATTTCTTCCATCAGTCGCGCCGCGCGGCTATAGCCGACACGAAGTCTGCGCTGCAAATAACTGGTACTGGCTTTGCCACCCTCGACGACGCAACGTACCGCGTCTTTGTACATACTGTCCTCACTCCCACCATCAAAGTCCATGACCACCCCACCCTTGCCATTGAGCTGGACGGGTTGCGCGGTGATTTCATCGTCGTATTGTGGTGGGCGCTGCATGCGCAGATGATCGGTAATCTTCACGACTTCATCGTCAGTGACCCAGGCGCCCTGGATACGCTTCGGCTTGCTCATACTTGGGGTCAGCAGCAGCATGTCACCTTGTCCGAGGAGTTTCTCTGCCCCCACCTGATCGAGAATAGTTCGCGAGTCGACTTGTGAGGCCACGGTGAAGGCGATACGTGCCGGGATATTTGCCTTGATGAGACCAGTGATGACGTCGACAGACGGTCGCTGCGTCGCAAGCACCAAGTGGATGCCGACCGCGCGAGCCTTTTGCGCCAGACGCACGATGAGCGCTTCGACGTCGCGGGCGGCTACCATCATCAGATCGGCTAACTCATCGATCACGATGACGATATACGGCATTGCCTCATCGTTTTTGCGGAGATTGTAGCTCCTGATATCGCGTAATTTTTCCTCCGCCAGCAAGCTATAGCGGCGCTCCATCTCATTGACTGCCCATTTGAGCGCGCTGATACACTTCTCAGGCTCGGTGATGATCGGCGTTAGCAGATGCGGGATGTCATTATACGGCGCCATCTCGACTTGCTTCGGGTCGACGAGGATCAAGCGCATGTCGGACGGGCTGTTACGGTATAGCAGGCTCGAGAGCAGCGTGTTGATCATGACCGACTTACCAGAGCCAGTCTGTCCGGCGATGAGCAAGTGAGGCATCTTGTTGAGTTCGCCAACCATCGCGTCACCGGCGATGTCCTTGCCGATTGCAAATGCCAGCGGCTCGTTGTTGGTGTTCCAGGCACTATCGCTGAGAATACCGTACAGGCGCACATCGGCGGCCTTGCGGTTCGGCACTTCGATACCAACGGCACGCTGGCCAGGGATCGGGGCTTCGATCCTGAGTGCTTGCGCCGCGAGATTGAGGGCAATGTTGGTCTCAAGCGCTGAAATCTTGGTCAGTTTGACGCCAGCTGGTGGTTTGAGCGTGTATTGTGTGACTTTCGGCCCGATATTGGCGCCTTCCATCTCAACATCGATCGCAAACTCACCGAGGGTGTCCTTGATGATCTGGGCGTTGTGTTTCACATCACCCGCATCGGCTGGATTTTGTTTCTTCTCGAGCAATTCAAGACTCGGTGCTTCCCAATTCGGATCGCTGTTGGCGGTGAGTGCACTCTGCTCTTCGGCCGCTTTGTCTTGCTTGATACTGTCGCGCATACTGCCATGTTTAGTTTTGCCATCGCTGCTCATCGTCGGGACGCCTTCGTTGAGCTTGAATTCAGCTAGTGATTTCTTGTCGAGCTGTGAGGCGCGTTCTGCAACTGCGGCGTTACCCGCTAATTTGTCGGAATCATCACGTTTGAAGAGGCCGACGATCGTATCGATGACGCTCTTGGGTGACACGCTCAGGACGAACAAGCTGGTGATGAGCAGCAGCACGAGCAGGACGAGCGCCCCGACTTGGGCGTTGACGAGCCCGAGCATCCCCTGACCGACGACCCAACCGACAACACCGCCACCGACGCCTTCTTGGGCTTGTGTCAGACTCGCCGGGTCATTGCCCATGAGCTGCAGAAATCCAGCGAAGAAAACGGCAAACAATACCGTCGCGATGGTGACGACTGTCGGGATACGATTGTCCTCGACCCTGAAAGTTTGGATCGCACAATAGAGGAACAGCACCGGGATCACAAAAACGGCGTTGCCCAGCAAAAATCGCCCGACACTATAGGTCGTCTCCGGAAACGGTCCGCCACTATTCATCATGCCGAGCACGAGCAACAGCGCAAGCAGCACGAGCACTACTGCCCCGACTTGCGGCCAAAACCCCTCGGGCAATACGTGTGTTGCCTTCGCTGCTAATTTTTTACTGTGACTTCGTTTTTTTCTTTTGGCCATATTCAATAGATTATATCCCTCGAGAACTACCCTGTCGAGGTTATGTTTAAATTGTAGCATAAATTGCTACAAATTGCAAGAAGCTTATGGTTGCGTATATTCTGGAGAAAAATTACAATACCTATACCGTTTTCGATGAAAGGTTTGGCATGGCAGGTTTGACGATGTACCAATTTAACCTCGGAGACCAACGGATAAGTGTTCTGGTCACCGACTCGGAGCAATTCCTGCAAACACTGAGAGAAATGCCCGGAATTCGCGCCGCTCCACATAACGCCTCCGATCTCGTGCTGGAACTAGACGGAACTAAATCGGCCGATGAGCTCATGGAAAACATTCAAAGCGAATGCACATACGTGTCTCTCAAAACGAGTCAACTTCTCCCGCCCCGTGTTCTCCGCGTTGAGTAGCTAACAAATGCAGCTCCGCGAGGTCATCGCGGGGCTGTTTAATTTCTGGGCGTTTTCTTGTATTTTTGTGATCCCTGCGACCCCTGCCGCCAATTCGACTAAGCCGAGGGAGTGCGCCTGTTGTGGCTGGAATCACTTGCGAGGACGTGCCTTTTACAAGCAGAATCAATACAAGCAAAAGGCCGACCCCTTGTGGGTCGTTCCGCAGCAACCAGCCACAACAGGTAAACGACCATCGCGCGCAGAAGCTTGGCGGAGAGTTTTGGTTGACGCATGCGGACAAAAGTAGGGGAGTAACCGCCTCGGTACCCGGGGCAATCGAGCCGGGTCGGTACCCAAACAAGAATCCCGGCTTTCGCCGGGATTCTTTGTAGCTAGATCTCGCGTAAATGTCGTGGCGGCAGAACCGCGTCTGACGCTGGTGTCTGCGGCTGCTTGAACGCCGGGCCAGGCTGCTGATCACGCGGTAGTTGCGGACGACCGTTGCGCGAACTGTCGTTTTGATTACCATTTTGACTGCCACCTTGATGACCATTTTGGTTACGACCCTGTTGCCCGCCACCACCGCCACCGGTACCAATTTCGTTGATCACGGGGATCACGATCGGGGTACGGCGCGTCTGGTCGTAGAGGACGTGGGTAATCTCGTCTTTGATTTCTTTCTTCAACTGGTCGATATCAACACGGCGACCACTGAAAGATCGAGCAACTTTTTGCTTCAGGTACTGTCGGATGAGGTTCATGAGCTCTTCGCTATCACGCAGGTAGATAAACCCACGGCTGATAATATCGGGGCTGGTCAGCAGCCGGCCATTGCCACGAGCAACGGTCAGGACGACGACAAACATGCCTTCGTGCGCCATGTGGATACGGTCTTTGAGTACGACCTCGCTCACTTCCGCGCCGCTGTCGTCATACATGACGCCACCGACCGGGACACGGCCAGTTTTCTTGGCTGAGCCGTCGTGGTAAAACTCGACGACGTCACCTGAGTCACAGACGAAGATGTTTTCGCGGCGGATACCGGCCGATTTCTCGGCGAGCTCAGAGTTGTGGACAAGCATGTGAAATTCACCGTGAATCGGCAGATAATACGTCGGGTTCAGGGCGGTGATCAGTTTGACGTGATCATCGTAGTAGCCGTGACCCGACAGGTGGAGTGGGCCAACACCCGAGAGATGTCGGTGAGAATTCTGTACCACGTCACTCCCCTCGCGCATCAGGCCGTCAACCGTCCGGACGACGTATTTTTCGTTGCCCGGGATCGGGTTGGACGAAAAGACGATGACGTCAGAGTTTTTGACTTTGATGTATTTGTGCGCACCGCTGGCCATACGGTTGAGTACGGCTGAGAATTCGCCCTGTGAACCAGTACAGATGAGGATAAATTTGCTATCTGGTTGCTTCACGAGGTCTTCGACCTTCATGACGGTGTCTTTTGGCACCGTGATCGTCCCGGTGCGGAGGGCGATCTCGATGTTTTGGATCATGCTGTAGCCAGCAAACGCTACCTTGCGGTCGTGCTTCTTGGCCTCGTCGAGGATGACCTGGATACGATGCAGCTGTGAGGAGAATGTCGAGAGGATCAAACGGTTGTTCGGGTACTGATCCATGATCTGGCCGAAACTCTGCTGGATATCAAATTCGCCGTGAGTGTGCGTGCCCTCGTATTCACAGTTGGTCGACTCGTTCATGAGGAGCAAGATCTTTTCCTTGGCAGCGATTTCGGTCAGGCGGGCAAGGTCAAATGGCTTGCCGTCGACCGGTTTGTCCTCGAAACGCCAGTCACCGGTGTCGATAACGACGCCGACCGGCGTACGGACGACAACCGCCGTCGCGTCAGGGATAGAGTGATTGACACGCACCAGTTCGATCGAGAAACTGTCGCCGAGCTGGACGCGTTCGTGCGATTCAGGGTCGAGCACGTGGTATTCGGGAGTATAGCCGCTGGTCGCCTCTTCCATGTTTTTCTCGACCATCGCGAGCGTAAATTTACCACCGTAGACTGGTGCCGGAATCTTGTCGATGATGTGGCGGAAAGCACCGATGTGATCGAGGTGGCCGTGAGTAAACACGATACCACGAATCTTGTGTTTGTTGGCTTCGAGGTAGGTCGTATCAGGGATGATGTAGTTGATACCAGGATAGTCAGCGCCTGGGAATAGGAACCCCATGTCGATGACGATGATGTCTTGGTCGTATTCGAGCGCCATCATGTTTTTGCCGATACTCATCTCTCCGAGCCCACCGAGCGGGATCACGCGGAGGCTGGGGCGGGCGGGATTAGGACGCTGTTTTTTCTGATCAGCGATCGAGAATTGACGACCGTCGTAGCCGTTGTAGACTGATTTGTTGACTGGTACGTCGATGACGTGCTGGCTAGAGCGGACGTTGACGTTCTCGCTGGTGCGACGTTGCGCCCGAAACACTTCACCCCGACGGGTGTTGGTGTTGTTGAGAACTGTGTTGTCAGACTTCCGTTTTTGTTGGTTTGGTTGGTTTTGAGAGCCGCGCTTGGAAATATCATCCCCCTGCGGACCGGCGAGTCTTCGTTGACCCATAGTTAGTTGTTAGTTTCCTTTCTGTTTGTTGGAATAGATTAAATGATGTTTCGAATTAAGTGAGAGGGTCGTTTGCCGCTGTCTGATAGAATCCCCTCTTGATCAGTTAGAAACATGTTAGCATACTATCTTATAAAATGCAAGTATTGCCCTGTCAAATCTGCGTACCGACACTGCGTAAGCGGATTTCGAATATTGATTTTATACCTATATTATGCTATAATTTATATATGAATACATTACATGGTGATGGCTATCTGCCGCCGCGACCATGGGACACACCCCATGAGGCCAAAGGCCTTCACTATCGTGATACGATCACCGACGAAAAGACGCTCATAGCCGCTGCCAAAGATGGGACGCTTGATCTAAACGACTATCAGCGTTGGGTTGAATACGGCTGGAAAACCCCGTTTCGGTCTCTCGAGTCAGCTGAACGGTTCGGTTTCAAGCTCGTCGAAGAACTCAAAGAATTCTCGGATGCATATGAGCTATACAGCAAAGATCCGCGAGAGGAAACTCGCCAGGCACTTACCACAGAAGCAGGAGACATTGCCTGGATACTCACGGCTGTCTCTAGCAATGCTGGTGCAGTAGCGGCTACCGCCACTCAAACCGCACTTCCTCCCTATCATAATGATCAAAGCAACCCAAGCATTGGGACGCTTGGTACCATTCCGATTCGTCAATCAGACCAGTTTCCTGCAACTAATACAGTAGCTCTTATCACCCGCCTCAAGGCCGAGGCATTGAGTTATGGCACGAGACATCTCATCCACCACGTACATGCACCCCTTGGCTCGCTCGAGCTCCATGACTTTGCCAATATCGGTATGTCCTATGCCATGGAATACCCTCATCTCATGACGCTACTCGACCGCATATTGTTTGATTGCGGTACAAGCATACGAGACGCCGTGGCAGACAACATAGCCAAAATCTCCCATCGCCGCATCACGAACACGCTCGACAAAACCGACCCCGGTCGTCTATCGCATTCATCCCATGAGTAATCCCCGGAGCTTAAACCTAAGCGCAGCCTCCGCAAAACTCCCTTTTTCGCTTTATATATTCAGGATAATTGCCCGATCGAGCAAAAATTTTGAATTATACTAGACACATGCAATACAAAAAACACACCAAAGGATCAAGTATTAGTTATGTCCTTGAGGCACTTATCCCTTTTACCGATGCGAATTTGAAGCTCACTTTTCGGCCAAATGCATTCTTTAACGAACTTGAAAACCGCGGTCGCATGAGTGCAGCAAGCGCTCGAAATGCATATTACGAAGCAAAGCGTCGTCAGTTGATTAGGTTCGACGATCAGATTCCTCGCCTCAGCGAAAAAGCACTAGCACTACTCGACAACAAACCGCCCGCTGCCCTCGCCGCAGACAAACGTTGCATGGTCATTTTTGATATCCCTGAAGATTACGCCAACAAGCGTCGTCAGTTGCGCACCCTCCTCAAGGAGCTCAAGTTCACCCAGGAGCAACGAAGCGTTTGGGTGAGCAATGCCGACCATAGCCCTATCGTACTCGAACTGATCCGCGAATTATCGCTTCAGCCATATGTAAAAATCTTTATTGCTTCCCCCATTGTTTAATATTCAGGATAATTGTCCGATCGGACAATTATCCTGAATATTTTTACTTGGATAGGATGAGTCTTTGTGATGGTATGTCTTAATACTTCTCGATGATGGTGCGGATTTGGGAGAAGTCATCGAGGAGGGTCTGGCGCATAGAGCCGTTATAGAGCGCTGCTGCCGGGTGATACAGCGGCAGGATGATCCAGCTGGTTTCCGTTCCATCGTGCATCTTCACGGGTAACCGTTTCGGCTGCCCGTGGATCTGGCTAATCTTGGCGTCGGGCAGGAAAAACTCCATGCTGTGACGACCGAGCGTCACGATGATTTTGGGCTGGATGATCTCTAATTGGCGCGCCAGAAATGGCCAAAATTCTTTCTTTTCCTCCGGTAACGGGTCGCGATTATTCGGCGGGCGGTATTTGACGATGTTAGTAATGAAGACGTCAGAGCGCTCGAGGCCTACTGAGGCCAACATCTCGTTCAGGAACTTCCCACTTGCGCCGACAAACGGCAACCCTTGCTCGTCCTCTTGCTTCCCCGGCGCTTCACCGATGAATACAATATCCGCGTCGACATTGCCATCCCCCATGACTAATTGGGTCGCCGTGTCACGCAGCTCAGGACAGATATTCTTGTCCAAAATATCTTGTTTTACTTGATCGAGTAATTGCTGCCGCGCGTCGTCCATGCGTCCAGTATACTGGATATATGAAAGCCTCATCACCCTCCACCCCCACCGTACTTGTCGTCGACTATGGTGCGCAATACGCCCAGCTCATCGCCCGCCGTGTCCGCGAAGCCAAAATTTATTCAGAAGTTGTGCCCTCCACCTTGTCGGCTAGGGAAATTCTGGCACGCAAACCTGCTGCGATCATCCTGTCTGGTGGTCCGTCATCTGTCTACGAACCAGGTGCACCCCAAACTGATCCGGCACTGTTCGCTGATGTTCCGGTATTTGGCATCTGTTACGGCTTCCAATCCATGACCCAAGCACTGGGCGGCACGGTGAAGAAAACCGGCACATCGGAATTCGGCCGCACGAACCTCAGCATCGAACACACGGGGCGATTGTTCAGGGGGCAACCTAGCGAACAATCAGTCTGGATGAGCCATGGCGATGCAGTCTACGAAGCACCCGAGGGCTTCACGGCTCTCGCCAGCACGCCCGGCGCGCCGATCGCAGCCTTCGAACACAGCCACGAGCCCTACGCGGGTGTGCAATTCCACCCTGAGGTCCTGCACACTGAGCACGACCAAGCGGTGCTCGAGCATTTCCTCTATGACGTGGCCGGGCTCAAGCCATCGTGGACAGAGACGAGTATCATCGAGGAACAAGTTGCGGCTATCCGCGAGACGGTCGGGAGCAAACGTGTCATCTGCGGCCTCTCGGGCGGAGTGGACTCCAGTGTGGCAGCGGCACTGGTACAAAGGGCTATCGGCGCTCAACTCACGTGCGTATTTGTCGACCATGGGCTATTACGCCAAGATGAAGCCGTACAGGTTGAAAAAGACTTCGTCGACGCCACGGGAGTGCAGCTACAGGTTGTTGATGCTCAGAAACAATTCCTGGACGCGCTTGCCGACGTCACCGACCCCGAGCAAAAGCGCAAAATTATCGGCCGAGAATTCATCCGCAGCTTTGAGCAAGCAGCTCGCGAAATTATAGAGGATAGCGATGAGCCAGTTGAGTTCCTCGTCCAGGGCACGCTCTACCCCGACGTCGTTGAGTCCGGCGGTGGCACCGGCGCGGCCAACATCAAGAGCCATCATAACGTCGGCGGCCTACCCGACGATCTGCAATTCAAACTTATCGAGCCACTCCGCGCGCTGTTCAAAGACGAAGTCCGGGCTATCGGCCGCGAGCTCGGCGTCCCCGATGTCATCGTCAGCCGTCAGCCCTTCCCTGGTCCCGGCCTCGGCATACGTATCATCGGTAGTATTACGGAAGAACGGCTCGACATATTGCGTCGCGCTGACGCGATTGCCCGCGAAGAATTAACTGCCGCTGGGTTGGATAACACCATCTGGCAATGCCCGGTCGTACTGCTCGCAGATGTCCGCTCTGTCGGTGTCCAAGGTGACGGCCGTACCTACGGTCACCCGGTCGTCCTCCGTCCTGTCACCAGTGAAGACGCCATGACAGCCGACTGGACACGCGTGCCCTACGACACGCTGGCGACTATCTCTAGCCGCATCACCAACGAAGTCCGCGAAGTCAACCGTGTCGTCCTAGATGTAACTTCTAAACCACCGGGTACTATTGAGTGGGAGTAAGTTTACGGCACCTCTAGCTAAGCAAGCCGGCTGAATCGCGATGGAGCGTCGATGAGATACGAGGCGTTGGCGAAGCACGCAAACAGGCTGTATGCAACATACAGCCTGTGCGTACTGGAGCCATTAAAGCAGTAATTCGCTTAGGTATGTGCGATTATTTGGCGTCTTTCATAGAGAGGTTCAACCGTCCACGCTCATCGATAGCCGTCAATTTGACCTTCACTCGTTCGCCTTCTTTGACGACGTCGGTGACACGTTCAACACGCTGGTCGCTCATCTGGGAGACGTGCACCATGCCGTCGATACCAGGCATGATGTTGACGAAGGCGCCGAATTCCATGATCTTGACGACCGTTCCCTCATAAATACGGCCGACTTCGGGCTCTTCGACCAATGATTTGATCCAATCAACTGCTTTTTTGATGGCGTCAGCGTTGACCGCAGCGACGGTCACAAGACCGGTATCTTTGATGTCGACTTCGGCACCAGTTTCCTTGGTGATCTTGTTGATCATTTCGCCGCCCTTGCCGATGATAGCGCCGATCTTTTCAGGATTGACCATGATTTTCTCGATGCGTGGCGCGTGCGGGCTGAGCTCTGCGCGAGGCGCAGCAATGATTGACACCATGTGCTCGAGGATGTGCGCTCGTCCCTCGCGTCCCTGCTCGAGGGCTTTACGGAGGATCTCGACGGGCAAACCGTGAACTTTCATGTCCATCTGGAGCGCCGTGACACCTTTGGCAGTTCCGGCGGTCTTGAAGTCCATATCGCCAGCGAAATCTTCGGCATCGGCGATGTCGCTCATGATGTAGGGCGTGTCACCGTCCATCATCAGACCCATGGCGATACCAGAGACAGGTGCGCTCAACGGCACACCAGCGTCCATGAGTGCCAGGCAGCTGCTACAGGTGGCAGCCATCGAGGTCGAGCCGTTTTGACTCATGATCTCCGTGACAGAACGGATAGCATACGGGAAATCTTCTTCACTTGGTAACACCGCGACCAGTGCCCGCTCCGCGAGGTAGCCGTGGCCGATTTCGCGTCGTCCTGGTGAGCCCATTCGCTTGATCTCGCCGACAGTATAACCTGGCGCATTGTAGTGGTGCATGTAGCGGCGTTCGCCGTCGTTTTGCTCCATCGTGTCGACCATCTGCGCATAGCTCAGTGGTGCCAGTGTGATGATATTGAGCGCCTGCGTCACGCCACGAGTGAAGAGGCTCGAGCCGTGCGTGCGCGGCAAGATACCGATCTCTGAGCTCAGCGTGCGGATCTCGGTCAGCGCGCGGCCGTCAGGACGCTTGCTGTGCTCGACGATCCCCTTGCGGACGTCTTTGTGCAGCGCGCTGGTAAATGCTTCGTCGTATTCGCCGCGCAGGTCAGCGTAGTCTTCCCCGTGCTTCTCTTCCATGGCCGTATGGAATTCGTCTTTGAGGACTTTGATGATCTCGTTGCGCTCTGGGTACGGCTTGCGGAGGTCTTCACCGAGCTTGCCTTCGACCCATGTGTTGACCTCTGTTTGGATGTCTTCGTTTGGCAGTACCAGTTCGTATTCGAGCTTCGCTGGTTTGAGCTTGGCGATCAGTTCCTGCTGCAGCTTGATCGCTGGCTGGAATTGCTCGTGCGCCCAGGCAATCGCGTCGGCGATGACTTCCTCGGAGACCTCGCGGGCTCCCGCTTCGACCATCATGACACCGGACTCGGTACCGGCGACCACCAGGTCGAGGTCACCGTTCTTGAGATCAGCGTAGCTCTGGAAAGCAGTGAAATCACCGTTGGCGTCGAGTCCGACACGCAGTCCGGCAACTGGGCCTTCGAATGGCGCGCCGGTCATCATAAACGCCGTACTCATGGCGATCATGCCGATCATGTCAGGACGGAAGGCCGGATCGGTCGAGAGCACGCTCGCGACACCCTGGACTTCTTGGCGATAGCCCTTTGGCCATAGCGGACGGATTGGGCGGTCGATCAGGCGGCCGATGAGGATCGCTTCGTCGCTCGGGCGACCTTCTCTTTTGATAAACCTGCTGCCCGAAATCTTGCCGGCTGCATAAAATTTTTCTTCGTATTCGATCGCGAGCGGAAAATAATCCATCGCGTAGGCTGGCCGTCCGCCGACCATAGCGGTACCGAGTACGACCGTGTCGCCATAGCGCACGATCACACTGGCGTCAGAACGAAATCCAACGCGTCCAACCTCGAGGCTCAGCGTGCGGCCACACAGCTCAGTCTCAACTTTAATAATTTCCTTACCTTGAGGGTTTATTGTAGACATAGAGTCTCCTTTCTTATTTGCGGAGAGTAACAGGTATAAAGACTGTGCTCAGTCCTCGTATCTATCACGCTCCACGCCATCATTACTACTGGTAGTATACCACATCCCCGAGTGTCGGTAACTGGGTGGGGTCACGTAGCGCGACCCCACCCAGTCAGTGAAAGCGACCGCGAGAGTAGTCGGTCAGCGGCGCTGAGCCCGCTTCTTGTCGACCCGGTACTCGAATCGGTCATGGTACCGGACTGCGAGGGCTCTCGCAAACTCGGTATTCTGCAGGCGCATCATCATCTGGACGCCTCGCTGTGAGCCCCAGCCCGGGTGGAGTGAGCCGGTGTAGACAGACACCTGCTTCTTGCCGCGCACCACCATCCACTTGTCGTGAAGCCCGTGCCCGGGCTTGGCCTTGTACAGCTCGATCTTGCCGCGATCGGTCTTCTTCTTCAGCTCCTTCACGACACCTGAGCTGATCCATTCGGATGAGCGGTTGGTCAGCAACCTCACTTTGCAGCCTCTGGCTTGAGCCTTGCGAGCTGCCTTGGCTGCTGCGGTGCTGGTCCACTTCATGACCGCTGCCTCGACGATTGTGCCCTCCTTGCAGTCGATACTGTTGAAGGTTGTCGTCCACGGATTGGCTCCGTAGACGGGGGTGTTCGTGACCTGCCCGCATGGCGCAGAATTGCTGCGTCCGGCCGGGAACGCCTTTTTTGCCGAGATCAGCCGGTCGAATTCCCGCACCAGGAACTTGTAGTTGCAGCCGTACTGGGTCACCCAGTCGTTGTAGTTGACCGCGCTGTTTTTGTACGTCCAGTTCGCCGAGCCCCACTGAACCACTTCCTTCGCATCGCCAGATTGGCTCAGCAGAACGAATTTGGGATGCATGGAGTACTTCGCCTTGGCGTAGATCTTCACTACACTTCGGCCTGACTTCCCTCCGTTCTTGAAGGCGGCGATGAGCTTGCGAACCGGCGCCCGGTTCCTGGCGATCCGGTCGATGACCAATTTCACTACGACCTTCCGGTCTCGATCCGCCCTGATGAAGGCGTTGGAGACTTCTATGCGGTCGAACAGGTAGGTGGCTCCTCTGGCCTGCCCTCCGGAAGGCACCGCGTCGATCGATCGGACGACTTGCGTCAGGATCTCTCGCTCTTCCGCCTTCGATCCGTGCGGTTCATTGAAGACGACGTCCTCGGAGGGGGTGTAGGCCGCCGGTGCCTGAGCGGGTGCCCCGATCATCTTCCCGGTTTCAGGAAGCGGGGTCGCCTGAGCGGACTGTACAACGATACCTCCCAGTATCATCGAGATGATCCCTAATACCGCAAAATACGGGGTAATCCTAAGGTGCTTCTTCCTCATGACGTGTCTCCTTACACTCGGGGATGAGGTTTGTACACTTTACCATATAGTAGATAAGTCAGCCAAATCCATGGAATAATAGTGCTCGTATAGTCAGCTCGTAACCGCGGGCAAATGTAATTCGAATATTCTTTTCGGGAGTCGTAATTTTTAATTCAACCAATGGCTTGCCCAGACGAGTATAGTTTGTGCGTTTCTGTCGAGGAGCGCAAAAAGCGGTATTTGACATACCGCTTTGAGCACCGGAGCCAGAACGTGCAAAATATGCCGTCTGGCTAGTCCGTTATTTACGCAGGCCGAGTTTGGCGATAATCGCCTGATAGGCTTCGAAGTTTTTACGCTCAAGATACTTGAGAAGTCGCTTGCGACGACCGACCATTTGGATCAGTCCACGGCGGGCCATTCGATCGTGCTTGTTCTCTTTCAAGTGAGCCGTAATCTCTTTGATACGAGCCGTCAGAATTGAGACCTGTACCTGAGGTGAACCGACGTCAGTTTTGCTCTGAGCGCCAACTTCGATAGCTTTTAACTTGTCTTTGGTTGTAATCATACCGGACTACTTTACCATATCTGCCTCTGTTATTCAATGATGAATTCCTGCGACGCGTCCGCCACGTCCCAATCCGCAATCTTGGTGCGCCTCAACTCGCGACAGTACGCCCCCGTGCCGAGCGCCTCACCTATATCGATCGCCAAGCTACGGATATACGTACCACTACTGACGTGCGTGCGGATAGTGAGCTCGGGATAGGAATAATCGATGAGTTCAAGACTATGAATGGTCACGATCCGTTTCGGCACCTCGAACACTTCGCCCTTGCGAGCTAATTTATAGGCCCGCTGGCCGTTGATCTTGATCGCCGAAAACATCGGTGGTGTCTGTGTGATCTCGCCTATGAACTGCCTAACCGCCGCATCAACCGCTTCTCTGTTCGGGATATCTGTCGATACGTCTGTGATCTCCCCCTCCGGATCGCCTGTCGAACTGATCTGCCCCAAGATGATAGTAGCCTCATATACTTTGTCGAGTTTCGTATACGTACCGGCGTTTTTGGTTTCTTTGCCTGTCACGAGGATCAATAACCCCGTTGCAAACGGATCCAATGTCCCGCAATGCCCGACTTTTACCTTTTTCCCCGCGATTTCAGTCAATTGTCGTCGCACACGAGCAACCACGCCAAAGCTTGTCATATTGCTCGGCTTGTCGATGATGAGAACAGTCTTATACAAAATCAAACATGCAATTACCAGATCCAAATTACGAGCCTAGTCCAGAAATCGAATCGGTACGTGAGCTTATCGAAGCGACAGCCTATTGGCACGGAACAGGACGCTACCAATACGATGATAGTGGCGAAATTGTAGATGTTCTCGAAGGCATCGCCGCACATGGCGGTTTTACCCCAAGGCAAGATGATTGGGAAATGTCGCGTCAGATGGTTTCTACATCTTTTGCCCGTGACCGTGACTACGGCCGCCTGTACGCTGATATGCATTCCCCTAGCCCTATGAGCCTCGAGCGAACAACCCCGCAATCCGAACTTGTCAGGAAATATACGCGCGGCGTCGCGCGTCAAGCAGTAAGCGCCTACTTCAGGGAGAATGGGCTGCGAGCGACAATCGACAAAGCCCGTGACGCACGCCAGAAACTCGTCTTAAACGGCCGCTGGTCACGAAAAGTAAATAGCAATGCGCCACCGATCACAAAAATCTTCACTATGGGCTCTGATATTTCAGATAATTACCCGATTCTGTTTGGTATCAAAGATCTGCCTCAAACCGAAGAAATCGCCTCCTATCTCGCACGTTTCGAAGTCCGAACCACTGAGCCGGTATTGCTCGATGAATGCACGCACGTCGAAGTACCACAGGAACGGGTCGAAGAAGTCACTGCGCTTCTTCGGTCACAAAATATTAGTCTACCTGTCGTCGCGATCGAAGATGCGGAAAAACTAGCAAAATAAGGTCTATACTAACGACATGAAATCTCTCGTATTCGGCATCTTTGCCCACCCCGACGACGCGGCGTTTGGCCCGAGTGGCACACTCACCATGGCGGCACGTAGTGGCACTGAAGTACGCCTGATCTGCGCGACGTCAGGTGGAGCCGGTGTCAATTCTGAGGGTCATGAAAACCTGGCCGACATACGCGAGCACGAGGAAGAGGCCGCGGCCGAGATCATGGGCGTCACCTCGTGCGAAATGCTCCGATATGATGATGGCTCCCTGTCAAACGACAAATACCTCGAAATCGCCGGGCGCGTCATGGATCACATCCGCCAGACCGTCACCGACCCCGAGAGCGAGGTCACATTCATCACGTTTGATCCCAATGGGCTGACGGGTCACATCGACCATATCGTGATGTCACAGGTGACGACGTACGTGTATCTGAAACTACGCGCTGAGATGAACGTCCAGCTGAAATACTTTTGTATCCCCGAGACCTTCTCGCCTACAGCTAATACCGACTGGATCTACATGCCGAAGGGTCGAGCTGAGAACGAAATCGATGAGACCCGTGATGTGCGCACCGTGAAAGACCAGAAAATTGCCGCCATCCGCGCCCATGCTACCCAGGTCAATGACGCGACCGCTCACCTCGCCCGTGGTGATGCGCTATTTGATGAGCATTTCATGTTTTATCGCGATTAGTGATCAGCTAATTTAAATTTATAAGTAAAAAATCCGATCCGAATTTACTTCGGTCGGATTTTTATAGCTGAAGGGAAAAACCCAGCGAAGCGCTAATTTCACGGTCAGTGAAATTATATGCAGAACCCAAGAATCGTATTAATTAAAGAAAAAGATTCTTGGCGTGAAGCTATATAGGAAAAACCAATCGGTTTGTCCTATTCCTATGCTTGTCCCGGCAACTTGAACTGCCCAGGATCGGTACTGGTGGCTGGTGGCGTCGATGGCTGGTCAAAGCCTGGAGCAACTGTCGGCGTCATAGACGTCTGAGGATCGGTTGGGAGCGGAGCGGGATCAGCAGGCAGCGGAGGGAGCGTCGAAAAATCAGGCAATGGCGGCGGCAACGGAAGCGTTGGAGAGGTCGAGCCCACAGGCGGTGGTGGCGCAACTTCAGCAACTGGCGCAACATCATCGTGAAGCGATGGCGGCGACAGTGGCTGCGCACCCATACCCGAGAGCGGTTCACCCGCCGGGTTGAACGGTAGCGCGTTGAGCGCAGCGTCGACCGCCGCACGGGCATCATTGACCGGATTTGCGACTGCCTCGCTGTGCGCCTGGCTCTCAAGCTCGGCGAGCGTTGGCGCCTTTGCCGGTTCATCGGCTGGTGTCACGTCTGGGAGCGGTGGCAGAGGCGTCAATGGTTGTAGCGTCGTTCCATGCGTATCAATTGCTTCATAATGCAGCGGAGAGTTTGGCTCGCTCCGCGGTGGTTCGGCAAACGGATCGACACTTGGCGGCTCCTCATGAATTGCACCCGGCGAGCCTGCGTTCAGCGGTGGCTGCGGGATACTTGGCTCATCATGGTTCAAAATTGTGTGGTTGCGTGCCAGTTTGTCTTCGCGTTCCTTGGCTTCGTGCGCCTCGTCGGTGGTTGCGTTGAGTGTGCCACCAAACAACGGCTCGCCTTCCTCGGGAGGAGCCTGTTTCCAGTCAGAATTATGCGAAGTGATAGACCCCTTGTCGAACGGTGCCGCCGCGGCTTGGTCTACCTCTTTGCTGGCAGCTGCTAAATCTTTTTTGAGATCCTCGACTGAGAGCGTCGGGATAGCTGCCTTGGGGGCCTCGGTCACTTTGTCGAGTTGGGCTTCGGCCGTATCAGCAAGCTCGGTCGCCTTTTCGACGGCCTGTTCTTCGCTTGTCGGCAGTTGGTGCTCGACGTGCATCTCGCCGTCGGCTGGTTTTTTGTCTTCCGCAGGAGCGGTGTCGACACTGAGCTTGGCGCTGGCATCTTCGGTCAATTGCTTGGAGCCGTCCGGCGCGAAATTTGCCTGTGGTGGCAACCCGTTACCCTCTTGGAGCTTGGTCGCAATCAGTTGTTGGTTGGCACCGGCAGCCATGAGTTGTGCGCTCATCGTCATGACTTTCGGACTGGTTTTGATGTTCGAAAACCGCTCGGTTGCGGCCACGATACCGGTCAGCAGTGCCGTCGCGATCTGCTCGTCGAGGATACCGGATTTCAGCGACTCGCTCAGGCTCATCAGCATTTCACAAAAGCTACTGGCACTGGCATCAGTCCAATCAATTGTTCCCAGCGTACTCTGATGATTGTTCGTATTAATCGTCACGACCGTTGCATCGTGCAGTATACGTCCATGCGCTGAGATGGCTGTATCGAGATCTTCCTTGGCCTCGACCCCCAGCGCGATCACCAGCTGGACGTTGAAATCACCCTGTGAAAACGCTAGATCCTTTTCGGAAATAGTCGTCCGGTACGGCGTGATGAAGACACGCACGACATTGTCTTCGACTTTGTAACGCAGACGGTCGGCTTTTTCCTTGTCCAGAGCAATGATGAAGTCTCGCAGTGAATCAACAGTGCCCTCAAACGTTTTGTCAGGGTTCAAAAACTCAATTGCAGGTGGGATTTTGCCACTAAACACCGCTGTGCCGTGCTTGTCCAGCTTGTTCAGGAGCAGCGTCAACGCCAGTGCCGCGCTCAGCTCATCAACCGACGGATCGCGGCTCACCGTGACGAGAATATTAGTCGCATTTTTGATGCGTTCACTCAGTAATTGTTTTGGCGATGGCGCCTGGCCGTCTTGCATTGGTGTTTTTCTCTCTGTTTGTTTGGGATTTTGAATCTTAGGGTTATCCTATCATAAGCATGTTCGATCTGCAAGCAGATTGAACAGTAGTAAGTATTTAGTAGAAAGTAGTAAGCATAGCTGCAATAAAAACTTCAATCGAAATTAAAGGCTTTATTGCAGGAGACAGAGAAGATGGGCTCGGTCGCCTGCAGTGGGGGACGACAAGCGAAGGGGGCTACCTACACTTCGTCGTCCTCATGGTCGGGCAGATCCGCTTCGGGTAGTGTACCGAGCAATTCCGCGCCCAAGTAGACCTCAAACAGACCGTTTGGCACCTGCCAGAGTGTTATTCCGTCAAGCGCCTCTTTGACCGCCTGGTCAGCCAAGGTTTCCGGCATCAGATCACGCAGATATTGCGTATGCCCCAGTGGGGCGTCGATAGCGCCAGCAGGGTCAGCGGTCTTGTGCCACGTTGCCCCTTGCCCTGCGGTCATCCCCCTCTGGAATTTGCGGGCTTCTGTCCGAAACCACTGCTTGGCCGCATCGGACAGACCCGACATATCGACAGCACGACCTAAATCGCCACTCATTTCTCTCCTCTGTCTCGTTGTGAAGGATCTGTCGTGGAGCATCCGCCCAAATGACAGATCTCTACATATCCTAATACTACTATAGCACTTTTTTGCACTTTAGTCTATTCTTTCTGTTCTCAGCCTTTACTTCTCCCCTGTTATGAGGTATAGTCATTGATTGAATTATCCTATTAATAAATAACGCCTAATAGAGGCAAGCGTTCGGCCGACGAGTAAAGCACGAGGCAGCGACGAGGAGTGAGTAAACGGTATCTGGCATACCGTGCGCGAGCACCGCAGTTGCTAACGAAGTGATTTGCCGTCCGATGGACGCGAAGGAACAGGTTACATGCCAATCATCAAAAGTGCAATCAAAAGAGTCAAGCAAGCCGCCAAGCGCAATGCTCAAAACGTCGCAACCAAAAAAGACATCAAAGCCGCAACTAAGGCTTTCTTGCTCAAGCCAACTGCCCAGGGTCTCTCTGAAGTCCAGAGCGCTATCGACACCGCTGTGAAGAAGAACGTCCTCGAGAAAAACACCGCCGCTCGCCGCAAGGCTCAGTACGCGAAAGTTGCCAAAGACGCCGGTGTCAAAGCTACCGGTGCTGCCAAAGCTGCTCCAAAAACAGCCGCAAAAGCTACTGCTGCAAAAACAGCCACCAAGAAACCAGCAGCAAAAACTACAACCAAAGCCGCTCCAAAAGCAGCTGCAAAACCAGCAGCCAAAAAAGCTCCAGCGAAGAAGCCAGCAGCTAAGAAAACCGCTAAATAATCTCCTAGCTACACAATAAAACCCGTCCTATGAGACGGGTTTTATAATTAACACAAAATAAGAGAGCCCGTTGTCGTAGGGCTCTGGGGACGGCTCGATGGTTCGAGCATGGAAGTTGGCGATCGTCAGTAGATCGGGATAAAGCGCCCGATCTCCAGGTAGTAGCAGATCTTGGCGATCAGCCTGCGGTTCCGGGCAGGATCCTCGAGGGCGAAGCCCAGCGCCTGGGTTCGCATGCCACTCTCTCCGATGATCAGGTACCACAGTGCGACATTGCGGCGCCATACCGGATCCGGCTGTTCTTGCACGATCATCAGGCGGAATGCCTCGTTGATCTCTCGTCGTGCATCCACCATTGATCCTCGGACTCGATGCGCGCGAGCCATCGACATCCAGGCAACCGCTTGGCGATTCAAATCAGGTGCCCACACGACTAGCTGATCAGCCAGCAGGATGGTGCCAGGGCTCACCCTCCGTTTGCGAATATGCATCAGGAGCACATCCCTCATGGCATCGTAGTTCATCTCGACCGGCAGCCGCTGGTGCAGCTCTTCCGCAAGCTTGACATGACGAGTCATTGAGGCCGCCAGGAAAACCTGGTATACCGAGTCATCGTCCTCACCGGCCTCGCCACTCCTCCACAGGTTAACAACCTGCGAGAATTGGCGACGGCTCACCATGTCGCTCAGCTCTTGGGCTGACCGTTTCATGACACATCCTCTCTACTAGGGTTCAAGTGTCATATATTATTATGAATCAAAATTCTAAAAAGTCAACTGCCGCACTCTGTCTATTTTCAAATTTGTTGCTATCTACGGACATTTGTGACATAGTAAAAATATGATATTGAGACAACTCGTGTTCGTTTTTGTTTTGGCTCTGAGCGTCGTTTTTGTGCCGTTGTCTTCGGTCGCACATGCCGCTACTTCTCCGAGTGCCTGTAGTGACAAGGTCGCCAAAACGCTATATTCGCGGCAAGCATTTAGGGTTGGTAGTCAAACACTTTTGACAGCGTCGCTGGCTGTATATCGAGTCAATGGCAGTAAAACTGATTACTGTATTGTCGCCTACGCATGGAGTGGCAGTCGTATTAATTACGTAGAGATTATCAAGCGAGCTCGAGCAACCACAAAGTCGGCGTGGAAATACGCGAGCTCGACCGATCGGTCGGTCAATACAACGTATCTGGAATACTCGACAAGTCAGACTTCAAAACTACGAGGTGTGAGCTATGGGTTTGGTGCGCGCAATAGTGATGGGACGCAATATTACGCGTTTACCCCAGTACTCACTCATCGTTAGAGTTAGGCAGCAATACTTTTCAGCGCGATTGTGATCAGCGTCCACGGATCAGCCCCAGACGTCTTGAGCTGCATGTCGGTTGTGGCAGCAATTTCAGCCAGGCGGTTGCGTGCGCTGCGGTTCAGTTTCCGGGCGAGCGGCGCGGTTTTGCGTACGACGAATGGGTGAAGCCCGCTGTCACTCGCGACGGTCTCGGGCGGCCTATTCCCCGCCGCAGCCACGACGATGACGGCAAAAATTTGGTTCGAAAGCAATCCAAAAAACCGATACGGATCCTCATGCGAGCGCACGCCCTCTAGTAGTGAGTTCACCTGATCACGCCGGCCGTTCAGGGCGGCATCGAGCAGCTCAAATGCACTACTCATCGGATTCGGGATCAGCAGTTCACGGACTAATTCCTGGGTGACCACCCGGGCACTCAGCGCCAACTTCTCGACGTCATGCGACAGCTGCCATTGGTCACCCCCACTGTAGTCGATGATATAGCGTGCCACACCCGGATCAATCGATATGCCCTTTTCACGCGCCTGAGTCTGGAGCCACTCGCTCAGCTGGGCATCATCGAGCTTGCTCGGTGTGATCACTTTGGCTGTTTTTTGGAGCCACTTGTACGTTTTCGTGCGCTTATCGGCAGTTGGTGCGACCAGTAGGACATCGGTCGTATCGGACACGTCGCCCAGATAATCTATCAGCTTTTCCCACGTATCTTTTACTACGTTTGCATCGTCGATGACCACCAGCCGTTCGGGCGCAAACAAATTCGCCCCCAGCAGTAGTTGTGGGAGCTCGTCGCGCGTGAGACTAGCGCCATCGACGACACTCACCGCTTCGTCGCTCTTGCCCTCGCGAAATTCAGCAATAACTCGCGCTCGACGCGAACGAATCTCGTAATTATTCTCCCCTGTCAGTAGCTGGATCATCAGTCTCTATTGTAACTCAAGCAATGAAACCGAGTCGGCCGGCATCTAGGGATTGTTGTCGATATCATCTAATGGGTCTGTCGGTGAGAGATAGATGATATCGACACCCGCTCCCCTCAAAGCCGGTTTGACACTAGAAAGCCGCCGTCGCGCTCTCCCTAATTGTTCAGGTCCTGATGCATCGTCATACCGCCTCAGACCCCCTGCCTGTCGAGGCATCAAGGAATGACCAACTTCGTTCCCAAGTGTGAAATAATCATTTTGATTATTGCCACTTTCAATGTGTTCGCTCATATATAATCTCCTTTTTAGATGTATATATTTCTCGCAGATACACAAGTGGTGTATCTGTCTCGGCGTCCGGTTCTATCGCATGTTTTCGTTTTTGTGGTAAAAGAGAACGTCTATAATCTCTGTTATACTCTCAAATTTTAAAAAATCAAGTCTCTATGATCACTTGGCACACTGGGCAAATATGAGTGCCGCGGCCGGCGACGCGGAGTTTTTCGATGGTGACGTCCGGGTGACGTGGGCAGGCTTGGCCTTCGCGGCGGAAGACATTGGCAAATTGCAGATAGCTGCCTCGTTTGCCTTCGGCATCGACGTAATTTTTGTCAGTGCTGCCACCTTTTTCGATACTCAGCGTCATGGTGGCTTTGATATGGATGAGGAGCTCGTTGAGTTGTTCGTCTGAGACGTCGCGCACTCGCACTGCCGGATGGATGCGTGCTGCCCAGAGGCTCTCGTCGGCATAGATGTTGTCGACGCCTGCCAGGACGGTCTGGTCGAGGATAGCTGCCTTGATAGTCGTACCAGCACGGCGGCGGATCCGCTGGATAAAATCTGGCGAGGTGAACGAATCCTCCAGCGGTTCGGGACCGACACGTTTCATGAAATCTATATTTGGCACCTCTATAGTTGGGTACAACTTCACCCAGCCGAATTTGCGCTGGTCGTTGAAGAAAAGTCGCGAACCATCGACTCTTCCGTCTTCTTCATCCTCAAATTCAAAAATGACTCGGGTCGACTTGTCTGGCAAATTATTGATCAACGAATCATTGGGATGCCCAGCGCCAAAACGAATCTCTGGTTCGTTAGTACCCAGTATTCTGTTTTCAGGACTCAGTTTTTTGTCACTGTTTACTGATGACTGACTACTGACTACTTGGTTTTTGTGTCCCACAAAAACCATCTGCCCGGTCATTTTCAGATGAATCACTAGGGTGTAATTGGTATCGAGATCTATGAGCAGCACTTTCGCCCGTCGGCGCGTACCGAGGATGGTCGCGCCAATTAAGAATTCGCTGACGTCTGATGCGGCGTTTGGAAAACTTTTCGGCGTGTCGTATGTCACGCGAGCAACTTTTTTACCCACGATCAAGCGTTGCAAACCACGGCGGACGGTTTCGACTTCAGGTAATTCTGGCATGTGCTTATTATAACAGGGGTGATTAGCTGCCGAGCAATACGCCGAGATCGCTCACCAGCTGAGTGTTCGATCGGTAATGCACCGACCGCATACCGGCAACGTCGGCGCCAGAGCAGTTCTCTTCGATATCATCGATCATGATGCAGTCGCTCGGATCTAGCCCGAGACGCGTGGCGGCCAACGCAAAAATTTCCGGGTCTGGTTTGGTGATCCCCTCTTCACCCGACAGCACGACGGCGTCAAACAAGTGTTTGATGTCATGCGCCGCAAAGAAATCATCGAGCCATCCACGGCCAACATTACTGAGCATACCGATCTTGTAGCGCGGCTTGAGCTCGACGATATAGGCGACAAGCGCCTTGTTGAGATGATGCTCCGTCTGGATAAACTCCTCGATGTAGCTCGTGCTCTCACCAGTGATCGCTGACAGCCCGCTGAGATAGGCCTCGCGGTCAATCCAACCGTAGTCGGACTGTTTGCTGAGATCTTGGATCTCGAGTGCTTGGTCGGGATATTCCTGCGCTAGCGAACGATGCGAGTCGATGTTGAGCACCCCGTAGCAGTCGAAGATGATGGCTTTGGTCATCGGTTGTCGCCCGAACCGCCGATAACATTGCGCTTCTGGCGATCGGCAAGTTTGGCGATGTTGGCGCTCGCGACGTCATCAAACGAGATGTCGAGATATTCGGCGAGCACAGCGGCATACCAAAGCACGTCGCCCAATTCTTTTTTCATATCATCTCGATCGAGCTGCGCGAGATCGGTATCGTGGTCACGTACCAGTTTCTTGACCTTTTCGGCGATCTCACCCGCCTCGCCGACTAACCCGAGCACGAGGTGCACGAACTCATCTTTGGCGTCCTTTGACCGAGCAGTCGCCAGAGCTTTTTGCTGGTATTCATCAAATGTCATATATGGCTCCTTATCTACTCAAGTATAGCGCCCTAAAAACAAAACCCGCAATCTTCTGATGATGTATCGCCGAGATAAAATCCGTGTTCTTCGGAGTAAAGCGTATCTGTAGATACGGTGAACGAGGAAACACGAATTTTAGCCGGTGAGACGCGACTGAAGAGTGGGTTTTTGTTTTTAGGGGGCTATAGAGTAGCACTTCGCGATGCTATATCTCCATGCGCGAGCAGAATCTCACGGAGCTTTTCGCCCAGCCGAGTCGTATCAGCGAACGAAAAATTCTCGATATCACCATACGTCTCCTCGTCGATCCGCCACAGCACGACGGACACTTCCCGTGTATCATCCGTGTTGACGATGTGGCAGTAGCCGCTATCTTCGGCGTGTGCAACCATCTCGGTCGTGAGACGCCCCTCGTGCAGGAGATCTTTGAGTCGATAATAAAACGCCGAGTGCGTCTTGCAGTCGATGTTGATCGATCGGCCGGTAGTCGTGTCGGTGATCACCATGTCGATGCCGAAAGCGTCCTGGGTTCTACTGGTCATCTGCGCGTCATACCCCTCGGCTTTGACGCCGCGAAACACCGCAATCTCGCGGCTCAAGCCGTGAGTGATTGCATCAAATTGTTCGTTACTGAAACATCGCGCTCGCACTTGCTTGCAAAAAGCATCCATGGCTCGTTTTGCTTCACTCGCAAACTCCGGCAGCTCATCGTCGGGCAACGCCAGCACCGCCGAGACAAACGTATCGTTGAAATCAATCAGCTCATACAAACGGGCTTGTTTGTTGTGATAGCCGTGCGGATGCTCATCCATCTGCTCCTGCGCGACTGCCGCCCGTGGTGCTTGCAGTATCATAGCCGCAAGCCACAGCACCGGATCATTGCTGCTATTTACCTGGTCGCGCGTTGACTGGATCGCCCGCTCCATTGCGTCGTCACGAATTTGTCGGCCGGGAAAAAGCTCATCGACTCGTGCCCTTGCTTGCTGCCAGAGTGAGGTGCGCAAACGCAGGCTCGGTGTGATTGTTCGCTGGATCACATGTGGCCGGAACCTTCGCCAGTGATTTGCAACAGGATTACGCAAAGACGCTCCCCTTGTCTGCATCGACTGTCACGTGCTGGCCATCCTTTAGTATGCTTGTTGCGTTTTGTGTACCGACAATGCAAGGCTTTTTGAGCTCGCGAGCCACGATTGCAGCGTGCGATAATATGCCGCCTTGGTCAGTCACGATAGCCGAACATTTCTGCATCAACGGTACAAATTCAGGCGTCGTGACGCTGCATACGAGCACCGCACCATCTGGGAAATTGTCATCTTTGCCGCTTGCATCGACGATTCGTACTTCCCCCTCAGCAACTCCCTTGCATCCAATCTGGCCATGTACCAGCGAAGTATTGTCAGCGCGCACGGGTGGCAGTCCAACCTCGTCCAGTATCTCTCCCATGATCCGGCTATAGTCAATGAACCACAAACCAAATTCTTCTGGCTCGCTTGTCTCGAAATAGCCCTTCAGATAATCATTCGCGAATTCGGCTTGTAGCTTGTCGCGTAACTCAGTTTGACGATCAGCAGGAACTTTGAGATAGGAGACGATGGCTTCAAGAGCCGTTTGCACCTCCGGATCGCTTGGTTCAATCTGCCACGACACAAAATCATATGCAAACGTATACGGCGTGTTCCCCTGTTCATACATGCCCTGCGTCAACTGATGGTGGCCGCCCCGGATGATCTCACCGAAGATTCCTTGGTCATTTACGACGAAGATCGTTGCCCAACGAGTGCGATCCGAATGCGGTACATAGTCTGCACGGTATTTACTTGGATCAACTTTTTGCTCAATAAACCATTCGTACGCATCCGCCACCGTCTTGCCCCGCATACGCAGTTTCGGCAGGCTTTTGTCAAGCGGGATGAGACGTAACGCACATAATTCATCGCCATGCTGATCGATATATTGCTGCACTTCGGGAGTTTTATCATGGAGCTGCTGCCCAGTAAACTGAGTCGGCTGGTCAAACGGTACTCCAATCACGTCACGCAATACTCGCAAACGCTCCCGCTTATCGTTATCATCCTGACGAATCTCCGCAGCCCGCGAATGTTTGATGTCTTCTAGCCATTCGGTCAGTGATTTCTGTGTGGCAAATAGTTTCACTAGGTCATGTTTCTGATCCGTCATATTCCTCCTCAGATAGTTAGCTCTATCGTACCATTAAAGCGTCGTGATGGGACGCGCCTGGAGCGCATAGAGCACATCGGCCTCGTACGCCCACTCTACGTCGACTGGATAGCCGAACTGCTCGGCGATTGACCGGGTAAGTTGGGTGACCTCCTCCAGCTGCGGAACAGCAAGGATCGGCTGATCACCAGACAGGTATTGTTCGGTAGTCATATGCGACCGGTCGATTACGTATGTATCCGGCGTGACGAGACCGCTCACTAACTGCTCGCCTTGGCCATTTACGGCTTCGATGACGACGGCGTCATGACCAGTCACCGGGTGTTTCGAAAACGCCACGCCACTGATATCACTTGCCAGCATGCGCTGCACGATGACCGCCACTCCCCCACTTTCCTGGCCGTGAGCACTCGCGTATGCCTGGGCCCGTGCACTTTTGGCCGATTCGCGACATGCCACGATCGCATCAATCAGCCTATCACGTGCGACATTCAATTTTGTCTCCAATTGTCCCGCCCATGCTGCGTTCTCACCGTCTTCATTAATGGCGCTCGACCGCACGGCGACGCGTTGAGCCCCGAGCTCATCAAAGGCATCACGGAGTTCAGCGTCGTCAAGCTCAGTATCCGGCAACACTACAAAACCATCCGGCACAATGTGCCCCAAGTTTATGAGGGTTGCAAGCGAACGTGCCTTGCCACCCACAAGTGCATGGGACTGAATCTCACTCAAAAAAATAACACCCTTCATGGTGTCATTATCTTAAACGAGTATCGTCTAGCCAAGCAAGCGCAACCGCCTCACTGCCGCCTCAACTGCCCTAGCGCCCAAGTGAGCCACCCCTAATCTTTCGACCTGGTGCAGAGCGCCATTTTCGGCCACGACTTGCGGCAAGTACCTATCCGACACGCGTCGGCCAATTTCTCGGCGTGTGAGCCACGCATGCTCCCGGTGTTCTGACGACAAAATCGGTTCGAACGTGTCAGGATTTTGAGCCTTAGCTAGCGTCGTAAACCGAATAACATCCCCAAGCCCTGGCCGTACAATACGCTGCATAGCAATCGGAACAGGCTCGCCAACGTCTTCCGATCCGACCTCCTCCCTCAACTCGCGCTTTTCCGTATCGAGCGGCACTACGTCTGTCACTGGGTCGGCACGACCGCCCGGCACGTCCCATTCACGGCCATCCTGGTCAGTCGCACGCCGCAACACCAAATAACGCACCGCGTTCAAATCAGCGGGGTTGGACTCTGGTATAAGCAGTTTTATGCCAATCTCTGGCAATGTATCCATCATTACATTACAACACATATGTTGTTATAAATCAACGTCCAATAAACTGGTTTGCTGTGTTTATTCGGCCGGCTTTACACCAACAAACCGCACCAAATGATGAACACCCTTGGCCGAATCCTTATACGTCTCACCCTCTTCATCGCACACTAAGATCTCAAATTGAGAGCCGAATTCTGCAGCAGCTTTTTGGCTAAAATACCGTTTCCTCGTCCCATCCGTCTCAAAATAATTTTCTTCGATTTTTTCACCGGTTTCATATTCTGGGTCGTTGATGGAGTTGACCAAAAAGGCGAATACCCCGCCCGGCTTTAGTACGCGATGCGCCTCATCAAATACCCGGGAAGTTGTATCGCTGTCGAAATAATGCAACGCAAGGTGCGCGTATACAGCATCGAATGCTTCATCTTCATATGGAAGCGTCTGCCGGATATCGACAGTTTTCCTCGAAACGAATTCGGGAAACTCACGCCCAGCGTCATCCAGCACCAGATCCGTACTTTCAACCCGATAGCCCCGACCGGCAAAATACATACTGTCCTGTCCCCTGCCGGCACCAAGCTCCAATATCGATCCACGTTCAGAGAAGTATGTTATGGCAAATTCAGCAAAGATCGACGGCATGAATCCTTCCGACTTCTCGTATGCCTTCCGTTTATCTGTCCAATAGCTGTCATTCATAATGCCTGAATCCCAACATTATATTTCTCCTTACTTCACTTCATCCACATGCGGTAGCTGGCGCGCTAGTTTCTTGTCAAACGTTAGGAGCGGCATAGCACCTGTCAGTTTTGCATATACCGCGAGGCAGCAATCGTTAAATGAAACTGCCGGATGTTTGAGATAGTGCGGCATCACGTGCTCGATAAGTGGTCGGTTGAAATTGAGGTGTTGGTTCACTAGTAAGCTCTCTAGCATCGCTACGATCTGCTTTCGAGGCAGCTGCTTCACCTTTTCGAGCACATAGACAGTTTCGGCGATCGCAAGGTCAGCAACCGCAACTGTATCGTATTTCGCCAAAGCTCGAAGAACCGCTACTCGCTGTTCCTCTACGTCACCCAGAAGCAATCGCAATATGAGATTCGTATCAATACTCGGCATAGGTTACTTTCCGAAATACTTCTTTTTATACTCGGCTATTTTGATTTTGTCGGCCTCAGCTCGCATCTCTTCTATATCTGAGACTGGCGTGCCTTA